>Ga0210396_10001245_pt1 | contig 28498 bp, 28 predicted proteins | sample IncBWH17OmetaG_FD_155466 | JGI IMG/M metagenome (GOLD analysis project Ga0210396, IMG submission 155466) | Forest soil microbial communities from Barre Woods Harvard Forest LTER site, Petersham, Massachusetts, United States - Inc-BW-H-17-O ...
CCCGCCTTCCTCTGCCGCCAGACCGACCTCCTCATCGCCGCCGCCGAAACAGGCCGAGCCATCAACGTAAAGAAAGGCCAGTTCGTCGCCCCCCTCGACATGCGCCACGCCGTCGAGAAGGTCCGCGACTCCGGCAACCCCCGCGTCTGCCTCACCGAGCGCGGAGCAAGCTTCGGCTACAACAACCTCGTCGTCGACATGCGCTCACTCCCCATCATGCGTAGCTTCGCCCCCGTCATCTTCGACGGCACCCACTCCGTCCAGACCCCGTCAGCAGCCAACGGAGTCAGCGGCGGCCAACCCGAGTTCATCCCCGTCCTCGCCCGCGCCGCCGTAGCCGCAGGCATCGACGGCATCTTCCTAGAAGTCCACGACGACCCCACCCACGCCAAATCCGACGGAGCCAACGCCCTCCACCTCAACCACCTCAAAGCCACCCTCGAGCAACTCCTCGCCATCCATGAAGCCGTAAAACCGCGCTAAAAACTATCCACGGTTACCATGCAATTCACCACAGCTGTCCATCAAAAGTCCACGTTTTTACAGCCACTTTTTCAGAGATTAAGCCTCTAGCAAAGGTTAAAAAAAACGGCCCCTCATTGTGAGGGGCCAATCTGCCTTGGTTCTCTCTGGTTAGGAGAGGTTTTTGCGAGTGCGCTCTCTGTCGCTATCTCGGCAAACTTTCGGGCGGCTTGGAAGATGTCTTCAAGCCGCCCTCTAGGGGGAGGGCTACTGATTCGCCTCTGGTGGTGCACTCACTCCCGTTGGCTGGGAGGTCTTTGGGGGGGCCGGTACATTGTTCGACGCCGAAGTTGAACCCATCGTTGCCAAGCTGTTATGCAATAGCGTCACCTGAACACCGTTCGTCAGAGGTTTTACGCCGTCAACAGCCGTCGCCGTATTTCTTCCAAGCCCTGTCCGGTAGATTCGGAACACCGGAACCTGATGTTCCACAACAAGATACCGAACCACTGCATCGGCCATTGCCTGCGAGGTCTGTACGCCTGCCCGGCTAAAGCCCTGTACTTCTATGATGTAGCCTTTCTCGGTGCTCGCCTTCTCTGCGACATCATCCAGCGCCGCCTTTGCCTTCGGACCAAGCGTCGTCCGTCCCGAAACGAAAGGAACCTCAGTCGCCGACACCGTCTGGAACTGATCCAGGTTGCTTACCGTCGAGTGCAAGGCATCAGTCCGGTTGCTCGCATTCGTCGCCGTATTCTGAGCCGCATTCGCCCTGTTGCCTGCATCTACGGCATGCTGGTCAGCAGTGTTCGCCGCGTTCATCGCCTTGTTGATGCCTGCAGTCGCCCGCGTATCTACGTCGCGAATATCGTTAGCGTTCTTAGCCTGCAGCTGATCCAGCTCATTCGTTCTGTCCTTGATCGGATCAACCTGCCGGTGTACCCATCTCTTCCGGGCCAGGGGATTCATCTTGCCCCAGAAGCCTTCTCTCGACTGCATCTCCAACGGCTTGCCAGTCGCATAAGTCGAGCTGTCGTCCGCACTCGCCTTCACAGTAGTCGTCGTAGTAGCCGCAGAATCTGTCGTTGGCGTAGTCGTTTGGGCCAGCGCGGTCATACCCATCGCGCCTCCTAACACCAACACTGAGAGACCGAAAGTATTTCCAGTTTTATTCATCATGGATTCTTCGCTCCTTAGGTACACAATGCGCCCGATCATTCAGGCGTCATCACGCATTCCCTAAGTGCAACTACCATGCCAAACCCAAAACACGAGAGTTTATATTGAAAACAAATGGCTTATCGCACCAACCCCACTATCCCGCAACCGTTTCCATAAGAGCCTTCTAACGCAAAATCTTCCGTACTCCCGGTAACATTTGCCACCGCCACCCAAAACCAGCAAGCACATACAAATAGCCTTCACTTCCATCCGCGATCGCCCACCGTATCGACCACGAATAGACACGGAATCAGCCACAACACCAAGGTTCTAGTAGCCTTCACAGCCTGCCTTTGTTCTTTAATCCGTCTTTGCCGTTATCCGCGTCCCTCCGCGTCCATCCGCGGTCGCTACTTCGTCTCCACCTCGACCATATGAATCTCCGGCATCTGCTGGTTCCAGTTCGTCGGAATCGATTCAAAGATCAGCCGGAACTCCCGCTCATCCCCCGGCTTCAACGGCGCAGACCCCACCGGCTGCGTATCGATATACGGCTCCCGCATCCGGATAAACATCAGTGGCGCCGTCTCCACCTGCGGCGGCATCCCCTCGTCGTTGCGAAACAGCACCTGCACCGTCGCACTGGTCACCGTCCGGTTGCCGGTATTGAGAATCTTGCCATCGATGAAGGTCGATTTTCCGCCCGCCAGGCTCGTCGACTCGCTCATCCGCATGTCCGAGAGCTTTAGGCTCGCCGCATAAGCCGCCAGCGGCTGAATCCTATTCGGCGCAGTCACCGGTTTTCTCCGTCCTATAAACGCAACCGCCGCAAAAACAGCCAGCATCGCCAACCCGGCCACCACCCATGCCTTCACAGGCATCCCACTCCCCTCAGGCTGTTTTGCCGTAAACATCCCTGCGTCGCTCCCGGTCCGCTTCTCTGGTCTTCCGTCCAATTCGCTCATAAGCCGAAATTTTATACCTCAAATCCGATACTTCCTCGCTCTTTGCTGCATCAAAATCAGGTACGCAAAGGAATCTGCAAAAGTACTTCCTTCAGAACTTTGCAGGATTTTTATCTGCGACAAGAACTATTTGGCGCATGATCGCGTTAACGAGATATCGACTCCTTCAAAAGGAGAGGCCGCCATGAATCCACAAATCGTAAAACAGAGCGAAAAATCGCAATCGTCGGCACTCCCCTTGGGAATCGAGAATCCGTACATTACGCCGTCAATCGCCCCGCCGACAACGCCCAAGGCCGCAGACTACGCCTACCGCATCGCCCTGCTCACAACAGGAATCGTCCTTCTGTTCACCGTAGTCTAAAAGGCGACCGCGGATCTAAAGGATGAGCGGATCAAAGCATCAAGCCTTATCCGTTTTGATCCGCGCAATCCGTGGTCGCAAGGTCCTCAGGCAAAGCTAGCCCGCTTCACCTTCTGCCTGAAGTCCTCCCCCTGCATCTCCACCACGACGCACATCTCCTGCAACCGCGACCGCATTCGCTCGCCGATCCTGTCGCCCAGCGTCTCCTCGCGCACAAACGACCGCGGCCCCGACTCCGTCCCCAACGGCCCCGCATTCGCGTAATTCGTCGTAATAATCGTCGTCCGCCGGTCGTTATACCGAGTGTTCAAAATATGCGCGACCGTATCCCACACCCAGTCCGTCGGCTTTGAAGCGCCTAGCTCATCCAGAACCAGCACCTCAGCCTCGAACACCGGCCGCAGCACCTCCAGTTCCGTCTCCCGCACCGTAGCGTTGTAGCTGTTCTGCACCTGCTTCAGCAGATCGCGGTAGTCATAGAACAACCCCGTCGCCCCACGCTCTGTCACCAGCGCCTGCAGAATCCCAACCGCCAGATGTGTCTTTCCCACCCCAATCGATCCCGTAATCAACAGCCCCGTCCCTGCCGTCTCCACCGGGTAACTCTCAACAAACTTCCGCGCCCGCAGATGCGCAGCTCCCAGCGAGCGATGCGAGGAAGGAAAGTTCGTCTCATAGCTCTCCAGCGAGCAATGCTCATACCGCCGCGGAATCTGCGCCCGTTCTAGCATCCGAGCGGTCCGCCGGGCCACCCGGCAAACGCAGTCCTGGGCAAACTGCTTGCCTTCCTGCTGCACCACCCGCAGCCCCGACCCACCACAAATTACGCAAACATCATCCATCGCATATTCAGTATCGCAGCCCCCACCTCGCGCTTCTACGCCACCCACTCAAAAAACACCCTGTTGAATTCCCACCCCGACTGTTGAAACTCCGCCCTCTCCCATACCGTTGGTACTTCATGTCCTCATTCGCTTGTTTTTTTAGTCGTCATTCTGAGCGAAGCGAAGAATCCCTGTATTTGCTTTTGCTTTTGCTCTTGCTCTTGTCTTGCTCTGGCTGTTGCTGTTGCTCTTGCTCTTGCTTGTCATTCTGACCCTGACCGAAGCCAACCTCAAAAAACAAAAATAAATGCCCCAAACCCCAGCAAAATCGCATGTCAAGCCCCAAAACCATCCAACCCAAACAAAACAAACCAGATCCCATTTGCAAAAGAGTTTCTCTCACCCCCGTACAATTAAACTAAGAGTCAGAGAAAAGGAAACACCCACCAAGACCCAATAACCCCTTTGTTTGGAATATTTTGCAAGTAACCCTTTTGTTTAGAATATTTTAGCGGCACACTCCCCCGCCAAATCATTCTAAGCATTAGACTTACTCACAAAATACCCCATAAGAGAGGGGGTACCCCCTGAATCGAGACAGCGCCGTGCGAATCCAATCCCAAGCTGCTAAACTAAAAGAACTGCCACAAAGGCCCCGCGACAGGCCCTTCGATGTGACGTGTCCACACCGTTGCAAGCGATCCGCGAGCCAGCAAGGCAAATAATCCAAGAGCCAAAGAGGCTTTTGACAAAGGATCGAAGATGCCAAAAGAAGGAATTCACCCGAAGTACGAAAACATCACCGTCAAGTGCGCCTGCGGAACTCACTTTGAGACCCGCTCCACGCACAAGGGCGACATCGTCCTCGAAATCTGCTCCGCCTGCCACCCGTTCTTCACCGGCAAGCAGAAGCTGATCGACACCGCAGGTCGTGTCGAGCGCTTCCGCCGCAAGTTCGCCAAGTCGGACGCCGGCAAAGCCGAGGCCGCCGCAAAGTAAGCGGAAACAAAACCAGCAAAGGCCTCCGCCAAAAACGGAGGCCTTTTGCATGTAAACCCCATCTAACCAGAAGACCATTAGGACCCATGAAGAAGCGCTACACACTGGAGCAGAAACGCTGGGACTCGCCCGCCGAGCACGCCATGCCCGAGCACACTCGCGTCCCTGCAAGCTTCACCATAGGCAACGTCAAGATCGCCCCCGCCACCGTGCTCGCACCCATGGCCGGCGTCACTGACACCGTCTTCCGCCGCTTCATCAAAAACGCCAGCCAGTTCACAACGGAATCAACCAGCACCGACGTCGAGACCACGCAATCAAACCAGCAATCCGGCTGCGGCCTCATCATGACGGAGTTCACCTCCGCCGATGGCCTCTCCCGCATGCGCGAGACCAAGCGCAAGCGTTACCTCACCTACTACGACGACGAGCACCCCATCTCCGCCCAGCTCTTCGGTTCCAACCCCGAGACCCTCGCCGACTCCGCCCGCATCGTCCAGGACGCCGGCTTCGACCTCGTCGACCTCAACCTCGGTTGCCCCGCCAAGCGCGTCGTCGCCTGCAACGGCGGCTCCGGCCTCCTGCGCGACCTCCCACAGATCGAGCGCATCTTCAAGGCCATCCGCAGTGCCGTCACTATTCCCTTCACGGTCAAGTTCCGCATGGGCTGGAACGACAAAGACATCGTCTGCGTCGAACTAGCCAAACTAGCCGAAGACTGCGGCCTCAACGCCTGCGCTCTCCACGCCCGCACCCGCGAAGACGGCTACACCGGCCAGGCTCGCTGGGAGTACATCGCCGCCGTAAAGGACGCCGTAAACATCCCAGTCATCGGCAACGGAGACATCCGCACCCCCGAAGACGCCGCCGCCATGGTCGACGCCACCCACTGCGACGCCGTCATGATCGGCCGCACCGCGCCCGCGAACCCATGGATCTTCCGCCAGATCGCCCAGTACACCGCTTCCAAAGAAGCCACCGGCGTCGGCACCTACGACCACCCCACCAACGACGACCGCTACCGCATGATCCGCACCTACTTCCAGATGCTGGTCGACGAGATAGCCATCGAAGAATCCGCCGAAGCAGCCCGCGCCGCAGCCATCGAAGCCTCAGGCCAGATCGCCCGCGAGCAGCGTCACCGCGACTGTGTAGGCAAGATGAAGCAGTTCGCCAGCTGGTTCACCCACGGCGTCCCCGGCGGGGGCGCACTACGCAAACAGATCTTCGAATCCAAAAACGGCCCCGCAGTCCTCGATGCAGTCGAGCGTTTCTTCGAAAACCAGTCCCTCAACCACGAACCAGAATCCCTGCCGCTGGAACCCGACGATTCAATGCTCACCTCAGCCGCCTACTGCGACTGACCTCCCTTGACTCGCTCGTACACCCGCACATAATCCACCAACATCCGCTGCGGAAACGCTGTCGTCTCATCCGGATAACCCGGCCACGCCCCACCCACCGCAAGATTCAAAATCACAAAAAACGGATGGTCATAGACCCACTTCGCTCCCGCAGGAAGATCAGCGGGAGTCCGCTCAACAATCAATTTGTCATCAAAATAAAACCTGATCTTATTCGGCGACCATTCAACTGCATAGACATGAAACCCAGTATTCACAACCTCGCCAGCAGGCAACTCGTATTTAGCTGAAATACCTTTCGCGCCGCTGTATTCAGGACCATGAAGCGTGCTGTAGACCCTTCCAGCCTCGCCGATATTCTCCATAATGTCGATCTCGCCAGCCTTCGGCCAACCCGCTGTTCCGATATCATCCCCAAGCATCCAGAACGCAGGCCAGATTCCCTTCCCCAACGGAAGCTGCATCCGAGCCTCAACCCGACCATAAGCCCGCGAGAACAACCCCTTAGTCTTGATCCGCGCAGAAGTGTAAGGACGCGCAACGCCATCCTTCCCTGTGTAATCCTCCTTCAGCGCCGTGATGACGAGGTTTCCACCCTTCTGCTGCACATTCACCGGCCGCGAAGTATAGCTCTCCAACTCCTTATTTCCCCAGCCTCCGCCGCCGATATCGAAGCCCCACTTAGCCGGATCAGGCGCCGTTCCATCCGCAGCATTGAACTCATCACTCCACGTCAGCTTCCACTTCGTTGCATCCGCTTGAGAGCTCCCATGAATCGACAGCACAACTACAGCCAGCAAAGCACCTATCATTCGCATAGTCACAGTCCTTCACTCCTCTTACGCCAAACTACCTTCACCTTTGTTCGCCAACGCTCATCCAGCGCCACAAGCGTCCACTCCACCCGCGGCGACAGATACCGCAACACCACATCCGTCGCAGGATGAACGCGCAGCGCCGGAGCCACCAGGTAGAGCCGAGGCGACTCCTGCGCCAACCAAACTCCCCCGAAGTATCCGTGCCGCTGAAACTCCCCCAACCCACTCATCTGATCAGGATTCTGCAGGTGATGCCATCGCACCCGTACCCAGTAATCCAACCCTTGCAGAGCAAGATGGAGATCCTCATCCGCCTTGAGCTCGATCACTGCGAGGCGCCCATCGCTCGTAACTCCCAGCAAGTCCAGCATCCCTCGATCTCCAGCAGCAAACGCGGGAACCTGCGTATAAACATGCTGCTGACTCAGCCTGGTATCCAATGGTTCCACATCGCGGCGGAGCATACTCTCCAGCCATCGTTCCGGGTGCATTCGGTATAACGGATCGCGCTTATCCCCTTCCGCCGACCTCCGCTCAAACAATCTTGCTAACAGATCCCGCAACTCGCTCTCGTTCTCAGTTGTCAGCGGCGTCTCGTTTGCCCCAGCACCGAACGTTATCTCCTGCATGCTATTGAACGAGTTGCTCGAATATCCCATTCGTACCCGAGCAAACTCCAGCCCATGCAGTAGAAACGCAAGCTCCGTTCCACTGCGAATCCTTTGCTCTACGACATCACGCATCGCTTCCGGAACGAGCGCCGCCACCCTCGCAGCAGCCTCACCAAATCTCTCCTTTGCCGCAGATTGGTTCGGTGCTCGGATCAGCTTCGTCGCCAGATTCCCATGGTCAGCCGCATCCCTTTGCTCCAATCCTTCACTCGCCTGATCCAACTCCCAAAGCTCCCACTGCGCAACCTTCTCGTTCAGCCAGGCCAGGCGCGACAATGTAAGCGTCCCCATTCCTCGCGGCACCACCAGCTTCAATCCCTGGTACACTCTGCGCCCATTCCCCGACTCGCGACAGTGATGCAGCCACAGAATCCCGAGTGTCAGAATCCCATCGACCGTAGCCTGCGTCTCCTCCTCATTAACGGCAATCACAGCCCAGGCCTTCTGCCCCTGCACGATCGATCCCCGCGCATATGCCGGGCCAAAGCTCCTTTCAAGGTCCATCGCCGTGCGAAACCCATCCGGCTTCCACTCCGGAAACGACCTTATGAGCACTCTCTCCAGGACTCGCAAATACTTTACCCGCGTTGCCTCGCGTGTTGAAGGCGTGCGCCTGTCTCTGTCCGCCATGAACTCTAGAGTCTGCGGTTTCGTCTGTCCAAAACGATGCGTACTTAGCTTCAGCACACCATTTCGCATAGTTGTGCTGGATACTCGGCGTACGAGGTTCCGATCATCGCTCCAGAGATGCAGCGTGCAGCGCCCATGCTCCTTCGCCAGCGAGTACTTCGCTTCACGCATGTCGAAGATCACTTTTCCATCTTCAAGCACATGAGCCCGCGGATGGTCCGCAAGAAACGCTTCAAGCGCAGTGGAGATAGCCTCCACCGTCTGCGCAGGCTCCTCCAGAGTCACTCGTGACGACATAGCCGAACGCTAACATACTCACACTTCGGCCAAGACTCTCAATCGTATTGCCGCGCCTTCTTAGACAACGGTCTATTGATATCAACAGCCTTAATTATTCCGCGTGATACGAGTCTTTGCCCCAACGAAAACTCACCTTCGGCGAGCATCCTGGAGCCTTCACCAAGATCGTGGTCTCACCAGACGTCTTTCCCCTCACCTGCGGAAACACCGACGATCTCAGGTTGCCTCTCTCATCAACTTTCCAGGTACCGTTTACGACCTCGCCGGCCGAATCCGAAGATATCGGCACGGTCGTGTTCGGTGGAAACCCACTTCCCTTCGCCATCGCAACTTCCCCGGTTGGAGTTGCCAGCAACACCTCCAGCGAGCAACCTGCGTCTTTGTCGATAATCGGGAAGGCCACAATCGTGCCCAGCGCCTTCGACTTCTTATCGTCCGAGATAAGACCAAATCGCCGAGGCTCTCCCCTCGCGGCCTGCAGTGCAAGCGTAATAATCGGATCGCTTTCAGGCTTGCAATCGGTCGGCGTCTTTCCTGTGCATGTAAGGTGGCCATCAGCGGTTAGCGAAATGCCGCTTTGAACCGGCTCGATTCCGCGGTTGAGAGGCCACTGCAGTAACGTGTAGTGAAGATCCTTCGGCAGTCCAGGTGCTGTAACTTCGTACGTGATCACCGTGCCCTTATCTGTTTTCTTGCGAGACTTCTCGTTGAAAATCAACCTCGGCGAAGCAGCTATGCCACTCTCGTCCCAGGCATACTGCTGACTAAGTAGTTTGTTAGCGGCATCCCTTTGCTGTTGATCAGACGCATCGGCGGCCGGAGTTTGTCCCCATGCAGGAGAGGTTGCGGAACAGATCGCCAAGAGCAAACAAAGCCTGGAGATCACGCCTCTAATCTCGCAGCGCATCGAAAACACCACTACCAGCCTTCTTTCGCACGAAGGTGCGTCACGTGAGCCACATGATGGCGTGAGTGCCACGCATACGTCAACGTACACACCTCAATCGTCGTTGGCCCATTCTCGGGATGCCGAAATCCTCGCTGCCACTGCTGATCGTCGAGCGATTGCAGCAGCATCACCCAGCGGGCATGCAGGCTTTCGACGATCTCCAGGGACCACTCCATCGGAGCTAGTGAGTCATGAAGCGTCGCCCACGCTTTTTCGTCATAGGGCTTGATCGTCGGCCAATCCTCTGTCAGAGCCAGCCTCACCCGAATAAAAGCATTCATGTGACTGTCCGCAATATGATGGACGAGTTGCCGCACGGTCCAGCCGCCTTCCCGATATGGCGTATTTAGCTCGGCCGAATCCATGCCGTCCACAGCATTGCGCAGCTGTTCCGGCAATTCAGCCAGGGTGGCAATTGCATTCAGCCGATCGTCCGGCGTAATCGTCTCCGGCTTCTTGAACTTCCCGATTGGATATCGTGGGTCCACAACGCTCAGCGCCATTGCCCGGCTCCTTGCAAAGATAGATACGAGCAAGTTAGCACAACTCTTGTATATCCTTCAGCATGAGCCGACTGCTTCCCATATTGTCTCTGTATCTGCTGATAATTGCCTTCGTAGTTATTTTTTTTAGCAGCATCGTTAGCGCACAGCAGGCTCACCTTGGCTTCGACCGCAACAACTACCCCGGCGATGACTCCTTCCCCACTTTGCACAAGCACTTCGGTTTCACCGGCTATTGGCTCAACAACCCTCCCGGTGAGCATCAAAACACATGGTCTGGCAAGCGCGAGGTTCTCCTACGCAACAACTTCGGCTTCCTCGTTCTCTTCAACGGCCGCCTCGACGCCGAGATACTCAAAGCAAGAAAATCTCGCATGACGCCAATCGCGCTAGGTCAAAAAGACGCAGCCGCGGCCATTACCGCTGCGCAGCACGAACACTTCCCCGCCCACACCATCCTATTCCTCGATCAGGAAGAAGGCGGCCGGCTGCTCCCCGAGCAATCGGCCTATCTCTTCGCCTGGACTGAAGCCATCGCCGCTTCCAGCTATCTCCCCGGAGCCTATGTCAGCGGCCAACCGGTCTCCGACGGGGCCGGCCAGACCATCACCACCGCCCAAAACATTCGTGAGCAAGTCGTCGCCAGACACCTTCATCCCATCGCCCTCTTCATATACCAGGATGCCTGCCCACCCTCCAATGGCTGCACCCTCACTCCGCCACCCATCACCGCTGCGGGCATCTCAGACATCGTCGCATGGCAATATGCCCAATCTCCCCGACGCCCTGAAATCACCCGCTCCTGCGCCAAAACCTACGCTTCGGACGGCAACTGTTACGTTCCCGATCTCCCTGGACTTTACGTCGATCTGAATGTTTCGCTCTCCCCCGACCCCTCCCACGGTCGCTAAAAAGGACACCCACGATACACCCATATACCGAGAGGCGCATTTGCCGCAGCCCTCCGCGAAGCCTATCATCGTAGTAGATGACAACTCCCGCACCGGATCACAAACGTTACTTCATCGAGAAACTCGGTCTTTCCGAACGCCTGATGGAACGCTGTCTGGGCGAAGCCCTCTCCGCAGGCGGTGACTACGCCGACCTTTATTTTGAGTCTGTTACATCAACTTCCCTCGGCATCGACGAGTCTCTCGTCAAGTCTGCCAGTCAAGGCATCAGTGTAGGGTGTGGCGTCCGTGTCGTCTCCGGCGAGCGCACTGGCTACGCCTACACCGACGACCTTTCCTCTGATCGCCTTCTGAGGGCGGCGCGCACCGCAGCCCTCATCGCTAGCGGCCCGGCCAAGGAGCTAATGAGCGGCTTCCGTCACACAGAGGCTGCTTCGCTGTATCCCATCGCCGGAGCGACAACAGACGCGGAGATAGCAGCCAAACTCGCACTGATTGAGCGTGCCGACAAGGCTGCTCGCGCCTACGATCCTCGTATCACACAGGTTCGCGCTAGCTTCAGCGACGAACTTCGCCGCATTCTGGTCGCGGCGTCCGACGGCACCTTCGCCTCTGATACTCAGCCTCTTGCTCGACTGAATGTCTTCGTAATCGCCAAAGATGCTGCCGGCAATGGAGGCGCTGGAAGCACCGCTCGCGGTACCAGCGGCGGCGGCGGACGCGTCGCCATGGATTTCTTCGAGGGAGATAAGTCTCCTGAACACTACGCCCGCGAGGCTGCTCGCACTGCCATTCTCCAGCTTGATGCTATTGAGGCTCCGGCAGGCGAGATGGAGGTGGTTCTCGGGCCTGGTTGGCCCGGCGTCCTGCTCCACGAAGCTGTCGGTCATGGTCTCGAAGCCGACTTCAACCGTAAGAAGACCTCGGCCTTCGCTGGGCTTATCGGACAGCAGGTTGCCAGCAGCAAGGTTACCGTCGTGGACAACGGCAGGATGCCCAACCGCCGCGGGTCCATCAATGTGGACGATGAGGGCAATCCAACCCAGGAGAATGTCCTGATCGAGAACGGTATTCTCAAGGGCTATCTCTCCGACAAGCTCTCCTCGCGGCTCATGGGAACTCCAAACACTGGTTCCGGGCGCAGGGAAAGCTATCACCACATTCCGATGCCTCGCATGACTAACACTTACATGCTCAACGGCGACGATATGCCTGAAGACATCATAAAGTCCGTCAAGCGGGGGCTTTACGCCGTCAACTTCGGCGGCGGTCAGGTCGATATCACCAACGGCAAGTTCGTCTTCTCGGCCTCGGAGGCTTACCTCATCGAGGATGGCAAGGTTACGCGGCCAGTCAAAGGCGCGACGCTCATCGGCAACGGTCCGGAAGCGCTGAAGTATGTGTCGATGGTCGGCAACGACCTCGCACTCGACGAGGGCATTGGCACCTGCGGTAAGGCTGGGCAAAGTGTGCCGGTCGGTGTAGGCATGCCCACAATCAAGCTCGACCGAATGACGGTCGGAGGAACAGGACAATAATGGCAATCGAACGCGAGAAGATTTACGAGTGTGAAGTAAAACGTCGTCGCGTCAAAGTTGGCGGCGGCTACGAGCCTTTCTGGAAGGTAAAGACCGTCGCCGAGGCTCTTGCCGACTCGGACGCTGAGTTCCGCTGCAAAGACTGCTTCGGCGAAGTAAAGCTTCTTGGCCGCAACAGCAAGGTAGGCGCTCCGCCGTACGTCGAGCACAAATCGTCAGCCGACGCCGAGTTCTGTTCTAACGGCATCTTATTCAAGAAGGCCACCGACGGTCGCGAACCAAAGCAGTCCGCACATCCGGTCCTCTAATTTTTTTCGCGAAACATTGCGGAATCGTCTGTTCCACGCGCATGACATCGGAAAGTACCAATCAACGAATCTGAACCGTACTTTGATCGAGGTCAATCATGGCAGTAGTCGAGCGTGAAAGGTTCTACGAGTGTGAAGTAAAGCGTCGCCGTGTTCGTGCCAGCGGAGGTTATGAGCCGTTCTGGAAGGTCAAGTCCATCGCTGTTGCTCTTGAAGATAATGACACCGAGTTTCGCTGCAAGAGCTGCGGCGGAGCCGTTAAACTCTTCAAGCGTCGCTCGGAAGATGGGCCGGCTACACATATCGAGCACAAGCTGAAGACCGACTCTGAGTACTGTGCGGACGGCTTGTACTTTCTCAAAGCAACAGACGGCCGCCAGCCCCGGCAGTCTTCATCTCCTGTTCATTGAGGTTTGAAACTTGTCTCAGATTGCATCTGCCGTAGCCTCCGATCTTCAGAAGCTCGCCCAAGACGTACTCAACCGTGCCCTCAAAGCTGGCGCTACTGACGCCGAAGCCGTCGTCTATGAAGGCGACGAGTTCGGTGCGAAGGTGCGCCTGGGCCAGGTTGAGACTCTCAAGGAGTCGGGTTCGCGTGCCGTTGGCCTTCGTGTCTTTATCGGGCAGCGGACTGCGAGCACATCGTCGTCCGACTTCTCTCGCGAGAGCATCGAGAGGCTCGTCGACGGTGCGATTACGCTGGCGAAGATCACGAGCGAAGATCCGTTTGCCGGACTTCCTGAACCGGAGGAGTTCGGCAAGCTTGAGGGCGACCTGAAGCTCTACTTCGACGATGTCAATGAACTGCCTCCATCGGAGCGCATCGAGATTGCTCGGCGTGCTGAGGCGTCTGCGATGGCTTACGACACGCGCATCCAGAACTCCGGCGGCGCGGACTTCGATACTGCTACGTCCCACAAGATCCTGATGAACTCGCGCGGATTCACCGGCGAGTATCGAAGGAGCTATTGTGACTTTTCCGTCTCTCCCATCGCTGTGGATGAGAAGGGCGGGATGCAGCGCAACTACTGGTACTCGATCTCGCGTACGGCGAAGAAGCTTGAGTCGCCGGAGGCGATTGGCCAGGAGGCTGCTCGTCGAACGCTGAGCAGGCTTGGCGCTCGGCAGGTGAAGACTCAGAAGGCTCCTGTCGTTTTCTCGCCGGAGATCTCGCGGTCGATTATTGGCAACATCTTCGATGCTGCCAATGGCGATGCCATCTATCGGCATGCAACCTTCTTTGCTGACATGCTCGGCCAGCAGGTTGCGGGTGCGAATATTACTGTCGTCGACGACGGCACCATGATCATCGATGGTATCGGCGGTTTTGGGACTTCTCCGTTCGATGGCGAAGGTTTGCCATCGCGCCGGACTGTACTTGTCGAAAACGGAATACTCAAAAACTACGTCATGAACACCTATACCGCACGGAAGCTTGGTATGAAGTCCACCGGCAATGCTTCGCGCGGGCTTGCGGGAAATCCTGGCATCGGCGCGGGGAATTTTTACCTCGAGCCCGGTACTCAGACACCTGAACAGATCATTGGCGATGTAAAGTCTGGTCTCTACGTCACTGAGACCATGGGCTTCGGCGTCAACCTTGTCACCGGCGATTACTCGCAGGGCGCCAGCGGTGTATGGATTGAGAACGGCGAGCTTGCTTATCCCGTTGAGGAGATCACCATTGCCGGCAACCTCAAGGATATGTACCGCAATATCGCTGCCATCGGGAATGACCTGGTTTTCCGTGGCTCCAGCGCTGCGCCGACCATTTGTGTGGAAGGCATGACTATCGCTGGGGCTTAGCCTTTGAAGGCTACCCCCCCCCAGGTATCCCCTTTGTAAGTCTTTTGTTTGCAGCATTTTAACATTTTTGATGTCGCCAAAATCGTGCAAACAAAAGGGTTACGGGTAAATTCGTCCAAACAAACGACTTAGCTGATCGATCAAAAAAAGAACCCCATTTGGGGTTCTTTTTTGATCTCTAATTTAATTGTAATGGTTTGGATAAAACTCCTTTGCAATGTCGATCTTGTTTGTTTTGATAGAGTTATTGGACTTTGTGACTTGACAAGCGGATTTGCTGGAGTTTTGGGAGAATAAATCTGCAAGTTATTGATTGTGGGAATCTTGCCGGAGGATCGGCAATGGGGTTCTTCGAGAAGCAACCGCAGGTCCTTCGACTGCGTAACTCGCGAAACGCGCGAGTTACTTCGCTCAGGATGACACCTTTTTATTTAGCTATACTATAAGAGGAGAAAAGCGGATCCCCCTTTGCGGATGACAAGCAAGAAAAGGCAACAACAAAAGCGGCTAAGAGGTTTACATTCCCACTCATCGCGATGAGACCGCGATGAATGGGGCACCCGATTTTTTGTGGTTGATTGAGGAAAAACAACAGCAACAGCAAATACAGGGATTCTTCGCTTCGCTCAGAATGACGACATAGAAACAAAAGACAATTGCAAAGACAACTGCAAAGACAACGGCAACAGATTTCTGTCGCTACAATTCTGAGTGTGGTGGCTAGCTTTCATTTCGATCATGTTGTGGACTTTGTGCCGGAGAATGCGGACGTTATTCTTCGTTCTGTTCCTGCACTGCCTGGAGTGTTTGCGCTGTGTGGGGCACGTGCGGAGGATGAGCCTTATCTGACGCGGACGGCTGATATGCGCCGGCGCATGAGGCGGCTGCTGAATCCACCGGAGTCGCAGTCCAAACGTTTGAATCTGCGGGATAAGGTTGCGCGGATTGAGTACTGCGTTACCGGGTCTGACTTTGAGTCTTCGCTGGTGCTTTATCACGCGGTGGCTGCCATGTTTGGGTATCCGCAGGCGCGGAGGCGGCTGAAGCTGCATACTCCCTGTTTTCTGCGAATGGCGATGGAGAACGCGCATCCACGGGTGTATGCGACGAACCGGCTTTCGAAGAGGGGCCTTGAGAATACGTATGGGCCGTTTCCTTCGCGAGTGGCGGCGGAGCGGTATTGCGATGCTGTGCTGGACCTGTTCAAACTGCGGCGGTGCCATGAGGATCTGGAGCCTTATCCGGAGCACCCGGGCTGCGTTTATGGCGAGATGAAGAAGTGCATGGAGCCGTGCAAGCAGGCTTGTACACCGGAGCAGTACGCCGCGGAGGCGTTGGCGGTGAAGGCTTTCTTCGACACGCGGGGTGAAAGCATGCTGGGCCAGATTGGTGCGGAGCGGGAGCTGGCTTCGGCTGAGATGGAGTTTGAGAAAGCCGCGGCGCTGCATGTTCAGTGGCAGAAGGTGAAGGCTGCGGCGACTCTCGCGGATGAAATTGTTCGACCGGTGCATGCGCTGAATGCCGTGATTGTGCAGGAGGCCGCAGTGCCTGAAGGAGAGCATCCGGAACAGGCTGCGATTTTTTTATTGAAAGGCGGCTGCCTGGCTGGGCCTGAGCGGCTTTCGACGCTGGGCGTGCGGGCGGTGAAGGAGCAGACGAGCGTTGGCAGCTCGTTGTTTGCGCAGCCGTTGATGCTGCAAGCGGTGCCTCTGGAAGGTGAGGCGGTGACGCCGACTGAGTCGCCGGAGGAACGCGCCGGTGTGGTGATCGAAAAGCTGGCGGAGAGGATTGGCGGGGCGAATGATCTGGCCCTGCTGAGCGACCATCTTTCGTTGTTTCGGCGGTGGTATTACAGGCCGGAGAAGCAGCGGGCGGGTGAGATATTTTTGCCTAATGCCGATGGTGCGTGGCCTGTGCGGCGGATTCTGCGTGGGGCGGCTCGGATGGTGTTAGGAGAGCCTACGCCGTTGCCGGAGGTGCAGCGTGAGGCGGCGAAGGAGGCTAAGGTGCGGATTCTGCATGAAGGACGGGCCGATGTGGAGCGGGTGGTGCCGGTGGTGAACAAGCGGGCGAAGAAGCCGGTTTGAGGGTTACTCGCTGAAATTCAGGTTTACCGGACTCTTGGACAGAGCATGCTTTGGATTTGGGCTGGTGACTTCTGTCTCTTTTCCTACCGTTTCAAAGGTCACATGATCTACCCATACTTCGCCCGATCCTGCGAGGAGGATTCCGAACGAAATACCGGTAGCGTCTTCCGGGACATCGAGAACGACATCATAGGTGCTCCACGGTTGGGTTCCTTTGATCGGGCGGTTTTGCATGTTGTCGAAGGCAACGGCCGCGCTTCCCTTATCGACTCTCATCCACATCCCGGCCCATTCGCCTACGTCCTGCGATTTGACAGACGCTCGCAAACGAACACGTTTTCCGGCGTAGTTCGCGGCATCGATCGATTGCATCAGTGTTCCAAATCCATCGGTTGGGACAGTCGATAGAAGATAGGCACTCGGTTGTCCCTCGTGGAGTATTGCTTTATCGACGCCGGTACGGTAGCTCGCCGGTTTGCTTCCAGCGAGAAGCCAACCAGACGGAGCACTGTGCGTTTGGTCAGAAGTCTGCGCGAGCAAAGTGTGGCCCAGACCAAAATCCGTGCTAACTTCGCAACTTCCCAGAAACAGGCAGAAGCTAACGGCTATCGATAGACATGAGCGAAGGCGGGTTTGCCTCGATTTACCAGCTATGAGATTCATGATGTTGTCCTCTCGGCTGACACCAACGATCAAGGCAACGCGCCGCTATCCGGCAAAGTTATACCAGCACAGCGGTTGCATTTCTGTTTTTAGACGTACCAGAAACAAGATGAGAAGCAAGTCGAGATATTTCGGTGTCTTCGCGAGGTTGGCTGTCCGGAAGTATCCGTAACGGCGGTAGCGAAAGCTAAAGATTACGAAGCGCTGGTAGACTCACAGGCAGGAGCGAATCTCTTGATTGAACTGGCGTTTTCGATACTGGCGTCTGATTTTGCGCATCTGGCCGATGAGGTGGCGGCGGCTGAGCGCGGTGGGGGCACCATCGTCCATGTGGACGTGATGGATGGACATTTTGTGCCGAATATTACGTTTGGACCTCCGATGGTGAAGGCTCTGCGGCCCGTAACGAAGCTGCCGCTGGATTGTCACCTGATGATCGAGAATCCGGATGAGTTTATTCCGGAGTTTGCGGCGGCGGGTGCGGACATGATCAGCGTGCACCAGGAGGTTTGCCGACATTTGCACAGGACGCTGCAGTTGATTGGCGATCATGGGGTGAAGCCTGCGGTGGTGATCAACCCAGCTACCCCGGTAGATACGCTGATTGAAGTGCTTCCGATGGTGCATCATGTGCTTGTGATGAGCGTGAATCCGGGTTTTGGTGGACAGAGATTTCTGCCTCTGGCGCTGGATAAGATCTCTTATCTGGCGGAGTTGCGGGAGGCAATGGGTCTGAAGTTTCGGATCGAAGTTGATGGCGGGGTTGCTCACGATACGGTGGCCCAGGTGGTCGAAGCAGGAGCGGATATGCTCGTGGCCGGGTCGGCTGTGTTTAGTCCGGGCAAGACTGAGGAAAACGCCAGGGAGTTTTTGAAGCTGGCGAGGGCAGTTGTACCAGCACAAGTCTGACCGGAAAGACTAGAATAACGAAAGCCCGCGCGCCAAGGTGCGCGAGGCAGATGAGGGCTATAGCTGATGAACCGACGTTCCTTTTTTCCAAGTCTGAGGGCCAGCACGTTCGCTGGACTGGCAGTGGCGAGTCTTCTGGTGTTTTCGATTGGCGCAGTAGCGCAGGCGACCGATTCGTCGCAGGCGGCTGCTCCTGATAGCCAGGCGCAGCAGAACGTAACGCTGGCCTCGCCGACGACCAAGAGCTCGAAGAAGGACGAGAAGGTTGTTCAGTCGAAGGACACGAAGAAGCAGATGCGGAAGGAAAAGAAGATTGATCCGCAGGCCGCCGCAGATGCGAAGCTTCCTGACCGTCAACTTTATGACAAAGCGCTCGCTGCCACGAAGAAAGGGCACTTCGACGTTGCCAGGCTGGATCTGCAGACGCTGCTAAATACTTATCCCGACTCTCAATACCAAATGAAGGCCAAGCTGGCGATTGCGGATAGCTGGTATCGCGAGGGCGGTACGGCAGCGCTGACGCAGGCCGAGAGCGAATACAAGGACTTCATTACGTTCTTCCCGAATGCGCCTGAGGCCGCCGAGGCTCAGATGCGCGTGGGCGATATTTATTTCCGCCAGATGGACAAGCCTGACCGCGATTATGCGAAGGCTGTTCATGCGCAGGAAGAGTACCGGCTGATGCTGCAACAGTTCCCGGAGTCGACGCTGGTTCCGCAGGCGAAACAACGGCTGCGCGAGGTACAGGAGGTTCTGGCGACTCGTGAGGCTGACATCGCTGCGTACTATTCGACGCGCGAGAACTGGCCGGCGACGATTGCGCGGTATCAGACGGTTGTGGATACCTATCCGCAGTTCAGCCACATGGATGATGTTCTGGTGGGGCTGGGCGATGCGTATGCCGCTGAAGCGCGGTATGTGCGCTCGTTGAAGCTTCCTGAGGCGGGCAAGGCGCGTCTGGAAAGAATTTACGACGATCAGGCGGCGGCTGCTTATACCAAGGTCGTGCTGGAGCACTCTGCGTCGCCGCACGTTGAAGATGCACGTGACCGGCTGGCAGGGATGAACCTTCCGATTCCTACGCCGACACCGGAGCAGGCTGCTGCAAGTGTGGCGCTTGAGAACAGTCGCCGGTCGTATCGTCTGCAGGACCGCGCACGATTGATGGTTCTACATCAGCCGGACGTTGTGATGGCCGCCAGAGAGGGCGAGCCCTCGCTTTCGGACCCTAAGCCGACGATGGCTCCTGAGGTGTACAGGAAGGTTGTCGCGGACTTCAACAGCGCGATGAATCCTAAGGCAGCAGCGGCGGCGGCCACGGCCACGGATAGCGCTGCGGCTGCTCCGGCGACGTCAGAGGCTGCTCCTGCTGCTTCTACTGCCCCGCTTCAGTTGCAGGAGGTTCCGGCTGCTGAGTCGGGTAGCAGCACCGGCGCGGCGGTGATAACGAACGTTCCGACTGGGGCCCCCAGTGCGACAGGAGGGGTGACGAACTCGCTGGGCGTGGAGGTGCTTACGCCGTCGAATTCGACTGCACCGGCTGCGACTGCTCCCGCTCCGGGGACCACAGTTCCTGCTGATAACGGCGGTCTGAAGGCGGTTGGGCCGCCAAATGCGGCTGCTGCGCCAGCTATTGAAAAGGCTGCCGGGGCGCCGGATCAGGTAAACGACATACATCCGGGGACGCAACCTGCGGCGCAGGCTGCTCGTGCGGATGGCAAGAAGACGAAGCCGGAGTTTGACAAGTCGGATGAGTCTTCGAGCAAGCATAAGAAGAAGAAGGGTCTTGCGAAGATCAATCCCTTCTAAATCAGGCAATAAAAATGGGGACGCGACCTAACGGTTGCGTCCCCATTTTTTATTGCTTGCAGGAGATTTTATGAAAGCTGATTGACGGCTGCTCGCCGGCGGACTCGCGGGAAGAACAGGACCGACAGTAGCAAAATCGCCAGTATCGCCAGCAATGAGAAGACAATGGGACTGACGGAAAAACGGCGTGCGGATTTTACGTGGCCGCCCATTTTGGAGAGGTGGCCGCCGAGGACGTAGGCATTGCCGCTGATGGAATCGTCGGTCTCGTAGACTGCGTTGCCACCGAGGACGACTGTGTTGCCGCCGATTCTTGCTTGTGAGTCGATGACGGCGTTGCCGCCTATAACGGTGGCATTGCGGTCGACACGGCCCGTTACGTTCAGGCTTCCGAAGAGGACGAGGGCGCGGCCGGTCAGGTCGCCTTCGACCTGCACGGAGCAGAAGACGCAGACGGCGTTATGCACTTGCTGGCCGGAGGCGACGAAGATGTCCTGCCCAAAGTAGACGCGGTTGCCTCTCGCCTGGGCGTGGGCGGCTGAGGCGATCAAAAGCGTGAGGCCGAGAATCCTAATTGCGCGGGTTAGCAAGATTCCCCCAGTGGCGAAGACGCCTGTCCCATGATGGTACGCAGGATGTGATGCCTCGGTTCCGCAACCTGATCTTTGAAAACGAGGCTAAAGGCCGCGTCCTTGAGGGTAGACCGGAAACTGATACCGGCGGCGCCGGACGAGGTAGACAATCAGCCAGATGATGCCGATCAGAACCAACAAGGGAGCAAAAGGAACGAGAAGCCATAGGCGGCCCGGCATCACGGTTCGGGAGCCGTGAATGGTCGCTCCCTCTGCGAGATTGGCGTCTCCAGCTACGACGGAGAGGTCGCCACCGATTTCGGCGCTTTCGCCGAGGCTCAGGTCGCCGCCGACAACCGCGACGTCGCCGTTGATTTTGCGGCCGGAGTCTACTTTGAGGCTGCCGAATACCACGGCGACGTCTCCGGTGACGTCGCCCTGAACATGCACAGAACAAAAGACACAGGCGACGTCTCCCACGGTTTCGCCTTCGCTAATGGTGATGTTGGAGCCTACGCTTGACCTGTCGTTGGGGCCTTTCGCGAAGGCTGATAGTGGAGCGAGGGTCGTGAGAAGCAAGGCAACAGAGAGAAGCTGTCTACGCATGAAGGACCTCGTGGCCAGTTTACGGCGGTCGTGCTTGAAGTGGAAGTTCATTGATGTCCCGGCGTGGGTGGTGGAAACAGGAAAATTTGTGAATACCCCAACCTTCGCGCGGTAAGGCGCGCTCAGGATGGGGCACCCGGATTTGTGATGCTACCCTTAAAGGACCGATGAGCTACGAACTTCCAAAAGCATACGATCCGTCCATTATTGAAGAGCGCTGGGCCAAGTATTGGGTCCGGGAACACCTGTTTGACGTTGCCACACCCGAGGGTACGGAGGATGAGGCGAGGAAGTTCACCATCCTACTGCCTCCGCCGAATGTTACAGGGCGGTTGCACATGGGCCACATGCTGAACCAGACGGAGATGGATATTCTTACGCGCTGGCACCGTATGCTGGGCGATCTGGCGATGTGGGTTCCGGGGACGGACCATGCGGGCATTGCGACGCAGATGATGGTGGAGCGCCAGTTGAAGACTGAAGGCTTGACGCGGCAGGAGTTGGGGCGCGAAGCATTTGTCGAGCGGGTGTGGAAGTGGAAGTGCGAGTATGGCAGGGCGATTCTGGACCAGATGAAGCGGCTTGGCGCGAGCGTCGATTGGAGCCGCGAGTACTTCACGATGGATGATCGGCTGAGCGTTGCTGTGAAAGAGGCGTTCGTTCGGCTCTGGGAACAAGGGCTGATCTATCGCGGGGCCTACATTGTGAATTGGGATCCGAGCGCGCAGACTGCGGTGTCGGACCTTGAGGTTGAGCATGAGGAGCGGGTGGGCAAGATCTATCACATTCGCTATCCGCTGGCTGATGGGTCGGGATCGATTGTGGTTGCGACGACGCGACCGGAGACGATGCTGGGCGACGTTGCGGTCGTGGTGAATCCGGATGATGAACGATATACGGCTCTTGTCGGGAAGATGGTGCGGCTGCCGGTGAGCGGTGTGAACGGCGGCGAGGATCGTGAGATTCCGATTCTGGCGGATGACTGGGCGAAGCCGGAGTTTGGGACGGGCGCGGTGAAGGTGACGCCGGCGCATGATCCGAATGATTTTTTGATTGGGCAGCGGCATAAGCTGCCGAACCTGACGATTCTGGATGAGACGGCGCATGTGTTGCTGCCGGGTTCGCCGTATCACGGGCTGGACAGGTATGAGGCTCGGGAGAAGATTGTTGAAGATCTGAAGGAGAAGGGCCTGCTGATTGATGTGAAGGATCACACGCTGGCGATTGGGTTGAGCCAGAGGACCGGTGTGGTGATTGAGCCGCGGCTCTCGCAGCAGTGGTTCGTGAAGATTCAACCGCTGGCGGACAAGGCGATTGAGGCGGTGGACAAGGGCTATATCAAGTTCACACCGGATCAGTATCGGAAGACGTATGACGAGTGGATGAAGAATATCCACGACTGGTGTATCTCGCGGCAGCTTTGGTGGGGGCATCGGATTCCGGCGTGGCATTGTTCGGCGTGCGCTGGGATTACGGTTTCGCGGGATTGTCCCGAGTCTTGCGAGCATTGCGAGTCGAAGAACATTACGCAGGAGACCGATGTTCTGGATACGTGGTTCTCGTCGGGGCTATTGCCGTTTACCGCGTTTGGATGGCCGCAGAAGACGCCTGATCTCGCAGCGTTTTATCCAACGCAGTTGCTGGTGACGGGCTTCGATATTTTGTTCTTCTGGGTGGCTCGCATGATTATGTTGAGCTGCCACTTCATGCTGGATGTTCCGATGCCGGATGGTTCGGCTCGCACGCTGGAGGATGCGGTTCCCTTCCGGGAGGTTTACATTCATGCGCTGGTGCGTGATGCGGACCGGCAGAAGATGTCGAAGACAAAAGGCAATGTGATTGACCCGATCGACATTATTGAGCGGTTCGGCACGGATGCGGTGCGGTTTACGCTGGCGAGCATGGCTTCGCCGGGGACCGATATTGCGTTCAGTGAGCAACGAACGGAAGGTTATCGCGCGTTTGCGAACAAGATCTGGAACGCGGCACGATTCATCTTCATGAATGTGGAGCGCGCGAAGGAAGCGGGCTACACGATGTCGATGGTGAGCGGCGGCCCTGTTGCGGAGCTTCCCAAAGAGACGCCGCTGGAGACGCGGTGGATCTTCGCTCGCTTGAGTGCGGTGTGCGCTGAGGTTGATCGTGCGTTGGGTGAGTATCGCTTTGATGAAGCAGCGGCGGCGGTGTATCAGTTTTTCTGGGGCGAGTTCTGCGACTGGTATCTGGAGTTGATTAAGCTGCGGCTTGAGTTTGGCGAGGGCAAGGAGAAGAACGCGGCCACAGCAATCTCGCTGGCTTCGCTGGTTGGGGTGTTCGAGGCTGCGCTGCGACTGTTGAGTCCGTTTATGCCGTTCCTGACGGAAGAGCTTTGGCATGCGCTGTATGACGATAAGGCTCCGGCGAAGTCGATTGCGTTGACGCGGTATCCACAGGCGAGTGATTATCCAGCGGATGCGGCTTCGGTGTCGGCGATCAATACGCTGCAGGAGCTGATTGTTTCGGTGCGCGGACTGCGGAAGGACCTTGGGGTTCCTGAGAAGGAGGCTGCTCCGATCGCGCTGCATGCAGATAATCGCGTGATTGCACTGGCAGATGCGAACGTCGATATGCTGGCGCGGATGGCTCGCGTGAAGGCGGTGGAGTTTGCGCAGGAGCCTCTTACGGGCGGAAGCGCGAGGTCTACGGCTAACTTCGATGTTGCCGTGATCTATGAGCGGCAGATTGATGTTGCGGCAGAGCGCGAGCGGCTGACCAAGGACCTGGTGAAGTATGAGAAGGGTTTGACCGCGGCGGAACGGCAACTGGGCAACGAGGCGTTTATGGCGAAGGCTCCGGCGCACATTGTGGATGGTCTTCGCAAGCAGGCCGCGGAGACGAAGATGCTGCATGACAAGACGAAGACTGCGCTGGAGGCTTTGCCCTCGTAGCGCCGCCGTGTGAAGGATCGATCGCTAGGCGCGTATTTTGGTGTCGGCTTTGAGCGAGGGTGCAGCGACTCCAAGTTGCTGCATCATCGACATCAGGTTCCAATCCGACCATCCTTCGACGATCTTTCCGCCTTCGATACGGAAGATGGATGTGCCGGTGATTGTGGCCTGGCGGTTGGTGGGGGCCATGCTGAGGAACTGGCCCTTGTGGGTTCCGACACAGGTCCAGTGAATGACGACCTCGTTCCGCTCAGCGATCGTATCGTCGATGGTGAATTGGTAGTCGGGGAAGCCGTTTCTGCACATCGCGATGTGTCGTTTGAGGTTATCGACTCCGGGCTGGAGGGATGGAAAGACGGAGTCGTGGTGGGCGCAGTTGTCTGCGACGAGTTCTCTGATCTCGTCGAGCTTGCCCAGATTCCAGCAGTCGTCGATGTACCTGTGGACGATCTCCTTGTTGGCTGACATTGGGTTGCTATCGATAGGCATGGCGCCCCCTTGTTTGGCCGAAATTATAGACCTGCTCGGTGTGAATGTGTTTCGGCCGCGGGATGTGTTGCATCAAGACCTCTTTGCGGGTAAAGGTTCAGACGATGGGAGGTCCGCCCCGCAGAGTTATGAGCCTTGCCGGGTTTATCCAAAGTACCTGCAGTGAGATACAAACGAGGGGTTTAGGATTACAGGATGGACTGGAAGAGCAAACGGATTCGGACGCTTCTTGAGGCTGCGCTGGCTGAAGATAAGGTCGCTAACGACGTAACAACGGCATTGACGATTGAACCGGGGATGCGGGCTTCGGGAACGATCATCGCGAAGGAAGCCTGTGTGGTATCGGGGCTGGGGTGCATTCCGGTGTTTCTGGATATCTTCGCGAAGATGTCGACGGGGCCGGTGGGACGGTTTGAGGTAGTGAGCCATCCGGAGATCTTCGACGGAGTGAAGGTGAAGAAGGGGCAGTCGCTGGCGGTGATTCGGCATAATGCGGCGAGTATTCTTTCGTGTGAGCGCGTGATCTTGAACCTTATGCAACGGATGAGCGGAATCTCTACGCTCACAAATCAATTCGTGAAGGCGGTTGCGGGGACCAAGACGAAGGTTCTGGATACGAGGAAGACGATTCCGGGGCTGCGTACGCTGGATAAGTATGCGGTGTGCTGCGGTGGCGGCGTGAATCATCGGCTGGATCTGCAGGATGGAATCTTGATTAAGAACAATCACATCTCGCTGGGTGGTGGACTGCCTGCGGTTTTGGAAAAGGCCTTGAAGGGCAAGAAGGCTGGGCAAGTGGTGCAGGTGGAGGTTCGGAGCCAGATAGAGCTGGAGCAGGCGATTGCCGGCGGGGCAGAGTCGATTCTGCTGGACAACATGACTCCTGCGCAGGTGAAGAAGGCGGTGAAGCAGATTCGGGCGGGACTACCTGGGGTGCCGATTGAGGCTTCGGGCAGTATGAATCTGAAGACGGTGAGGAAGTATGCGCTGGCTGGCGTGGATTTTGTTTCGGTGGGTGCGCTGACGCACTCGGCTGCGGCGGCTGATTTGAGCATGCGGATTACCGCGGATGTTTACTAGGACTGACGGTGAGCACGTTTGATTTGCAGGCTGTAGAGGCGGGGATTGCTGGGACGGAGTTCGCCGGTCGGGTGATGCACTTCCCTTCTGTGGGGTCGACTAATGTGTTGGCGATTGAGGCGGCGCAGGCAGGGGCTCGTAGCGGCGTTTGGGTGGCGGATGAACAGACGGCTGGGCGGGGGCGTGGTGGGCATGGGTGGCACTCAACTGCTGGCGATGGGTTGTATGTGAGCGCGCTGGTGACGCCTCCCCTGCCGATGACTACGGCGCTTACGATTTCGCTGGCTACTGGGCTGGCGGCTCAGGCGGCGATTGCTGAGGTGACGGGGTTGAGGGTGGATATTCGCTGGCCGAATGATCTTCTGGTGGGCAGGCGTAAGTGTGGTGGGATTCTGGTGGAGACGGCTGTGTCGCCTGGTTTGGATGGTCAGCCGGCGATGCTTCGGTATGCGGTGATTGGGGTGGGGATCAATCTGAATCATGAGAGCTTTCCGGCGGAGATTGAGGCGGTGGCTACTTCGCTGCGGCGAGAGAGTGGAGAACGAGTTTCGCGGGAGGATCTCTTGGCGGCTTTGCTGCGGCGCTTGGATGTTGAGGTTGGGTTGTTGTCTGTGAACGGGGCGGAGTTGCTGGAGCGGTTCGCTGGGGCTTCGAGCTGGGTGCGGGGTAAGCGGGTGCGGGTGGATGAGGGCGGTGGATATACTGGCGAGACGGCTGGACTAGATAACCGCGGGTTTCTGCTGGTGGATGGCGATGACGGGCTGCGGCGTACGGTGCTCTCGGGTGGCGTGCGGGAGTTTGATTAGCGGAGACGATGATGCTGCTGGTGCTCGATGTAGGAAATACCAATACTGTCCTTGGGCTGTTCAAGCTGGCGGAGGGCGCTCCCGCTGAGCTGCTGGCGAATTGGCGGATTACGACCTCGCGGACTTACACGGTGGATGAGTTTGGAGTGCTGCTGCGGAATTTGTTTGCGCTGCGTGGGTTGGAGATCGGGGCGATAACGGGGATTGCAATCTCGTCGGTCGTGCCCCCGCTGGACTCGATGCTGAGGCAGACGTTCGATCTTTATTTCCATGTGAAGCCAGTGTTTGTTGAGCCTGGGATAAAGACGGGACTGCCAATATTGACGGACAATCCTACGGAGGTTGGGGCTGACAGGATTGTGAATTGCGTTGCCGCGTTTGAGCGGTTTGGCGGGCCGACGATTGTGGTGGATATGGGGACGGCGACGACGTTTGATGTGATCTCGAAGAAGGGTGAGTTTCTGGGTGGGGCGATCGCTCCGGGGCTTGGGATATCGGCGGAGGCGTTGTTCTCGCGGGCGGCTCGGTTGTCTCGTATCGATATCAAGAAGCCGGGTAAGGTGATCGGGACGAATACGGTAGATAACGTTCAGATTGGCTTGTATTACGGCTATATCGGGCTGGTGGATGGGATTCTGGAACGGATGATTGGCGAGATGGGCGCCGAGACAAAGACCGTGGCCACGGGTGGACTGGCGAAGCTGATTGCGGGAGGGTCGAAGTACATCGCAGAGGTGGATGACATGCTGACGCTAAATGGATTGCGGATTATTTATGAACGTAATTTTGACCGGCATAAGAAGCGTGGGGCTTAGGCTCGGCTGTCTGCGGCTGATGGCTTAAGCTGTAGAAGCGGATGCAGAATTATTTCAACTACTTTACGGAGATCGAGGAACGGTTTCAGCAGCGGCGTGGGTCGTTGCTGATGCTTTCGACGCTCGATTGGGCGCTGATTGAGACGTGGCGGGAGGCGGGGGTTCCGCTGGAGGCTGTGCTGCGGGGGATCGATGGTGCTTTTGATAAGCATGATGCGAAGGCGATGCGCTCGCCGGGTCGGGTGCGGAAGGTGAATGGGCTGGCTTGGTGTGCGCAGGCCGTGATGGAGGCCGTGGAACAGGCGATGGAGGCCTCGATTGGGGCTGCGCCTTCGTCTGGTTCGGAGGCGGCGGAGAGTGGGTTTGAGAATGAGCGGGTGGGGGGTTATCTGGAGGAGAACGCTCGGCTGATTGAAGCGGCGAAATTGGGCGCGACGGCGGATGAGGTCGCGGATCAGGTAGTGGGGCGGCTGCGGGCTTTGGCTGCGGGTTTGAGGGTAGAGCCGTTGCAATCGCTGGAGGAGTTGGACCGGACGCTAACGGTGCTGGAGGAGCGGTTGTTTGCGGCTTTGATGACGGCGGCCTCGGAAGAGGATCTGGTGAGGCTGCGGGAGCAGGCGGCGAGAGAGTTGGCACCGTATCGGGGCAAGATGCAGGCGGTGCAGATTAAGCAGGTACAACAGCAGTTTCTGCAGAAGAGATTGTTGGAGGCGCGGCGGCTGCCTCGGCTTAGCCTGTTTTATATGAGCCACGGATGAGACTGCGGATCGAAAAAATGGTTTATGGCGGGGCGGGGTTGGCTCATGAGGAGGCCGGAAGGGCTTTGTTTGTGCCATTTACGCTGCCGGGTGAGGTAGTTGAGGCGCGGGTTGTCGAGGAGCGTGACGGGTTCGGTGAGGCTGCGCTGGTGCGGGTGGTGGAGGGTTCGGCTGATCGGGTGGGACCTGGGTGTGTACATTTTGGGGATTGTGGTGGATGTCATTATCAGCATGGGAGTTATGCCGCTCAGCTGGAGATGAAGCGCGGGATTTTGATAGAGACGCTGGAGCGGGCTGGGCTGGTGGAGTTGCCGACCGTGAGGGTGCATGGGTCGGGGGAGGCCTGGAAGTATAGGAATCGAATACGGTTACGGGTGGCGGAGGTGGATGGGGAGCTGCGGGTG
>Ga0210396_10001246_pt1 | contig 28495 bp, 26 predicted proteins | sample IncBWH17OmetaG_FD_155466 | JGI IMG/M metagenome (GOLD analysis project Ga0210396, IMG submission 155466) | Forest soil microbial communities from Barre Woods Harvard Forest LTER site, Petersham, Massachusetts, United States - Inc-BW-H-17-O ...
AACCAATCAAGGACAGCCGCAACACCGTTCGGTCCTTGTCCGGCATCAGATCCAGGTTCAGATCCAAGTCGGCAATGTCGCGGCTGCTGTCCACTTGACGGCTCAGGGTGCTGAACCGCCAGCGCCCAACTTTTCGGGCGTCGACGGTGACCGGGCGCTGCGGATCCGACTCGTCGAGGTCGACGACCAGCACATGACCGGGATCGGATTCGACGTCGTCGTAGTTGGTGACCTCGGGCGAGCCCGAGTACCAAATCCGGCCGGTGCTGCCGACTTCGGTGAGTGAATGCTTGTCGCCCAACGCCACATAGTGCACCGCGCCGCGGGCCAACGCGTCTTCTACGCCGGCCAGCCGGATCAGCGAGGGCTTGGTGGGATCGGGGTCCAGCACGTCGACGCCGCCGTGGGCGACAACTACCCGGGTGACCCCGTCGGCCGGCAAGTCGTCGAGCACGTCGGCAACCAGATCGGTCGTCGGCGCTTTGGATCGCCATGGCGCTGCGACGATCTGCAGGCCGGGCCGGACCTCGTGAATGCCGGCGCTGTCGAGCACCGTCACGTTGGCCGGGCATTCGGCCTTGAACAGCGCACTGGTGTACACCGACGACGCGTCCAACGGATCGTGGTTGCCCGGCAACAGGTACACCGCAATCCCGATGGCGCGCATGGCTTCCAGCGACTGACTGATCACCTGCGGCGCCAACTGGTTGTGCTCGAAGACGTCGCCGGCCACCACGACGAACTCGGCGCTCAAGTCGGCTGCCAGCGAGCCCAGCCCGGCCACCGCGTCGCGACGGGCCGCCGAGTACCGCGGCTGCGCTTCGCCCGCGAGAAAGTGACGGGTCATGCCGAGTTGCCAGTCGGCGGTATGCACGAATCGCATTGCGATCCCGTCCCTTCTGCTTCATGCTCGGCCCTTCTGCGGCCAGGCATCGCGAGTGTAGGACCCGGCGCCGACAAGTCCGGGGACCTCGATCGGCAGGTCGGGAGGTGACCAGCGACGGTCGCCTCATCGACGTTTCACGAGTCACATCCGCCACATCAGCCCCGCTCAGAGGTGGTGCCCGTTGTGCCCACCTCGGAGCGAAAGTGCGGCCGGTAACCTCGGTCGAGTGAGCGAGCAATCCCGCACCCTGGTGCTACTGCGGCATGCGAAGTCGGCGTACCCCGATGGGGTGGCAGACCACGACCGGCCACTCGCACCCCGCGGGCAGCGAGAGGCCGGGCTGGCCGGCGACTGGCTGCGGGCCAACGTGCCCGCGATCGACGAGGTGCTCTGCTCGACAGCCGCCCGCGCTCGCGAAACCTTGGCGCACACCGGCATCGACGCACCAGTCCGCTACGTCGACCGGCTCTACGACGCCGTCCCCGGAACGGTGATCGACGAAATCACTCACGTCGACGACCACGTCGCGGTCCTACTCGTCGTCGCACACGAGCCGACCGTGAGCCAGGTGGCGCTGGGCTTGGCCGGGGCGGATAGCCCCAACACCGCTGCCGTCGAACGCATCTCGACGAAGTTCCCGACGTCGGCAATGGCCGTGCTTCGACTCACGGGCAGCTGGAAAGACGTCGAACTCGGTTCCGCCGAGCTAGTCGATTTCCACGTGCCGCGCTAAAGCAGGCCAGAGCCTACTTCTTGCAGATCTCAACCGTCGTTTTGATCTTGTCGTCGAGCGCTTGGCGCAACTCATCTTGAGTGAAGTCCGCCGCGCCGGCGAGGTAACCGATGGCGAGCTCCTCGAGGTTGCCGGCCATGGCGTTGACCGATTTCGCCAGGTCGGGCGGCGTCGCAGGTTCTTGGTTCACACGGTCCCGCAGAAACGCCCCGCCGCTAAAGAACGCCAGCCGAGCAGCGGTCGCTACCGAAAGCGCGCCAATGGGCCCACCGTTGTCCGGGTTCTTCAGTCGAGAGTTTCGGACCACCGCTCGGTCGACGACCATGAACGTCTCGCAGATGTGCTTTTTCGCGTCTTTGGTTTGTTGGTCGCTGTAGGTGCCCGAGCCCGCCGCGCCCTTGTGTGGGTAGTAGAAGTACCCCGCGACGGCAAGGCCTGTGGCGACGATGGCAAGCACCAACGCCGCCACTGCGACCCACTGCAACAATTTCGACCCGCGTGGGGCGGGAGACGAATCCTTAGCGTGTGACACCGGCTCAGACGCAGCGGTCGACTCTACGGTGTCGGATTCGGGCGAAGGTTCCTCCGCGGCGGAGGTTGGCTCATTGGAAGGTGTCTCAGACATTCGACGATGGTAACGTTCGCACCCCGTAGCCGGGAGCTTTTGGGTGTCAAAAAAACGCTATATCAATCGTTTTGCTGAACATTGCGCATCGCGAAGGAAACATCCGGCGCCCCGGTAGGTTTGGCCGTCGCATTTTGGGCGATGACTAGCACAAACAGAAATCCGTAGTACAACAGTTAGTTTCGCGCGCGGTGCCGACAGGGACCCTGGTACTAGTTGCCGGCGCAAGTCGGGGACGCTCAGCGCCAGGGCTTGAACCGTTCCGGATCGCAGCTTGGTGTGGGAGCGAAAGGCCAGCTTACTGGCGCGGTGACAGTTAGCGCCTGTCAGGGCATGGCATCTATTTCACGGCGAAATTACGAGTTCGTGGAGAGCGTCAACTCCATGAGCTTGATGGCCTGCGCGCAGGCGTCGATACCGGGCGCCTGCGGGTTGACCCACCATCCGACCACACCCGCGGCGTCGCTGGCCACACCACACGCGCCGTTGGGGTCGTTCGGCCGCATCACGATCGACGTGACACCGGCGATTGTCCGGTTCTCGATCTGATACTTCAGGTTCTCGGCAACCTTGCGCTCGTTGTCGAGGCTGCCTTGCTCGAACCAGAACCGGGTGATGTCGATCAGTCCGCCGGGGTTGGCCGCCTGCCAGCGGCATATCGCGCCGACGAAGGTGCTCTGAATGTCTTGCGGATCGGCGCCCACCGTCTTGGCCAGGACGTCGGTGGTGAGCACTTCGCATTCCTTCTGCAGGTTCGGGTACTGCTGCTCGGAATTGTTGTTGCGCGGCTCATCGCCCATGCCCGCTTTGTGCGCGGTGCCGGCCACCGATTTGGTGCAGCCGGTCAACACGGACACCGCCGTCGCCACGACTGCGAGACCGACCAACACCCGCTGACGGACGGTGCGCACGCTGGCACTCATTTTGAGTTCGCAATCGACTGGCGCGCAAGCTCTTTGGCGACGTCGCACGCGTTGGGGAAGGGCTTCTGGCTGAAGTTCACCGACCATTCGATGAAGTCGTCGCCGAACTGGATCCCGACCTCGCAGAGCGAGTCACCCAACGACGGGTCGTTACCGATGGCGATGAAGCCGCCGTGGCCGTTGATGTTGATGTCCTCCACACTCGACCGCGACAATTCCTCGGTCTTGCGTTCGCGGCCGATCGGGCTCCCGCGATACCAGGAGAAGGAGAAATGCGGGCCGAGGATCCCGCCGCCCGCGAGCCACTGGCAACCCACGGAATTCTTCGCGGTGTTGACCAGCCCGGTTACTTTCGTCAGGTCGTTCACCGTCTCGTCGCTGACGCCTCCGCACTGCGGGAACATCGGCCCGTGTTTCCCCTGCCCCGACGCCGGCGCGGACGACCCGGGCGACTGGGATTGGTCAGAGCCAGAATGGGAGCACGCGGCCACCACGGGCACCAAAGTCGCCGCCGCCAGGGCCAGCGCCGCCACGTCACGCCGCACGGCTACGGAACCTTCTGCTGATCACAGGATGCACTGTAGCGGCAGCACCTAGGACCAACCATTGCACACGCGGTGACCTGTACTTTCTTTCTCCACCAGCGGCGCTCGTGTAACAGTTACCACATGCTCTTGGCACTGCTGCGCCAGTACGTCCGGCCGTATCGACGGCTGGTGGCGACAGTGATGACGCTGCAGTTGATCAGCACCCTGGCCTCGCTGTACCTGCCGACGGTCAATGCCACGATCATCGACGACGGCATCGCCAAGGGAGACACCACCACGATCGTTCACCTCGGCGGGGTGATGTTCGCGGTCACCGCGCTGCAGGTTGTGTGCTCGGTCGGCGCGGTGTACTTCGGCTCCCGGACCGGGATGGGGTTCGGGCGCGATCTCCGCTCGGCCATGTTCCATCAAGTCACCACGTTCTCCGAGCACGAGACCGCCCAGTTCGGCGCGCCGTCGCTATTGATCCGCACCACCAACGACGTCCGCCAGATCCAATTCCTGGTGCAGATGACCTGCACGGTGCTGGTGACCGCTCCGATCATGTGTATCGGCGGCATCTTCATGGCCATCCACCAGGACGCCGGGCTGTCGTGGCTGCTGCTGGTCAGTGTCCCGGTGTTGGTCGTGAGCAACTACTGGATCGTCGGGCGCACGCTGCCGCTCTACCGCAGCATGCAGCGGCTGATCGACAACATCAACCGGGTCATGCGCGAGCAGCTGTCCGGTGTGCGGGTGATCCGGGCGTTCGCCCGCGAACCTTTCGAACGACAACGATTCGCCGAGGCCAACCTCGCGCTGTCGAACACCACACTGAGCGCCGGCAATTGGCAGGCGTTGATGCTGCCGGTCACCACGTTGACCATCAACTGCTCCAGCGTCGCGCTGATCTGGTTCGGCGGCTTGCGTATCGACAGCGGACGGATGCAAGTCGGCTCGCTGATCGCGTTTCTCGTCTACTTCGCGCAGATCCTGATGGCGGTGATGATGGCGACGATGACGTTGATGGTGTTGCCGCGCGCTGCGGTGTGCGCGGAGCGGATCAACGAGGTGTTGTCGCTCACCCCGGCGGTCCGTAGCCCCGAGCATCCGGTGCGGCCGACTTTACGAGGCGTGGTCCGGCTCGACGGTGCGACATTCCGCTACCCCGGCGCGGATCGTGCTGTGCTGCAAGATATTTCTTTCACCGCGCTACCCGGCACCACCACCGCTATCGTCGGGAGCACCGGTTCGGGGAAGTCGACGTTGGTGTCGCTGATCTGCCGGCTGTATGACGTGACGTCCGGCGCGGTTCTGGTCGACGACGTCGACGTGCGTGAGCACGACATCGAAGAGCTCTGGTCGACCATCGGGCTGGTGCCGCAGCGCGGCTACCTGTTCACCGGGACCATCGCCGACAACCTACGAATCGGCGCAGCCCCGGGACGCGAAGTAACCGACGAAGAGATGTGGGAGGCACTGCGGGTGGCCGCCGCCGACGAATTCGTGCGGGCACACGACGACGGGCTGCAGATGCGGGTCGCTCAGGGCGGTGTCAATTTCTCCGGCGGGCAGCGGCAGCGGTTAGCGATCGCGCGGGCGGTGATCCGCCGTCCGGCGATCTACCTGTTCGACGACTCGTTTTCGGCACTCGATGTGCACACCGATGCGCGGGTCCGCGGTTCGCTGGCTGAGATCGCGGCCGATGCGACGATGATCGTTGTCGCACAACGTATCTCGACCGTTACCCAAGCCGACCAGGTGATCGTCGTCGACGACGGGCGGGTAGTTGGTGCGGGTACGCACGAATCGCTGCTGGCGGACTGTCCCACATATCGGGAATTCGCCGAATCGCAGTCGATGGACGCCGGTGTGGGAGGCCAGCGGTGACAAACACTGCGCAGCGCACTCCCCAGTACCCGAATCACCGGTCCCGCAACTTCAAGGGGTCTGCCATCCGGCTGGTGAAACGCCTGGCGCCGCAACGGCGGACGGCCGTCGCGGTGATGGTCCTGGGCATCGCCGGAACGGTGATCGGCGTCGTCGTTCCACGCATCCTCGGCCATGCCACCGATCTGCTGTTCAGCGGTGTGATCGGCCGCCAGCTGCCGGCCGGCATCACCAAGGCTCAGGCGGTGGCGGCCGCGCGGGCCCGGGGCAACAACACCTTCGCCGACTTGCTGTCCGGGATGAATGTGGTCCCGGGCCGGGGTGTCGACTTCGGCGCGGTCGCCCGCACCCTGGTCCTGGCACTGGTGATGTATCTGCTTGCAGCGCTGCTGGTTTGGGCGCAGGCCCGGCTGCTGAACGTCACGGTGCGACGCACGCTGCAGGCGCTGCGCGCCGATGTCGAGGAGAAGCTGCACCGGCTGCCGCTGGCCTACTTCGATTCCCGGCAGCGCGGCGAGGTACTCAGCCGGGTCACCAATGACGTCGACAACCTTCAGACGTCGCTGTCGATGACGATCACCCAACTGCTGTCCGCGGTTCTGACGGTGGTGTCGGTGTTGGCGATGATGCTGACCATCTCGCCGCTGCTGACCGGGATCACCTTGCTGACCGTGCCGCTGGCGCTGGTGGCGACGCGGGCGATCGCGCAGCGCTCGCAGCGACTGTTCGTCGCACAGTGGACCAACACCGGCCGGCTCAACGCCCACATCGAGGAGACCTACAGCGGTTTCACCGTGGTCAGGACGTTCGGTCGGCGCGCCGCGGCCGAAGACGAGTTCCGCCGACTGAACGACGATGTGTACCAAGCCAGTTTCGGCGCGCAGTTCATCTCCGGCTTGGTGTCACCGGCTACGGGTTTCATCGGCAACCTCAGCTATGTGGCGGTCGCCGTAGTGGGCGGCGTGCAGGTGGCGACCGGTCAGATCACGGTCGGCAGCATCCAGGCGTTCATCCAGTACGTCCGCCAGTTCAACGCGCCGATGAACCAGGTGGCCTCGATGTACAACACCCTGCAGTCCGGGGTGGCCAGTGCCGAGCGGGTTTTCGACCTGCTCGACGAGCCCGAAGAACCACCCGACCGCAAAGCACTCCTGCCATCGCCCAACGGTGACGGGCCAACCGGGCGCGTGGAGTTCGACCATGTGAGCTTCGGCTATCACCCCGGCACCCCGGTGATCGACGACCTCTCTTTCACCGCCGAACCGGGCAGCACGGTCGCGATCGTCGGGCCGACCGGGGTGGGCAAGACCACGCTGGTGAACCTGCTGATGCGCTTCTACGACGTCGATTCCGGCCGAATCCTGGTCGACGGCGTCGACATCACGACGATCAGCCGGCAGTCGCTGCGTTCTCGCATCGGCATGGTGTTGCAAGACACCTGGCTCTTTGGCGGGACGATCGCCGAGAACATCGCCTACGGCCGACCCGACGCCAGCGACGACGACGTCATCGAAGCCGCGAAGGCCGCGTACGTCGACCGGTTCGTGCACACGCTGCCGAAGGGATATGAGACCCGGGTCAACGACGCCGGCAGCAACATCAGCGCCGGCGAGCGGCAGTTGATCACCATCGCACGGGCATTCCTGGCCCGGCCGCAGCTGCTGATCCTCGATGAGGCGACCAGCTCGGTGGACACCCGCACCGAACTACTGATAGCGAAGGCCACCCACGAGCTTCGTCGTGATCGGACGAGTTTCCTTATCGCGCATCGTCTTTCGACGATCCGGGACGCCGACGTGATCCTGGTGATGGAGTCGGGCAAGATCGTTGAGCAGGGCAACCACGGCGAACTGTTGGCCCGGCGAGGCGCGTATTACGCGATGACCCGGGCCTAAAGCGGCCTACAGCTCTGGGCCCTCCGCACGCAGGTCGTCGACCGCCGACATCGCGTCACGAAGCTTGGCCAGCCACTCTTCGGTGTGCTCGCCGACCAGTTTCACCGACCACGCCAGCGCATCGGAACGAGATCGGGCCACGCCGGCGTCGACCAGGGTGTCGAGAACCTGCCGCTCGGGCTGCTTCAACCGCGTCATGACCGGAACGGCGATGTGGGTGAACAAGATTCGCTCATCACCGACCTCGACGCCCCAGGAGACCTTGCGGCCGTAGCGGTCCTGCGCCTCGTCGGCGATGTTCATCCGTTCCGAACGGGTCTCTTCACGAAATCGCGAGACACGGCCCGACGCGCGAGCTTCGCTTTCTTCCTTCTCGGGTTTCTCTGGATCGGCGAGCTTGCCGATGACGGTGATCTCTTCGCGGTCGACGACGACCGTCGGGTCGCCGTCGAACCAGGCGTCGGGCAGGCGTCCGGCGAACCAGTCCGCGGCGTCGCCGGCGTCGGGTTGGCCGGCTTGCTGCCAGCCGCCGGGGCGGCCGTAGCCGCGCCCAGGTCCATGATGATGCCTCATGCTTACATCATTACACCATTGCACTGCATGCAGAAATGGGTTTCGCCCCGGGCGAACAACGCGGACGCCGAGCGTGGGCTTGGGACACGTTTTTCGGCGGAAACCGTGACAGACGCCCACATTCGGCGCGAAAGAAAACCGTTGATATGACCTGCGAAGAGTTGTAGTTTTAGGAGCGAAGCAGGCCCGGAAGCGACGATTTCCAAAGAGCCGGTCAGCGGAGTGAAAACCGGCCGCGCAGGATGTACGAGACGTCTCCCAGCGTCCTCCGGGCCTGCCCCTATGTGGTCTCGGCGTCGCCTCGCCGCGCGCGGAACAGCCTCGCCTCACCCTTGATCCCCTTGAGGTGACGCGCGCCTGCGATCGACCAACTGAAGCCAGCGTCGTCGCCGAGCTCATTGCGCGTCGACTCGGCGGCCAGCACCGCGCCCGGCCGCGCCACCGCCGTCACCCGACTGGCCAGGTTGACCGGGCTGCCGAACCAGTCCCCCGCCCGGCTCACCGCAGACCCCGACGCGATGCCGCCACGTAGCCGAGGGAAGTTGTTGTCGCCGTCGGTGACTTCGACAAGCTTGAGCACCGCGTCGAGCAGCGGCGCCGGTTCGGTGCACACGAACATCACCGCGTCGCCGATCGTCTTGATGAAGCGCACGGGCGGGACCGCCACGTCGCGGGCGATCTCGGCCAGCCGATTGGCCAACTGTCCCAGCTCCTCGGCCGGCACCTCCTCGCCGAGCCGGGTGAAACCGACCAGATCGGCGAAGGCGACAGTGACCTGGCGTGCGCCAGGGAGCGGCGCTCCAGCGGCTCGCTCGCTGGCGGTGACGGCCTCGGTCTCCATCATGTTTCTGAGCTGCATGAACAGCATTTCCTCGATCCACGGGCCAAGCAGCGGTGTGATCTGACTGACCAGTGCGTGGGATCGCTTGGCGATTTCCAGTTCGGTTGTGCCCGGTTCTATGACCGCCGCCAGGGCGGTATAGCGCATGACCTCGGCCGCGTGCGAGAGCCCTTCGGCGAGCACGCGCGTGACCAACACGAGGTTGTCGGGATCCAGGCCGAGTTTGAGGAAGTGTCGGACGTGGGCGGCTGTCTCGACGTCGGCCCGCATGTGCACGGCCGCGTCGGGATCGTCGATCCTGGCCAAACCGATGGCGCGCTGCACCCGCTGAAGTAGGTCAAGATCAATGCCGTAGGCGTCGGCAATTTCCCGCGTCGACACATAGGTACCGTCGTCGCCGATCACTCGACGGGTTGCCAGCAACAACGACGCGGACGTGCCCTGAATCTCCTCGGCGGTGATGCCCTGCTCGAACAGCCACTCGATCAGCTCGGCGCGCTCGGCGCGTGCGCTGCCCTCCAGATCTCCCAACAGTTCGTCAGGAATGTGCGCGTCGACCCTGTCGTCCACGTCGCCAACGTATAACGCGGCGGGGCATCATGGGAATCCCATGACCACACCGCTTCTGGAAGGCTTTGCGCCCGTCGTCGACGACGGCGCCCGGCTGCTGATCCTGGGATCGTTCCCCAGTGTGCAATCGCTGGCCACCGGCCAGTACTACGGCAACCCGCGAAATGCGTTCTGGCCGATCACCAGTGCACTGTTCGGCTTCGACGTGCAGGCGCCCTACGAAACCCGGCTGGCCGCATTGCAATCGCACGGCGTGGCGCTCTGGGATGTGCTGCACAAGTGTCGCCGCGCCGGCAGTTCAGATGCCAAGATCGACCCAAAGACTATAGTGGCCAACGACTTTGGACAACTATTGGCCGCTTACCAGCGCATCAGGCGGGTGTACTTCAACGGCCAGACTGCGGACAAGCTGTTCCGCCGACTGGTCCAGGTCGACGCGCCGGTCAGCTACCAGCTGTTGCCGTCCACCAGCCCGGCGCGTGCGATGCCGCCGGGCCAGAAGCTGGACGCCTGGCGGGTGATCGCGCCGTCATGACACCGGCGGCCGCCGGTGGGCCCACGGCCTCGCCGACTCGATCTGCGCACTCAGCGACACCAGCGTTCCCTCGTCGGATGGGCGGCCGACCAGCTGAACCGACAGCGGAACACCGTTACGATCGAGTCCCCACGGCACGGCGGCGGCCGGCTGGCCGGTGAGATTCCAGATCTCGAAGAACGGCACGCGCCTCGACACCAGCAGCAAGCTCGAGATGGCGCCGCGGCGTTGGTAGGCGCCGATGCGCGACGGTCCGGTGGCGTTGCCAGGAGTGATGACGACGTCGACGTCGTCGAAGATCGACTGGATCCGCGCGGCCACCGCCGACTCCCCCGCACGCACGGACGCCATTCGCCGGTCTGAGAGCAGCGACCCGATGCGCGCCATGCTGCGGGTCCGCTTCTCCAATCGGTCCTGATGCGGCAACGCGCGGACGTCGTCGTAAATGCCCCGGAAATAGCGCGGCAGGAAGTTGGCGTAGATGGCGGCCGGTGGATAGTCGGGGTCGCGGACGACGACGTCGTGGCCAAGCTCGCGTAGCAGCTCGCCCGCTTCATGGACCGCTACCCGTTGCTCCTTGCCGATGTTGACGACCAGCGGCGGTGGAACCTTGGTGCTCAACGCAATTCGCAGCCGGCCGGGCTCGCGCGCCGCGGCGCCGACGAATCCGCCGTCCGGGCCGGGCATCGTGGTCGTGACATCCAGGAACAGCGCCGCGTCCTTCACCGTCCGGGCGAGCGGACCGTTGACGCTCAGCCCGCACCACGCGTCGTCGTGCGGCGCGAGCGGCACCCGATCGCGTTGCGGCTTGATCCCGAACAGACCACACCAGCCCGACGGGATGCGGATCGAGCCGCCGCCGTCGGAACCCAGCGCCAGTGGCGCCAGCCCGGCGGCCACCGCGGCACCGCTGCCGCCGCTGCTGCCGCCCGGACTGAGCGCGGTGTCCCACGGGTTGCAGGTCGCCCCGAACGTCACGGTTTCGGTGAACGGAAAAATCATCATTTCCGGCACACTGGTTTTGCCGATGATCACCGCGCCGGCCGCACGCAGTCGAGCGACCACCTCCGCGTCGCGGGTTGCCGGCGTCGAGACGGCGCTGCTGCCGTACGGCGTCAGCTCGCCGGCGACGTCGACGTCGTCTTTGATCGCGACCGGGACGCCGAGCAGCGGCAGCCGCTCGCCGGCGTCAAGGCGACGCTGCGCGGCCAGCGCTTCCTGACGCGCGGTATCGGCGAGGACCACGCGGTAGCTGCGCAGTTGTGGGTCCAGCCGCGCGATGCGGTCCAGGTAGATCTCGAGCAACGAGGGCGCGGTGAACGTGCCCTCGGCCAACATCCGCGCCTGTTCGGCCGCTCCCGCAAAGGCCAGATCTCTCATGTCCACGTCGAGGCACACTACTGCTATGAGCGACGCGACGTTCGATCAATTGACCGAGCAGCAACTGCGCGGGCGTAAGACGATCAAGTGGAGTCATTTCGGGCCCGACGTGTTGCCGTTGTGGATCGCCGAGATGGACTTCCCCACCGCACCGGCGGTCGTCGACGGCATCCAAGCGTGCGTCGCCGACGAGGAGTTCGGCTATCCGGCCTTCCGGGAGGACACCCTCGCGCGGGCGACCGCCGACTGGTGCCGACGCCGTTACGGCTGGCGCGTGGCGCCGGACTGGGTTCGCGTTGTTCCCGACGTCCTCAAGGGGCTGGAAGTCGTGATCAACTTCCTGACCAGACCCGAAAGTCCGGTCGTGCTGCCCGTTCCCGCGTACATGCCGTTTTTCGACGTCCTTCGGATCACCGGTCGTCAGCGCGTGGAAATTTCTATGCTGCAGGATGATTCGGGTCGATACGTGCTGGATCTGGATGCACTGGACGCCGCATTCGCAAGTGGGGCCGGATCGCTCATCCTCTGCAATCCGAACAACCCGCTGGGCACCGCATACCGCGAGGACGAGCTGCGGGCCATCGTGGACACCGCTGCTCGCTACGGCGCGCGGGTCATCGCCGATGAGATTCACGGGCCGCTGGTCTACGGTCGGCCGCACGTCGCCGCCGCGTCGGTATCGGACTCGGCCGCGCACACCATTATCACGCTGATGTCGGCGTCGAAGGGGTGGAACCTGCCGGGTCTGATTTGCGCACAGGTGATCCTGTCCAACGAACGGGACACCCGTGACTGGGAATTCATCAACAAGCTGCACAAGATGGGTGTGTCCACTATCGGTATCCGCGCCAACATCGCCGCGTACGACCACGGGGCCGAGTGGCTCGACGAGTTGCTCGCTTACCTCCAGGCCAACCGCGATCACCTGGCCGCGAGCCTGCCGGCATCGAGTCCGGGCGTGAAGGTCAATACCCCGGAGGCCACCTATATGTCGTGGGTGGATTTCCGGGCGCTGAACCTGCCTATCGAACCCGCGGACCACCTGCTGTCCAAGGCCAAGGTGGCGCTCAGCCCGGGCATCCCGTTCGGCGCCACCGTCGGCTCGGGTTTCGCGCGGCTGAACTTCGCCACCACCCGCGCAATCCTCGACCGCGCGATCGACGCGATCGCCGCGGCGCTACCGTGACGGCATGTCGTGTGTGTTCTGTGCGATCGTCGCCGGTGAGGCGCCGGCCATCCGCATCTACGAGGATGACGACTACCTGGCCATCCTCGACATCCGCCCGTTCACCCGCGGCCACACGCTGGTGATACCGAAAAAGCACACGGTGGATCTGACCGACACCCCGGCGGAGACCCTGGCCAACATGGTGGCGATCGGACAGCGGATCGCCAAGGCCGCCCGCGCGACGGAGTTGGCCGACGCCACCAATGTCGGTATCAACGACGGGTCGGCGGCGTTCCAGACGGTGCACCACATTCACCTGCACGTGCTGCCGCGGCGCAACGGCGACAAGCTGTCGGTGGCCAAGGGGATGCTGCTGCGCCGCGACCCCGACCGCGAGGCCACCGGCCAGATCCTGCGGGACGCGTTGGCGCGGATCGACGCCGAGCGGTAATACTGGGCGCATGGCTCTTCCATCCTGGGTTGAACAGAGTTTGCTGCCGCAGGTGTTGCGCATACACGACGCCGTCTATCAGAAAACGAACGGCTGGATCGGACATCGGACGCTGGGGATACCCAGCCTGCTGCTGCACACTGTCGGCGCCAAGACCGGCGTCGCCCGCACCGCGTCGCTGACCTATGCCCGCGACGGCGGTAACTACCTGATCGTCGCTTCGAAAGGCGGCGACCCGAAGGCGCCGGGCTGGTATCACAATCTGAAGGCCAACCCGAACGTCGAAATCAACGTTGGTCCAAAGCGTTTCGGCGTCACGGCCAAACCCGTACTACCCGATGACCCGAACTACGCCCGGCTGTGGCAGATCGTCAACAGGAACAACGGCGACCGATACACGGCTTACCAGAAGAAAACGTCGCGGCCCATCCCGGTCGTGGTGTTGACGCCTCGCTAGAAAAGCTCCTTCGCCAGCAGCTCCAGCGTGGTCGTGCGACCGGGGGCGGTGGCCGGATCGGTGCCGCGGTGGGCCGATGCGACCGGATGCACCATCACCTCGTCGACGTCGAATCGTTTCGCCAGCGCGTTCAGTTGTTCGGCGGCCTCAGCGGGTGTTCCGAGGACCGCGCGGTCAAGGCCGCTACTCACGATGCGCTGCTGCTCGGGTGTCAGTTCGGCGCCGCGAACGTCCTCGACGAGTTCCAGCGGCCCCAGCGGTTGGCCTGTCCGCAGGCGGGCCATCATGTGCAGGTTCGGCAGCATCAATGCCGTTGCCTCGTCGTGGGTTTCGGCCACCGCGGCGTTGACGGTCAGGAATGTCACCGGCTCGGCGGCCAGCTCGCTGGGCACGAACTGCGACCGGTAGAGCGCGAGCGCCTCCTCGGTGCCCTTGCCCGAGAAATGGTGAGCGAACACGTAAGGCAGCCCCTTGGCCGCGGCGAGCCGCGCCGAATACAGCGACGAGCCGAGCAGCCACAGCTGCGGCTCGCTGGCGGCGGCCGGCGTCGCCTTGAGAATGTAGTCCCCGTCGCGCAATTGCACGGGCACCCCGCGAGCGCTCATCATCGCCCGCACGTGGTCCAGATACTCCGGAAACTGATCGATGTCACGGTCGTCTCGTCCGGCGGCGCCGCGCAGCATGAACGACGTCACCGGATCCGAGCCCGGCGCCCGGCCGATACCGAGATCGATACGGCCTGGCGCAGCCGCTTCGAGCAGGGCAAACTGCTCGGCCACCGCCAGCGGCGCGTGGTTGGGCAGCATTACACCACCGGACCCCAGCCGCAGCGCGGTGGTTTGCGCGGCGAGATAGGCGATCACCACCGGCGGGCTGGTCGCGCCCACCGACGGCATGTTGTGGTGCTCGGCGACCCAGTAGCGGGTGAAGCCGAGCCTGTCGGCGGTCTGCGCCAGCCGCACAGTCGCCGCCAGCGCATCCGACGTGGTCTGATCGGTGCGCACCGGGATGAGATCAAGTACGGAAAGCCGCATGGACCTCTTAACGCCAGTGATCACCCGGATAGTCCTGCGATCGCCGCGGCCCGGCCGAAGACGTCGTCGAGCATCTGCGTGGTCAGCTTGCCGGTGAACGTGTTCTGCTGACTGGGGTGGTAGCAGCCCAGCAGCACCACCTCCCCATGGGCGGCTCGCACGGTCGCCTCGGCGCCGTGGCCGAACTTCGGCTGCGGGCGCGGAACCTGACCACCACCCGAGCGGATCATGTCCAACGACGAGCGCCAGCCGAATCCGCCCAGCGCCACGATGACGCGGACGTCGCCGCCGGTCAGCCCCCACTCGGCGGTCAGCCACGGCGCGCACGTTGCCCGCTCGGCGGGCGTCGGCGCGTTGTCCGGCGGCGCGCAGCGCACCGCCGCCACCACCCGGGTTCCATTCAGCGTCAGGCCGTCGGCGGCGTCCACGCTGATCGGCGAATTCGCCAGGCCGGCCCGGTGCATCGCCGCGTACAGCACATCCCCGGATCGATCACCGGTGAAAACCCGACCGGTGCGGTTGGCGCCGTTCGCGGCTGGGGCCAGCCCGACGATCATCAGCCGTGGATGTTCGGCCCCCCAGCCCGGCACCGGCCGGCCCCAGTACGGCTCCTCGGCAAACGACCGCCGCTTGGTCAGCGCGACGTCCTCCCGCCACTCGACCAATCGGGGGCAGGCTCGGCACACCGACACTTCGGCGTCGAGTTGTGCCCGCGATTCGGCGGCCAGAGCCATCGCGGCCACCTGCGCTTGCGTCGACGCCACCGCGGTGCGAGCGGTCGCCGGATCGCCGGGCCAGCCGGTGCCGGGCTTGACCGGAGAATCGAAGAGAGCACCGGTCCGTGGGTGCGCGAGATGGGCGAGGCTCACCGCTCTACTGTGCATGACCGGCGAAAATCGCTCGCCCGCCGGCCATGGCCGCTGCTAAATTGCCTTCCGGAATCGCCATGTCCACTTCCTCCCCCGCGTCCCGGCCGCCCCGCCGGCCTATCTATCTCATTCTGTTCGCGGCCTTGGCCGCCGCGGCGGGCAACGGTATTTCGCTGATCGCATTTCCCTGGCTGGTGTTGCAGCACAACGGCAGCGCATTCGACGCGTCGATCGTCGCGGGAGCAGCTTCGTTGCCGATGCTGTTCTCCACCCTGATCGCCGGCACAGCGGTGGATTACCTTGGTAGACGACGTGTTTCGCTGATCTCGGATGCCTTGTCGGGAACAACGGTGGCGGCGGTCCCGGTGCTGGCGATCGCGTTCGGGCACGACAGCATCACCGTCGGCGTCCTCGCCGTGCTGGCCGCGCTGGGTGCGCTGTTCGACCCTGCCGGCATCACCGCGCGGCAATCGATGTTGCCCGAGGCCGCAACCAATGCCGGGTGGACCCTCGACCGCACCAATGGTTTCTACGAAGCCATTTTCAACGTCGCCTACATCGTCGGCCCGGGGCTCGGCGGTCTGCTGATCGCCACCATCGGCGGCATCAACACGATGTGGGTCACCGCCGGCGCGTTCGGTGTCTCCATCCTCGCGATCAGCGCGCTGCGGCTGCCCGGCGCCGGAGCACCGCCCGGTGCAATACGCGCCGACGGGCCGTGGTCCGGAATGCTCGATGGGCTGCGGTTCGTGTGGAGTCTCCGGGTGCTGCGCACGCTGGCACTGATCGACTTGGCGATGACCGCCCTGTATCTGCCGATGGAAAGTGTGCTGTTCCCCAAGTACTTCACCGACCGCCACGAGCCTGCGCATCTGGGTTGGGTGCTGGTGGCGTTGAGCATCGGCGGATTAGCCGGCGCGTTGGCTTACCCGCTGCTGGTCCGCCGCCTGAGCAGGCGGTGGACGCTGCTGACGGCCACGCTGACTCTGGGCGTGTGCACCGCGCTGATATCGACGCTTCCGCCGTTGCCGGTGATCCTGCTGCTGTGCGCGCTCATCGGACTCGTCTACGGGCCGATCGCGCCGATCTACAACTACGTCATGCAGACCAAGTCGCCGCCGCAGCTGCGCGGGCGGGTGGTCGGTGTGATGACGTCCCTGGCCTATGCCGCCGGACCACTGGGCTTCATGCTGGCCGGCCCGCTGACCGATGCCACCGGGCTTCGGATGACGTTTCTGGTGCTGGCCATTCCGATGATCGCCATCGGCCTGGTGTCGCTTCGGCTTTCCTCGCTGCGGGAGTTGGACGAGTCGTCCGGGCCGGGTCCTGGGCCTACGTAGGATCGCTGCCATGGGCGCCGATGTGCTGGCCGGCCTGATCGCCGAGTTGCCGGAGGGAATGGTGGTCACCGACCCTGCGGTGACCGAGTCCTACCGGCAAGACCGGGCCCTCGACCCGTCGGCGGGAAAGCCGATGGCCGTGGTGCGCCCGCGACGCACCGTAGAGGTGCAGACCATCCTGCGCTGGGCCAGCGCTCATCATGTCCCGGTGGTGACGCGCGGCATGGGCACCGGCCTGTCCGGAGGCGCCACCGCAGTGGACGGCGGGATCGTGCTGTCCACCGAGAAAATGCGCGACATCGAGGTCGACCCGGTCACCCGCATCGCGGTGTGCCAACCCGGCCTGCTCAACGCCGAGGTGAAAAAGACCGTCGCCGAGTATGGACTCTGGTACCCGCCCGACCCGTCGTCGTATGAGATCTGCAGCATCGGCGGCAACATCGCGACCAACGCCGGCGGCCTGTGCTGCGTGAAATACGGCGTCACCACCGACTATGTGCTTGGCGTGCAGGTGGTGCTGGCCGACGGCACCGCGGTCCGACTCGGCGGACCGCGGCTCAAAGACGTCGCCGGACTGAGCCTGACCAAGCTGTTTGTCGGCAGCGAAGGCGCACTGGGCGTGATCACCGAGGTCACGCTGCGCCTGGTGCCGCCGCAACAGCCGTTGAGCACGGTGGTCGCCAACTTCGCGTCGGTGGAAGCCGCTGCCGAAGCGGTACTGGCGGTGACCGCAGGGCTGCGCCCGGCGATGTTGGAGTTCATGGACTCGATCGCGATCAACGCGGTGGAGGACAAGCTGCGGATGGGCCTGGACCGCGGGGCCGCCGCACTTCTGCTGGGCGCCTCCGATGAACGCGGGAACGGCCGGGCCGAAGACGCCGAGTTCATGGCCGAGGTGTTCAGCAAATCCGGTGCGACCGAAGTGTTTTCGACCGACGATCCGGAGGAAGGCGAGGCGTTCGTCGCCGCCCGCCGGTTCGCGATCCCCGCTGTCGAGCTGAAGGGTCCGCTGCTCCTCGAGGATGTCGGAGTGCCGCTGCCCGCCCTGGCCGACTTGGTCGGTGGGATCGCGCGTATCGCCGCCGAACGCGATCTGATGATCTCGGTGATCGCTCACGCCGGCGACGGCAACACCCATCCGCTGATCGTGCACGACCCCGCCGACGCTGCGATGACCGAGCGAGCCGAGCTGGCATACGGGGACATCATGGAGCTGGCCATGCACCTCGGCGGCACGATCACCGGCGAACACGGCGTCGGGCGGTTGAAACGGCCCTGGCTGGCCGGCTACCTCGGACCCGATGCGATGGCGCTGAACCGGCGCATCAAAGATGCGCTCGACCCGCTGGGCATTCTGAACCCCGGCGCGGGCGTCTGAGTCACATCTGCCAAGCAGCCTCTAGCCGGGCGCGCACAAAGGACCCAGTGACAGAAGAAATAGTCGGCCTGGGCGCTATGCGAGACTGTTTCGACGAAGTGACTGGAGGGATGTATATGTCGGGCTCGACGAGGGGAAGCCTCTTCGCCGCTCTGAAGTCAGCCGGAGGGGCGTCGATATTGGGCTGGGTGCTGGTGCTGGGTGCGGGTCCCGCGCTGGCGGATCCGGCTCCCGGCGATCCAGGGGTTGTCGCGGGCCCCGGTGCGGGGCAGGACCCGACACCGTTCACTGGCGCGGCGCCATTCGGGCCGCCGAGGTTGGTTCCTGCCAACGGCTCGACGGTGGGTGTGGCCCAGCCGATCATCATCAACTTCCCGGGGCTCGTCGATGACGCCGGTGCAGCCGAAAGCGCCGTCCACATCTCTTCGGTCCCGCCGGTCCCCGGCAAGTTCTATTGGATGAAGCCCACGCAGCTGCGCTGGCGCCCGCTGAGCTTCTGGCCCGCGCACACCGCGGTGACCGTCGATGCGGGTGGCACAGTGTCCAGCTTCCAAACGGGAGACAGCCTGGTGGCTACGGCTGACGACGCCACGCACCAACTGACCGTCACCCGCAACGGGGCCGTGGAGAAGACCATTCCCATGTCGATGGGGATGGCAGCCGGCGGCCACCAAACCCCAAACGGCACCTATTACGTCCAAGAGAAGATGCCCTCGGTAGTCATGGATTCCTCGACCTACGGCGTTCCGGTCAGCTCGGCGTACGGATACAAGACAACGGTCGAGCTAGCCGTCCGTTTCGATGACAGCGGCGACTTCGTACACAGCGCTCCATGGTCGGTGGATGACCAGGGCAAGCGCGACGTCAGTCATGGCTGCGTCAACATCAGCCCTACCAACGCGAAATGGTTCTTCGACAACTTCAACGCCGGTGATCCCATCGTGGTGACCAACTCCAGCGGCGGCACCTACTCCAGGCACGACGGCTCCAACGACTGGCAAAGCTAGATCGCGGCGCTTCGAGAGGAGCGGATGGTCGACCCTGCCATCCGGGCCCCGGCTTCTTCGTCCTGTGGTCTGAGGACGTGAGACTCAACCACGAGGTATTCGACAAAGCCGAAACCACAGCTTCGGTAACCAGATTCTCACCGTTGTGGCGGATCCGCCGTATTGACGTCGCGAAGATGAGAATTCCGCCACCCGAACACAAGCCGCCGCACCGCCGTCGTAGCATCGTTCGTCGCCGCACAGTCCCGAGGCATCGCCGCACCCATCCTCATCGTGCGGCGGCTCCGCTCCCGAACTGCCCCCAGGCGGGCATCCGCGCGTAACAGTCGGACGAACGCCGACGCCACAGGATTGAATGGCGTGCAGTCTCCCTCGCTAGGCGGCACCAGATCCGCGGTCGGACCATGCCCCGATCGTAAGCCGTACCAGTCGATGCCATCGACATCATGTCTGAAGGACAAAAGGGAATGGTTGGGCACGATTCTCGAAATCCTTGGTGGCTCTATTCATTGCTCTGAATCCTCTTGGCCGCCACTCATCGCAGCCTCGGCGGAGCCAAACGGGAACCAGCCGACTTCCACATACGGGCGTTTTCCGTCGGCGAGCTGTTCGAGTGCTGCTTGTGCCATGTTTGCGGCAGCTGGTAGTGCCAAAAGTCGATCCTGGGTGCGGAGGTAGTGATCGAACGCGGTGCGATAGCCAACGTCGTGGGCCGTCTCGATCATGTGCTTGCACGCCGCGACACTGGCTAAGCTGTCCGCATTGAGCGGGGCAACGATCTGCTCCCACGCGGCAAACAGCCCGCCGACGGGCACGACTTGGTCGATCAGCCCCCAGCTCGCCGCCTGCACAGCGTTGAGTACTGCGCCACCGAGCAGCAGTGCCTTAGCTCGACCAATCCCGATCATCCGCGGCAGGTACCAGGTAGCCATGCCACCGAGAATGCCGACTTCCCGGGAGGCGGTGATGGCGAAAACGGCTCGGTCCGATGCCACTCGGATGTCGCACGCGATGGCCAACTGAACGCCACCTCCCAGGCAATACCCGTCAATAAGAGCAACGACGACCTGATCCAGCGAGCGCAGATTCGCCAGCATGGAGTCCCAGCATTCCGCAGATGTGGGATCGAGGCTCCCACGGGCTCCGAGTTCCTTCATATCGAGACCGGTACACCAATGTTCGCCAGAAGACCGAATCGCCACCGCATCGAAGTCGTCGCGATCGCGCAGCCCCTCGGTGATATCGAGGAGGTCCCTCATCAGCGCCGCGTTCTGGGCGTTATGGATCTCAGGTCGGCACAGAGTAATGAAAACGCGGCGGCCGTCCTGGCGGACGTCAGCGGTTTCATGAGAGCGCTCGTGCATATCGATCATGTCAGCCTCCTCGACTTTGAGACGTTCGGCACAAACGATTTCGCGGCCGGATGAAACGATCACCCTGAGTTGCCGGTAGCCCGAGGTGTGCGTATAGACCCCCGGATAATTCAGCTAACGTTGGCGCGGCTCCCGCCGTAACCGGTTGTCGCTCAATCAATCTGAGCCTCGCCGACGCCATTGCCCGACAGTGCTTACGCGAATCGCGGGAATAGCGCCAGCGCGTTGTCACGCTCCACGCCACGTAGTTGCTGTGGGGTGAACCCGTCGAAGCTGGTGAGGTTGGCGATGTTGCGTTCGACGGTGGGTTCGGGGGCTGCGGGCCAGTCGGTGCCGAACAGGATGTGCTCGGGGGTCGTGACTTCCAGTGTGGGCAGCAATGAGTTGCGGCTGCCAGCCAGCGCGGTTTCGTAGTAAAGGGCGCATAGCACTGTGGCGACGTGGGCGGGGTCGATGTCGGCGTCGTGTGCGCCGCGCCCCATCACGGTGTGCTCGCCGATCCGCCAGCCCAGTGCCGGGAGGGCGCCGCCGCAGTGCGCCAGGATCAGCCGAAGGTTTGGGTGTCGCTGGAAGAACCCCGTGTAAAGGCCGTTGGTGATGTTGCGCGCGGTGTCGAATGGGAATTCGACGATCGAGGAGGGCCGACCGAAGCCAAGCACGTCGATGCACGGGGAGTCGATCGGATGGACGAACACCGGCGCTTGGCGTTGTTCTAGTTCGGCAAGTACCGGTTCCAGGAAGGGATCGCCGAAGTAGTGGCCGGCAACGTTGGAGGTCAGCACAACCCCGTCCAGGCGCAATTCGTCTAGGGCGTAGCCGAGTTCGGCCAGCGCTTGGTCGGGCCCGTCGGCGGGCAGACTGGCGAAGGCGCCGAACCGGCCCGGGTGCGTCGCGATCAGTTCGGCGTTGGCTTCGTTGATCATTCGACAAGTCCGTGTCCCGAATTCGGGGTCCTCGGCGGTGCCGGCGAAAGCCATCGGAAGGGACACCACTTGCGCGGCAATGCCCTGCCGGTCCATATACGACAGTGCCGCCTCGGGAGTCCAAAGCACCGAAATCTGATAGCCGCCTGTCGGCCGAAACCCGCGCTTGAGTAACGGCGCGATCACATCCTCAGAGATCGCGTGGGTGTGGACATCAATGCGGTTGCTCATCGGGCGGGCCTTCCCTCGGGCGCTACACCACACCCGTCCATGACACGAGTCGCGGCTCTGAGCATGACGCTAAGGCCGCTGGATGTCGCAAGTCAAATAAAATCCGGTGAATCTGGCCAATCTCCCTCCGACCATGGAGAACATCCCCGCCTCCAATCACGAGTGAACATGTCGTTGAACTGTGATTACCCACTGTAGTCGATCGCCTGGCGTCTAAGACCAAGTAACTTGTCACTCGACATTTAAATTGCTACGGTAGTCGCATCCAACAGCCGTGGAGGGACTATGCGAGTCGGTGACATCACCGTCTATCCGTTGCTCGACGGCGTGATGCCCGTGCCCGCGGCCCTGCTCTATCCGGACGTCGCGGCGACGACCTGGCAACGTCTGGCCGGCACGGCCGACAAGGGCGGATCGCTGCGCATCCCGTTCGGCGGGTTCCTCGCTGTCGACGATCAGGACCGTCGTGTCGTCTTCGATCTGGGCGGCGGCCCGGCTCCTCAGTTGCTCCCTGATGCGGATCTTCCGCCCGTTCGCGAACTGCTGCCGGGGTGTCTAGCGGAGCTGGGCTGCGCCCCTGACGCGGTGACCGATGTGGTCTTCAGTCATCTCCATCTCGATCACATCGGCTGGGCCACCACGGATGATCGGCCCACCTTCCCCGGCGCGAGGCACCATATCCACGCTCTGGATTGGCAGCACTTCGTCGTCGAATCCGCTGATGCGTCAGTGCGAAACAAGATCAGTCCCCTCCACGAGTCGGTGCAGCTCTGGGACGGAGACGACAATTCCCTGTACGACTGGCTTCGCCTCGTCCATGCCCCGGGCCACACACCCGGCGCATCCATCGCGCTGATCGAGTCACGTGGTCAGCGCCTGGCCCTTATCGGTGATCTCTTCCACCATCCAGCGGCGGTCGATCACCCGCATTGGCGTTGCAGTTTCGACTGGAACGAGATGGCCGCGGCGTCCACTCGACACAAATGGGCGGACATTCTGCGCAAGACACGTACACCCCTGATCGGGCCGCATTTTCTTGACTTCAAACCGGTGACGATCTCGTGAGAGCGGCGGTGTGCAGGCAGGGCAGCGACCTATTTCGCTTGGAAGAACTGATCATTGGCGATCCTCGGGCCGACGAGGTGCTGGTGCGCTTCACCGCGACCGGGCTATGTCACACGGACCTCGTCGTGGCGGGCGGGTGGATGCCAACACCGTTCCCGGTGGTTGCCGGGCACGAGGGAGCTGGGATCGTCGAGGCGGTCGGATCCGCCGTCTCCGGATTCGCCCCCGGGGATCGCGTTGTGGCCAGTTTCAGTTTCTGCGGCAGCTGCCGAAACTGTCTGATCGGCCAGCCTGCCTACTGTCCCGACCACTTCCCGCTCAACTTCGGCGCCCAGCGCGCCGACGGGACGGTCGGACTTCGCGACGCCTCGGGCGATCCGGTGCGGGACCACTTTTTTGGCCAGTCGTCGTTCGCCGACTACGGGTTATGCCGACCCAGCAGCCTGATCCGGATACCGGAGACGTCCCCGCCCGACCATGTGCTCGCCCCGCTGGGCTGCGGCGTCATCACCGGCGCCGGCGCGGTGTGGAACGCGTTGAAGGTCTCGGCGGACGCTACGGTCGCAGTTTTTGGCGCCGGGGCGGTCGGCCTGAGCGCGGTGATGGCCGCCGCGGCTGTCGGGGCCTCCCGAATCATTGTGAGCGACAAGCATTCCAACCGACTCGAACTTGCGGCTTGCCTGGGAGCGACCGACGTCTTCGACGCCAGCGACGGCTCGGGCGCGGAAAAGGTCCGCGAGTTGACCAAGGGCCTGGGAGTGGACTTCAGCGTGGAGTGCACCGGCGTGCCCGAGGTGATGTCGGAGGCGGTGGCCGCACTGGCCCCGCTGGGAAGCGCGGCGATCCTCGGTGTCCCCCCGGAGGGTGCTCAGCTGCGCACCAACGCATTTGCGCTCCTCGAGGGACGTACCATCACCGGTTGCATCGTCGGCCACCAGGCGCCGGCAGTACTCGTGCCGCGCATTCTGCGCCTCCATAACAAGGGCTGCTTCCCGTTTGAGGCCATGATCCGTACCTATGCCCTGGAGGACATCGCCAAGGCGGCGGATGACGCCCGATCCGGCGCAGCCGTCAAACCCGTACTCGTCCACTGAAACACGAGGAAACTGACATGCCCGGACTACGTTTATCGGAAGTCGTTCTGCGGACGACTCGTTACGATCGACTTTGCGATTTCTACGCGCTGCTGCTGGACCAACCGCGCACCGTAGAGATGCATCCACCATATTCGGCCGATCCCGACGAACCATCGCGCATCTGCTTTTTCGACTTCTACTTCGACCCGCCCTACACCGAGCGCATTGCCGTCTTCGAATGCAAGGACATCGGCACCGGCCCAACATCAACAGGGCTGCACCACTTTCAGCTCCGCACGCCAACAATCGAAGCGCTGATAGACCTTTACAGCGCACTCAAAGACGCCGGCCACCTGCCGACCGACGTGGCCAATCACGGTCCGGGAACCAGCTACTACTACCGCGATCCCGACGCCAACCTGATCGAGCTTTCCTCGCTGAACTTCTCCTCGCGCCAGGAGCTTCGGGCGTTTATGGCCGGCGACGAATTCAAGAACAATCCCAACGGCTTCCCGCTGGACCCGGAGCGTCTGCTCGCACACCGCGACTCCAGGAGGGAACTACAGGAAATGATCTGGGAACGATGGAGCTGACATCGGCCCCGGGACCCACCGGCGACATCACCACAAAGGCCTACGACGCCGTCGTCGTAGGCGGCGGGCCGGTGGGGCTGGCGACGGCGATCGACCTGGGCACGCGCGGACGCTCCGTCCTGCTCGTCGAGCGCGACGACGGTGTGGTGCGCTACCCGACGGCGGAGTCCATCGACACCGCATCCATGGAACTTCTGCGCCGATGGGGTATGAGCAACGCTGTGCTGAGCAGCGGCTTCCCCGCTGATTATCGGCGAGACATTGCCTTTGTGTCGCACCTGACCGGCTACGAGCTTGCCCGGTTCCCCCGGCCGAGCAACGCCGATCGGCGCGTGACCACAAAGGGACTCAGCCCGGAGGGTGGCGTGTGGTGGCCCAAATTTTGGTTTGACCCCGCGTTGCGGGGTCGCGCCGCCGAAGAGCCCGCGATCGACCTGCGGTACCGGTGGGTCTGCACAAGCTTCGACGACGGCGCTGACGGAGTCCTGGTACAGGTCCGCTCGGCCGAGCACGGCCTACGGACGATCAGTGGCCGATTCCTGGTCGCCTGTGACGGGGCCGGCTCGGCGATCCGTAAGACGCTGGGAATTCCGTCGTTACGGGACGGCGACGGCGTCCGAGCGCGTTGGCAGGGCGCGTGTGTCCGTTTGTCCGGCCTGCGCGAACGGATTCCGCATCCGCCGGCGGTGCAGTACTACCTCATCAATCCGCGCCGGATGATCTTCGGCTCGCTCGACGGCGCCGACCTTTGGCGCGTCACCTATCCCCTCAAGGACGGTGAACTCCCGAGCGCCGATGACGTGCGAACGACAATCGCTGGTGCAACCGGCTCGCCAGTCGGAGAGGTCGAGGTGATCGACGCACGGGAATGGAGCGGAGATGCCGTGGTGGCTGAGTCGTTCCGATCCGGACACGTCGTGTTGGCCGGTGACGCCGCGCACCGGATGTGGCCCTCGGGTGGGCATGGGATGAACACCGGTCTGGGTGACGTAGCCAACCTGGGATGGAAGCTGGACGCGGTGCTGGCCGGCTGGGCGCCAGACACCTTGCTGGACAGCTACACCAGCGAGCGCCGCCCGCACTGCGAGCACATGGTGCAACGCGCCTGGCACAACTACCGCGCCGACAGCGCCATCGTTTCCGACCCAACGCTCAACGACCCCGCTGAGGAAGCGGCCCGCGAACGCGTCGGCCGGCAGATCGTCGCCACCCGGCAGACCGAGTGGCGCTCGCTGGGAGCCCAACTCGACGTGCGCTATCCGGCGTCTCGGCTGATCATCCCTGACGGCACCCCCGAGCCTGCTACCGATCCCGAGACTTACGAGCCGACCGCACGCCCCGGACACCGCGCCCCGCACGTCGCACTTCCCGACGGACGATCAATCCTCGACCTATTCCGGGGACGCTTCACACTGCTGAACCTGACAACGGATACCCAAAATAGCGCTCTGGCCGACGCATTCCACGCCCGCCGGGTACCCCTCGACATCGAGAGGGTCACCAATTACGACGCCCGACACATCTACGGATGCAACACCGCCTTGATCCGTCCCGATGGCATCGTCGCCTGGAGAGGTGACGAACCTCCGTCTGACGCGGGAGCGGTTGTGGACCAGATAACAGGCCGCACAGCAAGCGTCCGCTCATGCTGATCGCACAGACCAGTGCCGGCATCGCGCGAGTCGCCGACGCCGCATTCGAACTCCTGGATACGCCCGGCCGCGCATTGGACGACTTCATCGTCGCGGGAAGCCTTGATGAACTTGCCCGTCTCAGCGCAGTGCGGACGGTAAACCCCGGCGAGGTCACGCTCGAAGCCCCGTTGAGGCGGCCCGGCAAGATCATCATCATCGGTCTGAACTATCGAGACCACGCCGCCGAAGTCGGCAGTCCGCTGCCATCGGCCCCGCGTTTCCACCTGATACCGGGCTCCGCCGTGACCGCCTCCGGCGCCACAATACGGTTGCCGAAACGTGCGCCGCACAAGGTTGACTACGAATGCGAACTTGGCATCGTCGTCGGGCGATCCGGTCGCGACATCCCTGAGAAGCACGGATGGGACTATGTGGCTGGCGGAACCGCGGCCAACGACGTCTCGGCACGCGACGTGCAATTGGGTGAAAACCCTGACCTACCCATGGCCAACCCCGCACTGGCCAAAGGTTTCGACGGCTTCAAGCCGCTCGGGCCGGCGCTCCTCACCACAGACGAACTGCGCCAGCACGATTCACTGCGCATCACGACGAACGTCAACGGCGTAGTACGCCAAGACTCTTCGACAGCCGAGTTGATCTTCACCGTGCCTCAGCTCTTGGCGTACATCAGCTCTTTCCTCACCCTGTATGCCGGTGACGTCGTCCTCACCGGCACGCCAGGGGGAACAGGACTAGCGCAGGAGCGATTCCTTAAGGCCGGCGACCTCGTCACAGTAACGGTCGAACACATTGGGACGCTGAGCAATACATTCACCGAGAGCGACCCGACGCTACCGAAGGACCCGCAATGACCAGCGATGCGTGTGTTCTGTGTGAAAGGGCCTGCAGACTCGACGCCGACGATCCCGGCTGGGTACTGCGAAGCGACCGGTGGGCGGTCTCGGTCCATCCGGCCGTGGCAGCTCCCGGCTGGGTTGCGATCCAAACCGTGCGGCATACCGACGGACTTGCCGATCTGAATGCCGCCGAGGCCGCCGACCTTGGTCCCCTGCTATATCGGGTGAGCCAGGCCGTGACCCGGGTGACGGGCTCGCGTCGGGTCTACACCTACTCCCTGGGCGAGGGCTGCCCCCACACCCACATCTTGCTCGGGCCGCCGGGCGCCGGACTGCGCGGGAGCGCCTTCATCGGCGCGCTGTTCAACCGCGACGAGTCCCTCGTCGACAAGGCCGCAGCCAAGAGCACCGCCACAGCACTGGCCGACGAATTAACAATCGGTGCAACCCAATCCGGCCCCTCCCCCAGAGCCGCCGGCATCCGCCGCGACACCAACTGAAAGGCGACATGAGATGACGCAGTCAACTGAAGTCTCAATCCCCAAGAGCTACAACTATTTCCGAGGCATCGACACGACCATGGGGCGCTCGATCAAGTGGCGGCTCGAACGACACGCCAAGTGTCACCTTGACGTCCCCGACGAGCTGGCCGCAGCCTTTGGCAGGGCGATGAACACCGGCGATCGCCTTGGCGACGCCTACATCAGCGCAGCATTCTCCTCGACTGCCGGAAAGGCCCGCGCCCGCAAGGATGTCGAGCAGGCACTTACCCACGGCATCGGCAGCGTGCAGGATCCCGCACCGGAGTTGGTGGCGCTTTTCGAGCAGCTCGACACCGACCCCGACTGGGTGGACTGGGCCCGCGTCGAACGCGGCGCCGAGGTGTTCCGCCGCTACGGCAGCGAGCTTTACCCGTATTTCGGCATGGTCACCTTCATCGGCTACGGGCTCGAAACCATCGCGACGCCACTTGCGCTGACCGGCGCCTACACCGGCGGAACCGCATTCGGCCGCTTCCTCGAAACCAGCCGCCTGTGGACCGATACCACCGAGCCCGGCGCGATGCGACCAGGTGGTGTTGGGCGCCGCTCAGCGGTGTTCGTGCGCATCCTGCATTCGATCATCCGCCACACGTTGCTACCGCACCCCGAGTGGGATCGTGACCGGCTCGGCATGCCCATCAGCCAGTTCGGCATGTTCGGGACACTCATGCTGAGCTCGTTCACCCCGGGCGTTCAACTTAAACTGCTCGGCTATCTGCCCACTGATGATGACATCGCCGCGATGATGCACCACTGGCGCTACGTCGGGTACCTCATGGGTTTCGACCCCCCCTGGTTTCCCGACACGGTGACCGAGGGCTTCCAGGCGCAGCTCCTCATCCTCTTATCGGAATTGCCGAAAGTCAGCAAGGACTCCCAGGGGCTGTGCCAGTCGTTCATGGACACTTACCGGCCCGCTGAAGACAGCCGCGGACTGCGCCGAATCTACGGCGACCTGCGCTACAGGACGCAGCTCGGGCATGCGCGGTTCTACCTCGGCCAAGACGGCTATAAAGCCTCCGGGCTACCCGACCCCGGGCTGTGGCGCTACGCCCCACTGGCGCGGGTCATTCCAAACCTGACGCGCGAAAGCCTTCGCCGAACGGTGCCCGGGGTGGC
>Ga0210396_10001247_pt1 | contig 28495 bp, 24 predicted proteins | sample IncBWH17OmetaG_FD_155466 | JGI IMG/M metagenome (GOLD analysis project Ga0210396, IMG submission 155466) | Forest soil microbial communities from Barre Woods Harvard Forest LTER site, Petersham, Massachusetts, United States - Inc-BW-H-17-O ...
CCGCAACGATCGCACGGCAAGGTGCACTGAAACCAGAGATGACGAACAGCCAGTGTCAACCGTCACCGCCGGGCCCTGCAGCCCCAGTGTGTAGGCCACTCGACCGGACGCGATGCAACTTGGGATACCCATCGCCAGATAGCCGGCAAATCCCTCCGTCTCCTCATAGAGGCGCGGGCCATACTCCTGAGCGGCCGCGCCGATGAACACGCCGGTATCACTGCTGTGCAGTGAACTCGGGTCGATCCCTGCTCGCTCCAGCGCCTCCCAGGTCGCCTCGAGCAGCAGTCGCTGCTGCGGGTCCATGGCTTGGGCTTCACGCGGACTGATCCCGAAGAACGCCGCGTCGAAATCACCGACGTTGTCTACGAACGAACCTCCGCGGACGTATGTGGCACCCGTTGCCTCGGGGTCGGGGCCGAACAGCGCATCAAGATTCCAGCCGCGGTCGGTGGGAAACTCCGAGACCGCGTCGCGTTCGGCGGACAGCAGATGCCACAAGTCATCCGGTGAGTCGACACCGCCCGGGAAGCGGCAACCCATCCCTACAATGGCGATCGGCTCGTTGGACTGATGCCCGTCGACAGCGCGAAGCCGGTCTTCAGTGGCCATTTCTCGTCACGCTTTCGTTCTTGCGCGACGCGGGACCACGGCGGTCACGCAGCCGCAAGTTCGAGGTCACGGACTTCTCCGCAACGTGGATGAAGAATTCCGCCTCGCTCTCGTGGTAGGTCTCCTGGAAGTCGCCGTACGTGCGCACAAGCTCGAAACCCGCTTCACGAATGAGGCGCCGGACATAGTTTTTCCGCAAAGGGAACATGTTCAGCGTGTATTCGCACGCGTCCGGAAAGGTGTATTTGAAGCGTGCCAGGCCGTCGTCGAGGTACTCCGGCGCCGCCGTGACCCGATCGCCGCAGTAGTAGTACCTGTGCTTCGACGTGAAGCCGTGATCGAGCATCTCATCGTAGTTTCTCTGGTCGAGGATGAGGATTCCGTCGTGGCGCAGCGCCGCGTAGAACTCGGCCAGCGCCTTACGGCGATCCTGCTCGTCGTGGAGGTGTGTGAACGAGTTGCCGAGGCAGATTATGGCGTCGTACTTGCCATGGATGCTCCGATTCAGCTCGCGCCAATCGGACTGGACGGTCTTGAGAATGAGCCCGCGTTTCTGGCCGTTCTCAAATGCTTTGGCGAGCATGGCCGCCGAGCCGTCGACACTGATGACATCAAAACCGGCCTCCACCAGACGAACGGAGTGAAAACCGGTGCCCGTGGCGGCATCGAGAACGCTCGCCTTGCCATGGGCGCGCAGGACGTCGATGAAAAATTGCCCCTCGGACTCCGCCCGAGCATCCCAATCGATTAATTCGTCCCACTTGTCCACGAAACCCATCACGAATTCTCTGCGATAGAGATCTGTCGCACGGTCAGCCAACGGATCCTCACCGTAGTTCTGTTGGAACGACTGCAATTCCGGGTTGCGGTCCAGGCTGGAACCCGACTTTGATGTCTCTTCGTGGTTTTCGACCCGCACAGTCTTCGAAGTCCCGACGCATCGTTGAGCCGGGTGCTCCTTGTCTGGGATGGCCCGGTGGGTGTCGACCACGTGCAACCTCATGGCTTCTCCTTCTCCTGTGCCCAACAGGCCGCTAGGCGGTGCACGTCCTAGTCCGAACCCCGTGCCTGGACCAATCGTGGCCAGTCGCGCGTGGTGCGATTCTCGTCATCGCGCCGCCGCGACCTGCGAATTTGGCGGTAATCATCGTCGTTCCTTCGGGTGTCGCACATCGCGATAAGAATCGTCACCCGAGTGCGGAGCGACGGGCGCAGTAGCTCGCTACTGCAATCTCGCCCGATGGTGTCGCCGCGCCACTCGACGCGGTGCGCTCGGCTGCCTCAGATCCAGCGCGCGCGCCGTCAGATGGCGATCACTCCGTTCGCGCCCCGCGGCGGGGTAGCAGGTCGGCGAGTTCGTCGCGGGTGGTGGTTCCGGTCTTTGCCATCGCCCGGTAGATGTGGCTCTCGACGGTGCGCACCGATAGAGTCAGTCGCTCGGCCACTGCGCGGTTGGACAACCCCTCACCGATCAGCATTACGATCTCTCGTTCGCGATCGGTGAACGGCAAGGGTTCGCTCGCCTCAAGAAGCGCGGGAGTCCATGCACCGCCACACTGTTTGGCGAGCGCATCTGCGCGCGTCGCGCATCCCAACGCCGAACCCCGTAGGCCCTGGCTCCGATACGCGAGGGCGGCGTGGGCGGCGGCATCGACGGCGGCAACGGGGTCGCCCACGCGCTCGAATTCTTCTGATACCGCCGCCAATTCAGCCGCGTCACCGTCACTCAGGGCGGCCGAGAACCGCGCAGCGACGCCAACACGTGGCCCCTCCACGATCGCTTCGAGCTCGCGCAATCTGAGTGAGCCCGAACGGTCGCCGAACTGGGTGGCGGTCTGCAGGCAGACCACTTCCGCCGCGAATTGACCCTTAGCTGAAGCCCTTTCGGCCGCCGAAAACAAGACAGTGATCGCCTCACTGACGGCGCCCTGGCCCGCGGCCACCCACGCCTGGGCCAGGCTCCGTTCATAGTCCAGCAGGCGGAAAGGACGTCGCTGCTTGTTCAGCGCGGCAAGCGCTGCGGCTGCCTCCACGGTAGAACCGGATAACGCGAGCGCAGTGACGCGCGGGACCTGATAGCGGTATCCCCAGCCCAAGGCGTGCGTGGCGGACAGTCCTACTGCGGCTTGTTCGAGCAACGCACCCGCGGAATGAAGTTCTCCGGCACCGAGGGCGGCCCGACCCGCCACGGCGGCTCCGAGCAATTGAGCCGCCCCCGGAAGGTCGGCAGCCTGCCGGCGCACCCGCTCGGCCACATCGCGGGCGTCCGCAATCCGGCCAGCCAGCAGCAGTGCGCTGACATGTGCGTCAGCGATGTTGAACCTCATCTGGGGAGCGTCGAAAGAGCGTGCCGCAACGGTATATCCCGACTCCGCGATGGCCACGGCGTCAGTGGTGCGCCCGGCATCCCCGGCGATGGCGGCCAGGACAAAGGCTATCTCGGCGCCAACGACGGCGGGCAGGTCACCCAATGCGAGGCCCTTCGACGCACGCATCGCCGCATCCGGCTCGTCCGTCGCAAACCAGTACACCGTAAGGAACGCGTCGATATAGCTACGGGCCTGCGGTGATGTGGCGCGGGCCGCGTCATCGATGATTTCTTTCGCCCGCACGGGATCACCAAGCGCCCAGAGCATGTTGCTGGCCCGCAGGAACGCGAGTCTGGCACGCTCACCGTCGGGTAGTTGGTCGATGCAAATCTCGGCCAGCACCGCGTCGGCCTCCTCGCCCCGGCCCAACCACGAAAGTGCGTGCGCACGAAGAAAATTCGGCTCCGGTCCCGCTCCTGCGCGGACCGCCGCTTCGGCAAGCCGATCGGCAAGCGGCAGATCCGCCAGCCAGACGGCCCCGTGGGCCGCCCTAACGAGTAGGTTGGCGTCGGGTGTGAGGTCGGAGTCGAGACTCAACGTGGCGCGGCGCACCACGACCTGGATGTCGTCGCCGTCATCGGCTGCGGCGAGTTCGGCGACGATCAGTCCGCGCAACCGTCGTAACCGGGTCGTTGCCGCGCGCCTACGGCGCACCTCACCATAGAGCGGATGCGCCACCCGCACCTGCACGCCGCCAACTGTTGGCTCGAGCGTGATAAGGGCACGGATGTCGGCTTCCTCAACCGCCGCCGGATCAGCGATTCGCCTCAGGTGCGCCAGTTCGATGGGCCCCCCCACAGCCACCGCATCGACAACATCGCCAACCGCTGCGGGCAGGTCCCCGATGCGGGATTCGATCAGCTCAACCAGCCCGGGGGGCATGACGGGATCACCGAGCCACCGCCAATACCCGTGCTGTCGCATGATTCGACCGTCAGCGACCTCCTGCTCGACGATGTTGCGCAGATACAAAAGGTTGCCACGAGTTAGCTTCCACAGCCGCTGAGCGGCATCCGGATCCACCGGTCCGTCTAAGGCGGTCGACAGTAGCGTGGCTGTTTCCTCGAGCGACAGTGGCAGCAGGTCGAGCCGGTCGAGCTGGCCAACCTTCCATATGTCCCGGACCGCAGCGGGAATCGGTTCACCGTCGCAAATGGTGAGAATCACCTTCGCCGCGCCGCGCTGCACAATCTGGTGCAAGACGAATATCGACAAATCGTCGAGCAGATGCACGTCATCGACACACAGCACCACCTTGGCGCGCGATGATGAGGCCGTCAGCGACTCAATCACACCCCGCAGCAACTGAACGGTATCGGTGACACCCGACGGCGCCCACGCGGTGAAAGCACCGAGCGGAATCGCCTGCGCCGAAGAGGTGCCGACAGCCCACCGGCATGCGCATCCCTTCGACCCGGCAGCAGACACGGCCTCACGGGCGACCCGGCTCTTGCCCACACCCGCCGCCCCGCAGACAACGATCCCGGCAGCATCTGAAGCCGAGATGGCGGCCTCGATAGCTCCCATCTCCTCCGAGCGGCCAGTTAACGGCCAGGACAAGCGCACCCCCAAGAGCCTACGTGCGATAACCGCAGACACCTGCCACTCATAGCGACCTCAAATGATTTCCCATTGTTCGGTACAAGAAGTCTCGCAAATACCGCCGCGATAGCCGCGGGGCAATATCGATTTGCTCAGTTCAAGACGCCGGGATCCCGACGCAACTCGCGACGTACCATCGCCTCGAACAACCCGGTGAACGGGTGGGCGTTGAAGAAGTCTCCGTAGGTGCGTGCAGCCTCGCGATTCATCGGTACGCCGCCCCCGACAGCCGCGATGCGCCAGGCCTGGCGGCAGCGCCACTCGAACGAGATCGCCCGCAGGTAGGCCTGTTCGATGTCGATGCCCAGCACGACCACGCCGTGGTTGGCGAGCAGACCGACGTTGCTGTCGCCGATCGCGCCGGCCACCGCACGAGCGTTGCCCGCATCATCGACACTTCCCCAATATTCGTCGTACACCGCCACCCCGCCGTGGTACAGCGCACCGGTCTGGTCGTAGATCTCGGGGGCGCGTCCCAGATCGGCCCACACCGTTCCCCACCGCGAATGGTTATGGATCGCCACTCCGATATCGCTACGGGCGCGGTGCAATTCGACATGGAGCGTGATGGCCGGCGTGATCGTCCACCGGCCGCCGATTTCGATGCCGCCGGCGTCCATCGACATGATGTCGCTCGCCGTGACCTCGTCCCAGGTCAGTCCGAAGGGGTTCACCAGGAAGGTCCCATCCGGTTGCTTGTAGGTGATGTGGCCGGCTAGATGGTCGTTGTATCCCTCGACGAAGAGGCAACGACACAGCAGCGCCAGCTCCTGGGCAGGGGTGAGCTCCGGCAAGGCGGGGGCGATGGGCTTCGTGACGGCCATGGCCCGCATCGCCGTCGGGCGGTTCGTTTCGGTACTTGTCATGCTGTGCTCTCACCTGCTTAGGATTTGTCGGAGCCGATTACCGTAGAACGTTAGGGCATTGTCGGCCATCACCTTTCGTTCCAGCGTCGCACCGAGTCCCCGTTCGTTGACGCTCTTCACCGCTCCCGGATACACGGCGTCGTGATGGGGGTAATCGGACGCGAACATCACGTTGTCGGCCCACCCTTGCTCGAGGGTCGACGCCAGGCCGGGTTCCTCGATCTCGAAAGTCAGCCATGAGCGGGTGTTGACGCTGCCGCCCGGGTCTCCCCCGCGGTAGTCGTCGGGGGCCAACTCGTAGTGCTCCTCGATGCGGTCCGCCCACGTCGGGGCCCACCCGCAACCGGCTTCGAGAAACCCCAGCCGTAGCCCCGGGAAGCGCTGGAAGGTCCCGGCCAAGGTGACGTTGACCATGGCGGTCATCTGTTCGAATACATGGCTGACGATATGGCATCCGGCGTAGCTCGACATGCGGTCGAGGCCAACGGTGTCGATGCCGGAGAGGTAGGCCTCGTGGAAGGACACCGGGACGTCGAGTTGCTGGGCCTTGTCCCACAACACGTCGAAGTCGGGATGGTCCACGGTGCGACCGCCGATCCGGTTGGGTCGCATCACGCCCCCGACGAAGCCGTAGGTGCTGACGGCCCGCTCCAGCTCGGCCGCCGCCAGACCCGGGTCCTGCTGCGGCAGGAGCGCTACCCCGATCAGTCGCTTCGGATCGGTGGCGCAGTACCGGGCCAGCCATTCGTTGTACGCCGCACAGAGGGCGGCCGCGATGTCGGGATGTTCTAGCAAGCCGAACATCAGCCCGACGCTCGGATACAGCACCGCGGCGTCGATCCCCTCGTCGTCGAGGACCTGGAGGCGGACCTTGGGATCGCGGCCCCCCTCGCGTCGCACGCCTCCCGCGGATACGTGGTTCTGCAAACCCCCGGGGAACGGATATTTCGAGCGCCACAGCCGGCCTTCGATGCGATAGGTGACGAAGCCACCGGCTTCGGCCACGAACTGTATGGAGCTGTCCCGCATCGCCGAAGGGATAGCCTCGACCAGCTCGGGAAGCGTCTCCTCCACATGCCCATCGGCGTCGATTACGAGCGGCATTGGGACCCCCTTGCCGAGGCGACCAGACCTAAATCCTTATATTACTAAAATAGATATAATTCACGGCGACCGTCAAGCAGTGCTGACAGGTAGTCGTCAACGGGCTGCCCCGGCCAGTGGCAAAGTGGCATCAAGGGGTGTCAACCGACCGGAAAGTCCTGCCGTGCGGCGGATTTCGATGAATGCATCGAGCATCGCATCGGTGGCCTCATGCGGGTCATCGAGGGTGCGGTCGTCGGTCAGCACTGAAATGGCGAGCTGGTCCACGTAGCTCCATACCGTGATATTCATGCCGCTGCCCGCCACCAGTGGTCCGACGGAATAGATCTCGCTGACCGTCGCGCCCTCGATGTGGCCCCGGGTGCGTGGCCCCAGCACGTTAGAAATGGTCAGGTTCATGACGCTGGCCGACTCGACGCGGCGTGCCTGCGTGCGAAACAGCTGTGGCGCGAGCGCCGTCGGTAGGTAGGACATCCACGCCGGCAAACACCGTCGGTCCCAGCAGCTGATGGTTCTCCTTCGCGATCTTGGTGGCCAGCGCGGTGAGCTTCACCCGCTCGATCGGATCGTCGATATGTACCGGCAGCGACGGCGTCAGGTAGGTGAACTCGTTGCCCACCAACCGTTCCGGCGAGGTGTTGTAGCTGACCGGCACGCCGGCAATCAGTGGTGAATCAGCGCGGCCGTCGTATCGCAAGAGCAGCCGGCGCAAAGCGCCGGCCGCTGTGGCCAAAACGATGTCGTTGAGCGTGACGCCGAGCTGCTTGCTCGTCTGCTTGACGCCCGACAGCGCCAGCGGCGCCGACCCGAACCGGCGACCGGGCGGCACCACGTGGTTGATGAAACAATCTGGCGGGGAAAAGTTCCGGGCCAGGTCGGGGTGGCGGCCGCGTTCCTTGGAGCGGCGGCGGACCCGTGACACTCCGGTGGCGGTTTCCCCGACGAGCCGCGGCAGTTTTCGGATCAGCCCGACGTGGTCACGCGCGGCCGCTTTCAGCAGGCTTCCCCGCGTCCATGATTGGTCTTGCCCATGCAGCGATCCCAGCGGGGTCGCCGGCGTCTCGGATTGCATCGCTCTGGCCATCTGGTTGGCAGACGCCACGCCGTCGGCCAACACGTGATGGACCTTGTGGATGATCGCTATGCGGTTGTCGGCCAGTCCGTCGACGACGTGCATCTCCCACAAGGGGCGGCTACGGTCCAGCGGAGTGCCGGCGATGGCGCCGATCAGCTCGTCTAGTCGCGACGCCCACCGGGCGCGCCCAGCGTCGCCCGGCGCAGGTGGTAGGCGAGATCGATGTCGCCACACCGTTGAGTCGTCTCACATCGAACCCCTTCGGCAGCGACGCCGCTCGTGCACCCATTGCACATCCCTTTGGCATGCACATGCGTCGGTTCGGCCATATCGACTGTGGGCTTGGCCGGGGCCCAAAGGGTGATCAGAAGATAAGCGACCGGTCGGCTAATATCGACGTATGCCACGCCCATCGAATCCGGAAGTACGTAGCCGCCTGCTTGCAGCGGGGCACGATCTCGTGCACGCACGTGGATTCGCCGCCAGCGGCGTCAAAGACATCACCGACGCCGCCGGCGTGCCGAAAGGATCGTTCTACGCGTACTTCCCCAGTAAGGAGGCCTTCGCCGCGGCGATCCTCGAACACCATTGGTCCGATATCGAGACGCGGCTCATACCCATCCTCGAGGAGGGCGGGCTGGCACAGGAGCGCATCACACGTTTCTTCCATGCGCTCGCCGACGAACACGAGGCCGGCGATTTCCTGCTCGGCTGCTTGATCGGAAACCTGTCGCTCGAGCTTGGTGGTTCGAGCGAACCGGTGCGCGCCGAGCTCGTTCGCATCCTCGGCGGCTGGAACGAGGCGCTCACGGCATGTGTGCGTTCCGGCCAGGGCGACACCGGGGACGTCCGAGCGGACCTCGACGCCGCCGAGCTCGCTTCCCTGCTGGTCGAGGCGTGGGAGGGCGCGGCCCTTCGCGGGAAAGTCACCCGCAGTCGTCTTCCGTATGACCGGTTCGAAGCGGTCACCGTCCCGGCACTTCTGCGCTGATCTGTAATGGCCAGGAACGCCGCCGTAACACCCCTTGTAAATAGACGACTGGTCATCTATTATTAAGGTACCGATCAGCTCCCTTCGACCCGCGAGGACCGCCGTGACGACAGACCTCACCATCTACGCCGAACCGCAGAATCCCGCGCTGCCGGTTTCCGGCTTTGCGCTCGATCTTGAGCATGCGGCACTCGTCGTCACCGATCCGCAGATCGATTTCCTCAGCCCTGACGGTGTCGCATGGCCGGTGTTCGGTGACAGCATCCGCGACCACAACACCGTGGCCCACATCGGCGCACTGCTCCACGCAGCTAAGCTGGCTGGCATCACCGTCGCGGTGTCGCCGCATTACTTCTACCCAACCGACGAGCAGTGGCAGTTCTGTGATCCGCTCGAGCAGTTCATGAGGGCAGTCGGCATGTTCGGTCGCCAGGGAGCGTACACGACGGACGGCTTCGCGGGCTCCGGCGCCGACTTCCTGCCCGCCTACCAGCACTACATCCACGACGGGCACACCGTAATCGCGTCTCCGCACAAGATCGTCGGCCCCGAGTCGAACGACCTCGTGCTCCAGCTGCGCAAACGCGGCGTGAACCAGGTCATCCTGGCGGGGATGGCCGCCAACCTGTGCGTCGAGGGCCACATGCGCGAACTCGTCGAGCAGGGGTTTGAGGTCGCTGTCGTCAAGGACGCCACGGCGGGCCCACGCCTGCCGGAAGGCGACGGCTATCTCGCCGCGCTGGTGAACTTCCGATTCCTCGCCAGTGCCGTCTGGACCACGGCCGAGGCCGTTGCCCTCCTCCAGGAGGATCAACCACGCACTCCCCGATTAGTCAACCGACAAGAAATCAACAAGTAAGAAGGAGGCCGAACGTCATGGCATCGAATGAGAATCTGTTTCAGCGCACTTTTGCCTTGAACAATGGCAGCGGAGAGATTCCGGCGCTCGGGTTTGGGACGTCGCTCTCCGATAACAGCAAGACGCGAAACGCCGTCAAGACCGCGGTCGAGGTGGGGTTCCGCCACCTCGACGCAGCCGAACGCTACCGCAACGAAGCGGAGGTCGGCGCAGCGCTCAAAGAATTGTTCGCTGCCGGGACGGTTCGCCGTGATGACCTGTTCGTGACCACAAAGCTGTGGAACAACAACCATCGACCCGAGCGGGTCAGGGCCGCCCTGCAGGCCAGCCTGAACAGGCTCGGGTTAGACGCCGTCGATCTGTATCTGGTGCACACGCCGTTCGCGTTCAAGCCCGGTGACGACCAAGATCCCCGCGACCCGGACGGCGCTGTCGTCTACGACGACGGAGTCACTTTGGCCGAAACCTGGAGCGCGATGGAGAACCTTGTCGATGAGGGACTCACCCGAGCGATCGGCCTGTCCGATATCGATGCCGCAGGCACCCTAAAGATCGTCGAAACCGCCCGAATCAAGCCGGCGGTCGTGGAAGTCGAGTCGCACCCGTATCACCCGCAATGGGAACTCCATGAATTGGGCAAGACACATGGGATCATCCTGTTGGCGTTCGCTTCGCTGGGGCACGCGCTGGAACCGCGGCTGCTCGACGACCCTCTCATCGTCGATATGGCTCAGCGTTATGGAAAGACTCCCGCCCAGGTGCTTCTGGCCTGGGGTATTCAGCGCGGCAGCGCGGTTCTCACGGGATCCGTTACGCCCGCGCGCATACGCGAGAACTTCGATGTCACCGCTCTCCCCGAGAGCGCGATCCAAGAGATCAATGAGCGTCTGCAAACTCGCCACCGATTCAATTCTGTTGCAGACGCGGGACAACCGGGATTTGCCGAGGTGCCGTCGTAGGTGCCAGCCTTATCGGCTAGGCCTGAGGCGATCGCCTTCGGGGTACCTTCCTATGCGTTTCCCAAGCGGAACGGCGATTTCGACGGAAGGGCGTTAGCTGGGACCTAAGGTTGAGTGGACTTCCGGACAGGGCTTATTGGCGCGGGAGGCTCCCATGGCTGTCGCCGAGGTGCGCGACATCGACCTTCTTGACCCGTCCCTCTATCGCAACGGGGTGCCGCACGAGCTGTACGCCGAGCTACGCGAGGTGGGACCCGTCCTGTGGCACCCTCTGACGCATGTGCCCGCATACAACGGTGACATCGAGTTCTGGGCCGTCATCCGCCATCGCGAGGTCGAACATGCGAATCGCGACTGGGAAACGTTCTCCGTACACGATGGCACCACGATCGTGCCTTTCCCACCGGCCCAGCGGGGCGTCATGTTCGTCACGAAGGACCCGCCCGAGTACAACAGGATCCGGCGCCTCATCAGCGCCGGCTTCACGCCCCGCATGGTCGGGCGCCTCGAGGACCAGATCTCGGACCGCACCGAGCGGATCCTGGGCGATGCCGCGGCACGGTGCGAGCTCGACTTCGTAACGGAGATCGCCTACCAACTCCCGATGCACGTCATCGCCGACATCGTCGGCATCCCCGAGGATGATCGACCGGTGGTCTTTCAGCTCACCGATTTTCTGCTGCGGGCCACGGACCCGTTCCAGGAGATCTCGCTACAGGAGCGACGGAAGGCCGAGGTCGAGCTGTTCAGTTACGCGCACGAGCTGAGCGCGGCGAAGCGAATGAGCCCAACTGACGACGTGTGGTCGATCCTTGCCGGCGGGGAACTCGACGAATTCGAGCTCGACCTGTTCTTCATGGCTCTGACTTTCGGAGGCAGCGAGACCACCCGGAACGCGCTTGCCCAAGGGCTGATGGCCCTCCTCGACAACCCTGACCAGCTCGCCCAGCTTCGGCAAGACCCGTCCTTGCTCCCGACTGCCATCGAGGAGGTCCTGCGGTGGTCTAGCCCGGTGATCTGCTTCGGCCGCACGGTGACACGCGACGTCGAGCTCGGAGGGCAGCAACTGCGCGCCGGTGACCGCGTCGGGCTGTTCTACCCTTCCGCGAACCGCGACAGGGAGGTCTTCGCCGATCCTGTCCGCTTCGACATCCGGCGCTCACCGAACCCGCATCTTGCCTTCGGCGGCGGCGGCCCGCACTTCTGCCTCGGCGCCAGCCTCGCCCGCACCGAGCTACAGGTGATGATCGGCGCGCTGCTGCGCCGCTTCGAGGTCATCGAAATCACTGGCGAAGCAACCTGGATGAGCGCCGGCCCTGCTGCAGCCGTTGGCGTCGCTGTCCAATCGTTGCCTGTCCGGCTGGCGTAGAACGTCCGGGAGCGCCTGTCGGACAACGGCTTCGTCAGCATGTGGACCGCCTCTGGGCAACCCCTCACCGCCGATCAGTGGGAGCGCTTTCTCGTAGTTCCTTTTCGGTCACGGTCACGTTAATCAGTGACAAGTGCGTCTCGACCCCGTGATCTACACGTCATGCAGATATATGGAACTCTTGCCCACACGTCGCCGCGGGCCCGCATCGTCGTCGTTGGAGGAGGATTCAGCGGTGCGATGAGCGCGGTGAACATCGCGAGGCTCAGCGACCATCCTCTCAATCTCACCATCGTCAGTCGCCAGGACCCCGTGGGGCGCGGAGTGGCTTATGCGCGGCGACGACCTGAGTACTTGCTCAACGTGGCAGCACAGAATATGTCCGCATTTCCCAATGAGCCCGACCATTTCCTGCGATGGCTGCGCACGCGCCCGGAATTCAAATCGACCCCGGCTGTCGAGCTGCGGGAGCGCTTTATCCCCCGCCAAATCTACGGTGACTACCTGTGTTCGATCGTGCGCCATCACTTGCACGGGCCGGGTAGTGCAGCGCCCGTCTCGTCGCAGGTCGTCATCGACGAGGCGGTCGACATCGAGCCCCGGGCAGTCGGCTGCATAGTGCACCTCAGCGACGGATCGACACTAGAAGCCGACCGCGTGGTTCTGGCAACTGGCAACGAAACACCTGCGCCGCTCCCCGGCACCGAAGCGTTCGCTGAGCACCGATGTTGGGTCGGAAACCCTTGGCAGGACTTTGAGCAACGCCTTCCGCGAAACGACGGGAGCATCGTCATCCTGGGCACCGGACTGACGGCGGTCGACGCCATCCTCACGTTGCGCGCCGTTGGATGGACCGGCGCAGTGCATGCGGTCTCCCGGCACGGGTGGTTTCCCCACGCGCATTTCCGCGCAACCGAGTACCCAGATTTCCCGCCGGCGGATGTCGATCTCGTGGCGCTGGGTCTTGATCGCCTGATGGCACTCGTCCGTAAGCACTGCGCGATCCTGCACGAGTGCAACGCCAACCCCGCGATCATCGTGAACAAATTGCGGCCACATACACAGCGCATCTGGACAGGCTTCAGCCGCGACGAACGCCTCACATTCGCGGCCGAGTATGCCGCTCGATGGAACGTATACCGGCATCGCATCGCTCCGGACATTCATGCCCAGATCGCCAATTGTCTGCTCAATCGGCAGCTGCAAGTCCATGCCGCAAGCATCGAGAAATTACAGGCATCTGGCGGCGGGTTGCTGGTCCGTCTGGACAATGGCCAATGCCTGATGGGTGACCTGGTGATCAACGCCACCGGTTCTTCTTCGAAATTCACTGCCACTGAGTCGGTCCTACTACAGAACCTGCTCCACCGACAGCTGGTAGCCCCCGACGTCACGGATATGGGACTCCGCGTCAGCCCCGACCACACCGTGTTGACCCGCAACGGCAATCCCTCGCCTTGGCTGCTCGCGCTGGGCCCTCTGCTGAAGGGCACCTACTGGGAGACGATCGCTGTGCCGGAACTACGCCTGCAAGCTGGGCGCGTTGCCGAGACAGTGCTCGAAGGCGTGCGCACCGAGGCATCCCAAGTTTCTTCTGCGCCCTATTACGTATGACCGGCGCGCGACGCGCTAAACGGTGTTGGGCCAACGGAAATCATCGACGACGAGACCGGCCCAGGGCACAGACCCGGACTTGTCGGTGAGGGCGCCTAACGTGAATTCGCCCAAGGGGGCGGGACCAGGGTCCAAGCTGACCCGCCCCCAGGCACCCAACCAACCAAGGAAAGGCAAGAAGAGATGATACGCGCGCTGATCGCGGCTGCCGCAGTCGCCACGCCGTTGTTTTTCGCCGCGCCGGGCCATTGCGATGCCGGCGATGTGATGTACCTCGTCGGGACCGAAATCCGGCCCGGCACTTACCGTTACACCGTCACCGGTCAGGACTGGGGCTCATGGGAGCTGTGCAGTAATGCCCGCTGCGATGTTGGTGCAGGCCTGATCGATATGGACATGATCGATGGCGCGGGCCATACCGGCTACCTGGCCATCCCGTCTAGCGCGAAGTTTGTCAAGCTGTCAAACCTCACGCTGACGCCGGTGCATTGATCGGACACGGACTATGAACGATATCTTCGTCGTCACCAGCGAAGCCTGGGACGGCAGGCGCAACGATCGGTGTGTCCTGGCGGGCGATGAACTTGACGCCCGCCAGGCCCACCAGGAGCATCATCCCTACGACCACATCGTCACGGTCAAGGCTCACGGATAAGTTGGGCTAAACCACAGGACGGCGCGCCCATCGGCGCGCCGTTCGTGTGGGCTATTTGCCTCCCCGACGAGCCGGCGAACTGCTGTCGCGGGAAGTCGCTCCGAGCTAAGCAAGAGCAGAACGCCAAAAGCCGTCCGGCGAAAACCCGGCGTCGTGAACCGGGTGGATGGTTGTCTTGATGCAACGACGCTGACCCTGAAGAGGGGGATGTAGTGGTCTTCCGCGCAGACCAGGAGATCGGACGCGATCTAGCCGCGGTCGACTGGATGTCCACTCCCCTCGGTCCAGTCGACGGATGGCCGCAAAGCCTTCGCACGGCGGTGAACATCCTGCTCGCGTCGCGGTTTTCGATGTGGATGGCGTGGGGTCCGGAGCTGACGTTCTTCTGCAACGCCGCCTATCGACGCGACACTCTGGCCCGCAAGTACCCCTGGGCGCTCGGCCGCCCGGCGAGCGAAGTGTGGGCGGAGATCTGGACCGACATCGGCCCGCGGATCGAGCGCGTGCTGTCCACCGGGGAGGCGACCTGGGACGAGGCCTTGATGCTGATCCTAGAGCGGTCGGGCTACCCCGAGGAGACGTATCACACGTTCTCCTACAGCCCGCTGCGCGACGAGGACGGGCAAGTGGTCGGCATGCTCTGCGTGGTCCGCGAGGACACCGACCGGGTGATCGCTGAGCGTCGGATGGCGACGCTGCGAGACCTGGGCTCTGACCCGAGCGTCGTGCGCACCGAGCGGCAGATGCTGGACTTCGCCGCCGACCAGCTCGCCAAGAACACCTACGACCTACCGTTCACCCTGACTTACTTATTCGGCGACGACGGCGACGCTCAGCTTGCCGGGGTCAGTGGAATCGCGCTCGGGCATCCGGCGGCGCCGGAAACGCTGCCGAGCAGCGGCCCTTCGGTGTGGCCGGTGGAAAAGCCCGCGCGTGGCGAAGCCGAACTGATCGACCTCGGCGGTGGCCCAGGGAATCTACCCACGGGCGCCTGGCACGAGCCGCCCATGCAGGCGCTCGTGGTCCCGCTGCTGCAGCAGGGCGGCTCGCCACTCGGTTTTCTGCTCGCCGCGCTCAACCGGCACCGACTCCTCGACGACGGCTACCGCGGCTTCGTCGAGCTGGTGGCCGCGCACATCGCCGCGGGCGTGAGCAGCGCCCGCAGCTACCAAGCTCAGCAGCAGCGTGCCGAAGAACTGGCCGAACTCGACCGGGCCAAGACCGCATTTTTTTCCAACGTCAGCCACGAGTTCCGTACTCCTCTCACCCTGATCCTCGGACCGGTCGACGAGCTGCGCAGCCGGACCACGGCTTTCGACGAACACGCGCGCGAGGAATTAGAGCTCATTCACCGCAACGGTCTGCGGCTGGCGAAGCTGGTCAACACGCTGCTGGACTTCTCGCGCATCCAAGCCGGGCGAATGCAGGCTCAATTCGAGCCCATCGACCTACCATCCTTTACCGCCGAGCTGGCCAGCATCTTCCGGTCGGCGATTGAGCGGGCCGGCCTCACTTTCACCGTGGATTGTCCGCCGCTCGACCAACCGGTGCACCTGGACCGCGAGATGTGGGAAAAGGTTGTGCTCAACTTGCTCTCCAACGCGTTGAAGTTCACCTTCGAGGGCTCGATCACTGTGCGGGTAGGTCGCGAGGACGCCGAAGCGACCATCACCGTCACCGACACCGGGATCGGGGTACCCGCCGCCCAGATTCCCCGGCTCTTCGAGCGTTTCCACCGCATCGAATCCGCACGCGCGCGGTCCACGGAGGGCAGCGGAATCGGGCTGGCTCTGGTCAAAGAACTGGTCGGCCTGCACCGTGGCACCATCACCGCGGACAGCGAGGAGGGGACGGGCACCACGTTCACCATCCGGCTGCCCTTCGGTGCGGCCCACCTGCCGACCGACCAACTCGCCGAACCGCTAAGCACACGCGCGATCCCCGGTGTGATCGCCGAACCGTACGTGCAGGAAGCCTTGCGCTGGCTGCCAACGGAACCCCGTTCCACGGGGTCGGATCTCAGGTCGGACGTCAGCACGAGCGCAACGATGACGGCTGTCACCCCAGCCGAGAGTGGCGGCGAACGGGTACGCGTGTTGATTGCCGACGACAACGCCGACATGCGCGAATACCTGACCAACCTGCTGCAAACCTCCGGTTATGAGGTAAGCGCCGTCGCCGACGGCCAGCAGGCGCTCGACGCCATTCACTCCCACGTCCCCGACCTCGTCATCAGCGACGTCATGATGCCCAGGCTGGACGGTCTGCAAATGCTGGCGGCGCTGCGGAACGACCCGCGCACCAGCGCCCTGCCCGTCCTGCTGCTGTCTGCCCGCGCAGGACAGGAAGCCTCCATCGAAGGCCTGCTGGCCGGCGCCGACGACTACCTCGTCAAACCCTTCGCCGCCGCGGAGCTGCTCGCCCGGGTACGCGCCAATGTCGAGCTGGCGCGGCTGCGCAACCACCAAGCCCGCTGGCGGACCGCACTGGTGGACTCCTTGCAGGAAGGGTTCTTTGTCTGCGACGAGCGCGGTGCCGTCATCGAGATCAACACCGCCTTCACCGAGATACTCGGCTACGGCGCAGAGGGGCTGCCCTACGAGCCCGTCCACCCTTGGTGGCCGGATATCGACGCAGAGCCCGAAGCCCACCGACAAGTCGAAACGGCGTTCAGGCAACTGTTAGATCAAACCCACGGCGCCTTCACCGTTCCCATTACCCACCGGCGCGGGCATCGGGTATGGGTCGCTGCCAACTTCAACCATGCCGAAGATCCCGACTCGGGGCGCCGAGTCATGGTCGGCACCTTGCGCGACGTCACCGCCGAGCACTACATCGTGCAGCGCCAGACTGCGCTGGCTTCGCTCAATCAGCAACTGACTCAAGCCGATACGCTGGATGACGCACTGCACGGAGCCGCAGAGGTGCTGCTCCGGGTGTGGCAGGCTCGACGCGTTCTGGCGGTGACGTTCCCACGCACCACTGCCGCGGAATCCGTTACGCCGGAGCTGATCTGCGCGGGCGATCCCGCGCAGTGGGCCGGCCTGCCGTCACGTCAGCGGCAGCTGATCGAGTCGTTGCGCGATGCCGACTTGCTGACCACCGCCACCGGGGAAGCCGGCACGGCAGGCATCGCGTTGCAGCATCCCCGAGGAGTGCTGGTCGTCTGGGTCGAGTTGTCCGAGCAACGGCCGTTCACCCCGGAGGATCACACCCTGCTCACGGTGCTGGCCGGACAGCTCGGTCAAGGCCTGCACCGCGTCTACCAGCTGGACGCGCAACGCGAAACCGCTCTGGCACTGCAGCACGCCATGCTTGGCCCGGCGGATCTGCCCGGGGGCTTTACGGTGCGGTACCACCCCGCGAGCCGCCCGTTGCAGGTCGGCGGCGATTGGTACGACGTCGTCGATCTCGACGACGCGCGCGTCGCGCTGATCGTCGGCGACTGTGTCGGTCACGGCTTGGCCGCCGCCACCGTGATGGGTCAGCTTCGTAGCGCCTGCCGTGCGCTGCTGCTCGAGCAGTCCAGTCCAAGCGCCGCGCTCGCGGGTATGGACCGCTTCGCCGCGCGTCTGCCCGGCGCCCGCTGCACCACCGCATTCTGCGCGGTCCTTACCCTCGGCACCGGTCAACTGGTCTACTCCAACGCGGGCCATCCGCCGCCCATCATGGTGCACGCCGACGGCACCACCGTCACGCTGGACGGCGGACATGGGCTCCCCTTGGCACGGCGGGCCGACTGGCCCCGCCCCGAAGCCCGTATCACCGTACCGGCGCGCGCGACACTGTTGCTCTACACCGATGGTCTGGTCGAACGCCGTGGCAGCTCGATCGATGACGGCATGGACCGTGCTGCCGATCTCGTTCAAGACGGCCGTTCGCAGTCCCTCGATGAGGTGGCGGACGATCTCATGTCCCGGCTTGAGCCCGGAGGTGGCTATCGAGACGACGTGGCCATCCTGCTGTACAGGCAGCCCGCTCCACTCGAGATGAAATTCACCGCTGACATCAACCACCTCGCGCCGAGCCGTGCTGCCTTGCGCAGCTGGCTGGCGCAGGCGGGAGTGGAGCCCGATCAGATCGTCGACGTGCTCATTGCCAGCGGCGAAGCCCTCGCCAACGCAATCGAACACGGCCATCGCGACCGTCCCGAGGGCACGGTCTCACTACACGCGACCGCGCTCGTCGACCGCCTGCACTTGACCATCGCCGACACCGGCGCCTGGAAGGCACCGCGCAAGGCCGACACCAGTCGTGGCCGCGGAATCCCCCTCATACGAGGCCTGATGGAGGATTTCGCCATTCACTCCAACGATGCCGGTACTACAGTGCACATGTACACAAGGATTACCTAATGGCCACACCCCTCACCTTGAACACCGACCGTGGCGTCGACGGCACGCCGCGGGTGGTTGCGGCGGGCGAGATCGATCTCAGCAATATCGCCGAGTTCACCCGGGCGCTCACCGACGCCAGCGCGGGCAACCGTGGGCCGATAACCGTCGATCTCAGCGCAGTCAAGTACGTGGACAGCGCAGGCATCAACGCGCTGTTCGATCATGCCGACGAAGTCGACCGTCTGCACGTTATCGTTCACCCCTTGCTGCTTCGGGTCCTCACGATCAGCGGTCTCAGCGAGATCGCGAACGTCGAATCAGCGCAGGCATCGCCGCGCGAAGACAACGGTATTTAAAGACCGGCGCTTCAACCGAGCTAGTGGATGTTGTAGAACGATTCGACGTTCTCGCGCAGCTTCTTATACATCGGTGGGGCCTCGTAGGCATCGGTGATGACCTCGATGTAGGCGGCGCCAGCGGCTTGCTCGGCTGTCTTAAGCGCGTCGTCGAGCACGCCGCAACTGCTCACACGGGCATTGAACCATCCCTGGCAGCCCACGGCGTGGGGAAGTTCGGCGTAGTTCCAGGCCGCGATGTCGTTGTAGGCCAGGGCCATGTCCTTGCAAAGCAGACGCTCGCTGAGATAGCCAGAGTTGTTGAGCACGAAGACAATCGGGCGTAGCCCATGCCGACCGAACTGGCTGATCTCCTGAGCGGTCATCTGGTGGGCACCTTCGCCGGTGATCAGGATCAGTCGACGATCCGGAGCGCCGATCGCGGCGCCGAAAGTCGCCGGGGTCGCCCATCCGATTGACGCCCAAAGGGTTTGGTTGTGCAGCTCCGCGTCTTTGGGCAGTTGTGCAAACGCCAAACCCACCGACGAGGTTCCGGTGTCGGTCATGATGACGTCACCGGGCCGGAAGAAGTTTGCCCAGCGCGGGTAGAGCGCGTCGGCGGTGATCGGGTCCTCCTCGCCGCCCACGATCGGGCCCAGCGTCTCGGGCGCGATGACCGGCCGCCCAGCACGTTTGGTTATACGCCCCGGCAGTTGCGCCAGAATGTCGGCGATCTCCACGTTGCGGTACACCGTGGGACCCACAGTGGTGCGGTGATGGCCGATGTTGATCGTCTTGTCCGGGTGCAAGCGAACGGTGTGCCCTGCGGTGTTGCCGTCGGTCAGCATGGCGCCGACCATCACCACCACGTCGCACGACTCGACGAACGCGCGCACCGGCTCGCCCATCAACCGGCCGGCATACATCCCGATGTAGTTGGGGTGGTCCTCCCCGAGCACCGACTTGTCGGCAAACATCGTCGCAAAGGGCAAGCCCGAGGCCTCGACGAACGCCGTCGCAGTCGCTTTCAGCCCGAGCCGTCTCACCAGCACCCCCGGCAGCGCACATGCCCGACCGGCGTTGTTCAGCGCGGCGGCCACCGCGTCGGTCGCGGCGGCCAGCGACTCCGGATCGCTGATCGGCGCGCTCACTGATGCCGCGGCTCCGAGCACGGGCGCGTCGGCAACGTCGCTGGCAATCGCCATGTAGACCGGCCGTCGGTGGTAGAGCGCCGCGGCGATGACTCGTTCGGTCTCCGACGCCACGTTCTGCGGCGTCATGACCGCGCTTGCGCACACGATGGGCTCGGCCATCCTATGAAACAGGTCGAATTCCCCGTTGCCCAGCGTGTGATGCACGAGCGCTCGCCCCTCCTGCGTCGGCAGGTTGGGGGTGCCGACCAAATGAAAAACGGCAAGGTGTTCGGCGCAGGAACCCGCGATCGCGCTCATCGCGGCCAGTTCGCCCACCCCGTAGGTGGTGCACACGGCGCCGACGCCGCGCATCCGCGCATACCCGTCAGCGGCATAGCCGGCGTTGAGCTCGTTGCAGCATCCGATCCAATTGATCGCCGGGTGTTCGACGATCGCGCCATTAACCGGAAACGAGTAGTCCCCGGCGACTCCGAAGACGTCATCGACGCCAATCTCGTTGAGGCGCCGCAAGATATATTGAATGACGGTTTCAGCCATGAGGTACTCCGTAGGTAGATGTCAGATATGTTGTAGCGCTTTGCTTTCCATCACAGTTGCCAACTCCAGGAGATCGCCGACCATCAGATCGAAGTCTCCTTCGGCCGGCGGCTGCTCCACCACGACGCCGGCGCCGTATTCCAGGGGCCGGGAGACATAGCAGGTGTGCAGTCCGCATGCCGCGGCCGCCTCGAGATCTGAGGGGTGAGATGCCACGAACAGCACCTCGCCCGGTGTGCATCCGAGCAGGGCGACCGCACCCAGGTACGTTTTCGGGTCGGGTTTGTACTGCCGGAAGACATCCGCACCGAACAAGGCGTCGAACGTGATGCCTGCGGCTCGGACCATGTGCACCAGCAGGGCAACATGACCGTTGGACAGCGGCGCGACCACGTATTTCGCGCGTAGGCGTGCCATGCCTTCCACTGTGTCGGGCCAGGCCGGGAGTTCGTGCCACATTCTGGCCAGGTGGTCGAGGGTGTCGTCGCTGAGGGTGGGCAGCCCAAATCGCGGACCTAGCTCGCGCATGGTTTCGCTCTGCAGCTCGTCGTAGTTAGCCCATTCGCGTTGCCCGGTCCGCACTTTGGCTAACGCTGGGACGTGGTCACGCCGCCAGGCCAGTACTAGGGAAGGCCAGTCGGCGGCGATATTGCGCGCCCTACCCCACTGCTCTAGTTGCGTGATCAGGCCGGTGCGCCAATCCACCAGGGTTCCAAAGGTATCGAACAACAACGCTCGAACCTCGCTCATCGCTGCATCTCCTTTGAAGAGTCGGGTCTTTGCGGCTCAGTTGATTAGCCGTGATCGACAAGGAAGTCGAGGTCGCAGCCCTGGTCGGCTTGCAGGACATGCTGGGCGTGGAGGCGCTCATAACCACGAAGCGGTGTCGAATCACGGGATGGGGCCTCTGCCGCCCGACGAGCCAGCTCTTGTTCGTCGACCAGCAGATCCAGTGTGCCGGTGACGGCGTCGAGCACAATCTCATCGCCGTCACGAACGAGACCGATGGGACCGCCGACGGCCGCTTCCGGGGTCACGTGTAACGCCGTGGGCCCCCCTTCGGTCCCGCTCATGCGTCCGTCCGTTACGCACACAAGCTCCGTGACGCCCGCCTTCCGAAGCACCGCCGGTATCGGCACGAAATCGATCTCTGGCATACCAGGGGCACCCACTATTCCCGCATTGCGTAACACGATGACGCTGTCCGGCGAGGCGTGCAGGCCCGGATCGGCGGCCCGCTCGTGCGCGTTGTGGAAGTCGAACACGACGGCGGGACCGCGGTGGATCCAGAACTTGCGCGGTGCCGCCGACCGTTTGAAGATCGCGCCCCGCGGAGCAAGCGACCCACGCAACACAACGAGGCCACTGTTGGGCAGGAACGGATCGTCCAGCGAGCGCAGGCAGGGATTAGGCCGTGGCTTGACGGCGCGGACGCCGGCAGCGACCTCGGCCACCGTCCGCCCATCGCCCAAGACGCAGTCGCGGTCCAACAGCGGCTCCAGTACCGCCAACAGAGCCGGGACGCCGCCGGCATGGTCAAAGTCCTCCAAGGAGAACTCGCCGGAGGGTCGCACACCGAGCACCTGCGGCGTTTGTTCCCCGATGTCGGCGAATCGGTCGAGCCCCAAGGAGATCCCAAGTCGCCCGGCGACGGCCACCAAGTGAATGAACTCGTTCGTCGACCCACCGGTGGCTGACAACACACGGATGGCGTTGTCGAAGGCATCCGCAGTCATCACGTCGTCTGGGCGAACGCCGGCGCGGGCCAGCTCCACCGCACGCACGCCGGTGCGCTCCCCCAGGTCGCGCCGGCGTGATTCGACCGCCGGGACCACCGCCGAGCCCGGCAACGCCATGCCGAGGACCTCCGCGGCGATGGCCATCGTGGTGGCGGTGCCCATCACGTTGCAGACCCCGACAGTCGGCGCGAAGGTCCCTTCGAGTTCGTCCCACTCCTGGTCATCAATGCGGCCTGTGAACCGGTCCGGCGCCAAACTCCAGATGTCTGTGGTGACAATGGAACGCCCCTGGAAATAGCCGCAGCTGCGCGGACCAGCGGTCAGCATGATGGCCGGCTTGCCGGCACTGGCGGCACCCATCAACTGCGCCGGTACCGTCTTGTCGCAACCGGCAAGCAACACCACCCCGTCGATGGGACTGCATCGGATCATCTCCTCGACGTCCATCGCCATCAGGTTGCGCAACAGCATCGAGGTCGGCTTCAACATGTTCTCGTGCAGCGAGATCGTCGGGAACACCACCGCGGTTCCCCCGGCCGCAGTGACCCCTGCTTTCACTGACTCGGCCAGGTCGCGCAAGCCCATGTTGCAGGGATTGAGCTCACTAAAGCTGGAACAGATCCCGATGATCGGACGCCGCCGCACCTCTTCCTTGCTCAAGCCGCCCGCCCGCAGAAAGGCCCGCATGATCGTTCCTTCCGCATCACCGGCGAAGTGATCCCCAGTGACCGGGGGACCGCCCCCGGCGGCGGCGTCGCGCCGAGTGCGCTTCCGCGAGTGGCCGTTGCCCGATGCGGCGGGTTCTGTCGTCATGTCACATTCTCCTTTGATTGGTATTCGCCTAGGCGGGGTTGACCGTGAGCTTGCCGAATGCACCCCGTGCGCCGATGAAGAGGCGCTTGGTGTCATAGCCCGCAACGTCTTTCATGTTTTCGCCGCCGAAGCGGGCCGAGGCCTGTCCGTCGGGCAGAACGACCTCGAGGCCGGGCAGCGCGTGGCGCACGTCCTGTCGTTCAGCAGGTCTCGGGTTGGCGATGAGTTCGCCGACGGTGCGCCGTACAGACTCCGAGGGGATGGCCGCGCAACTCACTCCGTGATCGGTGAGGTGCCGGGAGAGTTCATCGAGGGTGACCGCGGCCCCGACGACCAGGCTCAGGTTCGCGGTGTTGATCGAGATCTGGGTGCCGCCGGTGGGCGTGGCGAGCGGTGCCTCCACCAGCCGGTCGAGCATGCCGCACTCGGCCCGACGGTCAACCAGCTTCATTGCACCCTCACCGCCGCTCCACGTCTAAACGCACGGTGTTTGGCTAAGCCTATCCGCGATTTCTTGGGACAACCTGTGACAATTTTGGGTGCCGTCGGACAGGAATTGAAGCTGCGACCACTTGCGCCCCAGCCAATCAAGTGCGTTTCGTGCGGCCAGCGAACGTTGCCGGGTATGGGCCGATTCGTGGCTCATTTGGGTACGAGACGTGTTTGCTGGACACCCTCGACTGCGTTGAGCGAGAACTTTGGGTCCATATTCTGAATGAGCACGGACCGGCAAGTGAACGCGCAATCGGCGCTTTCCCGCTAGCCTGGCCGATATGGCGCTAGCGCCAATAAGAAATAACAGCTGGATCTGCCTAAGCCCGAATCCACCGAGCCTGGCACGCAACATGTTCGGGTGACCGCCGAGGTCGGCACAACCCAGGTGCCTGGGCCGAGCTACAACACCCCGGTTGAGATCGACATCGCTGACCGATCCTTCGTCCGCTTCTGCGATGGCTCTTGTCCGAATAATTGTGAGTGAGCTGTCCTTCTCTGGGTAGAGGGACGACTTGAGCATCAGCGTCGGCATCTGCTGGGACTACCAGCCGGAAGGGTGAAATCGCCTGGCGATCCGGAGATGTCGTGAATGTCGACTATCGTCGAGCCGGCCAGTCACCACGCGTGCCAATTTGTTAATCCGGGTAAGTCCGCGAGACCTCAGCTAGCGCCATGAGCCCGTCGACCAGCTCTAACTCCACGCTATAGGCGGAACCGTCGGGGGCACGCAGCTCAATGGTCGCCGTTGATTGCCTAAGGATCAGCTTGGTCACTTTCAGCTCAGCGGAATTCACGCCGTGAAAGCGCGCACTCACCATCACCTGAGCCCAGCTCGTTGCTTCGCGTTCCTCGATCGGTCGCACCTCGGACGGCTGCTTTGCACCTCGCAAGATCGCCGCCCCGATGCGCTTCAGCCCGTTGGTGACGAACTGGCTCACGACATGGCCGCCGACGTCCAGAAAGAAACTCCGCGCCTCCACCGCTCGCGCCCCAATTGGTGTCTCGAATGCGCAGGGTCGATACGTACGAGCGCCGATCAGGGCCGGCAGCTATCTGCTTCAGCTCGCGATTGATTGCTTCAAGCCCACGGAATTACGCTTTTGGCAAGTGTGCTCATGGCCGGTGAGCGTGGGCACCTTGGCGATGAACTCGCGACGGTCAATCCGCTGGGTGGACGACGGTCAGCGGAACCTCGGGCTAACTAGTGATTCCAGCCAGTTCGTGTGCCACTGCATCGAATGCGCGCAGCGTGTCTAACAGCATCTGCGGGTCCCCAGAATCCGGCTGGGTGGATAACTTGGCGGCGACCATCTCCGCGGCGCGGTTGACGTAGATCATCTGACCACACATGCCCTGGCACAACACGAAGTTGCTGCCCGGGTAGGGAAACCACACTTGGTTGCGGTACATTCCGCCGGGCATTTGGGTGTCGTCGGGGCTGGCGGCGAACGCCTCACGCGAGTCGGGACCGCCGTCGAGAGTGTCGGCGATCCACGCCGCCGGCACCACTTGCTCGCCTGTCAGCGAGACACCGTCGCGCAGGAACAGCGACCCGAACCGGATCATGTCGGTTAGACACGCGTTGATGCCGCCGTCGAATAGTCCGGTGCCGGCCGTGTCCACGCCGATGGTGGCGTCGCGTTGGGCGCCGATGCGGCTCCACAGCAGTTCCGACATCAGTTCGGGCATCCGCTGCCCGCCGGCGACCTCGCAGATCCAGCCGAGTACGTCGGTTTCACACGAGCGATATTCGAACGGGCCGCCGTGCGCCGACTTCTGCCGCAACGTCAGCAGGAAGTCGCGCAGCGTGGCGGGAACATCCGGACCGCTCCGGGGTGCCCACCCGAGCGACTGGTCGAGCAGGTGTATCTCCGCGGTCGGGTGGAGGTAATTGTCCGAGAAGGCGATACCCGACCGCATGTCCAGCAGGTGGCGCACGGTCGCACCGGCGTAGCCGCAGTTCGCCAAGGCGGGAGCGTACGCCGTGACCGGAGCGTCAAGCCCGATCGCACCGGCCCCGTGCAGCGCGCCTACCACGGCTGCCACCAGCGACTTGCTCACCGAGAACAGCAGGTGCCGGGTCTGGGCCCCCAAGCCGTCGAGGTATTCCTCGGCCACCATCGAACCGCGGTAGGCGACGGCCCACCCGTCGGTGGCGGTGGCGGCCATCACCGCGCCAACGGTGGTGGCCACCCCGTCAGTGCTGGTCAGCCGGATCTCGGCGATGGGAGCACTGGCTGCGGGCAGCGCCGCGACCGGACCGGTCCCGCGCGCGATTACCGCGGTCGGCACGAAGTCTTCGACGTGCTGGAACGACCAATGTGCATATGGCGCGGACTGCCAGTTGTCCAGTGAGATACCGGCCGGGACGCGACCAGGTTCGCCGTCGATCGAGCAGTTCGTGCGGCCGCTGCTCACGCTCGTGCGACGAGCCGCGAGACGATAGGCGTGGCCGCCAGGGGTGTTGAGGCGAACTTCGCCTTGATGCCTTTGACCCAGCGCTGGCAGCGCTCGGTGAGCTGGTAGTCGTCGGTCTGCAGGTGCCCGCGGGTGACGAGCACGCCGAGTTGGGCACCCTCGCAACGTAAGTCGCCAGGCGCCGCGACACGCATGTAGAAGGCCTCGGACCCGTCGAGCAGCGTGGCCCAGTCGTTGGCGGGGCGCGCAAAAGAGACACGCCCGTCGTCGTCGATGCGCCACACACCGGTGCGTGGCGTCGCGGTGAAAATCTCGACATCTGGTGAGGTCTCACTGAGTATCACCTGACCCCAGACCTCGTCCTCGCCGTAGCCCCGCTCCCAGCGTGAATTGATCTCATCGATGTCGAGCTCGTACTCCACGTCCATGTACTCGAGCAGGTGGAAGAGGAACAGCGGCATGTCGGCGTAGGCCTCGGTGGTCAAGTTCGTCATCGGGCTGGCGCCGCTCAGGCGCGGGTTCACCTCGCCGAGATAGAGCTCGTCGGAGTCCAGGTCGTGCAACAGGTCCACCTCGAAATAGCCGCGGTATCCCTCGCGGCTCAGGATGTCGCCCAGCTTTCGTACCATCTCTCGCGCGGCGTGGGTCTGTGCGGGCGGCAGCACCTCGCGCCAGATGTCATTGCCGCACCAGCTGCCCTTGCCCGGAGTCAGCTCCGGGTAGCCGACGAGACTCGTCATCGCGGGGCCGATCACGGTGCCGTGGCGGGTCACGGCGCCCTCGAGGACCACCTCGACATTGCGGATGCGCTTCATGACTTTGACTTCCTGCCCGGCCAGGCCACCGGCGTGATCGTCCCAGTCGCGCTGGCCACGCACAAAGAACACCGTGCTGCCGGCGTCGCCATAAGCGGCCACGACGACGAGGTCATCGCCCAGCCCGGCGCTTTCCGCGAGCGCCGACAGCTCGTCGTAGGAGCCGGCCCGCCCGATCACGTGCGGCACGCTCGGCACGCCCGCCTCGTCGGCCAGGCGCGTCATGACGATCTTGGATCCCAGCCGATGGCGCAACTCCACCGGAGGGTGCATGACCTCCAGCCCCGCCTGGCGCGCGAGGGCCTGCGTCTCCTCGTCCATCATCACGAAGCAGGCCTTGCCACCGGGCCCTTTGCCGGCGATGAACTCAAGTGTCTCGGAATCGCGCAGGAGGTGGTTGCACACATCTCCCATGGAATCGAAATCAATGCGGTCCCGCCGGCGGGGCACGAACACGCGCGAGTGGTTGGCTTCGAACGAGTCAAAGTACGTCAGGTAGAAGAAGTTTCGTACCCAGCGGTCGATGCCTAGCAGGTTGAACGGGGTCGGCGAGATGAAGTACAGCGGCACGGCGTTGGTGTGAAAGAACGCGCGTACGTCCGAGATGCCGTTCAGGCGGCGCGGCTCGGGCTCCGACCCGCCGGCATGCACGGTCATGGCAGCCGCGGTGACGTCGACGCCTGGACCCGGCGCAGGGACCGCGGCGGGGGCAGGGGCGCTACGGTAACCGCGACGGCGGTGAGCTCACATACCTGCATGCGATAAGTGTGCACCTGCCACGGCCGTGTGGCATTGTGAGGTGCCGCAACGCCGCCTCGTACTTCGCACTGACACCATCGAGCGCATGAACGCGTCAAGTTGAAGATGGGTCACGTAGCGCTCACTCGGCCGAATCTGCTTCCCGGTGGAACCGCGCCACGAACCTGTGGCCGGTAGCCAGCTGCGGCGGCAGCAGTTTGATCGCCACACCTCATCCATGCCGCCGCGGCTCACGGCTTCGGGCAACTCGATACGGTCGTGCTCGGCTCAATGAGGATGTCAAGCCGCCGTGTGTCATGGTGTTGACCACCCGATCGCCTCACTGCCAGTGTTCACCACCCTCACGGGCGGGTGGACATTCCGCTCTTCGCCCCACGACGACCCGGCGACGAGCAGGTGGCCGAGCTGGAACTGCAGCACCCTCTGGAGTCGTTTCGATGTCGGCGGCCAGGCGTTCCAGCTCGCCGAGGGCATCGCGGCCGTAGCCCGGGTCGCCCACGCCGCCGGCTGCCGCCGCTATCTTCTCGGTCTGCCCCGCGTGTGGAAGGGAACGTTGCGACTCAGTAGTGCCGCACCGAAACCGCGCGAGATTGCAGTGGCGCGTTACTGGGCTCACCGAAGCTAGCGCAAGCAACGATTTCCATCACGGAACTCGACGCCCGACGTGGCAGCCATCGTTCCGTCATGACATCGATGGAGGCACCACGATGGGTAGTGCAAAGTACATCGATCGGGTCGGCCTGACCAATTCGCGCCCTCGGGCCGCACCGGCTAAACGGCTGAGCACCTGGACGATGACCCGTGAGGCCATCACCGTCGGATTCGACGACGGCGACGGTTTCCTGGACCGGACACGAGGCAGCGATATCACCCGATTTCGTTGCGCTGGTAAGCGTTTCGTATCCATCAGCCATCCTGACTATGTGGATCACGTGCTGCACGCGGCCCGGCTCAAATACGTCAAGTCAAACGAATATGAGCCCATCCGAGCCGCCGCGGGCGTTAATTTGGTCACCGA
>Ga0210396_10001248_pt1 | contig 28494 bp, 28 predicted proteins | sample IncBWH17OmetaG_FD_155466 | JGI IMG/M metagenome (GOLD analysis project Ga0210396, IMG submission 155466) | Forest soil microbial communities from Barre Woods Harvard Forest LTER site, Petersham, Massachusetts, United States - Inc-BW-H-17-O ...
ACGATGTGCGGCTCCACTACTTCATACAGCACGAGCTCCTCAGGCTCCGGCGAGGGACTACTGACCGCGCTCATGGATTCCCCTCTCTCTGTCGTGTTCGGTCACTGAAGTACCGCTAGGGCGTAGGCTTTCGCGGTGCGCCGGTCCACCTTCCCGCGCGGCGTCAGCGGGACTGCGTCCAGGTCAAAGACCTTCCGGGGCGCCTTGTAATGGGCAATGCGGTCGCGCACTTCGCTCAGCAGGGTCTCTGGCTCCCTCGCGCCCGCCCAGACCACGCCCACTACGGGGATCTCGCCGAGCCGCTCATCCGGAACCCCAATTACTATGGCGTCCCTGACCAGCGGAGATTCACGCACGGACTCCTCAACCTCGGCGGGATACACGTTCAGGCCGCCGACAACAAGTTTCTCCAGGCTGCGTCCCGTCACGTAGAGATAGCCGTCCTCATCGAGGTGGCCGATGTCTCCGGTGTGCAGCCATCCGTCGACAACCTCAGCCCGCTGGCCGCCGATATAGTCCGTCTTCATGTTCAGGCTAAAGACCACGATCTCTCCGTCCACACCTGGGCCGACTTCCACGCCGTCGGCCATGATGCGCACCTGAACTCCAGGGGCCAGGACACCGGAGGAGCCCGGACGCCGGCGCTCAGGGGATGCGGGATCCGGCCGGTCCTGCGCGATAACCCCCGTCTCGGAGAGACCGTAAGCCTGGAATATCGGCACCGAATATCGTGATTCGAACTGCTGCCTCGTGCTGGCCGGCAGCGCGTCATTAGTCGAGGAGATGTACTTCAGCGAGGACATGTCACAGTCGCTCTCGCTGTCGGCGAACATGTGGATCATGGCCGGAGAGAGCTGCAGGGTCGTCGGGCGGTATCGCTCGATCAGGCTCGTCGCAACGTCGACCGAGAACTTCCGGACCATGACCACCGGGCGGCCGATCCACAGCCGGAAGGCCAGCTGCCCAAACGGCGAGCCGTGACCGAACGGGCTGAAGATGATGTGCGGCGGAACTCTGCCCGGCGCGGCGGTCAGGCGGAACTTCGCGGAGCCCGTGAACGCGGCGGACTGCTGGCGAGCGTTGGTGATGTAGTTCTTGTGGGTCGTCGGTATGCCCTTCGGGGCGCCCGTCGTGCCGGAGCTGAAGATGATCGTCGCAGCGTCATCCTCGGACGGCTCGGTGGTGCCGCGGGCCGCGGCAGCCGCGGCACAGGGCGCTTCCTGCGCTAGCTCGCCCTCGTCCGTTACCCGGAAAGGCCGGAAGACCCGCGTGAAGCTCTCCTCATCCTGCGTGGTGACGACGAACGTACAGCCGGCCAGCCGGAGCATGGCCGTCGCATCGTCCACCGGCACCAGGCGCCCGCATGCGGCGGCCGTTGCGCCGCAGATCCACGTCGCAAAGACCGCAACGACCCAGGCCGGCCCGTTCTCGAAGTAGAGCCCGACCCTGTCTCCGCGGGCGACGCCGGACTGCGCGAGGCTCTCACCGAGGCGCTTCGCCCTCGCCATTATCTCGGCGTAGGTCCGCTCCCGGTAGTCCGGCGTCACCACGAACCGCTCGGCACCTGAATGTGATGCGCGATACTCCAGGACGGACAGGAGGGTACGGGGCTCTGACGGGTCCGGCTCAAAGGTCATGTCCTGTCCTCTTCCCTCGACGCGTCATCGCGCGGCTACCGAGACGGGCCCGTACGGCCTAGTCGCCGGATCTCGCCGATCGTGGTATGTCCTTCCACGCCATGCCCTCATCGGCCGGCTTCTCTCTCGGCAATCCGAGAACACGCTCGGCGATAATGTTCCGCTGGATCTCGTTGGCGCCGCCGGATATCGTCTTGCCCTGCACGCGGAAGAACATCCAGGCTGATTTGACCGCCCATTCATCCTCCGCGGAGTGCACCATCGAGTTGATCCCGTCGAGGTTCATCAGCAGGCTATGGACGCGCTTTACCGACTCGGTGCTGAACACCTTCGCTATGGATCCCTCGGATGGCGACGCCACGCCGGCAGTCTGCCGCTCGGCGTTGCGGACGTAGATCAGCTCGGCGATTCGCTGCTCGATCCACAGCTCGGTGAGCCGAAGCCGCTGCTCGGCGTCGTCAACCTGCGCGTAATGGTTGAGCACGCTTTCAATGGACCGCGCCGGCACTCCGCCCTTCATCCCGGTTTTCCCGCGCGCGATTCCGCGACCGCCGGCCAGCACGTACCGGGCGACCTTCCAGCCGCTGTCGACCTGACCGACGCGCTGCTCGTCCGGAAGGTAGGTGTCGGTAAAGAAGACCTCGTTGAAGTCAGAGTCGCCGGTCATCTGGCGAAGCGGCCGGACCTCGATTCCCGGCGCTGACATGTCCACGACGAACGCGGTGATTCCGTCATGCTTGGGCACGTCGACATTGGAGCGGGCGAAGCATAGCCCGTACTGGCACAGGTGGGCCAGGCTCGACCAGACCTTCTGCCCGTTGAGTATCCAGCCGCCGTCCTTGCGGACGGCCCGCAAGCCCAGGCCGGCCAGATCCGACCCGGCCCCTGGCTCACTAAGAAGCTGACACCAGAAGTCCTCCTGCGCAGCCATCCGCTTCAGGTAGCGCTGCTTCTGTGATGGCGTGCCAAATTCCAGCAGAACGGGACCCGCAGTGTCTGCCCCGATCGGATTGGGCGTCGGCGGCGCCGCAAGAGCGTCCAGTTCCTCGAACACGATGACGGCCTGCTTTTTGGACAGGCCGAGGCCGCCATATTCGGCAGGCCACGTGGGGGTTGCCAGGCCGGCGTCGCCGAGTTCCCTCGCCCAGCGGCGTGCGTCGAACTGGCGCCGCAGGCTTGAGATGGTCTCCCGGTCACCAGCCTCCACGGCCTGCACCCATTGCGCGGGGAGTGTCTGCCTGAGCCACTTCCTGACGGCGAGCCTGAGGTCCTCGTCACTGACCAGCGAGGCTGACGGGCTCCCCAGGCTAAGTGGCATCTGCTATCCCTTCGGGCGTTCACCAGGCCGGCCTGTTCGCCGCTTGGTCCTCTCGGATGCGGATCGCGCGAAACGCCGCGACGGCTGGTGTCGCCCGGGGCACAGCTGAACCGCACGGTACCGATAGTGGTATTATCGTCCCGGCTGCAGTACCAGTCAAGAACCGTCACGGCCGTCGAAGGCCCACGAGCGCCGTCCTTCTGCCTGCGGGAGCCGCCCGAGCTTCATGCAGGGAAAGTGACCGCGGCGACCTTAATCTCGGTGCCCTCGAAAATCTCGGTGCCCTCGATCTCGCGGGCCAGGTTCTCCTTGGTTCGCTGGGCGACGGCCGGGTCGACGTCGCCAATGCCATCCCCGCTCAGAATCCAGCGGTTCCACGGCGCAGAGCACCGCGTCTCCGGGCAGCATCGCTCGCTCGCTGCCCGAGGACAGCACGACGATCGTGCCGCCATGGGCGTGTCCCGGGGTCCGCATCACGTCGAAGCCGGGAAACAGGGTCTGCCCCGAGTCCCAGGTCTGCAGCCGACCGGAAATGGGGTTCAGCTTCCTGGTAGCCCCCGGTCGGGCCCGATCTAAGTGGGCCCAGTCCGATGCGTCACACCAGTAGGTGGCGGACCGAAAGACAATCTCTCCCCCTTCGTCGCCCAGCCGGTGTGATCGGCGTGCAAGTGATAGAAGACCACATCCGTCAAGTCATCGGGCCCGACGCCCTGCACCGACAGGGTAGCGAGCAGGGACCGCTGCAGCGGGTATAGCTCGAATGGGCCCGCTGGGGATGACCGCCGAGGCCCGCATCCGCCAGGATCACCAGCTCACCGTAGTCCCGGACCAGGTAGCCCCCGATAGCCGATCCCGGCATGCCATCGGCGTCGAGTAAATCCCGGTGCGGCGCCCGCGCCTCGTCGGTGCTGCCGGCGTAGAGATCGGTCGGCTTACTCCGTCTCGCAACATCCAGAACGGGCGACACGTCGGGCTCGCTGATGCGCACACGCCCTCCGGCTATCCGGCGAACACGAACCCCGAGACCGAGTCCAGGCAGGCCATCTCATCGCCGAACGCCGCCCCGCAAAGCTGAGCCGACCTCAGGTAAAGGTGAACGTCGCATTCCCAGGTGTAGCCCATGCCGCCGTGGACCTGCATGGCGGACTCGCACACGCGACGTGATGCTGACGCCGCCCACGCCTTGGCAACGCTCGCGGCCCGCAGCGCCTCCCCCGGTTCAAGGTTCGCGGCCGCCCAGGCAGCCCCGAAGGTCGCCGTCCGGGACGTCTCGACGTCGACTAGCATCTCCGCGCACATGTGCTGGATAGCCTGGAAGCTGCCGATCGGACGTCCGAACTGCTCGCGGCTCTTCGCGTGCTCGGTTGCCAGCCTCAGCGCGCCTGCCATCGTTCCCACCAGGCTCGCGGCGGTAATCACCCGCCCGGTCGCCAGGAAGAGAGCCTCCTGCGGCGACACCTTCCCGGCGCTGCCGGGCGCGTCGCCCGGCAGCTGGACCTCGGCGCAGGTCCGGGTCAGATCCCGGTCCAGAGTCCGTACGACCTTCGGGCCGGCGGAGCGCACGAGCTGCCCGTCTTCCATCCAGGCAACATCGGCGGTAGGCACCCACTCCCAGGCGACTCCCTCTCGCCCGACGGCGGGCCACTTCAGGTCCCGGTCGAGGACCACGCTGACAACGCTCCTGCCGTCAGCGATCTCGCCCAGCCACTCCTGCCTTCCGCCGGCGGGCGCGAACAGTTCGACCGCCGTGGCTCCGAGAACCGCCGACCCGACGAACGGAACGGTCAGCAGGCTCGCCGACAAAGCCTCCGCGACGATGCACGCGTCCAGCAATGAGCCGCCCGATCCTCCGCAGGCCGGGTCGACCAGCAGCCCGGCCAGTCCCAGCTCGGCGAGCTCCGCCCACGCCGGGTCAAGGGAGTGATCCTTGTCCTGGTACCTGTCCCGGACCTGCTGCGTACCGCCCCGCGACGCGCACCACTGCGTGATCATGCTCTGGAGGGACAGCTGCTCGTCAGTCAGACTGAACTCCATCTCTCTTTGCACCCCCGTCCCGGGATCTCGGCAGGCCCAGCACTCGCTCAGCCAGGACATTTCTCTGTATCTGCGCGGTACCGCCGTAGATCGTTGCGGCACGGGAGTGCAGGTAGCGGTTAAACCACTCCTCGTCAAACAGCGAGAGCTCGGTGCCCAGAGCCATCTGCGCGGTGTGTAGCAGGAGCTGGTCAACGCCCGCCATGAGCACCTTGTCGACGGACACCTCTGGTCCCGGCTTCACGCCATGCTTCCGCTCGGTCAGGGCGCGAAGCGTACGCAGCCGCAATACCTCCAGCGCGACCGCCGGCCGCGCGCACGACCTGCGTATCTCCGCGTCCGATTCCAGCCCTCGCCGCTTCACCTCCTCAATCAGCCGCTTGTAAAGAGTCGCGTATCCCGCCTGCAGCCCGAGCTCCGCCGGCCCGCGCTCGTAACTCAGCAGCTGCGTGGCGACGGACCAGCCTTCATTGACGGCACCCACCAGGTTCTCCGCGGGAACAAGCACGTCGTCAAAGAAGACCTGGGTGAAGTGGTGATCATTACCGGTCGCCTCGACGATCGGCCGCACCTCAATTCCGGCGGTCCGCATGTCGACGATCAGGGCACTGATCCCGCGGCGCCTGGGCAGGTCACGACCCGTCCGTGCGAGCAGGAAGCAATAGTTGGCGTATCGCGCGCGGCTCGTCCAGATCTTCGTGCCGGACACCCGGAAGTAATCGCCCTCCTGCGTTGCCGTCGTCCTCAGGCTGGCGAGGTCGGAGCCCGCATCCGGCTCCGAGAAGCCCTGGCACCAGACGTGCTCACTGCGTAGCAGGCCGGGAAGGTACTTCGTCTTCTGCGCTTCCGTGCCGTAAGCCATGATGGCCCGTCCGATGAAGCCGATGGCCGGCGGCTCGGGCGCTCCCGCCCGGCCGAGCTCCTGCTGCAGGATGGCCTCTTCCATGGGGCCCAGTCCCTGACCGCCGTACTCGGCCGGCCAGGAAAGGCCGACCCACCCGGCGGCGTACAGAGTCCGGTGCCACTTCAGGAGGGCTTCGCGGTGCTCGCCGTGCTCGGCCGGCAGGGGCCCGGGGTTGTGCTCGTTCAGCCAGGACCGGAGCTTCTCCCGGAATTCCGCTTCAGCCGGCGTATCGCGAAGATCCATGACCTACCTTCTTCTCATCGGGAATCGCATTTGCCGGCTAGATGATGCGTGACTCCCGTCCCTCCCAGTACCGCTCCCGGACCAGCCTCTTGTACATCTTTCCATTCGCGTCGCGCGGCAGCTGGTCGTCGAAGTCGACTGAGCGCGGACACTTGAAATGGGCGATCCTGCTCCGGGTGTAGGCGACGAGCTCCTCGGCGAGCTCGGGCGTTCCGGTGGCACCCGGCATCAGCTCCACCACCGCCTTAACCTCCTCGCCCCACTCCTCATTCGGTATCCCGACCACAGCAGCGTCGCTCACCAGCGGATGTTCCAGCAGTACCGCCTCGACTTCGGCGGGATAGATATTGACGCCGCCCGAGATAATCATGTGGGCGGCCCGGTCGCACGGGTAGAGCCATCCCTCGGCGTCCAGGTAGCCGATGTCCCCGACCGTGACGAACTCGCCGATCCGGCCCGCGTTCGTGTCCTTCGCGTTATTGTGGTATTCGAATACCGGGCGGTTAGGCGCGCGGAAATAGATGCGCCCGGGTACGCCGGCGGGGCAGTCATTGCCGTCGACGTCGAGTACCTTCAGCTCCACTCCGGCCCATGGCTTGCCGACCGTCCCCGGATGGGCCAGCCAGTCGCGGGAGTCCACCACCGTACCGGAGATCTCCGTGCTGCCGAAGTACTCGCAGAAGATGGGCCCCCACCATTCGATCATCTGCTTCTTCAGGCCGGGTGAGATCGGCGCCGCTCCGTGCACGACCGTCTCCAGGCTCGGCAGCGAGATCTGTTCGCCCGACTCGGCGCGCCAGCGCAGCAGCCGGTGAAACATCGTGGGAACCATGTGGGTGTGAGTAACCCCGTACTGCTGGATCAGCCGGACCGTCTCCGCAGCGCTCCACTTGTCCATGACGACCAGCGTGTAGCCGTAGTTCAGCGCCTGCGATCCCACGCTGGTGGGTGCCGAGTGATACATGGGGCCGGTGATCAGGTGCACTCCGTCGCCGGCCCGGATGCCGAACGGCGGACCCGGCTTGGAGATCGCCACGTCCACGTCGACGTCCTGCAGCTTGCGCCGGACCCCCTTCGGCTTACCCGTGGTCCCGCTGGTGTACTGCATCCGGTCGCCGAGATGACGATCGGCTGGCCGGCTCCGCGGCATCCCGTCGGTCAGCTCCGCGATCGGCCGGAAGCCGGGGATCGCGCCGACGCAGTAGAGCCGCTCCGGCGGCCTGGGCAGGGCGGCGACGGCCGCGACCGCCGCTTCCGCGTATCGCGCGTCCCCGACAAACAGCCGCGCCCCGCAGTCCTCCAGGACGTACGCGACCTCCGCGGGCATCAGGTGGTAGTTGATGATCGTGATATAGAAACCCCCCTGGATGGCCCCCAGGAACAGCCTCATCAGCTCGACGTCGTTCGGCAGCATCACCGCGATCGTGTCACCGACCTGGCAGCCTGCGGCGCGCAGGCCATGCGTAGACTGATTCGCGAGCTCCGCGAGCTCCGCGAAGCTCAGCGTCCTGCCGGCCTGCGTGATCATCGCCGGCCTGTCCGGATCGACGGCCGCCCAGTTCCACAGGCCAAGCTCGCCCGGCGGCACGGGACGTGCCTTCGGCCTGACCGGATCACTCACTTCGATTCCACCTCCGTGACCCAGACGGGATCGCGCTTCTCGACGAACGCCCGTGCGCCCTCGGTACTGTCCGGATGAGTCCACTGAGCTCGCAGCAGGTCCCATCCGTATTGCAGGTAAGGCCGCATCGGCTCGCGGGCCGCAGCCCAGAGTGCGCGCTTGGAAGCCTCGACGGCAGAAGGCGAGTTCCGGCTGGCCGCGTGCCCGAGCTCGAGCGCCCGAGCGAGCAGATTCCCCTCCACAACCTCGTTGACGAGGGAGATCCGCAGGGCCTCCTGCGCATCGATCCGGCCGGCCCGGCCCAGGACGACCAGCCGCAGCAGCTCACCTACCGACACGCGGTGCAGCAGGTTCAGCGGCTCGAGTACCGACACCTGTCCCACCGCGCAGTGCGTATCCACGAACGAGGCGTTCGGCGATGCAATGACGATGTCGGCATCGGCGATGAAGTGGAAGCCGGAGCCGGCGCACGTTCCGTTCACACTGACAATGAACGGTAGCCAGATGTCGTGCCGCATGGGCCCGGCGCGCTGAACTGCCTGTGCGTCCTTCTGTTCTCCGCGCTTACGCTGAGCAGGTCCGCCCGCATCGGCTGTCTCGCGCAGGTCCTGGCCCGAGCAGAAGAACCTCTCCCCCGCTCCGGTCAGGACGATGGCCCGGATTGACCGATCCGCCTTGATGCTCGCGTAGGCGTCGGCCAGCCGCGCGTGAAACGCCGTGTCCAGGGAGTTTCCTCGGTCCTGCCGGTCGATGCGCAGGATGGCAACTTCCTCGTCGCGGTCAAATGCCAGCCCGTCAATTGTGGTCACCGGATCCTCCTACGCGTCGCTCGGAGATGAGAGCCAGATATCTTCGACATAGTCATCTGTCCCAGGATTCGACGGAATGAATCTCGACATCCAGTACGGCACCCCGTCCGTGCTGCCCGCAAACCCGGCCTCGTGCGCAGCCACGAGCTCCGGCCACCCTTGCTCTGGCTCCGACTCGAGGAACCAGAAAAGCAGGAGGTCTTTCTCCTCGCTGACCTGTCCCGTCCGCGGGTCGCCTGGATTGACCGGAGTGCTCAGGCGCGATCCGACACATCCCAGGCACAAGGCGGCGCTGCCGCCCGGCCGGACCGTACTGGGCGCGACATTCTCGCGATACCACCGCGACACCTCGCGCACATCGGCGCCGTCACGTGCCTTGATCACCGCCAGGGCCAGCCCCCGGTAGCGATGCACCAGCGCAAGCTCGGGAGGCACTCCGTCCGCGTCGCGGGAGACGGACCACTCGAACGAGGACCTGTATCCCCAGTAGGGAACCCGGTCCCAGTTCGTGCGCCCGGCCGCATCGAGCTTTTCAACCTGAGCTGCCGTCCACTCGCGCAGGTCCTCGCCCGAGCCGATCACCCAGAACAGGTTCAGGAAGGAGCCGCGCTCCGGATCAACAGACGCGTCGAGCACGCGTCGCGCCGCCTTATCGCTGCGCCGTGCAATGAACCGCCCGCCCGAGAATGCGCTCGGCCCGAGCATCATGGCCGCGTAGAATCGCTCACGCTCGTAGTAGCGGTTGAAACTTACCTCTGCGCCGCGTTTTGGATCAAGAAGAGTCATTACGCAGGTGCCCAGGCTGATCGGGTTCACGCTGTCGGGCATGTCACGGCCTCCTTCACTGGCGCTCGGGTGCGCCGCCCAGGTAACTGCGGCGTACGCCTGGATCGTCGAATACCTTTGCCGGATCTCCCGCCGCCAGAACCGCGCCAAAGTTGATCACGATAAGCCGGTCGCAGAGATTACGGATGAAGGACATGTCGTGCTCGATGACAATCTGAGCAGTCGAGCCGCCCTCGCGGATACCCGCGAGAAGCTTGCCGACGGCATCGCGGCTGTCCCCCGACATCCCCGACGTGGGCTCGTCCAGCAAGATCACCGATGGATGGATGGCCAGGACGCGCGCCAGCTCTACCATGCGCCTCTGCGCGTGCGCAAGATGATCGGCGCGAGTAAGCGAGAGTTCCGCGATCCCCAGGCTCTCGAGAAGTGCCATGGCCTCGGCTCGCTTATCCCGCTCATCACGCCGGGACCGCGGCAGGCCCCACATGGTCGAGGCGAAGCCTGCCTTGTAGTGCGGCTGAAACCCCAGGAGAACGTTCTCGAGAACGGAACCGTGGCGGATCAGGCTGGGCAGCTGAAAGGTCCTGCCCACTCCCTTCGCGGCGAAACGGTGCGGCTGAAGTCCGGTCATGTCCGTGCCGGCTACCTCAACCGTCCCCGAGTCCGGCTTCTGCATGCCGCTCAGGCAGTTGAGCAGGGTGGTCTTGCCGGCACCGTTCGGGCCGATAACCCCGAGTATCTCGCCCGCCCTCAGCTCCAGAGACACGCCCGCCAGCGCCATGACGCCACCGAAGCTCACGTGAATGTCACTGGCGCGCAGCGCGCAGGAGTCCGCGTCACCCATCGCCTAGGTCCCAGCCTCATCAACCACGCCGAAGTAGGCCTCAGCGGCCTTACCGCCCGGCAGCATCTCCTCGGCCGGGCCATCTCTGACCATCCGCCCCGCATTGAGCACGTAGACATGGTCGGCCAGGGCTCGTGCCACCTCCGCGCTCTGCTCCACCAGCAGCAGGGCGAGGTCGCCCGCAGACAGCTCCCGCAGCTGATCGATCAGCCGTTCGACGATTACCGGGGCAAGGCCAAACGAGAGCTCGTCGATGAGCAGCAGCCTCGGCCGCAGCAGCAGCGCTCTGGCCAGCGCCAGCATCTGCCGCTCGCCGCCGCTGAGCGACCCGGCCGCCTGAGTTCGTCGCCCGGCGATGAACGGGAAGAGCGTGCAGACCCGGTCGAGATCATCCTTGCGCGGCATGCCGCGCCCGCCGACGACGGTGAGGTTCTGCCACACCGACAGCGCCGGGAACACCTTGTTGCGCTCCGCGACGACCGCGACGCCCCGCTGCGCGATTTCATGTGGCGGCAGGCCGACGGTAGACCTGCCCTCAAACAGCACCTCGCCATTCGTCACCCGCGCGCGGTCACCCGGGACGAAGCCGGTGATCGCGCGCAGGGTGGTCGTCTTGCCCGCACCGTTAGGCCCGAGTATCACCACGACCTGGCCGCGCTGGACCTTGAGGCTGATCCCCTGCACCGCTACCGCATCCTGATAGCGCACTTCCACGTCGTGCATCCGCAGAACCGCGCTGGCCTCGTCTGCCGGTGCCGCAGCGTCGGGCATCGTCGTCACGCCACACCTGCCCGTCGCCGGCGCGCGCTGTTCATGGCCGCCCTGGTCACGGCGCCTGCTCGTCGCCCGAGCCGTCGTCCGACCCCCGCGAGCCCCTCCGGTTCCGCGATGAGGACAAGCACGATCAGCAGGCCGTACGCTGCCTGCTGGAGATCCGCACTGTGCGCGGCCAGGGTGCTGGTGGCCGGGATCACCTTGTTCAGAACATAAGGCAGCCCTTCGACCACGATCGCGCCCACGATCGGGCCCGCCGTCGAGCCCTCGCCGCCCACCAGGACGATGGTGACATAGGCAATGGCCAGGGTCAGGGTGTAGCTGTCAGAATTCACCAGGCCGACCCGGTAGGCGTATAGGACGCCCTGCAGGCCGATCATCGCCGATGTCACGGTGAAGCACACCACGATCGACGCCGGCACATTGATGCCGGCGGCGGCAGCTAGTTTCTCGTCCTCGCGGATGGCCATCCAGGACCGGCCAATCCAGGAGCGCTTAATGGTCACCATGGCGTACAGCAGGACCGAGGCGGCGATCGCGAGCACCCAGTACCACTGGTTATCCGAGACGATCTGATAGCCCCCGAGGCTGGGATTGGGAAGGGCGAAGCCGGCCGGCTGGTTCGCAGCTGTCTGGTAGACGCTGAAGACGTAGGACGCTATGAACTGCAGGGCGAGCGTTGCCAGCAGCAGGTACAGGCCCCTGACGCGCAGCGCCGGAATCGCTACGATGGCCCCCACCACACCTGCAGCCAGCGTCCCGAGGATGAGCGAGACCAGGAAGGGAGTGTGCAGCTCGACCGTGAAAGTGGCGGCTGCATAACCGCCCACGCCGAGGAACGCCGCGTTTCCCACCGAGACCTGGCCGGCTATTCCCTGCAGGAGATTGAGCGCTATGCCTCCCGGTATCGCCAGCAGCACGAGAATGGCAACGCCGAGATACACGCTCCCGACGATCACAGGGCACAGCGCCAGCGCCGCAATCCACACGACGGCACCGACGAGGAACCGGCGGTCGACGCCCACGATTCTCACAGGCGTACGCCTCCGGGGGCGGTCTTCAGGATGCCCTGCGGCCTCACGAAGACGACGATCAGCAGGACGCCGAATGCGACGGCGCTCGACGCGTTTGCGTTTCCGTACAGCTGCGTGAACGACTCAAGCTCCCCCGTGATTGCCGAGCCGATCACGAGCGCAAAGACGTTGTCGAAGCCCGCCAGCACCACCGGCGCGAGGGCTGCCAGCCCGAGGTTCGACAGACCAGGGTTGAGCACGGTCGAGTACGCGATGACGATTCCCCCGACGGCAGCGGCCATCGATCCCATCGCCCAGCCGATAATGTAGAGCCGGTTGACCGGGATCCCGCTCAGCCCGGCCAGCAGCGGATCCGACGCCGCGGCCCGCAGCTGCACGCCCGTCTTCGTCCGTCTCTCAAAGAGCAGGAAGATCCCCGCCGCCAGCACCGCGGCGGCGATGGCCACCACGCCATAGGTCGTGACCGCGACGCCCTTCACCTGATACACCTGGCTGCTGACCGGCAAGGGCAGGTAGATGTTGGCCCCTCCCCATACGATGTCCACCGCAGCAGTAATGATCATGGCCAAGCCGAGGGTGATGATGGCGGGGACGAACAAAGGCTGGCCGATGACCCGCTTCATGACGATGACGTGAGTCAGCGCTCCCGCTACGGCCGATGCCGCGAGGGCCAGCAGGATGCTGATCCAGAGGGACAGGTGCAGCTGAATCTCAAACGTGTACAGAAAGTAGGCGCCCAGTACCATGTACTCACCGGCTGCGATATTGAGAACCCTGGTTGCGCGAAAGACGATCACCGTACTCAGGCCGATCAGCAGCAGGTAGCCACCCGTCACCAGCCCGTCCAGGAAGCTTGATCCGATCGCGCCAACGTTCACGCGGACGCCCCTCTCGCCAGCCGTTCACGCCGCTTCCCGATTCCGGGAGGGGTCCGGCCGGACCGCTGCGCGGCCGGCCGGACCTCCCGTGCCCTCATGCGGGACCCGTCACTGGCGGAAGCTGTTGCCCACTGTGCTGAGCGGGCCCGCGTCGACGATCTGGCCCGCGCTGTTGATGTGCACGAACTGCACCTGCTGCGCAAACGAGTGATTGCTGGTCGTGAAGCCGACGGGCGTGGTGATGCCGCCGGTGTCCGAGTGCGTCGCGCTGGAGGCCAGGGCCGTGTTCAGCCCTGCCCCGGTGCAGTTCGCCCCACAGTGCTTGAGCGCCGACACGATCGCGACGCTGAGGGCATAGAACTCGGTGTACAGCGCGCCGATCGCGGTACTCGTCCCGGCGGCCTTCGCCTGCGCCAGCATCGGCGCCAGGGCCGGGTTTGGTGCACTGGGGTCGAGGGCGAAGTAGTACACATAGAAGTTCGGGTCATTGACGGACTTCAGGTTGGCGATGGCGTACGAGAATGAGTATCCGACGACCGGCACGTTGGCCAAGCCCGCCGCCTGCAGTCCGGTGTACAGGACCTTGTCGGCGCCGGCACCCTCGGCGGAAATGATCACGTTCGCTCCGGAGGCCTTGATCTTTTCCGCGCCGACGGTGAAAGAGGTGGCGTTGAGAGGCAGCACCTCGTTGGCGACGAACTTTCCGCCCGGGATCTGAGCGATACGGGTAGTGAGCGCCTTCTGCACCTCCGCTCCGATCACCGGATCGCCTGCACCGACGAAGGCGACTTTCGGTGCGGCGCCGTGCAGCAGGTTCGCCACTGCGAAGTTAAGCTGCGCCACCGTTGAGTCCGGCGTGTCTGGCGCATAGCCGTAGATATACGGGGTGGGTGCGCCATCGTTCAGTGTGGCCCACACCATCGGAATTTGTGCGGCCTGCGCCTTCGGGACAAGCGGGGTGACCGCGGTGTTCTGCGTGTTACCGATGATGATCACCGCATTGTCGGCCTGCAGCTGGCCGAAGTTCGTCACCGCCTGGGAAGGGTCGCCGTTGTCATTGAGAGTCACCACGCTGAGCTTCCGCCCGTTGACCCCGCCATTGTCGTTCACGTACTTTACGTACGCGGTGAGGGCGGAGTTTACTGGGCCGAAGAAGGCCGCGTTGGTAGGACCAATGTTGGTGGTGAGGCCGATAACATAGGGTTTTGTCGAGGATGTGCCTCCCGAGGACGTACTCGGGCTGCTGCTTGCGCATGCCGCGGTCACCATCGAGCACGTCACTAGGAGAGCCGCGGCCTTGATCCGGCCGCGGCTAAACCAGCGCGCTGCTTTCGTATCACTAAGCTCGGTCACCGGGCGGCCTCCTTCTGAAATTGTTTTCAGGCATGAATGTATTGTCCGGGGCCACTGCTGGTTCCCCGCGACGTAACCGAGACTCGGCGAGCATCGGCCGTCGCGGTACTGGCAGCGGTACCGGCAGTGGTATTATCTTCCCGGCTGCAGTACCCGTCAATAGCTGAGCGGTGCTCCGGTCGGCCCCGTATCCAATTTGTAAGCTCGTCGCGTCAGCGACCCTGCCCAGAACCGAGAGCCATGGTTAAGGTAGTAAGCGAACGGTGGACACAACGTCAGGTGTCGCTGCTCGATGACCTCGAGGCGCTGTTCAGGTCAGAGGGCTTCCGGCACCTGACGATCGGCGACATGGCGATGCGGACCCGATCGTCGCGCCGCACGCTGTACAGCCTGGCCGACAGCAAGGAGGAACTCGTCCTCGTCGTCGTGGATCGCTTCTACAACCAGATGGGCAAGGATGCCCGCAGCCGGGCGGCGAGGGCTTCGGACGTACGGGACAAGATCGAGGCATTCCTGTCCGCCTCGGTCGATCGCAACGCCGACATCAGCCCTGCCTTCCTGCAGGACGTCGAGGAATACCTGCCGACTCGCCATCTGTACGACCGGCATCAGGCACTTGCCGTCAGCGCCCTCGAGGACATGATCCGGATCTCGATGGATACGGGCGAGCTGAGGCGAGGATCCCCTGCCCTGATAGCGGAGATCCTGGACGCGGTGATCAAGCGGCTGCGTGATCCCGCCGTCCTGACGAAGATCGGCGCCTCGAAGAGCGAGGTAATGAAGGCGTTCGGCCAGTTCTGCCGCGAGGGCATCGTCTAGCCCCGATGCCGCGCATCGCGTCTTGCCCGCCCTCGGCCGGTGGCCTGGCGGTGTGCTGGGAACGAGCCAAGGCCAGCTATTGACTGGTACTGCAGCCGCGATGATAATACCGCTATCGGTACCACAGTGGCGATGCTGTCCGATTCGATGCGTACTTCGCGGGAAAGTGCGCAGGCCGAGACAATGAGGTTCATGCATGACACTGCCGAAAGCTGCACCAGGTTCCTGCCGTAACAACATGTCGCCCCTGCAGCCGCTCGGCTTTTACGAGTTCGCCCAGCGCAATCCGGACAAGGTCGCGCTGGTGCTGGACGACGCCGAGGTCAGGTACGCGGACCTCGCCGGTCAGGTCCATCAGGTCTCGCGCGCGCTGCGCACGCTCGGATTCGCCCGCGGCGACGTTCTGGCGGCCGTGCTGCGAAACGGCAGGGATCTATTTGCCTTACAACTGGCGGCCGAGCAGATTGGCCTCTACTTCACGCCAGTCGACTGGCACCTGATGGCCGGGGAGATTGCCTACATCCTGCGCGACAGCGGCGCCGCCGCCATGGTCACCGCGCCCGGTCTGGAAGACACGGTGATCGCGGCAGGTCGCATGGCGGGCCTGACCGGCGCCAGGGTATGTACTCTCGAAGCGGCGATGACCGGAGCGCGGAGCCTGAGCGAGCTAATCGGCAGGCAGCCGGCCACGCCACCGGATGAGCGCAGCAGCGGCATTCTGCAGCTGTACAGTTCCGGGACCACGGGCAAGCCGAAGGGCATCCGGCGTCCGCTGCCCGCCGCGTCGCCGGACGCTACCGCCGTCGCCCTGTCGCTGACAAGGATGGAGCGCTTCGGCATCAAGGCCAGTGAAGGCGCCCATCTCGTCGTTGCCCCGCTGTATCACTCGGCGCCGAACATGAACGCGCTCAGCGCCTTGCACCTGGGACAGACGGTGGTCTGCGCCAGCCGCTTCGACCCCCGGCGGACTCTGGCTCTGATCGAGAGGTTCGCGATAACGACCACGTTCATGGTGCCGCTGATGTTCTACCGCCTGCTGGCGCTCGACCGGCAGGTACGCGCGCTGACCGACCTGTCGAGCCTGCAGGTAGTGATGCATTCCGGTGCGCCGTGCCCGGTCGAGGTCAAGCGGGCCATGATCGAGTGGCTCGGGCCGGTCATCTACGAGTACTACGGCTCGTCTGAGACCGGGATCGCTGCCCTGATCACTTCGGCTGAATGGCTGGCGCGGCCGGGCTCAACGGGCCGCGCCTGCGCGGGTATCGAGATCAGGATCCTGGACGACGACGGGACTGATCTGCCCGCAGGCGAGCCAGGCCTGATCTTCGTCAGGGGCGGCTACCCGTTCCGCTACCTCGGCGCGGCAGCCGAGAACGCCGGCCAGTGGCGCGGCGACTTCTTCACAGCCGGGGACATCGGCACGCTGGACCAGGACGGCTACCTGTACGTGCACGACCGGCGGACTGACCTTATCGTCTCCGGCGGCGTCAACATCTACCCGGCAGAGGTCGAGGCCGCCCTCGTCTCGGCCCCCGAGGTGGCCGATGCCGCCGTGGTCGGCGTGCCCGACGCCGAATGGGGACAGCGAGTGCTGGCCGTCGTCCAGGCCGCGCCGGGCGTGCACACGGACGAGGCCGCGGCCAGGCGGATACTCGAGCACTGCCGCAGCCGCCTTGCCCGTTTCAAGATGCCGGGTGAAATCCGGTTCTGGGAGCGCCTGCCGCGCACGGAGACCGGGAAGATCAACCGGTCAAAGATCCGCGACGACGTGCTGGCCGGACACGCCACCTGACTGCCCCACGGCTCGAGATGAAGGAGTCGGCATGCGACGTGCCCTCTACAGCGAAGAACATGAAGCCTTCCGCGAGACAATCCGCGCGCTGATCGACCACGAGGTTGTCCCGCACTACGCCGAGTGGGAGGCCGCCGGCTCGCTGCCGAAGAGCTTCTACCGCCGGCTCGGTGAGCTGGGCGTGCACGGCATCCAGGTGCCGGAGAAGTGGGGTGGCGCAGGCATCGAGAGCCTAAGGTTCAGTGCTGTCATCGCCGAGGAGGCGGCGCGCGCCGCGGTGACTCTCGGGTCGCTGCGCGTGCACACCGACATCGTCCTGCCTTACCTGCTGGCCTACGGCACGACCGGGCAGCTCACGACGTGGATGCCGGGATTCATCAGCGGCGAGTGCATGACTTCCATCGCGATGACCGAGCCCGGCACCGGATCCGACCTGGTCAGCATCGGCACCACGGCACGGCTGGATGGCGATCACTGGGTGCTGAACGGCGCGAAGACGTTCATCACCGGCGCGGCGAACGCCGGGCTGATACTGGTCGTCTGCCGCACATCGGCACCGGCCTGCGATGACCGGCGCGGCGGCCTGTCCATCCTGCTCGTCGACGCGGGGAGCCCGGGCTTCAGCGTCGGCCGCCACCTGGACAAGATCGGCCTTCGCGCCCAGGACACGGTCGAGCTCAGTTTCGGCGACGTCGCCGTCCCGGCGGAAAACCTGCTCGGAGACGAGGGATGCGCCTTCTCCTACCTGACCCGCAACCTGGCCCAGGAGCGCCTCTCCATAGCCCTCAGCTGCTACGCCGCAGCCGCGGCCGCGGTAACGATGACCACGGCGTACGTGTCGGACCGGGCCGTCTTCGGTAAGCCACTCGGCGGATTCCAGAACACCAAGTTCGTCCTGGCCGAGTGCCACACCGAGGTGCTCGCCGCGCGAGCCCTCGTTGACCAGTGCGTGATTGCCCACGAGGAAGGCGAGCTCACGCCTGCCGACGCCGCGGCAGCGAAGCTTTTCTGCAGCGAGGTGCAGGGACGTGTCGTCGACCGGTGCCTGCAACTGCACGGCGGATACGGCTACGTCCTGGAGTATCCGATCGCCCGCCTTTACGCCGACGCCCGGGTCAGCCGCATCTACGGCGGCACCAGCGAGGTCCTGAAGTCCGTCATCAGCAAGTCCCTGTAACGACGAGCAGGAAGAAGCGGATGGAACTGCAGAACGCGGTATGCGTGGTGACCGGGGGCGCCAGCGGGCTGGGCGCAGCCACCGCTCGCCGGCTCGCCGCCGACGGCGCGCGGGTAGTCATCGCCGACGTGGCCGAACCCGACCTCAGCGACTATTCCGGCAGCAACACGCCGGGCGTGGTGATCGGCGACGTGAAGTCAGAGACCGACATGGCGAGAGTCTTCGACGAGGCGGAACAACTCGGCCCGATCCGCGGACTCGTGCACTGCCCCGGCCGGGGGTTTCCCCGGCGCATCGTCGACCGTGACGGTGCCCCCTTTCCGCTCGATCAGTTCAACGATGTCATTCAGCTCAACCTGGTGGGGACGTTCAACGCGCTGCGGCTGGCCGCCGAGCGGATGGCGCGCAACCAGGAGACCGGCGGCGAGCGAGGCGCAATCGTCATGACGGCATCGGTGGCTGCCTTCGAAGGCCAGATCGGCCAGATCGCTTACACGGCGTCCAAGGCTGCCATCGCCGGCATGACGCTCTGCGCCGCCCGTGATCTCGCGGAGTACCGAATCCGGGTCAACACGATCGCGCCAGGCACCTTCGACACGCCCCTGCTCGCGCGGCTGTCTGAGGATGTCAAGGCCGGCCTCGCCGCCTCCGTTCCGAACCCGCCCAGGCTAGGCGCCCCGGCCGAGTTCGCCGATCTGGCCGTCACCATGCTCACTAACGGCTACCTCAACGGTGAGGTGGTTCGCCTGGACGGAGCCATCCGCATGGCTTCCCGCTGAGGTGACCGGCATGCCTGATGTCGTCCGCCTCGAGATCCACGGCGGGATCGCGGTGATCACGCTCGACCGGCCCGAAGTGCGCAACGCCGTCAACGCTGCTGCGGCCGCTGGCGTGGCGGCCGCGGTGGACGAGATCGAGGCGCGCTCCGACGTCTTCGTTACCGTGCTCACCGGTGCCGGCGGGACCTTCTGCTCGGGCATGGACCTGAAGGCGTTTGTCGCCGGGGAGGCCGCCTCCATACCGGGACGGGGCTTCGCCGGCTTCACCGCCCGCCCGCCGCGCACGCCGACCATTGCCGCGGTCGAGGGCGCCGCGGTAGCGGGCGGCTGCGAGCTTGTGCTGGCGTGCGACATGGTCGTCGCGGCCGCGAACGCCCGCTTCGGAGTACCGGAGGTGAAACGCGGCCTGGTGGCCGTCGGCGGCGCGCTCCTGCGCCTGCCGCAGCGCATCCCCTATCAGCTCGCCATGGAGCTGATCTTCACCGGCGAGTTCATGGACGCCCCTCGTGCGCACAGTTTCGGGCTGGTCAATCACCTCAGTGCCCCTGGGGACGCGCTCGCCGAGGCTCTTCGCCTCGCGAAGCGCATTGCCGCCAACGGCCCCCTTGCCGTCAGGGCAAGCAAGGAGATCATGCTCCGGGCCCCGCAGTGGTCGGCTGAGGAAGCCTACGACGCGCAGCTGGCCATCGCGCGTATCGCGCTCGAATCGCAGGATGCGGCGGAAGGCGCCCGCGCGTTCGCCGAGAAGCGCCCGCCAGTCTGGCGGGGGGTGTGACGCATGCCGGATCTGACGGACGTGGCGGCGGGAACGGGCCCGCTGGCCGGGGTTCGGGTGCTAGAGCTCGGCGGGATCGGCCCGGCCCCGTTTGCGGGAATGATGCTGGCCGATCTTGGCGCCGACGTCGTGCGCATCGACCGCGCCGGGCAAACCGGCCATCCGGTACTCAACCGGAACCGCCGCTCGGTGATCATCGATCTCAAGCACCCGGCCGGCGTGGAGCTGGTGCGGCGGCTGGCGGCCGGCTGCGACGCCGTTATCGAGGGTTTCCGGCCGGGAGTCGCCGAGCGGCTGGGCGTCGGGCCCGAGCAACTGCTGGCGGTCAACCCCGCGGTTGTCTACGGCCGGGTGACCGGATGGGGCCAGGACGGGCCGCTGGCGTCGGCACCCGGACATGACATCAACTTCATCGCGCTCAGCGGCGTGCTGCACGCGATCGGGCCGGCCGGCGGCGATCCCGTGGTCCCGCTCAATCTCATCGGCGACTTCGGCGGCGGCGGGATGCTGCTTGCCTACGGCGTCGTGTGCGGGGTGGTGCAGGCCCGGTCATCCGGACTTGGCCAGGTCGTCGACGCCGCCATGGTGGACGGAAGCGCCCTGCTCATGGCCATGACCTATGGCTTCCTCGGGCAGCAGCGCTGGCGGGACGAGCGCGACGGGAACCGGCTCGACGGCGGTGCCCCCTGGTACCGGACCTACCGCTGCGCGGACGGGCGGCATGTGGCCGTCGGATGCGTCGAAGCCCAGTTCTACGCTGACCTGCTGCGGGTTCTCGCTCTGTCCGACGACCCTGATTTTGCCCGTCAGAACGATCCGGATGCCTGGCCGCGCATGCACCGGCGGCTGGAGGAGGTGTTCCGCACCAGGTCCCGTGACGAGTGGGCCGCGACATTCGCCGGAACGCAAGGCTGCGTGACGCCTGTGCTGTCCCTGCACGAGGCGGCAGGCAATCGGCACAACATGTCCCGCCGGACCTTCACGGCCGACGCCCACGGCGCGCCCCAGCCGATGCCCGCTCCGCGCTTCGGTTCGACGCCCGCGGCTCCCCCGCGGCCGGCCGAGCGCGCGGGGGCGCAGACGCGCGCGATTCTCGCGGAGGTCGGCCTGGACGACGCGGCGGTGGACGAGCTGATCACAGCGGGAGCCGTGAGCGAGTGACCACCCGTTAGTTAGGGCGTGAGCCAGAGTGAGTCCATGTAGCGGTCCGTGCCGGGGACCGTGGCGACAAACGGCGACATCCATACCGGCGTCAGCAGGTGAGTGGCAGCCAGGCGCTCCTCGTGACAGTCAGCTATCGCCGTCCAGGATTCGCCCGGCTCGTCCTCGAGGAACCAGAACAGGAGAAGCTGGACCTCGTCAGACGAGAACCCGGCGGGCGGGAGATCCCCCGGCGTCCGTGGAACGAACCTTCGATGCGCCCTGAACGCCACGCACAGTCGTGCCGGGGATCTGCCGTCGATGGTCCCTGGTGCGCACGCCGCCCGGTACCACGCTGACGCCTCGTCGAACTCTGCTGGGCTCGATGGCCGTGCGATGGCCATCACCAGCCCCTTGTAGCCGTGCAGCAGCGCCAGCACAGCGGGGATAGTGTCCGGCGGTCCCGACACGCTCCACTCGAGCTGAGGCCGGTACGCCCAGTACGGAACCCGGTCCCAGTTCGTGCGCCCCTCGGCTTGCAGGCGCTCCACCTGCCCGGGCGTCCACTCCTCGAGTTCCTTGCCGTCGCCGAGCACCCAGTACATGTTGAGGAAGGAGCCGCGCTCGGGGTCCAGGGAGGCGTCGAAGATGCGGCGCTGCGCTTTCTCCCGCCGTCCGGCGACGAATCGCTTGCCGGAGAGCACACCAGGGCCCAGCATCACCGTCGCAAAGAAGCGCTCCCGCTCGTAATAGCGGTTGAAGGAGCGTTCTGCCCCCCGCTTCGGATCCAGCAGTGTCACGACTCCCGATCCGAACCGGATGGGATTGTCGTCATCACCCTTCATCCTCAGCTCCCTCGCGCACGTCCCGCGATGTCCCCGGCCACTCGGACCGGCATCGCCAACTCGGTACTGACAGTGGTATTATCGTCGCGGTTGCAGTACCGCTGTCAATACCACAACGGGCCCTGCTCGGGCACGTTCCCGCTACGGCTGAGGCGGAGTGGCCCCGATGTCCTACCGGTTCATAACGACCGAAGAGTTTGATGACGGCCAGATCGTCCGCCTCATGCTCAACCGGCCGAAGTCACGCAACGCCCAGAACCGCGGGATGCTGGTCGAGCTGAATGAGGCGTTCCTGGCGGCAGAGGCAGATGACCGGGTCCGGGTCGTCATTTTCGGCGGAGCTGGGCCGATCTTCTCTGCTGGTCACGATCTCGGCTCAGCTGACCACCAGCGCGAATGGGAACCTGGCCCCGAGCAGCACCCGTCACGGAAGATCCATGGCGGGACGCTGCTCGGCGCCGAGCAGCGGACGCGGCAGGAGTGGCATTACTTCTTCGATAACACGCGCCGCTGGCGCAACCTCCGCAAGATCACCATCGCCCAGGTCCACGGCCCGGTCTTTGCCGCCGGCCTCATGCTCATGTGGGCCTGTGACCTGATTGTCGCTGGCGAGGGCACCCAGTTCACGGACGTCGTCGGCACCAGGCTCGGAATGTGCGGGGTCGAGTACTTCGCGCATCCGTGGGAGCTCGGCGCCCGCCGCACCAAGGAGCTGATGCTGACCGGAGACTCCATCGACGCGCTCGAAGCGCACCGGATCGGCATGGTCAGCAAGGTCTTCAGCGACGAGGAGCTGCCGGCCAAGACTCTTGAGTTCGCGCGGCGGATCGCCCGGCTACCCACGATGGCCGCTCTGCTGATCAAGGAGTCGGTCAACCAGAGCGTCGACAACATGGGCTTCTATAACGCACTCAACGCATGCTTCACGATCCATGAGCTCAACCACGCGCACTGGGCGGAGCTGACTCAGGGGAAGTCCGCCATCGCCACCCCGGAGCACGGCGTCCCCGACTGGCGGACGGCACCGCCCGTGCGGCTTGCCGAAAGCGGCACGCCCTGACCGACGGGCTGCGAGGAGAGATCCATGAAGATCGGAACAACTCTGAGCTATGCCGACGGTCTCTACAGGGAAGCCGCCCACCAGGTCGCCGAGATGGAGAAGGCAGGGCTTGACCTCGTCTGGGCGCCCGAGGCCTACAGTTTCGACGCCCCGAGCGTCATGGGCTACCTGGCGGCGCTCACCGAGCGGGTGCAGATCGGCTCGGGAATCCTGCCGATCTACACCCGGACTCCTGCCCTCATCGCCATGACGGCCGCCGGGGTCGACGCCCTTTCCGCAGGAAGGTGCCACCTCGGGCTTGGTGCGTCCGGTCCTCAGGTCATCGAGGGCTGGCATGGCGTGACCTACGACGCGCCCATTGCGCGAACACGGGAGGTCATCTCCATCTGCCGGAAGGTCTGGGCCCGCACGGCGCCGCTCGCGCACAACGGACGCTACTACCAGCTTCCGCTGCCGGAGGGTAAGGGCACTGGCCTGGGAAGGCCCCTGAAGATCATCCCGCACCCCGTGCGGGCCCGGATCCCGATCTGGGTCGCGGCACTGGGCGAGCAGAACGTCGCGATGACCGCAGAGGTGGCCGATGGCTGGCTGCCGACCATGTTCATTCCGGAAAAGGCGAAAGACGTCTGGGCAGATAGCCTTGCCGCGGGCGCGGCCAGGCGTGACCCGCAGCTCGAGCCTCTCATGATCGCCGCCGGCGGGCCGCTCGCCATCGGCGAAGGAGCAGACATCACGGCCCTGCGGGATCTGGCGAGGCCACGGCTGGCTCTCTACATCGGCGGGATGGGAGCCCGGGGCAGGAACTTCTACAACGATCTCGCGTGCCGATACGGCTACGTGCAGGAGGCGGCGCTGATTCAGGATCTCTATCTGGCTGGCAAGAAGCGCGAGGCGGAGGCGGCCATTCCGCAAGAGATCCTCGATACGACTTCGCTGTGCGGACCGCCGGGCTGGGTCGCCGAGCGTCTTGCGGCCTTCCGGGAGGCAGGAGTCACGCACCTGCTGGTGAATCCCCTGCCGACCGGCGAACAGAGCGCCGCCGCCCTCATCGGAACACTCAAGGAACTTGGCTGCTGACTGCTGCTAGACGGGAACAGGAGAGTCCCATGACACTCGCCGAAGCTGACCTCACGGACATCAAGGACCTCACTGCCGGCCTGGAACGGTTCATCGACAGCGCGATACTTCCCCTGGAGGAGGAGAACGCCGAGCTCCTGGCAGATAAGAGGGGTGCCTTCTACACCGAGAGCGGTGCCTACAGCCCAGCTGTGGTCGAGCTGATGCGCGAGACACGGATGAGGTCGGCGCAGGCCGGGTACTACGCCATGTTCTGCCCTACGGACATAGGGGGTGGCGGACTCGGGGCTACAGCGCAGCTGCTCACCTACGAGTTCATCTTCCGGCACTACGGGCCAGCCCTGATGCTGCCGAGGGAGACCATCGGCCACTGGGCCTACGGCCCTAGCGCGCTGTGCCGGGAGTTCTCTGAGGGACTCCAGGCGCGGCTGCTCGATGACATCGTGGCCGGACGGGTGGGCATGTGCTTCGGCATGTCCGAGCCGGACGCCGGATCCGACGCCTGGATGATGAGAACGCGGGCGATACGCGACGGCGACGAGTGGGTCATCGACGGCACCAAGCAGTGGACGACGAACGGCCCGCACGCTGACTACTGCTACCTGTTCGCGGTCACCGATCCGGACCTGGCCCGGGACCGCAAAGGCGGCATCAGCTGCTTTGTCGTCCCGATGAAGTCGCCCGGCGTGAAGGTCGACTCGGTCATCAAGATCTTCGGCGAGGTTGGCGGGAATGAGGCGATCCTTTCCTTTACCGACGTGCGGGTGCCGACCGACCACCTCGTCGGGCAGGAGGGCCAGGGCTTCAAACTCGCCATGGGCGGCGTGAGCCGCGGGCGGGTCTATAACTGCGGGCGAACGCTCGGCCTGTCCCAGTGGGCCCTGCGCCTGGCGACGGAGTACGCCAAGACCCGCGTGACGTTCGGGAAGCCGATTGCCGAGCACCAGGGAGTCTCGTTCAAGCTTGCCGAGTCAGCCATGGATATCTACGCGGCCCATCATGCCTCGCTCGACCTGACCGCCCGTCTTGACCGGGGCGAGGTGCCGATCCGGGAGCTCGCCATGGCGAAGGCACTCGCCTCGGAGACGCTGCTCCGGGTGACCGACCGCGCCATCCAGGTGTGCGGCGGCATGGGGATTACCAACGAGATGCACTTGTACTCGCTCTTGCATTCGGCCCGGGTCGGGATTTTGGCCGACGGGAGCGCCGAGATCCTGCGTCAGACAATCGCTAAGCGGCTCCTTAAGGGCGACCTTGACTTCTGAGCTAGCGCATGACCGACGGGGAAGGCGAGTGCCGTTGCCGGACCGGCTCATCTATTCGGCTGATGACGTCCTGGCCATGCTCGGTGATCTGCTGGCGGACGCGACCGACACGTGGTGGGACGGGTTCTTCGCCGACCGGGCCAAGCCGATACCGTTCGTCGTCGACTGGCCCGACGAGAATCTCGCCGATGCAGACCTGTACCGCTTCATAACTCGCCGAAGGTGTTGTGACCTGCGAATTGGCCAGATGAGCCGATTGCGGCAAGATCACGGTCTGCGTCCCTTCGCCTGCTCTACCTGATCATGATCCGGGTCTTCGGCTGGCTGGTCCTGCTCTGCTGGTCATCGGCCTCCAAGAACGCCGAACTGCTGGTGCTGCGGCACGAGGTCGCTATCCTGCGCCGCGCCAATCCACAGCCCCGGCTCGACTGGGCCGACCGCGCAGTCCTCGCAGCGCTCATCCGGCTCCTGCCCGCGCAGCTGCGGATGCACCGGCTCGTCACCGGCCCATGAGGTTGTGCGTGCCGAGAATCTCGTCCGCAGCTGTGACCAGCAGAGTTGCTCTCGCCGCCGTCCGGTGGTGATGATCACCGATCATGTGCCTGCGGATCGTCTACCTCCTGATCACGCGTTCGTCCTCATGGCCGCGACTGTCCCGGCATGAGGAGAGTTGGAAGACCGCAGAGATCTTGATCCTGCCCCACCAGCTCACCGTCCTGCAGCGGCGGCAGCCGCGCCGCCCCGCTCCTGGACTGGGCGGACCGGGCATTGCTCATTTCCGTATTGGTCTAGACCTTCCGGTTCCGATGTTCGCTCCATGTTCGCTCGGATATCGCGGTACCCCGGCAGCACCCGGTATCTGGCGGCCCGCTGTGGATGCAGCAGCCGCACAGTATGGCAGGTCGCGCCAGGCTCCGGTACCTCCCGATACCAGTTCAGAGAGAAAAATCGAATAGAGAACCGGACTCTTAATCCGCGGGCACATCGATCCATTTGCTGGGGTTCCCGTCGGCAACCATTCCATCCCAGCGGCAGCGACGGGCATTCAGCCAGCGCCTCAATAGCAGCCTCGATGTGATTGGCGCGGGCCGATCCGGCCGCAGTACGAACAAGGCCAGCCCGCCGCCCAGCGCGAGCAGAACGGGGAAGAACCGAACCGGCCGGGATGTCCGGCACACCAGTCAGACGAGCAGTCTCGGCGCCCGGATATGGGACAAAACGGGCGCAGATCGGCAAAGCGAGCGGTTATACGCACCGCTCGTTCCGCCCGGACGCTGTCCGCTTACCTGCATCGCCACGTGGCCGCAAGTGGGTTCCGTGATGGGCCGTTTTCCGTTTCGGGGCGTGCTTCGCTGTGCTCCCTGTCCTGATTGCTGCCGGTTCCTGCGAGCGGGCGGCCCGGGTCAGGGGGCGCGGAGCGCCCGCGCAGCGGCGCCGCAGGCGCCCTTGACGCGGGCGTCCGGGAGCGGATCATGGCCGGCGGGGGCAAGGGAGCGAATCGCGGGGGTCGGAGGGGTTCGGGGGCTGGTGTATGGCCTTTCTTGCCGGGGATCGGGGTGGCCTGCTCCGGGGCGGGACGGGGGCGGCGAGGGGCAGCCAGGCTTACCTAGGCCCGCGGGCGCTGTGCCGCGCCCGGCGACATGATGATCGATTGGGTGTCCTCCCGCCTGCGGGGGGATGCGGCCGCTCAGTCTATACAGGCCGTCCGCCTGGCCCTGCGCGGCAGGACCGGTAGCGGCTGACAGCGGACTGGCGGGAGCTGGCCGCGGTTATGCCCCATCGGGTGAGTTCGGCTCCGGCTCGCCGGCCCGCCCGGCCACGCCGGGATGGCCACCATGGAACGGGATGCCGGGCTCAGGCGGCGGTGAGCGCGTCGTCGCCGAGCTCGGCCAGGATGTGGCAGGCCTGGCGGAGGATCTTGCGGGCCTCGGAGAGGGCGGCGCGCTTGCCGTCCTTGCGGTCCTTGACGGCGGCGTAGTAGCGGTGGTCAGGGGCCGACGCGCGGGCGTGGGTCTTGCCGGCCTCATACACCGCCCAGCGCAGCACCGGCGGGCCCTGCCGGGACAGCCGCCCGGGCGGGCCCTTGCGGTCGGAGGACCAGACGGTGACGTCCAGCCCGGCGAACCGGACCGCCTTGCGGGAGGAGGAGAACCGGTCGGCGCCGCCCAGCCAGCAGGTCATCGCCAGCCCGGTGACCGGGCCGACCCCGTACAGCTGCTCGGCGAGCACCCTGGCGCCGGTCAGGCTCCGGGCAGCAGCCAGCAGCCGGTGCCGCAGCACGCCCAGGCGGGTCTCCAGCCCGGCAAGCATGTCCAAGGCGGTAGCCACCTGCAGCTGCCCGGCCGGTGACAGGTGCGCGGCGGCGGCCGCGCGCAGCGCCTCGAGATCGCGATCGGTGCGCAGCGCGCCGTCACCCAGCGCGGGCGCACCCTGGTGGAAGAACACCGCGTGGATGCGCTGCACCCAGGCGGTGTGCTCGGCCCGCAGGTCGTGATAGGTCTCCAGCAGCGCCCGGCACTCCAGGATGTGCGACGGCGGGATCCAGCACTCCGGCAGCCGGCCCTCGGCCAGCAGCTCCCGCAGATGCCGCGAGTCGGTCTTGTCGGTCTTGGCGTGCCGCTTGCGGCCGCGGGCGAACGCGGTGTCAGCCGGCTCGGCGACGTGCGCCGCGACGCCGGCCCCGGCCAGCTCCTCCGCGACGTACCGCCAGCCGGTGCACCCCTCCAGCGCGAACGCGACCTCATCGCGGCCGGCGAACCGCGCCAGCCAGGCACGCAGGTGCACACGGTCGGCCGGGGCGATCTGGCCCCGCTTCACCTCCCCCGTCACGGTGTCCAGGTAGTCGAACGTGAGCTGCTTCCGGTGGATATCCAACCCGCCTACGATGGGCATCGGGACCTCCTCAAGCTCCAGCGGGGCATCAGCACCCCGCGCGAATGCCTACGCGGTCAATCGTGACGCGTCCGAGCTGAGGAGGTCTCCCGCGCGGAAGGCACCGGCCTCAGCTCAGCCTGGCCCGATGCATGTCATCTATACCTTCGCCACGGTCGAGAACGCCGCGCCGATCGCTACCGACGCCAACGGGAACGACTTCGTCCTAGAGTGTGATGCCTCCAAGCTGGGGAACGTCCAGCCCGGCCAGACCTTCACCGCCAAGGTCACGGTCGTGGGCGTCGCGCAGACACAGAACACGGTCTCCGGCGGCACCGGCGAGGTGCCCGACTTCGACGCCTCGACCTTCCCCGTCACCGGCTAATTGATTTGACGAAGGACTTCCGGCAGACAGATGGAGCACTGTTGGGGCTGAGTCATGTCTAGATCCGTCAGGCTGTCACAACCATCGGTTCAGCGCTCCCGCCACCTGCGACGTGAGGGGCTGGTGGGCCCCCAGCGCCGAGCCCACCCCCGAACCAAAGTCCAAGCCCTTGACCTGAGTGCCCTTCTGGAAGCCGCCGAACAACACCGACAACACGATGAGCAGCACCACCAGGAGCACGATCCACAGCAGACAGCCGGCCGCCCTGGATCTC
>Ga0210396_10001249_pt1 | contig 28449 bp, 27 predicted proteins | sample IncBWH17OmetaG_FD_155466 | JGI IMG/M metagenome (GOLD analysis project Ga0210396, IMG submission 155466) | Forest soil microbial communities from Barre Woods Harvard Forest LTER site, Petersham, Massachusetts, United States - Inc-BW-H-17-O ...
TGTCCTCATGGGTCAGGTAGTTGGGCATGCAAAACCCTTCGGCGGTGTTCACTCCCAGGTTTTGCTCTACCAGCTGCCAGAGAAAATGGATCAGCCGGGTCTTGACGTCTTTATTGAGAAGGTTGAAGAGGCGATTTTCGATATTGCGCAGCTTGGCGCCGACGACCTTGCTGTATTTGAGGGCCAGGTCGGGACGGTTCTTGAGGAGCCGCTCGAAATCATCTATGGTGAAGGCGCAGATACTGACATTGTCCTTATAGGCCTGCGCGAATTCGCCATGCAGGTTGTCCCGCTCCAGGCTGAACTGGCCGAAGAGCTCTCCTTTCCGGATGATCTCCTTGACCTTTTCGTTCCCGTCGTCATCGATATAGCCGATCTTGATGGTCCCTTCTTTGACAAAATAGATCTTATTGTGATTGTAGGCCTCGAAGTAGATGTATTCGCCCCGGGGTACTTCGATCACGGCATGTTCCACCTTGAGTTCCTTATATTCTTCGTCGGACAACTGACACCATAGATCATAATTCCGTATCCATAATAGGCTATCATCACCTGCCATATCGAATCATTTGAATGGCTAAAGTTAATTCGGAATCCTTAGATTTACGAAAAATATCCGCTATGCAGGTGATTACGATGGCCCACTGGGCGGCAAAGGGAGAAACACCGGAGATCCTGTTCTGGGTCGGCTGCGCAGGCAGCTTCGATCAGCGGGCCCAAAAGATCACCAGGGCCTTTGCCGCCATCCTGGATAAAGCCGGTGTCCGTTATGCTATTCTGGGCAAGGAAGAAGCCTGTACGGGCGATCCGGCCCGACGGGCAGGCAACGAGTTCCTCTTTCAGATGATGGCCTATCAGAATATCCAACTGCTGAATAACTACGGTGTCAAAAAGATCGTTACCGCCTGCCCGCATTGTTTTAATATCCTGCGAAACGAGTACCCCGAACTGGGCGGTCAGTACGAGGTCCTGCACCACACGGCCTTTCTGCAACAACTTATCGACGAAGGCAGGATCCGCGTAAAGGAAGGCGGTCCGTTCAAAGGGAAACGCATCACCTATCATGACAGTTGCTATCTCGGCCGCGCCAATGACATCTACGAAGCGCCACGCAAGGTCCTGGAAGCGCTGGACGCGGAACTGGTCGAGATGAAACGCTGCCGCAGCAAGGGGCTTTGTTGCGGCGCCGGCGGCGCACAGATGTTCAAAGAAGAAGAGAAGGGCACGACGCGGGTGAATTTCGAACGCAGCCAGGAGGCCCTGGGCACCGGCGCCGCCGTCATCGCGGCAGCCTGTCCTTTCTGCAATACCATGCTCACCGACGGCGTCAAACACGAGGAAAAAGAGGAAACGGTAAAGGTGATGGACATCGCTGAACTGATTGCCGGCTCGATTGCCTAACTTTGCATTATGAACGCACATCACAACGAGCTTTTGCCCGAAGATTTTGCCGGTGACTCGCGGGTCTGGATCTACCAAAGCCCGCGGCTTTTCTTTATGTCCGAGGCTTTGCAGATCGAAGAGCTGCTGGAGACCTTTGTACGAGACTGGAAATCACATGGCACGCCGGTGAAAGGCTATGCCAATCTTTTCTACGGCCAGTTCATCGTGCTGATGGCCGACGAGACCGCCACCGGCGTCAGCGGGTGCAGCACGGACAGCTCGGTACGCCTGATCAAGGAGATCGAAGAACGCTTTGGAATCAATTTGTTCGACCGGCTCATGCTGGCCTTCCGGATCAACGATAAAGTGCAGATGGTCCCCCTTTCGCAGCTGCCTTATGCGCTCGAAAATGGCTTCGTCGACGGCGATACGCTCTATTTCAATAATATCGTACAGACTAAAGCAGAATTAGAGGAAAAATGGCTGATACCGCTGAAGAACAGCTGGTTGGCCAGCCGTTTTCTCGGCCCATCCGCTGCGGCCGGGGCCACCGCCCCCACCGGGGGGATATCTTAAAAATTATTTTACCAAGAGGCGGCAAGCCCTTACATTTGCCCTCCGGATAAAAAATGTGGGCCGCCTCCGGCGGCTTTTGAAAAAAGATGTCTGCGGAAGTAGCTCAGTTGGTAGAGCGACAGCTTCCCAAGCTGTAGGTCGCGGGTTCGAACCTCGTCTTCCGCTCAAAATGGAGGGGTTTCAGCGAAAGCTGGAACCCTTTTTTCTTTCCCAGAATAATGCTTAACTTTGATGAAGAAAACCGGGGGCTGCTATCCCCGGCTGTTTTCCGCCTTACAGGAAAACCTGCAAAATGGAAATCGCTAACTTGATTATCATCAGAATTCTGATGACGTAGCCCAGTGTTGAAGCACTGGGCTTTCTCATTTTAATCATAAGACAAAAAATCGGGGTTTTACAGCCCGAAAAAACTTCGCAAGTACCGCACTGCACATGCGGCATTGCCATTTTTTTTCATGATTAAATAGCAGCAGGAAAACGCTCCTGAACCCTTGTCAAGCGCGAATGCAAAAATACCCAAGCTTTAAATGCGGGAAAAATGAAAATAAACTAGTCAGCCTTCTGCAAGACGATGGCTGCCTCGGGCGGGCCGGAGCCGATGCATTTACCGGATCAGCATTACGGTGCCTTTCCGAAACACCGGTTGTTTGGTTTCGTTGCTGAAGTATTTGGCAGACCAGACATACGTACCCGCGGGCATCCTTGTACCGCGGAAACGGCCGTCCCAGCCCTCGTCCAGACTCAGGCTGCGGAAGACCAGCTCCCCATAGCGATCATAGATCTCCATTTCGAAATTGGTCATCTCGCAGGCATGCAGCGGCCGGAAGGTATCGTTGTGCCCATTCCCATCGGGGGTAAACGCATTGGGCAGCCAGAGCTGGCAGCCGCAGGCGGAAAAATCCACTGTCGCCGTGAGCGTATCCCTGCCGCAGCCATTGGCGGCGATAACCGTGTAGGCGCCCGCGGTGACGGGATGATAGCTGGGCGCCATGGTGCCATCCTGCCAGATAAGGGTATCGGCATTACCCTTGACCGTAAGCCAGAAATCCTCGCCATTGCAAAGTGTCGTATCCTTGAGCATCGAGACCCGCAGGCTATCATCGAAGCTCACTTTGATCGAATCCGTGTATACGCACTGCCCCACCTGGGCAACGACGGAGTAAGTCCCGGGGTCATAGACAAAATAGGTGGACTGACCCGTCGCGTTCTGGTCGTTGCGTTGCGGCGGGACCGCCGTCCAGCTATAGGTCCCCTGACCGAAATCGGCGACGAGCACGAGGGTTGAACCCTGGCAGATGGCGGTGTCATGCCAGTTCAGTGGTTTGTCGTCGCGGTAGGTCACCAGCACGCTGTCCGTTACCTGGCATTGGTTCTCATAGGTCACGAAGACATAATAATCGCCGGGACCGGAGACGATCAGCGTGCTGTCGGTAGACCCGTCGCTCCACTGATAGGCCGTAGCACCGGCCAGAGAAGCGTTGAGGGTATCGATCTGTTTCGGACAAAGCAGGGTATCCGGGCCGAGGGAAAACGGCGGCCGAAGCGGCTGCGCATAGGTGATCGATACCGTGTCGCTGTAGACCCCGCAGCCGGGGACGGTCGCGACGACGATATAGGTCCCGCCGGGGTAATGGGTAATGACCTGGTCGCCGGTGTCGGGCAACGCGGTGCCGTTGAGCAGCCACTTGTAGCTGGCATTCTGCGATGCCGCGAGAAGCTGGAGATTGGCGCTGTCGCACATCACGTGGTCTTTCCCCAGATCGATCCGCGGCGTATCGCTGGCGAAGACACCGATGCTATCGGTGACGCCGCAGCCATTGATGGCGACCGTATAGATCCCCGACGCCGTGATGCGGACCGTATCGGTGTGCGTGGTGTCGGCATCGTTCCAGGTATAGGTGGCGCCGGGCACCACCGGTCCCTGGATCAGGGTGTCGGGCAGTTTCCCGCAGACATAGATGTCGGGGCCAAAATTGTAGTTCATCGGCTGCACAACCGTAATGGTATCGAAGATCTTGATGGTATCGGTGCTTGCCGTCCAGACGACCAGCTCTATGGGATATTGCCCGGTGGAAGAAAAGACATGCAGTGGTTTATTGGCCGCGGAGCTGTCGTTATAGCCGGACGCAGGATCATTGAAATACCATTTGATATACGGTTGGTACAAGGCATCCAGCAGCGGCGAGGCAAAAACGATCTGGGCATTGACGCAGGTAGAGCTATAGCTGATCGTATCGATGGCGGCGTTCAGCGAGGGCGGCCCCGCAAATTGCGCCGTAGCCGTCCCGGGCAGCAGTGCCGCGGACAGCCACAATAGAAAAAGAAATACAAACGATCGCCTGGTCATCGGGTACCGGTTGAATTAATGATGAGCTTTTAATAAGGTATGTACCTGTTGTACCGATCCATTCTGCAGCCGCGCGTAATAAATGCCGGCGGCTAACCGGCTGGTATCTACCGTGATCGACCACACCCCCTGGACATAGTCCTGATCCACCGGCACCATGACCAGCTTGCCCAGCACATCGAAGATCTGCACCAGCGTATGACCGCCATTGGTCTTGAAGGTGATCATCGTGCTGCTGCCAAAGGGGTTGGGCGCATTCGAGATAAGGTTCGTTCCGAGATTGTTCAGATCGTCATAGGTATTGCCGCAGGCCGTGCTCTTGATGAACGGCAGGTATTGGTAATTCTTGAGCAGCATGGTCGTCACGTCCTCGGGAGACACGCAGAACCAGTCGCGCAGGATGCTGGAATAGACGCTCCGGAAATCGTATTGCATGTACAGGTTACCCTGGGAATTGATGCCCGAGAGATCCTGGTTGATGCCCAGCACGCCTGTTTCCGCCGAGCTGCCGAAGACGAATACGGACTGGGCTACGCCATGGTCCGTGCCTATGCTGCCGTTGGAAGCGATTCGCCGGCCGAATTCGGAGAAGGTCATACCCAGGACCCGGCTGTCGATACCGAGGTATTTGCAATCGTTCATAAATGCGGCGATGGAATCCCCCAGCTGTTGCAGGTTGTTGGCGTGCAGCCCCGTGGTGGGATCGCCGGGGTTGACCTGGCCGCCATGGGTGTCGAAGAACCCATCGGCTGTAACATAATAGACCTTGGTCTTCAGACCGCCGGCGATCAGTCGCGCCACCGTCTTGAGCTGCGCCCCCAGCTGCGTATCGGGATAAGGCTGTTGATTGGTGATCTTCTGCGCCGCGGCCTGGATCACGGAAGCATATTTATTCGTTTGGCGGGCGATGGCGCGGAGATAGGTCAGCTCGTTGCCCATGGGTGTGTTGGGTTCCGGCTCCGTGATGCCGTTGATCAGGTTGTAAAACGCGGTATCGGCAGGGACGGCCATCCCCGTGGAGCCGGCGAGGGCCTGGAAGGTCGGCGAGACCACGGAGCCGATCTGTATGCCCAAAGGATCGGGCATATCGGCATTGGGATAACCCGCCGGAAAATTGGAATAGGTCGTAGACAAAAAACGGCCCACCCAGCCCGTGGTGAGGTATTGATCCTCATCGGCGCCTTCGAGCCAGACATCGGTGGACCGGAAATGCGAGAGATCCGCATCGGGATAGCTCACCCCCTGGATAATGGCCAATTGATCGTTGTTATAAAGCCCCTGTAACCCCGTGAGCGATGGATGCAGACCGGTCTTGAGGTTATTCGTCAGCGGCAATACCTTTCCCTGCGGAATGGCAATATTGCTTCGGGCCGCCGCATAGTCGCCATAATGCTCCAGCGGGATCACGGTATTGAGGCTGTCGTTCCCGCCGACGAGCTGCACCAGTATCAGCACATGATCGTTGTCCGTGGCTCCGGGCAGGGCTCCCATGAACGGCAGCGGCAGATGCGACAAGGCGTCGATCTTGAAACCGCCCAGCATCGTGATCGGCGCCATCGTCCGTAAAAAGTCTCTTCTGCGCATAAGGATATTGTTACAGATTAGGATAATTGATATTCCGGAAGATCCATCAGGTATTTATAGAGCGCCCGCAAGCGGGTATCGACGGTCGTAAAGGCCGACATGTCCGTAGGCGCGGCCTCGTAATTCAGCCACGCATTGGTCCAGTACAGATCGGTTTGGTTACCACTAAGCAGGATCGTCGTTTTCAGCAGGGCGATATCACTGTCCGCGAGCGGCGGCCGCAGCAGCACGGCGAGAGCATCCGTGATCAATTGATTCGGGTCCTGCGGCGCGGAGAGCTTGCTGGTAAACCCTACGGCATCGATCTGCAGGTTCGTTCCATTGAGCATGTTGCCGGGGCCGATCATCGTATCGGTAAGGAAGTTCCGTTCGGAATAGGTCACCGAATTGATCCATAGCTCGTGGTACTGCGGCGACTGATAGTACGCATCCCATCCCGCTACCTGGGGGATGCACAACAGCTCCTGCTGGAGATCGGCGGAGTTCTGGGACAGCAGGCTCCAGGCATTGTATTGTCCGGCGGTATCGGTAGGGATAGCTACCTGGTATTCGCGGCAAAGCCCGATGAGCATGTCGAGCGGGCTCTTGATCACACAGGCGCCCGAGTTCACGAGGTCGTAGAAATGCTGGCTTTTGAACAAGACCGCCAAGGTGCTGGTGATATTGTACCCGCTTTGCCGCAGCACATCGGCCAGCGGAGTGATCACATTGGTCTCGACGGTGTCGTCGATCACATAATAGACAAAGAAATTATAGAGTTCCCGGCACAGGAATTTGGCGGATTCTTCGGCGGAGAACAGCATGGCGAGCAGCGCATCGAGCTCCCCCGCCCCGGCGGCGCCGGAATAGCCGGTGATGACCTGGTTGCCGTAAAAGGCAGAGAAGGTCTTGTTCGTGTCGTCGTGATTGCCTGCCTGAAAAAGATAATTGTAATTGAGGTCGACAGTATGACCGGTGAGCACGCGCGCCGCAGCCGTGACATCCCCCTGTGTATAACCCGAGCCCGTGCCTTGCGGCCCTTTCCCGATAGTATAGAGTTCCTGCAGTTCCCGGCCGAAATTCTCGTTGGGGGCCATCTTCGTATTGCTGCTGCCGTTGAGCATCAGCAGCATCGCGGGGTCCAGCGTGATCGCCTTCATCAGCACGGGGAAATTCCCAAGGGCGTTCTGCCGCAACGTGAGATACTGGTTGTACCAGAGCTCGCAGGGGATCGAGAGATTGGGCAGCGCGTTCGGCGCAAAATGGTTGTGCCAGAACAGGGTCATCTTTTCGTGGATGGAGCGGCCGCTGTTCAAAAGCTCACCGATCCACCAGGCCTGCAGCGAACGAAGCCGGTTAGTGTTCAGCCCCTGGTCGCCATAGGTGATGCCACTCCCGATCCAGGTTTGATACATCGCCACGCCGGTGGCGTCGTTGCCGTAGTTATTCAACGGTTTGGTCGTCGGCGCCGCGGTGGGCTGCAGGATCTGATCGACGGCCTGCGACATACCCAGACCTTGAAAATAGCTGATGTCCTGTACGGTGGCGCCGAACAGGGTCCGTTTGAGCAGATGTACCACATGAGACGTATCCCATGTACCGGTATATTGGTCGAGGCCGAGCGGACTACCCGGAAATGCTTGCTTCATGGTATATTGAATTATAGCAATGGACCCGCAGGGCGGACCCGGTGATTGTTGAACCTTTTACTGTTGATACAAGGCGATGATGCTGCCATTGCTCAAATGGATACTGCCGGCAGCGCCGGCTACCGTGATCGAGAAATTGCCACTCACTACCCCGTTGTACGTCTTGGGAAATTTATCGATCTGCACATAATTGGTCGAATCGCCGGTATTGTAATACACATTGCCCTTGCCGTCGGTATAGGTGGCCAGCAGGTTGCTGCCCTGGAATCTTCCGGTGGTATCGCTTAGTACGCGGATACCCAGGCTGCCTTGTTTTGCCGACGAATCGGGAAATTGCGCGGAGATGAGCGTGGTATGCGTGCTATCCACATCCTGGATATAGACGAGGTCCAAAGGATAGATGATCGTGGAATCGCTGGCGCTAAAAGATACCGTAGTCGTGGGAGTGGCAGACGGCGCGGCATGACCGCTCTTACTGCACGAAGCCAGGTAATAGCACAGACATAGGGCACAAAGGGATGTAAGCGGGGCGCCGTTTTTCATAGTGTTGTTTTGGTAACCTTAGACCCCCCGCGTTGCAATTTTCAGGCCAAATAGCCCTGCAAGGGCATATTGTGGAAATCGGAGTTTTCTTAAGGCTGCATTAAAACAGCAGGATACGCTGCCAACTTGTCACCGTCAATCCCTTTTCTACTTATCTTTGCGGTCTAAATCAAGAAAGAGATGCTTGAATCCTTGAGCGGTAAGGTACATGAAGAAGAACGGCAGGGCGAGGCGTATGCACCTGCGACCGTAGACGGACGAAATTTTCGGAAAAAGTTCTATATCGAAAGCTATGGTTGTCAGATGAATTTTTCGGATAGCGAGATTGTAGCTTCCATTTTGAATGACAGTGGTTTCGGTGCTACGGGGAACTATGCGGAGGCGGATCTGGTTTTGTTAAATACCTGCTCCATCCGGGAAAAGGCCGAGCAGACGGTCCGGAACAGGTTACAGCTCTTTCGGCAGGTCAAGGAAAACAGACCCGGCATGCTCATCGCGGTCCTGGGTTGCATGGCGGAACGGTTGAAGGGCAAATTCCTGGAAGAAGAAAAACTGGTGGATATGGTCGTGGGGCCGGATGCCTACCGGACCCTCCCTCAACTCATCGGCGAGGCCGAAGGCGGCCAGAAAGCCGTGAATGTGCTGCTCAGCCGGGAAGAGACTTATGGGGATATCTCCCCCGTGCGGCTGGACAGCAATGGCGTTACGGCCTTTGTCAGCATCATGCGGGGTTGTAATAATATGTGTGCTTTTTGCGTGGTGCCTTTTACGCGTGGACGGGAGCGCAGCCGCGATGCCGCATCCATCGTTCGTGAATGCGCCGGGCTTTTCGAGCGGGGGTTCCGGGAAGTGACCTTGCTGGGTCAGAATGTGGACAGCTATTATTGGTTCGACGAGGCCAGCGACAAAGCGGTCACCTTTGCGCATCTGCTGGAACAGGTGGCGCTCATCGATCCTTTGCTTCGCGTCCGTTTCTCTACTTCGCATCCCAAGGACATCACGGACGAGGTGCTGTATACGATGGCGAAATACGAGAACATCTGCAAATACATCCATCTGCCGGTACAGAGCGGAAGCACCCGCATCCTGCAGCTGATGAACAGGACCTATACGCGGGAATGGTATCAGGCGAAGGTCGACCGCATCCTGCAGATCCTGCCGGATTGCGGGTTGAGCACGGATATCATCGCGGGGTTCTGTACCGAGACGGAAGAGGATCACCAGGACACGCTGGCGCTCATGGAATATGCGCGATACGATATGAGCTATATGTTCTTTTACAGCGAGCGGCCCGGAACGCTGGCGGCACGCCGTTATACCGATGACGTGCCCGAAGCCGTCAAGAAACGGCGGCTGGACGAGATCGTGAAGCTGCAGAACCGGCATTCACAGGAAAGGAACAAACAGGACCTGGGTAAGACCTTCACCGTCCTGATCGAAGGGGACTCGCGCAGGAGCCCTGCCGACTGGCGCGGACGGAACAGCCAGAACAAGGTCGTCGTATTTCCCAAAACAGGATCGTATCGGAAAGGCGATTATATCAGGGTAAGCATAGAAGAATGTACCGGTGCGACATTGATCGGCCGGATAGTGTAAAAAATAGGGGAAGATTATGGAAATTCAATCAATTAAAAACCGGTTTGGCATTATCGGCAATTCGCCGGGGCTGAACTTTGCATTACAGGTGGCCGCGCAGGTGGCGGTCACGGATCTCACGGTATTGATCGACGGGGAAAGCGGCGTCGGGAAAGAGGCGTTTTCGATGATCATTCATGCGCTATCGGGACGTAAGCATAATCCTTTTATTGCCGTCAACTGCGGGGCCATTCCCGAAGGGACAATAGATTCCGAGCTGTTCGGCCATGAAAAGGGCTCGTTCACCGGGGCCGTAGACTCCCGGAAAGGCTATTTTGAAACAGTGAACGGCGGGACGATCTTTTTGGACGAGATCGGCGAGATGCCGTTAGGTACGCAGGCGCGGCTCCTGCGGGTACTGGAGGCCGGGGAATTCATCCGCGTAGGTTCTTCGAAAGTGCAGAAAACGGATGTTCGGGTGATCGCGGCCACTAACAAAGACCTGCTCGAACTCACGGAAAAGAACAAGTTCCGGGAAGACCTGTACTACCGGCTGAGCACAGTACCGATCCGGGTGCCGGCATTGCGGGACCGAAAGGAGGATATTCCCCTGCTATTCCGTAAGTTCGCCGTGGACTTCGCCGAACGGTATAAAACCGCCCCGGTGCAACTGGAAGAGGACGCGAAAAATCTGTTAATTAACTACTCCTGGCCGGGTAATGTGCGGGAATTGAAAAATATTGCAGAGCAGGTTTCCGTTCTATCGGAGGATAAACACATTACGGCCGCGGCCTTGAGAAGGTTCATCCCCGAGACCGGGTCGCGGTTGCCGATGGTGGTATCCTCCAACGGGTTGGGTTCCGGTAACGGCACCCATGAGTTCAACAACGAACGGGAGATCCTTTATAAGCTCTTTTTCGACATGAAAAAAGACGTTACGGAACTGAAGAAGATGTTCCTGGAGATCGTGCAGAATCCGGCGGTGGCTTCGCAGAGCCATGCCTCCTTCTTCAATGACCTCAAGGAGCTGAAGCCGGCGGAGCAGCTTTTCCCCGCACCGGCTCTGACGGGTGCCCAGCCGATGATGATCCATAACAATGTCAATGGGCACGAGGATATCCATCACCACGAGGAAGTGGAAGAATCGCTCAACATCATGGACAAAGAGAAAGAGCTGATCGTAAAAGCGCTGAAAAAGCACAAAGGCAAACGGAAAGATGCCGCTTCGGATCTGGGCATCAGCGAAAGAACACTATATCGAAAATTAAAGGAATACGATATTAATGAATAAGTGTAAAATAACAGCACCGGTTTTGATAGCAGCCCTTTTGACCCTGGCGCTTTCTTCCTGTAAGATCTATTCCTTCAAGGACACTTCGATCCCGCCCGAGGTAAAAAGCATTCATATTGCCTATATCGAGAACCGCGCTCCGTTGGTGAACCCGCAGCTGGCGCCGCAGTTGAATGACGCCCTGCGGCAGAAGATCAACAACCAGGCCTCCCGTCTGTCCCAGGTTCAGACCACCGATGCGGACTGGGACGTCAATGGCTGGGTATCCGGATACAGTTATACCACGTCCGGTGTCGCCAACCAACAGGCGGCGAGTAACCGGCTCACCGTGACCGTGCATATCGTTTTCAAGAACCATCTCGACCCCACGGGGAAAAAGGTGGCCCCGGCCGATTTCGAGGCGGATGTGACCCGGAATTTCGATTTTTCGGCCAATATCACCATTACCGATGCCGAAGCGCAGCTGATCCCCACCGTAGTGAGCAATATGACCGATGAAATATTTAATAAGCTTTTCTCCAACTGGTAGAAACGATTCCTATGCACCAACCCCTCATTATTCAGCATCTTTTCCAGGTCTCGTCCCTGGAGGACGTCAGCCGGGAGCGGCTCGAAGCCTTTGTGGAGTCCTACCCTTCCTACGGCATCGGGCATTACCTGCTCTCCTGTAAATTGCAGGCGGAAGGTTCCGAACGTTTTGTGCCGGAGACGCAGCGCACCTGTCTTTATTTTTCCAACCCGTTGTGGTTGCAGTGGCAGCTGCAGAATTCGGATGGAATGGTCGCCGCACAGCCAGTGGATACACCAGCGGCCGGCGTGACAGCTTCCCTCGAACCTGCCTATGAAGCCGCGCCGATCGAGTCCACCCATGCGGTGGCGCCCTTCGACCCGACCTATGAGACGCCTGTTTGGGAGAAAGCCGTGGAAACGCCCGCAGCAGTCGATGAGACCCCGCCCCCACCCGGAGAAACGCCGGTGGAGAACGTGGTGACGATGGCCGAAGATGCGTTCAACGCACCGGCGGCCGAAGGGCCGTCCGCCGCGGAGCAGCTGTTGCGCAGCATCGAAGAAGCCCGTGAATTGCGGGAAGCGCTGCAAAAGCTCGATGAAGAGCCCACAGCCGCCGCGCCGGAGCCGGTGGCTTACGATGCCGCGCCGCCGCACGAGGAACCCATCCACGACGAGGAAGCCCCCTTTGTGCTGGAAGAACCGGAAACAGAGCCGGCGGCCATAGCAGAAACGTCCACCGCAGCCGAAGCGCCGGCTGCGGTAGAAGCGCCGAAACCCGCAGTGTCGGCGACACAGGACTTCCTGTTCGAGCCCTATCATACCATCGATTATTTTGCCTCGCAGGGTATCAAGCTCACGCTCGACGAGAATCCGCCGGATAAGCTGGGCAAACAGCTCAAGAGTTTCACGGAATGGCTCAAGACGATGCGCCGGCTTCCGCAGAAGGATCGCGAGGTCATCCCGGACAGGGTGGCGGAAGAAGCCGTACAGACGAGCGCCGCGCATTCCATCCAGGGCAAAGACGTTCTCACCGAGACCATGGCCGAGGTGCTGGCTATGCAGGGCATGCGTGAAAAAGCACGTGCGGTTTATGAGAAATTAAGTTTGCTCAATCCCGATAAAAGGGCTTATTTTGCAGCCAAAATCGAACATCTAAACATTCCCTGATATGTTATTTTTTGTGATCCTGATTATCCTTGCCTGTGCGATCCTCGGATTGATCATCTTAGTGCAAAACCCCAAGGGGGGTGGACTGGCGGGAAACGTGGGTGGCTTCAGCAACCAGCTGATGGGCGTTAAACAAACGACCGACGTCCTGGAAAAGGGGACCTGGGTATTGGCCACGGTAGTTGCCCTGCTATGTCTCTTCTCCGCGGTCTTCGTTCCCAAAGCTTCGGCCAGCAATCAACGGGTGATCGAAAAGGTAAATGCTACGTCGACCCAACAGGCGCCTGCCAACCCGGTTCCCGTGCAACCTCAACCCGGCAAGTAAAAAAAGCGGATCGATGATCCTCTAAAAAATAAGGCGGCCCTCTCAGCGTTTATGTTTCCTGAGACGGCCGCTTTTCTATATATTAGGGCCTCTAATTATCAGGAATCCAATCGATTTACCTATGAAGAAGTTTTTTTTAGGCTTTGTCCTCGTCCTGCTGGTCGTGGGCGTATTCATCGGCTGGCGGGTCCTGGGTCCCGGAACGGCATTCAGCGGTGAGAATTATTATCTGTATATCCGGACCGGCATGACATATGAGCAGGTTGTCAACCTGCTCGAGAAGGATACCGTGTTACGCAGTCCTGCCACCTTTAAGCTCATCGCCGGCAGGATGCACTATCCCGGCGACGTCCGCGAGGGGAAATACGAGATCCGGAAGGATATGAGCCTCCTGAGCATCGTCCGGATGCTGCACAACGGTCATCAGATCCCCGTTAAGATCGTCATCACTAAATTCCGGACACCCCAGGGGTTTGCCGGCGCGGTAGGAAAAAAACTGGAATGCGATTCCGATGCCATCGTGGGTTTTATACACAACAACGATTCACTGAAAAAATTCGGCGTCGACAGCAGCACCTTTTTGACCATCGTGATGCCCAACACCTATACCTATTTCTGGAATACCAGCGCTTCGAGCCTGTTCCAAAAGATGTATACTGCGTACAAGGCCTGGTGGACGCCGGCACGCATACAAGCGGCGCAGGCCCGGGGCCTCACGCCCACCACCGCCACCATCCTGGCTTCCATCGTGGAAGAAGAGACCAATGCGCAGGCCGACAAAGGCAAGATCGCCAGCGTCTATCTCAACCGCATGGCCAGGAGGATGAAATTAGGCGCCGATCCGACCATCAAATACGCCATGCGGGATTTCGAGCTCAAACGGGTCTATGACCAATACCTGAAGATCGAATCGCCGTACAATACCTATATCCACGAAGGGCTGCCTCCGGGTCCCATCTGTACGCCTTCGGAAGCGACGCTGGAAGCGGTCTTATCCTCGCCCGCCACGGATTACCTGTATTTCGTGGCCAAACCCGATTTCTCGGGCTATTCCAATTTCGCGGCCACCTTCCAGGAACACGAAGCCTATGCCAAGGCCTGGCGCGATGCGCTCGATAAACAACAGGGCATCCGGGATAGCGCCCGGAAGAAGTAATCAAGGGTTATGATCAAGCTAGAAAGAAAAGTATACGCCAGCGCTCCTTTCCGCTTCCTTGAAGCCAAGAGTAAAAAGATCATTTTACCGGGTTTTCAGGGCGTATCTCTTTTCGAGGTGATCAAGTTCTTCTCCAGCCAGGTAAAAAAAGTGGGTCTCAACGACCGGGCCCGGTCCATCGCCTTCAGCTTTCTCACAGCGATCCCCGCGGCCACGATCTTTGTCTGTACCCTGATCCCCTATCTCCCCGTTTCCCAGCAGATCGAGCGGCAGCTGCTGTTGCTGACCAAGGATATCACCCCTAACCAGAACACTTATGTGCTCGTCAGCCAGTTCCTGCAGGACTTCCTGGAGAAACCCAGGGTGGGTCTTTTATCCCTCGGTTTCGTCCTCGCACTTTTCTATTCCTCCAATGCGATGCTGGGCATCATGCGGGCATTCAACAAATCCCTTATCTACAATACCCGCCGGAACCCCTTTGAGGCCCGGTGGATGGCCATCAAGCTGACGGCGCTGGTGCTCTGCGTCGTCATCGGTTCGGTGATCATCCTGGTGACCCAGGCCGAGCTGCTCCGCAGCCTGTTCCGCTGGATGCATCTGCGGCGCAACGACCAAACGGCCCGTTTCCTGGTGCGGACCCTGCGCTGGGTGGTCATCATCCCGCTGTTCTATTTCGCCATCGCCTGCATCTATAAATACGGACCGGCCGTACAAAAACGCTGGAACCTCTTTTCTCCCGGCACCTTTCTGGCCACCCTGCTGACGATCGGCATCACCCTGGCCTTTTCTTATTGGGTCAACCGGTTCGGGACCTACAATAAAGTCTACGGCTCCATTGGTACAGTAATGATATTGATGCTGTTAGTGTATTTCAATTCCCTGGTGTTACTCATCGGTTATGAGCTCAATGTCAGCATCCACCATCTGAAGGTGATGAGTGGGGAAAAGGCTAACTTTGTGCGATAAAACCTTGGATTATGAAGAAGCTATTTTCCCTGCTGGTTCTCGTGCCCGCACTGGGCCTTCTTTCGTTGACCGCCGGTCCCGGCAACCTGCCCATCGGGTCGCTGCTACCCAAAGCGGATATCCGCGTAAAAGACGTTTCCGGTAAGACCATCAGCCTCGGCCAGGCCAAAGGAGCGGGTGGATTGCTGGTGATGTTCACCTGCAACACCTGTCCATATGTGATCCGCAACCAGGGCCGCACCAAGGAAGTCTGCGCCTATGCCGGCGACCGCCAGCTCGGCGTCGTTCTGCTGAATGCGAATGAGGGTGACCGTAATGGCGGCAATTCCTTCGAAGAGATGCAGGCCTATGCCAGGGCCCAGGGCTATTCCTGGTACTATGCGCTGGACGAGAAAAGCGTTCTCGCCGATGCCTTTGGCGCCAGCCGGACGCCGGAATGCTACCTGTTCGATAAGAATGGTAAGCTGGTCTATCATGGCGCCATCGACGACAGCCCAGGCGATCCTAACCAGGTCAAACGGCATCATCTCCAGATCGCCATCGATGAAATGCTGGCGGGTAAAGAAGTCTCCGTAAAAGAAACCCGCTCGGTGGGTTGTTCGATCAATCGGGGCGCGTAACCACGCCCGCAGCATGCGATCAACGCATCCCGGCCGCCGCCGTGGGCGGCGCCAGCATCTTTTTTATCTCCAGGTCTACCTGGGGCTCGGTGAGCTGCCGGTCGAAGAAACGGCGGTAATGAATCTTGTTGTTGATGAAAAGCGATGAAGGGATACCGCCGCTCCACCGGGGATCGACCTTTGGGCAGAAATAATCGGCATCCGTCTCGTCGAGCCAGACGAGCGTGGCCGTGTATCCATGCCCCCGGGCGAAGGTCGCGATCCGCGACGGATAATAATCCGGCAGGTCGAGGCTCACCAGGATCAGTTCCACCTGCTGCTCCTTGTAATGCGCTACCGTCGACTGAAAATACGGGATCTCCTTGTTGCAGGGCACGCAAAATGTCGCCCAGAAATTCACGATCAGCGGATGATCGCTGTGCGCGATAGTCTGCTCCAGATCGGTGATCTTTATCTTCCGGACGGCCGGAGCGGCATCGGGGGCCGCGGTTTGTGCCGAGCCGACCGCTCCCATAGCCAGCAGCAATATGATAAATACCGTACGCATAGTTTATTCTTTTGGCGGCGTCATCTCCGGGGAGCTCAGCTGTCCCCTGCTCCATTCCTTTAACAGGCTGTCGTAGCGGGCTGGTGACAATCCGGGCTGCCGATATTGACCAGCGACGGTCTTCTGGCGAAACGCCTCATACAGCGAAACAGCACAAGCCACGGAGATGTTCAGCGATTTGATGATGCCCACCTGCGGGATGATAAAATTCCCGTCCGCCAAGGCGCGGATCTCGTCACTAACCCCCGAATGTTCGTTGCCGAAGACCAGGGCGACACGGCCGGTGAGATCCATTTCGTACAACGAGACGGCATCCATGGCCAGATGGGTGGTAAAGATCGCATCGGCGCGGCGACGCAATTCCGCGAAACATTCGCGGGCGTCGGTATATTGATGGATCGTGAGCCAACTGGCTGCGCTGCTGCTGCTTTTTGCGCCCCATTTTTTATGCCGCGGTATCCGCGTGTTGAGGATGAAGATGTCTTGTACCCCTACGGCGTCACAGGTACGCATAACGGCCGAGATATTATGGGGGTCGAAGACATTTTCCAGTACGATGGTAAGATTCTCCTGTCGTTTATCCAGCACGCTGGTGATCCTTTGTTCTCTTTCCGGGGTCATAGTGGCTGCCACAGCTCTATTTTATTGCCTTCCGGATCGACGATCGAGCCGAACTTGCCATAATCATATTCCTGCATCTCGCCGATTATGGTCACCCCCTTCTCCTTGAGCTCCGTGAGCAGGGCCTGCAGATCGCTGACCCTGAAATTGATCATATAGGGTTTTTCACTGGGGGAAAAATGCTTGGAGTCTTCTTTAAAAATGGAAAATGTCGTAATACCCGGGGGCATATGGTCAGGCTCATCGGCCCAGTTAAACTGGATGAAACCATGTTGAAATTGGAGCCCGAGGTGCTGTTCATACCATTCCATGAGGCTCTTGGCATCGCGGGCCTTGAAAAAGACGCCGCCCACACCGGTAATTTTTTGCATAAAGATGTATTAGTCAGCCTGTAAGATACGTTATTGGTCATTAATTCCCAAAGGGTGTCTTGTACAGGCAGCCGAAATATGTAATTTTGTAAAAAGAAGCTTTCCCGATGCCCGTTATGCCAAGCAACCCGAGAACATTTGAGTTGGAGGATACCGATGTACTGACCACCACAGAGGAGCCATGCAGTCTCATCGTCTGGAACGATGAAGTGAACACGTTCGAGTGGGTCATAGAGACACTGGTCGAAGTATGCGGGCAATCGATCGAACAGGCCGAACAATGCGCCATGCTTATCCACACCAAGGGGAAATATTCCGTGAAGCGGGGTTCCTATGAAGAATTGAAACCGCTTTGCGACGCCATCACCGATCGCGGCATCGGCGCTACCGTCGAGATGCTTTCGGAGTCCTAGTACGATGTCCCTATTCATCCTAAACAACGAATTGGCCTTTCCGGCGGTGGAGTTGTCCGAACCGGACGGCCTGCTGGCTGTGGGCGGCGATCTGTCCCCGGAACGCCTCCTGCTGGCCTATCGTCAGGGGATCTTTCCCTGGTACGAAGGGCGGCACATCCTCTGGTGGTGCCCGGATCCCCGTTTTGTTCTTTTTCCCCCGGAGCTCCGTGAAAGCAAAAGCATGAAACAGCTGCTGAAACGAAATGTCTTCGAGTTCCGCGTCGACTCCAATTTTACCGGCGTGATCACGAATTGCAAGACGGTCGCCCGGCGCGGCCAGGAAAGCACCTGGATCACGGATGAGGTCAGGGCAGCCTATACCCGGCTTCACCTCGCCGGCTATGCGCATAGCGCGGAGGCCTGGCAGGACGGGCAGTTGGTCGGCGGCCTTTATGGTGTTCGACTGGGCAAGGTGTTCTTTGGAGAAAGCATGTTCAGCACCGTGAGCAACGCCAGCAAATACGCCTTTATCCGCTATGTCCACCAACTGCGGGAAGAGGGGGTGGCGCTCATCGATTGCCAGGTCTATACCGAGCACCTGGAATCACTGGGTGCCAAAATGATACCCCGTAGCGACTTTATCTCCCTTTTGAATCAGTACATCTTGCACATGTAAAAAAATCGACATGTGCAATATTGCAGGGTAAAAATTTAGCTTTTATCTTGTCTCAAGGGTAAACCCTTATCGAGTCCATTTTCTATTCTAAAACCTATAAAACCCGGTAACCATGAAAAAAGTCCTCGTAGCTGGCATCGCCATGCTCACCCTGACCGCAGTCAAAGCACAAGAGATCACCAGCGTAGTAAAAACTCCTTTCTCACAAGCGTACAAACCTTTTAAAGTAGACATCTCCACCGGCGCGGCCATTCCGCAAGGTCCTGGCGCCGGAGGCGGCGTTCTATTCTCCGTAGAGCCCAAGTATACGTTCCTGGGCATCATGTCCGTAGGTCTCCGCATGGAAGCGGCGCTGATGGCCCATGGCTATGTTTCCAGCGATGGTTCCACCGCCAGTGGCAGCGTGGCGGCAAATGCCTCCTATCTGGCGACGTACGATTATTATCTGACGAAGGTGATCTTCAAACCCTTTGTAGGCGCCGGTACCGGTATCTACAATATAGCCTCGGCTTCGTTCTCCGACAATTCAACAAATACCACCGTCGCCTCGTCGGGCGGTTCTTCCAAGGTCGGCGGCATGGTCCGTACCGGCTTCGAATTTCATCATTTCCGCTTTGCCGTGGAATATAATTTCATCGGTAAGACCAACCAAACCGTCACTGAGAACAGCACAGGCGCCCAGGTCGCAACGACCACGTCCAAGAATGGCTATTGCGGCATCAAGCTGAGCATCCTCATTGGTGGGGGGAGAAAATAATCTTTTTAGCCGGCCAGCGTTCCGCATGGGCATAGATCAGCCCCCGCATATAATCGTTCTCGGGATAGCGGGTCAGGTAGTCCTTCAGCCCGGCGGCATCATAGATCGCCGTATCGGCCGGCAGATAACCCATTCCATAGAGGCGGCCTCGTTCGATCAGGATACAGCTTTTTTCTTCGGCATGTCGTCCCCGATCCATCAACGAGAAACTGGGCAGGCTTTGTAACAACGCGTCGATGGCCGCCTCTACCCTTCCATTATAGCTCGCCGGGTCCTCGCGGTGTTCGCAGGCCCCATCGCAGATTTCCTCTTTTACCCCCTGGCAGGTATCGTTATCCGTTTGGATATAACAAAGTTTGGGACAAAGCCGGAATTCGCGGACCAGTTTGCGAAGCAGGTTCTGTCCTTCCTGCAGCAGCGAGAAGGTATAGACCGGCTGTAACTGCTTTTTCTTTTTTTCCAGGATAAGCCGGGAATAGCCGTTCTGGTCTTCGTAGAGATACAATCCGTAGGTCGCTTCGAAACGTTTCAGACTGCGGTTATACGCCGGCCAGAGCCGTTTGATCTCCACACATTCGAGCAGGAAGGCCATCAGTTCGGTGCCGGTGGTCTCGTGCGAGATGGAATAGATATTCCGGAGGAATTCCTGTTTCTGTCGTCCCGTTTTGTTGTTGGAGAAATGGCTGGCCACCCGGTGCCGGATATTCTTGGCCTTGCCGACATAGATCACTTTTCCTTTTTGATCGTGGAAATAATATACGCCGGGGGTCATGGGCAAACGGTCCAGTTGTTCCGCCGGCAGGTTGACTGGAAGATACTGTTCGCTGTTCCTGCCCTTGAGCATGCTCCGGATCAGTTCCAGGCCGCCAGCCTGGAGGATCTTCTCGAAGAGCAGCGTGGTGGCCTGGGCGTCGCCGCCGGCCCGGTGCCGGTTAGGGATGCCGATGCCAAGAAAGGAGCAGATATTACCCAGGCTATAGCTGGGAGCGCCGGGGAAGGCTTTGCGGCTGAGCCGGACGGTGCATAATTTTTTGCTGTTGAGCGAGAACCCGCATTCCTGGAGCTGATGTTTCAGAAAGGAATAGTCGAAATTGACGTTGTGCGCGACGAATACGGCGTCTTTCAGCCATTCGTAGACGACGGACGCGATGGCTTCGAACGGTGGCGCATCAGCGACCATTTCATCACTGATCCCCGTGAGCGCCTGGACATAACGCGGGATCGTCATACCCGGTCTCACCAGGGTCTCATAGCGCTTAACCTCCCGGTTTCCATCGTGCAACACAATAGCAACTTCTGTAATGGCGTTATTAGCTGCATAACCACCGGTAGTTTCTATGTCGACTATCGCGTACATGATCTCGGGTCCGCTCGCCTGCGGCGCAGCGGGGCTGTAAAGATAGCAAGAAACGGCTGTTGGTTATTCAATATAAGCCGACGAAGGAGGCTTCGTCCGAAGGACAGACATTAGCGCTTTGCCGGAAATGCGCTAATTTTTCCCAAAGCGCATTTCCGGCACATATCCTACCCACGAAAACTGTTGTTCCGAACCCTTACTGAAAGCTCCGGCTAAACCCCCGGGATAGTATCTGACTATTTTTGTTTAACCAAAATCCAAATCGTATGGAACCAATGGACACTAAGATGGACACTGTGCGGCATTCAGAAAGTATGGTGATGACTTTCATCACGGCCTTTTTATACTTCTGTGCCATCATGTCCGCAGCGTACTTATTCACCATGTCATAATTTATAGTACAGCCCCGACTTATTAACCCTTTTTAACTCCAGTGCCCTTGTCCTGGAGTTTTTTATGGGGCCGGAAGGGGAGGTAAAAAGATTTTTTTGAAATTAGAAAAAATCTCTATCTTTGTAAAGAACCATACCCCTTCCGTAGCCCTCCAAGCCAAATTCGCTGAGAAACCGTACCTATTGAATTCCGATCCCCTTTGAATTCCAATTTTAATCAATTTGGTTTCACCCTAAAAAATTCTTTTATGAAGAGGATCTTACATTCTTTCCATCTCGGAGAAACTGCGAAAACTGCTTTACTCGCAATTGGATTTATCGGCCTTGTGATGTTCCTGTCCTACCTTTACTGGTTTGCATAGGGCGAAGCTGATTTATAATATATTACCAATTCCCCGGCACCGAGTCCGGGGATTTTTTTGCTCCCTCCGGTCGCCTGGGGGGAATTTTTTTTGACCTATTTTTGCACTCCAATCGAAAATTGTACATGGAACTGAGCAAGAACTATATCCCCGACACCACAGAAGACAGATGGTATGCACATTGGCTGAACAAACGCTATTTCAACAGCACGCCGGACGGACGTCCCGCCTTTACGGTGGTGATCCCGCCCCCCAATGTCACCGGGGTCCTGCACATGGGCCATACCCTGAACGAAACGGTACAGGATATCCTGGTGAGGAAGGCCCGGATGAGCGGTTTCAACGCCTGCTGGGTGCCCGGCAGCGACCATGCGTCCATCGCTACCGAAGCCAAAGTCGTCGGCATGCTCCGCGAGAAAGGGATTGATAAAAATCAACTTTCCCGGCCGGAGTTCATGACCTATGCTTACGAATGGAAGGAGAAATACGGAAATATCATCTATGACCAGATCCGGAAATTAGGTTGCAGCGTCGATTGGGACCGGGTCTCTTTTACCATGGACCCCGACTACTATACATCGGTGATCAGCATCTTCATCGATCTGTATAAGAAGGGATTGATCTACCGCGGCGCGCGGATGATCCATTGGGACCCCCAGGCCAGGACCGCGCTGAGCGACGAAGAGGTGGAGTACCGGGACGAAAATGGCAAGCTGACTTATGTCAACTATGCCATCGTAGACGCCGCGGGGAAGCCCACCGGCAGACATATCACCATCGCTACGCAACGGCCCGAGACCATCATGGGCGATACGGCTATCTGCGTCAATCCCGGCGACCCTCGCTACGCCGATCTGCGTGGCGCCTTCGCCGTCGTTCCCCTGGTGAATCGGCGCGTGCCCATCATCTTCGACGACTATGTCGATCCCTCCTTTGGCACCGGCGCCCTCAAGGTCACGCCGGCGCACGATATCAACGACTATAACCTGGGCCTCAAACACGGGCTGCCCATCATCGATACCCTCAATCCCGACGGCACGCTGAGCGCTGCCGCCGAGGTATTTGTCGGCATGGACCGGTTTGCCGCGCGGAAAGCCGTTGTCAAGGCCCTGAAGGACGAAGGCCTGGTCGTCAAAGAAGAAGACCATCTGACCCGACTAGGGTACTCGCAGCGTACCAACGCCGTCGTCGAACCGCGGATCTCCACGCAATGGTTCGTACGGATGGAGGCGCTGGCGGAACCGGCATTAAAAGCCGTGACCGAAGGGTTTATCCATATCCATCCCGGCGACAAGTTCATGGCCACCTATAAATACTGGCTCGAGAACGTAGAAGACTGGTGTATCTCCCGTCAGCTGTGGTGGGGACAACAGATCCCCGCGTGGTATGCCCCCGACGGCAGTTTCCGTGTCGCGGCGACGCGCGAGGAGGCGTTTGGCCAATTTCCAGCCGCGGCTGGAGACGGTGTCACGATCGTTGCGAGCATGCCATCTGGCCCGCTCCGGGAGACCGCTCTCGGAAACGACGGCCGTCCCTTTACCGCCGCCGATCTGCGTCAGGACGAGGACGTACTCGACACCTGGTTCTCTTCCTGGCTTTGGCCCATCGAGGTCTTCAAAGGCGTCACCCGTCCGGGCAATGCCGATATCCGGTACTACTACCCCACCAGCGTGCTGGTCACGGGTCAGGATATCATCTTTTTCTGGGTTGCCCGCATGATCATGGCGGGGCTTTATTATTTTCCCGACAGCCTGCCGATGGAAGAACGCATCCCCTTCCGGGATGTCTACTTCACGGGTATGGTCCGTGATAAGCAGGGGCGCAAGATGAGCAAAAGCCTGGGCAACTCGCCCGATCTGCTGGGGCTCATCGGGAAATATGGCGCCGACGCGGTCCGGTTCGGGATCATGATCGCCTCCCCTGCCGGCAATGACCTGCTTTTCGACGAAGCTTCGCTCGAGCAAGGCAAGAATTTCAACAACAAAATGTGGAACGCGTTGAAGCTGGTCAAGGGCTGGGAAAGCCGGCTGGCGCCTGGTTCCGGGGCCACATCGGTCGCTTCGGCCGTTGACGGCGGCCTCGCCGCTTCAGCCTCCGGCGGCGTGCATTTTGCCATCCAATGGCTGGACAACCGGCTCCGCGAAGCCCGTACGACCATCGACCAACTCTTCCGCGATTTCCGGCTGAGCGAGGCGCTCAAGACCTTGTATTCCCTGATCTGGGACGACTTCTGCAACTGGTACCTGGAGTGGGTGAAACCGCCTTTTGGCGAATCCATGGACACGGCGATCTACGAACACACCGTGCGTTTCTTCGAGCAGCTGTTGCAGCTACTGCATCCCTATATGCCTTTTATCACCGAAGAGATCTATCACCTGCTGGCTCCCCGGGCAGAAGGCGATGATCTTTGCGTAAGACAGTTCACGCCGGTCGCCGCAGCCGAGGCCGGCATCCTGACGCAGGGCAACCTCCTCAAGGAAGCCATCACGACCCTGCGAGACGCCCGCAACAAGGCACAGCTCAAACCCAAGGACAATATCGATCTCTTTATTCCGATCGAGTTGCAATCCGCCTATGAGCCGATAGCGCGAATACTAGGTCGTCAGATCAATGCAGGCATTGGCTTTACTCCACAACCTATTGGAGGCGCGTTGGTCGTCGTTTGTGGAAAGGACAAACTGTACGTTGTTGCCACCAAAATTCTGGACGACGATCAACAAAAAGAAAACAACCAAAAGGAGCTGAATTACTGGAGGGGTTTTCTCGAATCTGTAAACAAAAAGCTTAGCAACGAACGGTTTGTTCAAAATGCGAAACCCGAAGTCGTTGAATGGGAAAGAAAGAAAAAAGAAGATGCAGAGGCTAAGATCAAGGCCCTGGAGGAAAGTTTGAATGGATTCACTTCGGATTTTTTAGAAAATAGGAATCAACCGCCTGAGCAAAAAAGAGAGTCATTCGATTGATATAAAAGCTTTGCTAAGCTAATTGTAAAAACATTTTCAAGCTGGTATTTACCCGATTCATTTGATCGGCGCGCAAAGTACCGATCTTTCCAATGGCAAATGTTTTGTCGATGGTGGCTATCTTACTTGGCCTTATCAATGAAGATTTTTTAATACCGGAATTGGCATCCGGTTCTATTTCAACATCGGTGGACTCTTTCCAGCCTATTTGAGTGGTAATAAATGCAACGGTGATATCTACCGAAGACACTGCCAACACAAGGGCAGGCCTAAGCTTTGTTCCCGAAAGATCGGTAAAGGGAAAGGGAACGAGAACGATGTCTCCTTTTTTCATCTGGCATTTTACTTATATCGTTCCTTGATATCTTCGATCGAATATAGATTCTCTTCTTCGTTTAAGAAGTTAAATGCGTCGGATTGCTCAACAATAGCTTGCATTTCCTGCTGAAGGGATCGATCATCATATTTTTTCAATATGTAATCTGCAAAATCGGATACCTCCTCCAATTTGTCAGCGGGAAGTACGGAAAGAACTTCCATGGTTTTCTGAATAATGGCATCCCTGGTCATGACACTGTTTTCTCAAATTTAGCTAATTTTTTCCGAATTTCACATCCTAAATCATCGTCGGAACTGCTGGCTGCGTGTCAGTCGATGGGCCGCACCGCATGACCGCTATACCCCTGTGACAGCAGGTTGAGGGGCAGGATCAGTTCCCACTGATTGGGACCACGCCCGCCGAAATCGGGATCGAGCAGACGGCTATAACGGATACCAAAGCTGATGGCCAGCTGGTTCCACCATTTGGTATCGAAATACACCTCGGACCCGAAACTACGGAAGGTGCCGTTAAAGGTCTGTCCCGTGGTATAAAAGTCCATAGCCCGCGTATAATCGTAATAGAGATTGGCCCGGATACGCAGGAAATAAATGATATCGCCGAATCCCCAGTCCGGATACCACAAAGGCAATTGATAGTTGGCGGAATAGCGCCACATGCGGTAAAAATTTTCGGCTGTATATCCCCGGGAGAACGGGAAATTATTGGTAAACCGGGCATTGCCCAGGGTATCGCGTTGCTGGAAGGCGGCGGCCAGCAGCAGGCTATGCGTATAGGCCAATCCGGGCAGATAGAGGAAGCCCGAGGCCAGGAACTGATGGGCTTCGAAGGTCGTCACGGCTCTATTGTAGGATAGGCTGAGGACCTCGGCAAAACGCGGCGCGATCTGCGCCTGGGCCTGCTGGGACTGATGGACGAAGCTAAGAAAGGGATCGATGTAGCCGAAGCCTTTGCTGTTGAACGAATCCTTATACAACCCGGAATAATACCGCTGGTTATAGACGATATCCGACCCGGCCTGCAGACTGGTATAGTTGAGATGGCTGGTCCAGTTCAGCGGTATGCTGAAACCGGCCCGGGCTTCCGCCTCGTTCCAATAGATCGTCCGGTTGCCATAAAGGGCATTGCGGTTAAAGGTATAGTCCCACCCGGCGTCCAGAAAAGGATACAGGGCGCCATAGGTGGCATCCACCCCCACCTGTGTATATTGTTCATTGCGGTTATAAGCGGCGAAGATATCCGTCTCCAGGGTGTTGAGGATATTATCGCTCACCAGGGAAAGCTGGTAGTCGGGATCGTTGATATAGGGTCGCCAGCTATGGAAATTGATCAGATGCGAGGTAACGGGGTAAGACGTGGCGGGATAGGAGGCGGTCCCGATGTGGTCCAGCAGATGGGCGGGTCCCTTATCCAGGGAATCGATCCCCTGGGTCGAGAGCGCGCGGGACCATTCGCCGATCGCCATGGGTTCCAGCCGGATGCCGCTATTTGCGGAGCCATTGCCTCCAGTGCCCGGGCTGCTGCCGCGGGCCGTGTCCAGGTGAAAGCCGACGGCCGTGAAGGTATTCCAGGTATAGCGGCCGTCATCGCCGGCATGGAACTCATACTGCCCGGTGGTGGGATCGCCGTGCGGCAAAAAGACGCGGAATAGCTGTCCGCCTGCCAGCGCAAAGGTGCGGTCCTCTTTATCCCGGGAGGCCGTGAACCAGATCGTATCGGCCCTGACCGAAGGGAAGCCGATGGTCTGAAAGCTAAACGGCAACAGATAGCGGGTGGCGCCGTCCCCGGCGTCGACCAGCGCCAGCGACATCTGGCCTAGTCGGTTACGGACGGCCGTTACGATCCGCGTGTCACCCGCATAAAATTTCGGATAGATATAAAAGAGCTTTTCCGGGTTAGGCAGCTGTTTGATCACGCTTCCGTTAGCGGCATCCAGCACATAGAGGGTACAGGAGCCGTCCGCGGCCTCCTGTACAGTCACGATCCTGCGCCCGTCTGCCGAAAGATCGGGGGAAAAATAGCGGCTGTGGGTGGTCAGCCTGCGGTCTTCGCCGGTATGGGGGTCCAGCAGGCGGATCACGCTATAGTCCCGCCAGCCCCAGCGCGGGTCCGTCTCATAAGCGGCGTAAACCACGCCGGCGGCGGAAAGAGAGAAATAGTTGTCCAGCGAGATGGCCCGGTTGCGCAAGCGGGTCTCCCGGCCCGTAGACAGATCGCGGAGCACGAAGGCCGGGATGCGTTTGTAGCTGCTGCGCATATAGAGCAGACTGTCACGGCCCATGAATTGCGGGAACTCCTCGTCGGCGGAAAAATGTTTATGTAAGCGGGCGAAGCTGTCGGCGGCGACGATGGCCGGTGCGGGGTTGGTCCCCGCGGCAGCGGGCGATGCCGGGCTGGCCAGCCGTGCCTGCTCACGGAAATACGCCAGGGCGTCTTCGCGGTACTGCCTAAAGGAGATGCCGGCATAACGGCGGATCGCGCCCTGCAGGGGATAGAAAAGGCCATGGAAGGCCGCGGCATCGTGGGTTACCTGGCGCCAGAATTCGTCGCCATAGCGTTCGCGTCCATAGGCCACCAGCATGTAGCCGAGGGGATACCAGGTAGGGATATAGTCCACCAGTGAACCGTTGCGGAGCTTCATCCAGGAATACTGTTTTTCTCCGGCCCAGAGCGAACGATAGGTGTTGAAGAAAAAAGGCAGCCGGCCCCGGCCCTGGTCGCTCACGAGGGTCTCCTGGTAGACGGCGTCGCCTTCCCAGAACCAATTGGGCACGGAGAGACTATTGGCAAAAGCCTGACCGCCCTCGCCAAAGAGATAATAGAAGAAACCGGATAGGCCTACGCGGTAATTGTTGTATTGCTGTACGTGCCGGTATTCGTGTATGGCGAGCATCTTTTGCCAGGGCAGGCTGCCCAGATCGAAGCTGTTCTGTTCCGGGGTAAGCTGGAATTCGCTGCGGAAGGGCGCCAGCCCCACATAACCATTGGGGATGGTCGTTTGGTTCTGGAGCACGATATTGATCTTCCGCTGGGAATGCCCGATCGTCGGCAGCGTGGTCCGGGCCAGCCGGTGGACGATGGCCGCCACCTGTTCCGCCGCGGTGTCGAGGCCCATGGGGAAGATGATGCGGGCGGTATCGGTATTCAACTGATGCCATTTCAGGGACGGAGGATTGCCGCCGAAGACCTGGGCTTTCACGCCTGTCGATAGCAAGAGCAATCCAATAAAAACGGGCAGGCGGAAGCGGATCATCGATTTTCAAATTGGTTTACAGGTGCCTCAAATTAATGAATTATTTTCGCCTCAAATCTATGCAGCGCAATTTTCGATCGTTGGCGCTATCCGGGAACTATGATGCGATCCCGGTGGCCATTGCCGGTTTCTTCCTCATCCAGGCGCTATGCGCATACGGCGGCATTGGCGTCTCGCCCGATTCCGTGGTCTATATCAGTACGGCACAGAACATTCATGACCACGGCGCCATCAACGATTTCACCAATATGCCGGTGATGGATTTTCCGGCCTTCTACCCCATCTTCCTCAGCAGCCTGCTTTTTCTCACCGGCCGCTCCATCGTGGCGTTGGGGCCAGTGCTCGACGGCTTGCTGTTCGCCCTGCTCATCGGGGTCTGCGGCTGGATGATGAACCGGTTCTCCCGGGTCTCCCGAGGATATAAGTTCATCCTGCTGCTGTTTATCCTGGGCAGTCCCTGCCTGCTCGAGGTCTACAGCATGATCTGGTCGGAGACCCTGTATATTCTCCTGTCCCTGTTCTTTATGATCGGTTGCTATCAGTATTTCCAGACCCACCGGCTGAGCTGGTTGTTGTTCATCGGGTTGATGGCGGGGCTGTCCTGCGTGACCCGTTATGCCGGTATCAGCCTGGCCGGTCTCGGCGGGGTACTGATGCTCTGCGACGGCCGGCTTCGCTGGGGCTGGAAAAAGCTCGGACATATCGCCCTATATAGCTTCGTCTCGTTCGCTTTGCTGGCGCTCA
>Ga0210396_10001250_pt1 | contig 28443 bp, 19 predicted proteins | sample IncBWH17OmetaG_FD_155466 | JGI IMG/M metagenome (GOLD analysis project Ga0210396, IMG submission 155466) | Forest soil microbial communities from Barre Woods Harvard Forest LTER site, Petersham, Massachusetts, United States - Inc-BW-H-17-O ...
TTGCAGCGCGTGCTGACCGGGAAGAAGTTTCGAACCGGAAATCATCGCCGCCAGCGTGTCCAGAATGTGCTGCTTGGCTTTCTCTGTAACGTCCTCAGGCAAGGCGCGATTGGCGGCCTCGCTCATATACACGCTCAGCGGACTCATTACCGAAATTGTAGCGGTGCTGTTTTTTTCTGTTTGCGGCAAGCGCGAGGCACGAGCGCCCATGGCTGAGGCAACAGCAGGAAATGCCGCAGAGGTAACCGCCAATCCTGCCCATTCCAGCAGGTTGCGACGCGTCAGGTTAAGCGGATTGACCGGGGGCACAGCATCCGTGTGTTTCGGTTTCATGCGCTCCCGCCCCTTGGCCCCAGAATCTTCGATTTCCAAATCGATCCCGCCTCAACGCGTTACGTCGCGCTGACCTGCTTTGCGATCGCCTCACCTAAATCGCGCGTCGAAGCAGTTCCTCCAATGTCCGGCGTACGCGCACTGGAGTTTGCCAAGATCACGGCAATCGCATTTTCGATCGAGTCCGCAGCCTCGCCCGCTCCCAGATGGCGCAACATCATGGCGCCGGACCAGATTTGCCCGATGGGATTGGCGATTCCTTTCCCGGCAATATCGGGCGCCGAGCCGTGCACCGGTTCGAACATAGAAGGGAATTCATTTTCAGGGTTTAGATTTGCCGAGGGGGCGATTCCGATGGAGCCTACGACGGCAGGGCCCAGGTCCGACAGAATGTCACCAAAAAGATTGGAACCCACCACGACATCAAACCAATCCGGATGACGGACAAAGTGGGCGGTAAGAATATCGATGTGGAATTGATCAGTGCGGACATCGGGATAATCGGCGGCCATCTTATGAAAGCACTCGTCCCAGAAGGGCATAGTGTGAATGATGCCGTTGGATTTGGTTGCCGAAGTGAGATGTTTTTTTTGTTTGCGAGCCAGGTCAAACGCAAAGCGCAAAACGCGATTCACACCACGACGCGTAAACACCGTTTGTTGGACGGCCATTTCGTCTTCGGTGCCTTCATACAAGCGGCCGCCAATGTTCGAATACTCGCCCTCATTATTTTCGCGAACGACCGTGAACTCGATTTGCCCGGGCCTCCAGTGTTTCAAGGGCGATTCGATGCCTTCGAACAGGCGCACTGGCCGAAGATTTACGTATTGCCGAAACGCGCGGCGAATGGGAATGAGCAATCCCCAAAGGGAAACATGATCCGGGACGCTGGGATGCCCCACAGCGCCGAGAAAGATGGCGTCAAAGGGCCGCAATTGTTGCAGCCCATCATCCGGCATCATTTTTCCTGACTGAACATACGATTCACAACTCCAGTCAAACGGTTTCCAATTGAAGCCGAATCCAAACCGCTTTCCCACCGCATCCAGCACGCGGATCCCTTCGGGCACTACTTCTTTTCCGATACCGTCACCCGCGATGACGGCAATATTAAAAGTTTTCATTGTTGGTAGCGCATCCCTTGGCTGAGGACAGTGGCGGCAAAGCTGCGGAAGTACCAAGAGCCGCTTCAAGCATCTTAACGAAAGTAACGATTTTCTCAGCCCTTTCTTAGGGACAATGCCCAGCGTTCAGCTGCTCAAATCTGCGCGCCACGCATCTATGGCTGAATTTCATATACGCGCACTTCCGCTTCTTTGCCTTCATGATGCGGGACCGCCAGGTAATATTTATTGAGCTCTGGCACCAGAATTCCCGTCTTGGCGCGAAATGCGCCAGGGATTTTGGCCAGCAGCGCGTAATGATCCGGATCTTTCTGTTCGAAAACATCCAGGAACTGATCGCCGGCGAGATAAATGCGTTTGTGCTGCGCGTCGTAAACGGCGTCGTCCACCATGCCAACAGCCGGAAGATTGGCAATAACTTTGCCGTCATCCGAATTCATCACAATCAATTTCCCGGGATTTCTGGTGACGATAAATAGCCGGTGATTGGCTTCATCGAAGGCCATAGCCACGTTCTGCTTGTCGCCAGCCGGCATCGGCCAGGTGGCGCTGAGTTCGGATTTGTTGCGATCCATGACGCCAACCGCGTCCTTGCCCGTTATGTTCATGAACATGCGCGGGCCAGGATTCTCGAGAGTAACGGCCTCTACGTGATTATTGGGAATTTTGATGTCCCGCAGTTTCTTCGAAGAGTTGGTATCGATCACGCTGATTAACGAATACGGGGTCTTGGCTTCGCGGCCGCCATTCACAACGTACAGGTAGGATGTCTTGGAATCGTACGCAATGGAATCCGCGTCGATGGTAACCTTGATTTCGCCCAGCGGTTTATACGTCTCGCTGTCATAAATCTTCACTGCCGACGCGTCACCCTCTACAACAAAGAGCTTCTTCAAATCCTTGCGATAAAGAATCGCGTGCGGGGCTTTAGTGTCCTCAATGGTGTGGATGCGCTTATTTGTATTGGTATCCAGCACTTCGACCTTGTCGTTTTCTTCGCCGGTAAGAAAGAGCCGGTGCCCATCCACGTCTGGGGCGAAGTGGTCGAAGTCTCCATCTTTCAGACCGGGGAGGGGAATGGTTGCCACCTGCTTCAGAGGAGTTTTTTCCTGGGCAGCCAATTGGATAGCAAACAAAGCAGCTGTAAACACCACAAAGAGACTGCGCTTCATGCTTTCCTCTCCGATCGGCCAGAGGTCCCGAGTTCAATAGGAGCCTGGTGGCCAGCGAAAACAGAGCGGATGCTACGCGAGGTCCGGAAACGCGTCAACGCCGAGCGGCAGAGTATCGCCGTCAAGAAAGGGTCAAAAATTGCAAAAATGCAGAATTAACAGGGGATTTTTGGAGTTTGGCCGGAAACGCCTAAATATAAATTAATGTTGCCTTAAGTTGGTACCGACCCCGATAGATATTATGCTCTGTCACGTTGTTTGACATAACGGATGCGATATCAAACCAAGCATTAGCGCGGCAGTTCTTGCTTTTGAAGTGCAGTCGAGCCAGTCGAGGTGAAGGCGGAATGAACCGAGTCGAGGCTTTGGCATTCCGCCTTCTTTCCATATCCGAACCTGGGGGAGTGCGTGAAAATCCTGAAATATATTGTCGGTAGCATTTTGAGCCTGGTAGTAGCCGCTTGCGCGGGCGCCCAAGCGGCTTCGCCGGTGATCGCGATTCGTGCCGGCCATTTGTTCGATAGCAAAGCGGGTAAACTTCTGAGCGATCAAGTCATCTTAATCAAGGATGAAAAAATAACAGCGGTGGGATCGCGTGACGCGGTGCAAGTCCCGACGGATGCGGTGGTGATTGACTTGAGTAAGAACACCGTTCTGCCCGGGTTAATTGACGGCCACACGCACGTGTTTGGATTCGGACTCGACGGGATTAAGTCTGGTGGTCCACCGTTTGCCAGCCCGATCAACGACACCCGTGAATACCGCACGCTGCTGGCGCTGGCCAACGCTCAAAAGGATTTGCGTGCGGGCTTCACAACGTTGCGAGATCTGATGAGTCACGGAGGTGGGTACGCGGATGTGGACATCAAGAAGGCTATCAACAAGGGTTATTTCCAGGGCCCTCGCATGCAGGTTTCTACCATGGGCCTGGTGGCCACCGGTGAAGGAATTCTGGGGTCACCAGAAGTGAATCTACCGCGAAACTATCAAACTGTTGATGGGCCGTGGGCGGCACGGCAAGCGGTGCGCGAACAGATTCACTATGGAGCGGACTGGATCAAGTTCCATTCCACTTCAGACTACGAGTTTGAACCCGATGGCGAGCTGTTTAGCGAACCAACCTACACCAAGGAAGAAGTGGAGGCGATCGTCGACGAGGCTCACCGTCACGGAAAGAAGGCCGCCTGTCATGCGTTCGGTGGAGAAGGCCTGAAAAATTGTGTCGAAGCCGGAGCGGACACCATTGAGCACGCTATTGAGCTTGATGAAGCCACCGCAGACCAAATCAAAAAGAAGGGAATTTATCTGGAACTGACCGCCTACCACTACTCGCTTAGCGATTACACGGCACGCGATGCTAAACAAACAGGACGGAAGTATAGTTTGCAGGCGATGCGAGAAAAGAGCGGCAAGCTGGCCATTTCTCGCGGACTGAAAATTTCCTTTGGCAGCGGCGTCGGGCCGTTTCCCCATGGAACGCAAGCTGCGGAATTTTCCTACCTGGTCAAATATGGGATGACGCCGAGTCAGGCAATTCAGGCGGCAACCACGGTGGCAGCCGAAATGATGGGCTGGCAAGATCGCATCGGCTCCATTGAGAAGGGAAAATTTGCAGATGTGATCGCTGTTTCGGGCGATCCGCTGCAAGACATTACCGAGCTGGAACGGGTGAAATTCGTGATGAAGGGCGGTCAGATAATTCTTGATCAGACGAAGTGAAGGGAGGGCAGTGAAAAATATCACTGCCAGCGGTACTATGATTTCTGCCCGGTTTTCAATTCAAGAATCGCCACTCATGCGCATCCTGCTGGTTGAAGATGAACGGAAAGTAGCAAGCTTCATCGCCCGCGCTCTACGCGAGAACTCTTACGCCGTCGACATTGCGGAGAGCGGGGAGAGGGCGTTGGAACTGTCTACCGACGTAACTTACGATGCGATACTACTCGACGTGCGTTTACCCGGTTTGAGTGGTATTCAGGTGTGCCGTGAGTTGCGCCAGCAGGGTACGGAAGCGCCGGTCCTGATGTTGACGGCTCGCGGTCTGGTGGAGCAGCGCGTCGAAGGCCTGGATGCCGGGGCAGATGATTACCTCACCAAGCCGTTCGTGCTTGCTGAACTTCTGGCACGGGTGCGAGCGCTGGTGCGTCGTGGGCTGCACAGCGGAAATGCCAAGCTCCACTATGCCGACCTTGAATTGGACCGACACCGGCGGCGGGCCACTCGTGGCAAGGAAGCCATTCCCCTGACATCCAAAGAGTTTGCTCTTCTGGAACTTTTCCTGCTGCGCGCGCCTGACTTGGTGACGCGAAGTGAAATTGTGGAACACGTGTGGGATCGCCATTTTGACAGTGAGACGAATCTTGTTGAAGTCTATGTGAATCGGCTGCGCCAGAAAATTGACCAGAAACGACCCAGCAAGCTTATTCACACCGTGCGCGGCATCGGGTATCGGCTGGGAGCGCCCGAGGCATGAAGCGGAAAACCCTGCGCTTCCGCATGATGATTCTGTTTTGCAGCGTGGTCAGTGCGCTGCTAGGGGCGTCCTATCTGGTTTTTTGGGGCTTGCTGGCGCACGAAATCCCTGCGCAGTTGAATCGTCAATTGGTGGAGACGGGCAAGCCGGTTATCGCAGACATCTCGGCGGAACCGAACGCTCATGACGTCGACCGGCTCGACATCCCCGGCGAATTTTTTGAGCTATTGGACTTCAACGGAAGTGTTTTGCAAAAGTCGAACAACCTGACCGTACCCATTAGTTTTGAACATATCGATGCGGCTGCTGCGCGTCCGTCCTTCCAAGTGGCGCAGATGGGCGGTCAAACGGTTCGCGTAGCGCTGATTCCTTTTCGGCAAGCGAATCAGCCACGCCTGCTGGCGGTGGCAATTCCCACACTGGGAACCTATCGAGTGATAGATAGTTTTGCCCGGATCGCGCTGATTCTGTTTCCAATCAGCTTGCTGCTCACCGCAGGTATTTCGATCATCTATGTTGGGCGAAGTCTCGAGCCCATCGCTGCACTGACGCAGCATGCCGCATCGATGGCCAAGCGGGTAACCAATTCGCAGGGTTTTTGGGAGCCGCTTCCTATCACTTCGCCACACGATGAACTCGGCCTTTTAGCCGAGACGTTCAACCAGTTATTTCGCGGGGTAGATTCGGCGGTTCGGCAGTTGCGCCAGTTTGTAACCGATGCCTCGCACGAATTGCGCACTCCGATTGCGGTACTTCATGGAGAGACCGAACTACTGCTCTCGAAGCCACGCACCTCCGACCAGTATCGAGAAACGCTAAGCATCTTCGACGACGAACTGAAAAAACTGACGCGCATGGTCGAAGGACTCTTCACCTTGTCGATGGCCGATGCCGGCCAATTGCAGTTGCAGCGCGAGCCGCTCTATCTCAACGAGGTTCTGGAAGAGGCCTGCGCGCTGGTCTATTCGCGTGCCCGTACAAAAAACATTGCCATCGTCCGGGAGTTGGAGCACGAATTTCCTTATAGCGGAGACGAAGCTTTTCTTCACGAACTGTTTTTGATTTTTCTGGATAACGCCATCAAGTATTCGCCGAATGATACGTCTATTCACGTGACCATGCTGCAGCACGACGGCACGATACGGATCAGTTTTCGGGATCAGGGCATTGGAATATCCGCGGAGCAGCTGCCATGTATTTTTGAGCGGTTTTATCGAGCGTCGCCGGACCGCTCCGGCGAGCCGCACAGTGGCGGCCTGGGCTTGGCGATTGCGCAGGCCATTGTGCAAGCCCAAGGGGGCTCGATCGAGTGCCAAAGCGAGTTAGGAATTGGGTCCACGTTTAGCGTGATTCTTCCCGTGGTTTCAGACGCCAAGATTGATACTTTCGGTGTAGCTAAACAGAAATTAATAATAGGTTAAGGCATGCTCTGCTCCTATGCACTAGGCTCCGCCACAACCTGGAGGTGGGGCTGTGTCCTTTCAAAATTCCGCTGCAGTGCATTCGTTTGGCCGCAAAGCATCGATTTTTCTTCTGCTAGTTATCTTATTTTCCGTACCGGCGGTCGCGCAGGTAGCCGGCGGAACGTTCTCGGGAACGGTCTCCGACCCTTCGGGTAGCGGCATCCCGAAAGCGAGTGTGCTAATCACTAACACCGCGACCGGGGTGGAAAGCACGGTCACCACTAATAATGACGGCTTGTTCAAGATCGTCAATTTGCTTCCAGGAAAGTATCGGGTCAAAGTTTCCGCCACCGGATTCGCTACAGAAACAAACTCCGGCATCACTATTTCCGTCGGCGCTGAACAAATTTTTGACGTGACTCTTCGTGTTGGCACAGTCTCGAATCGCATCGAAGTCACGACCGAAGCTCCTGCAGTGGAACTGACCACTTCCGACATGAGCGCCGAGGTGAATGCCACCACGGTGCGCGAGCTTCCCTTGAACGGCCGGAGTTGGACCGACCTGGCGGCCTTGCAGGCTGGCGTTAGCACAATTCAGACCCAACCCAGTTTCGCGACTGGTTCGGACCGCGGCAACCGGGGCTTTGGACAGCAACTCACGATTTCTGGCGCGCGCCCACAACAAAACAATTACCGTCTCGACGGCGTCAGCTTGAATGATTACGCGAATGGCGCGCCAGGTAGCGTGCTGGGCGGAAACCTGGGAGTCGATGCCATTCAGGAATTTTCCGTGCTAACGAGTAACTATTCCGCAGAATACGGAAAGACTTCAGGCGGCGTCGTGAACGCTATCACCCGCTCTGGCACCAACGATTTCCATGGAAGCGGGTATGAGTTTTTGCGCAACAGCGCGCTGGACGCAAAAAACTATTTTGAAGCTGCCGACCAGAAAAAGGCGGATTTCAAGCGCAATCAATTCGGTGGAGCCATTGGCGGACCGATCATCAAGAACAAGACGTTTTTCTTTTTTGACTATGAGGGAATTCGCCAGTCCAAAGGAATCGCCAACGTAAACTTTGTGCCGTCTCCTGCGGCCCGGATGGGAAATATTCATGACGCCAACGGAAACCCCATGACCGTCACGGTCGACCCGGAGATCGTGAAATATTTGGCACTGTATCCGGTTCCGACGACGTGTGCCGTCGGCTTAGACGTTTGCCAAAGTGTGTTCAGCGGGAAGCAAATCGTGACCGAAAACTTTTTGACCACCCGCATCGATCATCGGTTTTCTCAGAACGACAATTTGTTCGGCACGTATTTGTACGACAAAACCCCGTACAGTTCGCCAGATCCGTTTGGCAACGTCGGGCTGAGCACCCTATCTTCGCGGCAAATTGTGGCCGTCGAAGAGACGCACATGTTTACGCCCGGCCTGGTGAATGCCATTCGCTTCGGATACAACCATGAACGCGTGGACAACGACGCCAGCGTCACGGCCATTAACCCAGCGGCAGCCGATACTTCGCTGGGTGCGTTCTCAGGCCGCAATGCGTCGGTAGTAAATGTGAATGGTGTTTTGAGTTCCATGACCGGAGGTGTAGGCGGACTGCCAACGTATCTGTACCGCTGGAACTCTTATCAGCTTTACGACGACGCGTTCTGGACGCACGGCAAGCATTCCATCAAATTCGGTGGAACATTTGAGCGCATGCTGTTGCAAGTCACCGCACTCACCGACCCCAATGGCATTTGGTTCTTCAGCGATTTGCCGTCGTTTCTGACCAACGTACCGGCGAAATTTCAAGGAGGCGTCGCCAGTTCGCTGACTCCTCGTAATACGAAACAATCCATTTTTGGCGGATACATTCAAGACGACTGGCGGTGGAAATCGAATGTGACTCTGAATCTCGGTCTGCGCTACGAGATGGTCACCATGCCCAAGGAGGATAACGGGAAGCTCGCCAATCTTCGCAACTTGTCCGATCCACTGCCGGTTTGCGGCACACTGGCGGCAGGCGGTTGCGCAAGCACAGGCACTTTCGTCTACAATCCGACGCTGCACAATTTCGAACCACGCATTGGTTTTGCCTGGGATCCGATGAAGAATGGACGCTTGGCGGTGCGCGGCGGAATCGGCCTCTTCGACGTTTTGCCACTGCCTTACCAATTCATTCTTCTGACTACCCAGTCGGCACCGTTCTTCCAGTACACTTCGCTCAAAGTTGGTGATCCTTCTCTAGCCGTTCCTCTGACGTTTCCGTTCGTGGATCCTTCACTGATTACCTCAAACAAGCTGCGCTCCACCTACGTGGAGTCTCATCCGAAGCGCAACTACGTGGAGCAATGGAATCTGAATATCCAGTACTCGTTGACGCCGAATTTGACGGCCATGGTGGCCTACGTAGGCTCGCGCGGAGTTCACCAGCCATTTCGTGTTGACGAAGCAGACTTGGTGATCCCCACCAAAACGTCGGCGGGATATTTGTGGCCGCAGGTCGACGTATTCGGAAACGTATATTCACCAACTTGCAATCTGACCGATCCTAGCGCCAGCTATCCTTCAAATTCAACATGCGCGCCTCCAAATACTATTAACCCGGCATTTGGATCGGTGCGCGGCATGTTCTATCAGGGCCGTTCCTACTTCAATGCGCTCGAAACGCAGTTGGCCAAGCGGATGAGCCACGGCTTTCAGGTGCAGGGCACATTCACCTGGGGAAAGAGCGTTGACACTAGTTCGGCCACCGTGGCGGGGGATGCTTTTGGAAATTCCATCTCCAGTTTGAACTGGTTCGACATGCGTTTGACGCGTGGTTTATCGGACTTCAATGTGGGGCGCACCTTAGTGCTGAATGGAACCTGGGAAGTCCCAACCGCGAAGTCCTTCACCGGTCCAGCAAAATGGCTGACCGATGGATGGCAATTGGGAATGATTTTCACGGTAAGCGATGGCGTCCCATTCACTCCGACATGGGGTACGGGCAGCGATCCCGCCGGCACTCTCAGCAGCGATGATTTTGCCTATCCGAATCGGCTGACTGGACCGGGCTGTGGGACTGCTACGAATCCCGGGAACCCCACGAATTACATCAAAACCCAATGCTTCGGCATACCTGTCGCGCCCAGCCAAGCCTTCTTTAATGCGAATTGCGACCCTGCGCCGCCGACGTACGTTGATCCGAATACCGGCAAAGGGGGGCTGCTTCCACCGGGAGATCTCAGGTGCTTCAATTTGCGCGGAAATTCGGGCCGCAACGTTTTGATTGGCCCTGGCGTCACCAGCCTAGATTTTTCCGTGTTCAAGAACAATCGCATCACCAAGATCTCCGAAGACTTCAACATCCAATTTCGCCTGGAGATGTTCAATATCATGAACCATCCGAACTTCGCGCCTCCGGGACCGGGCGACGGTAACACTGATATTTTTGCTGCGAGCGGAGCGTCGCTTGCACCTTCGGCTGGTACTGCAGGCGCCCTGGTGCGGACAACAATTCCCGAGCGGCAAATACAGTTTGCGATTAAGGTCAGTTTCTAAGCGAAGCTTTTAGCTAGTTTTAGTGCGCTAGAAAATTGTAGTCACGAGCAAAGTAAAGTAATGAATGCGGCAGTAGATTCGACCGTTGTTGCAGGAGGCTGGTATTTTTATGAGCGTTTCCCGTCTACATTCGATTATATGGGGTGTAGCACTGTGCGCCGGCATGGCCCTCGCTGGACCTCCGGAAGGTGGCTTTCACCTGCTCCAGAAATACGATTTGGGAGCTGCCCCGGGCGGCAAGGAATATTGGGATTACATTACTTTCGATGCGGCGACTCGCCACGTGTACGTCTCGCACAACACTGAAGTGAAGGTGGTTGAAGCCGATAGCGGGAAAATTGTTGGCAGCATCGGAGACCTGAAACGTGTACACGGAACCGCTTTGGTCAGTGAACTCGGGCGCGGATTTCTGAGCGACGGCGGGTCCGACGAAGTGGTCGAATTCGACATGAAAACCCTTAAAGCCACCGGCCACATTAAGACCGGCGGCAATCCCGATTGCATTATTTATGATCCGGCATCGAAGCATGTTTTCACCTTCAACGGGAAAACGAGCGACTCTTCGGTGATTGATCCGGCAACCGGAACTGTAGTGGCGACCATCCCCATGGGAGGGCGTCCCGAGTATGCTGTGTCCGACGGGCACGGCACGATTTACGACAACATCGAAGACAAGAACGAAGTTGTGGCGCTCGACACGAAGACCAACACCATCAAGAACCGCTGGCCCATCGCGCCCGCCGAAGAAGCGACCGCAATTGATCTGGATGACCAGCATCACAGACTGTTCATCGGCGGCCGCAATAAAATCCTGGCCATCATGGACACCGACTCCGGAAAAGTTATCCAGACATTTCCGATCGGTGCGGGTGTGGATACGAATATTTTCGACCCCTCGAGCGGTTTGCTATTTGTTGCGGTGCGCGAGGGCATATTGCACGTGTTCCACGAAGACGGTCCCGACAAGTTCAGCGTGGTAGAAAACGTGAAGACGGAATTTGGCGCACGCAACATGGCGCTTGACCACAAGACCCACAAGCTATTCATCAGTACCGCGGATTTTGGCCCCGCTCCCGCCCAGACCACCGAGCAGCCAAATCCGCAGCCCACGCCCGTCCCGGGAACTTTCCGCCTACTGGTCTACGGCCGTTGAGCGACGCTGCCGAGAGGAAGTAAATGTCACCGGGACCAAAACCAAGGCTACTCGTTGCTGCATTCATGTTAATCGCGTTTTCAGCAGCATCCTGGCTGGAGGCGCGGCACGAACCACCGCCGCAGACTTCTGATTCGGCGGGCTCATCACTCGATTTCGAAACGTATCGCACTCGGATCGAACCTATTTTCCTGAAGACCCGCGAAGGCGGCATTCGTTGTTACGATTGCCATTCGAAGCTGGTGACGCGTCTGCGTCTCGAGCCACTCACGGAAGGGAACTCATCCTGGACCGAAGAGCAATCACGCAAGAATTTCGCTTTTGTCTCGCAGTTGGTTACGCCCGGCAATCCGATCGAGAGCCGCTTGCTGCTGCATCCCCTCGCCCCGGCCGCTGGCGGCGATCCAACGCATACCGGCGGAAAACTCTGGCAAACGCAGAGCGACCCGGAGTGGCAGATGATTGCGAAGTGGGTACGTCATGCTGCGCCCGCTGAGTCGTCCGCTTCTGTCGAGCATCACCCGCCTTCAAATGACTCTTTTGATTATCAGCGCTTCAAAAACGACGTTCAGCCGATATTTCTGAAAGAACGCCCTGGGCACGCTCGCTGTTATGGTTGCCACATTGTTTCCAACCGCGTATTTCATCTCGCCACACTGGCTCCAGGCCAGGCCAATTGGACCGAGGAGCAATCTCGCGAAAATTTTCGCAGCGCCTTGCAGCTGGTGTCCCCGGGTAAACCCGAATCCAGCAGGCTGCTGATGCACCCGCTAGCGCCAGAAGCTGGCGGCGATGCGTTTCACTCCGGCGGCCGGCAATTTGCTTCTTGCGAAGATCCCGATTGGATCGCCATGGCGGAATGGGTGCGATCTTCGGCCGCGACCTCTTCCACAAAAGCGACTTCGGCATCCAAGGTTCGCATATACGTCACCAACAGTGCCGGGGACACCTTGGACGTCATCGACCCTTCCATCAATCAAGTTGTTCAGGTTATCCACGGAATCGAGCTCCCACATGGAGTGGTTCTTTCGCCTGACGGCTCACGCGTTTACGTCAGCAACGAGTTCGAAAGTGTGGTCGACGTGGTCGACAGCAACTCCGCGGAAATTCTGAAAAAGGTGCCGCTCAGTGGCCGGCCCAATAATCTGGCGATTACCAAGAACGGCGATCGTCTGGTGGTGGGAATCCGCGCTGATCCCGGTGCTGTGGATGTCATAAGCACCAATTCGCTAACGCGTTCAGCGACCATTCCCGTCGATGGCAGCGTGCATAATATTTTTGTTACGCCCGACGGGCGTTACGCAGTTAGCGGCTCGATCGAAACGAAGCTCGCTACGGTGATCGATCTGGCCACGCAGCAAATCGCCTGGGTCGTCAAATTTGATCACGGCGTGCGACCCATGACGTTTGACACCAACCCGGACGGCTCGACGCGCAGAATTTTTGTGCAGCTTTCTGGTGTGAATGGTTTCGCTGTCGTAGATTTTGCGAAGCGCGCGGAAGTCGCCAGGATTCTCCTGCCGCAGCAACCGGCTGGATTTGGGACCGCGGAAGATCGCCTGGGCACACCATCGCACGGCATCGGCGTCACGCCAGACGGAAAAGCATTGTGGGTGAACTCCACCATTGCGAACGCCATTTTTAAATATTCTCTGCCCGATTTGAAACTGGAAGGATTCACGCCGCTGCCGCTCGTATATGGCCTGAATCGCGAACCGACCGGCGCTGTGCCTGACTGGATCACCTTCACTCCTGATAGCAAGCGCGTGTACATTTCCAATTCCGCGGCGCGCAGCGTTTCCGTGGTAGACACAGCGACGATAAAAGTCATCGCAGAAATCCCAGTGGGCGAGGTCCCAAAGCGCATCAATACCCTGGCCGTCCGCTGAAGCTTTCGTACACCAAGCGTTGACCTATACAGTCAAACTATTAGGGCTTATGGCGCTGCTTTTCTTCGCCTTCCATCTGCTTTACCCTATTCATCTGCAATACGGCCTGGGGAGTTTGCCCTACGGCAACCTTCACTCCAAGTTTCGGTTGGCTTAAACTTTGCAGAGAGTCTTTTGAATACGAGGTGACCCATGAATCGTCGTCATTTCTTGCGATCAGCAGGTGCCGCGACTGCATGGTTCTCGGTTTCGAAGACCAAGCATTTATTTGCTCAGGGCACGGCAGCGAGCAATTGGCGCACCTTTGAAGTAACAACGAGAGTTGAAGTGCTAAAACCCTCCGGAATGACGCGCATATGGGTGCCGGCTGCGCTTGTCTCTAAAGCTCCCTTCCAGAAGACGATCTCTAATACATTCAATGCCGAGGGCGGGAGCGCCAAGAATATCGAAAGCCAAGTAGACGGGCTTGGAATTATTGCCGCAGAGTTTCCGTCTGAGGTTAAGCCGGTCCTTATCGTTACAAGCCGGATTTCAACCAAGAATTGTGTGGTCGATTTCTCAGCGCCCGGCAAGGCGCCGAAGGAAATTCAGGCAGAGTTAGAATACTACTTGCGGCCAACGAAGCTTCTGCCAACCGACGGTATCGTGAAAGAGACGGCGCTAGAGATCACCAAGGGCGCGAAGACCGATCTCGAGAAGGCTCGCGCTATTTACGAATGGATTGTGGACAATACGTTTCGGAATCCCAAAACGCGTGGATGCGGTAATGGCGACATTCGTTTCATGCTTGAGTCCAAGGATTTGGGTGGCAAATGTGCCGATTTAAATTCGCTCTTTGTCGGCCTGGCACGTTCGGCAGGCCTTCCGGCACGCGACGTGTATGGCGTACGTGTTGCCAAGTCGGAGTTGGGATACAAGAGCCTTGGTCCATCGACAGAGAATGTAACGAAGGCGCAGCATTGCCGAGCGGAAGTGTACGTCGATAGCTACGGCTGGATCCCCGTCGATCCCGCGGACGTACGGAAAGTAGTGCTCGAGGAGCCGCCAGGAAACCTCGCGTTGGACGATGCGATGGTGAAGAATGCGCGCGCGCGGCTATTCGGATCCTGGGAGATGAATTGGATGGCATACAACTACGCGCATGACGTGGCTCTTCCGGGATCGAGCCGCGCGCCGGTTGGATTTCTGATGTATCCGCAGGCGGAAACGGCCGCTGGCCGGCTCGACTGTCTCGATCCGGACGGCTTCAAGTACGAGATTAAATCGAGAGAGATCGCAGCGGTAAATGGATAAGGAAAGTTCCTGGCTGCATGCACGGTGTGGCAATCGGTGGAACATCTGAATCGGAGGGGGACGAATGAGCAACGTTGAACCCGCGTCTTCCTCGACGATTCCGAAGGCCCTCAAGCCAGATGCCGGCATTGCGCTCGGACTTGGACTCACCAACGAGTGCAACCTCAAGTGCGCATTCTGCTACCGCGATCCCACTCGCGCCGACCGTCTCTCTCTAGAGCAGGTCAAGGCAGTGATTGATTGCCTTCCGGTTCGCTCGGTGAATCTGGGAACGGGCGAGAACGGAATGCATCCGGACTACAAGGCTATATTGGATTACCTGCGAACTCGACCGGTGAAGCTCACCATCACTTCGAATGGTCACAGTGTTGCCGTTCTGGAAGATCATGAGTTGCGCGCCTTCCATGACATTGAGTTCTCTATCGATTACTCAACCCGAGCGGAACAGGATGCACAACGCGGCTCAGGTAATTGGGAACTGATTCATCAACAGGCCGAGCGGTGCGTGCGTCTGGGCGTACCCGTGACGATTATCGCGGTCATGATGAAGTCAAATTACTTGCGGCTGGCGGATGTAGCACGGGTCGCGAAACGGTTTGGCGCTCCCTTGCGGGTGAATGTGTACCAGGCTGTGCGGTCCGATCTTTACGCACTTACTTACGAAGAATACTGGCAAGGATTTCGTAAACTTTTCGAAAGCACCGATGTAATTGCTATCGGTGAGCCCTTGGTGCGGGCGATGGCCGGACTCCCTCCGCTCGAAGGCGGGTGCGGCGTCAGCACGGTGAGAGTTACGCCTCGCGCCACAACACAGCCGTGTGTCTATTGGCCGGGCTCCGGTGAGCCGCTTGCCGAGTTGATTTCGTCAGGGTCCGAGATTCTGAACTCGGCTCCTTTTGAGCAGGCCCGTACACTTCCAGAAACGTGCCAGTCTTGTGAGTTTCGAGAGCCGTGTCATGGAGGATGCGCAGGAAGGCGGCGGCTGCAAGGGGCGCTGGCGCAACCGGATTTTTATTGTCCGATCATTCGGGGCGAGCGGCCACGGCTCGAAATCCGCATGGCCGCAGATCGCGATTTGCCAAAAGTCGGAAGTTCCTGCACCACGGTTGTAATTGCCCGCGAATCTGACTCTTGAACATGGGCGTTTAATTAGACGGAGTCTGCCGATTTTCTATTTCGCGTCCATCCACGTATCTGACCCCGCCAGCTTGAACGCGACATTTGAAAAGAAAATATGCGCCGGCTTGCCGTCAGCCGTTCCGCGATGTTCCGTTGAGACCAGCAGTGGTCCAGCCATCTTGTAGCCCGCCCAGGTGGTGGTGACATTGCTCGGCTTCTTGGGTCCGCCGCGATGATAGATGAATTCCACGACGCGCCCATCCTTGCCGACGTAAAGATCCCAAGTGTCTCCGGGAGTGTAGCCGCCAACCTCCGCAGGGTATTTCACCGAGACGAGTGTCGCCGTGCCTTTTCCGAGCGGCAATTTCTGGTTCTCCTTCACTTCCACATTCGCGCTGGTGTCCCAGTAAACGTGGAAGGGAAATATGAACCAGTAATTGTCGTTGACGAAGCCCGGCTCAACTTCATCTTTCACGTTGGCAGGCGCGCTGTTGAGCTGCGACCGGACATACGTAACCTTGACCGGCTTGCCGTCTTTATCTTTGCCCTCGTACGTAACTTGGCCGGTCTTGGGCTCCCAGGTCCAAGTGCGCGCCATATTTACTTTCAAGGCCGGAAGCTGCAGGTTGAAGGTATAGCGGACCGCGTCAACCTGCCCCCAGGAATCAATGCCATAAGTCTTGGCAAGCTGTTCGACAATGGGCGGGCGTGTCTGAGCCTGTGAAGTGCTTGCAAGGAGCAACACACTCAAAAATAGAAAACAAGTCGTCATGGAACGCCGCAATTGTGTCATCGAGGTTCTCCTCCGTAAATAAAGTGAATCGTCGTTTTGGATGACTTACAAAGGTCCAGGGATAGATAAATCGTACGGGAACCGTTGGGTTCAGTCGATTTGGTCCGCTGCGTGTGGTAGAGCGGCCGGTCGTGTGACTCTGCGCAAAGCGAGAATGGCAGCGGCCACTGCGACAGAGCCGTATTCCAGAATCATAATCCAGCCAGGAACTATCCACGGCCGTCCCACCACGCGGAGATGCCAAACATAATAGGTAGGAATAATACTCAAAGTCCAGATCAGGATCGGCAACGAAGAGGTCGACCTGATGAACGGCAGCAGCCACAGCATGTACCACGGATAGACAACCGGCGCACATAGAAGGGATGCAGCCATTGGCCAAGCGAAGGCCTCCGGGGAGTCTTCCGCGGATTTTCTACTCATCCAGATAGCGGTGAGAAAGCCGGCGAGCACCGCCACCCCGGCCACAACCTGGGGCGCCATCAGGCGTTCAAGCGATGCAAAAACGGGATCATTGAAGCGGAAGCGCTGCACGTAGGTGCCGAGAGAGCCGACCGGAATTCTGCCGTGCTCGAAAAAAGGTATGTACAAGAGCGCGAAGATGATTGCCGCCAACACCCCGTCGCGCATCCGCACCCGTTTCCAGTAAAGCGGCAGCAGCACAATCGGAACGAACTTCACCGCAACGGCAAGTCCAAATGACACCGCTGCAACCGCACGCCACCGTCTCAACAGCGCGGCTGCCGACACCAACAGCAGCAACGCGCCCACAATATCGACGTGACCGCTGCCTGCCACCTCAATTGCCAGCAGTGGATGCCAGGCATAAGCCAGAACCCAGTGTTCTCCCTGCTGCGTCCAACGCAACACCGCAAGCAACACCAATGCAATCGCGAAATCGCAAATTACAAATGCTACTTTCAGCGCGAATGTAGATTCGTGAATCGATGTTATGGCGCGGAAGAACAGCTGCGCGCCTGGCGGATACGGGCTCGGCACCTCTGGATTATTCAGAGTACGCGTCTCGGATGTGTGCAGACCGGCAAACGCAGGGTCGTTCGGCACCACCACATAGGGGTTATAGCCGAGCCGCTGCACGCGCCCATCCCAAAGGTAGCGATGAATGTCGTCGTCTAGCCCAGGTGGCATGCGCAGAAATTGAATTTGCCACACAGCGGACAGGACGAGGCCGAAGACGATGACGCGTTTCGGAAATTCTGGCGTGGAGAAGAGCTCGCGGATGGCCAGGAGGTACGCGACACCAGCAACCGCCAGCAGAATGAAAAATGACGGCTCGCCTGTGCGGCTGAAGTTGCGTGCGCAGATCGACAGTGCCGCCAGAAGGGCCGCGCCAAGTCCGTAGAGCCTGTGCGAGGGCGTGAGTTTCACGGGCCTCCCGCACTAAAACCAAGTTGCGCGACGGCCTGCTGCCATTCGGCGAACCATGCGGCAGTCCTTGGGGACTTCTCTGGAGCGAGGTGCAATTCCCGAGCCAGCAGAATCAAGTCGTTTGCCACGTCGATGTCGTAGAACGGTTCCGTGAATCCGGTTGAGAGTTCAAGATCCTTCGTGCGCGTCAGCAATCTGTCGAGAGCAGTCCTTGTTCCCATACCATCGGTTTCGAAGAGCGTCGAGTGAGCAGCTTTAGCTCCGACCAGATAGTAGCCTCCATCGTGGGTTGGCCCGACGACCACGTCGTGCGAGGCGAGTATTTCAAATGCGCTGCCCAGAACCGCCGGCGCGAGATGTGGACTATCGCTATTGAATGCAATGACGTGCCGACCCGCAGCAGTGAAATGTCGAAAAACAGAGGTGAGCCCTGCCGCGAGACCTTGGCCTTTTTGCGGCACGACTTGAACTGTATTACCCAATAGGTGCGCCAATTCATCCTGATCCGGCTCAGGGCACATCACGGCGACCTGTACGCTGGTCAACGACTTTGCCAATGCCAGGGTGTCTTCTAACAGGCAGCGATACAGCGCAGTTACCGCGACAGGAGGAAGGCTCTCGATGAGACGAGTCTTGACCATGCCGGGCTTGGGCGCTTTCGCCATAATGACTAACGTCCGGGCTGGCTGAGAAAAACCCACATTGGTCTGCGTAGAGGTCATCAGAGATTTGGCCGTCGGGGACTTACGCCGGTCGCGGCGATTCGGTCCTTCGACGTCGAAAAGAATAGCCCACGATCCGGCTCAGAATGAACCATGCTGCTCCTACCGTACCCTTCACCGTACCGCTGATTTTAGATTTTCCAATTCGCGGGTAGTAGCTCACCGGGACTTCGACGATGCGATATCCCGCGATGGCTCCTTTTACAATCATTTCTACCGCCCAGCCGTAGGTGGGCTCTTCCAAGGCAAGGGCGCGAAGCACATCGGCGCGGGCGGCGCGAAATGGGCCGAGATCACTGATCTTCACGTTATACAAAAGCCTGATCAGAGCGGCGGCGAGATGATTGCCGAAAGATTGATGCCACGGTAGCGCACCGGGATTGCTTTTGTCACCGAAGCGGGAACCGAGGGTAACGTCAGCGCGTCCTTCGATGATCGGAGCAAGGAGCAGAGGAAGTTCCGCGGGCCGGTCGCTGTAGTCTCCGTCCAGAAAAACCACCACGTCAGGATTTTTCGCATTGGCAATACCCGTCAAACAAGCGCGCCCGTATCCGCGGCGAGCTTCCTGGATGACGTTTGCGCCCATCTTTCGAGCAAGGTCGGCCGTTCCGTCAGTCGAGTTGCTGTCGACAACGATAACCTCCGTGACTAGATCGGATGGCAGATCGGCAAGCACACGGCCAATCGCCTGCGCTTCGTTGTAGGTAGGAATGATGACCGAGACTCGCACGCAGATTCGCTCGTCACCACCACGGAGATGAGGGGCTTCGCCGTGCCAGAAACCCGTCGATGCCCCAAGCACGGCCTGCGCGCCCGATCGCCAGTCCGAGCGAGGCGAGCACCGGAACGAGTAGTTCCCAAATCCATGCCGTACCCCATTCCGAGATCCAAAGGCTACCCAGGTAGAGGAATGCGACTAGCGCGACTGGACGCGTCAGCAGACCAATGAGCAGCAGAATTCCCAGCGAGATTTCCGTCGCCGCTTGCATGGGAGCCGCCATGGACGCATGGCTTGCCGCCAGCTCCATCACCCATTTCCAAACTGCGGGTGAGTGGCTCGATTTGATGTAGTAATTGATCAGACCAGCGTAGCCCCCCGGGGTGTAGAGGCCCTTACCCAGATTCTCGAAGAAGACCCACACGAACATTGCACCGATTGTTACGCGAACCAACGCTAAGCCGTTTGCCGCGTCGGATTGGCCGGCAAAGCTGACCGACGCATTTTGTGGTTGAGTTGGATTAGTCGTCATTCTAAACCTCTGCGAAATAGATTCCACCGGCGGTTAAGTGCGCAATCTTAGTCTATGGTTACCCAGTTGTGCCAGTTGGATGCTTACCTGGAACCTATTGTTCTAATTTATGTTGTTAGCGGAGGAGGGGCGGTTGAGATGGGGGCGACGTCAGGTTTTGGAGGTGTCTGCTACGCGGAGGGCGCGGGTGGATTCGCGAACTACTAGTTCTGGTTCGACGGTGATTTGCTTGCGGAATGGCTCCAGGCCTTTGAGTTGGTTGAGGACGCATTGGGCGGCGATCCGGCCGATGTTGGACATGGGCTGACGAATCGTGGTGAGTCGTGGTTTGCTGAATGCTGCTACCTTAATATCGTCGAAGCCGATTACGGAGACGTCTTCGGGAACGCGCAGCCCAAAATCTTCCAGCGCGCGTATCGCTCCGATGGCGGCCATGTCGTTGAACGATACCAGCGCGGTGAAACGCTCGCGAGTCGCCAGCAACCGCTGCATCACGGGATAGCCCAATTCGGGAGAGCTTAAGTCCTGATCGAGTTCGACGATCAGTTGTTGCTTGACGGGGATGCCGATTTCTTTCGCCACTTGCACGATGGTTCGCCAGCGCTCATCAGAATCCGAACTGAATGGCTGCCCGCGAATGAACGCGATGCGGCGATGCCCTAAGGAATGCAAGTGGGCTAACGCGAGTTCTGCCGCGAAACGGTGATCCAGCACGATGTTCGTTACGCCCGGCAGTTCGCGGTGTCCCGCGACGGCAACTACTGGCACGGAATAAGTATGTTCCAGTGCGGTATCAATGGCGATGAGCGCCTCGGCGCCACGGCCAAGAAGCATTTGCGAATACTCTTCTACCAGATGTTTTTTGTGCCGGTGATGCGCGGTGAAATAAAAATATCCGGCTTCCATTAAATGGTCGCCGATTCCGCCCATCACCTGGGTGTGATAACCGTCTCCAAGCTCCGGCACCAGAATTCCAATGGTCAGGGTGCGACGATTGCGCAGCGAGCGTGCCAAAAGGCTGGGCTGATAGTTGAACTCCTTGGCGGCGGCTTTAATGCGATCGCGTGTGGATTGAGGAATGGAACGCCCCGGAACTTCGTTGAGCACCACGGAAATCGTCCCTGCGTTTAGGCCGAGATGTTCCGCCAATTTTTTAAGGCTGATAGGCTGCTGCTTGCCAGTCGGCTTGGGCTTCAGCTGATTGGTTTTCGGCTGCTTCTTCAACTGGATCACCTGTTCGAAATTGCCGAGACACTTTGCAGGCACAAATCGCGCCAAACCGTACTCACCCACCGGTGCAGCGGGGCTCTGGTTTTACTGTGTCTTTGCCGGACTCATCCTAGCGCAAAGCGCATTGGTTTGACATGCGGCGGACACAAGACCTCGTCAAGCCATCATAAAGGGATCGCGCACATTTACCAGGTTATTGTCGTTATCGAGCCGGGGTCTAACGTCAGTTCCAATGCTTGTGCCGCTACTTCGCAGCAGACTGGCTGCTGTTCACCGCGGTTCGTCAACACCAATACGAAACTCGCGTCGGGATTCTGGAAGGCCACGTGATCGATGCCGTTAACGTCGCCATCAGAGCCGATCACCCGGGCGCCGCGGCGAATTAGTTTCGAATATTGCGCGAGTGCCCAATACTGTCCGCTTCGGGTGATTTCTTGAGTCTTCGAATCCATGGTGACCATACCGCCGCAGGGGAATGGTCCAATGTTTGGTCTCCCTTTTTCGTCCAGCAAAAAATTCCAGCCCACGATGCAGCGCGCCCAGTTGCGAAGTATTGCCGTGAATCTTTGCGACCATTTGATCCAGTCTGTCTGGTAGTCCAGGCTGTTTATGTCCGGACCTCCCTCTGTCCAGTACGCATCCTTCGTCGGGAAGAGTTCGTGAACGCGGGTCATCGCGTCGGGAGTGCCCATATAGCCATGCCAGGCGACACCGTCGACATATTTGTTAACCAGCGGATCACTGAGTTCATCAATCGCGCGTCCCGCGAGGTTATAGTTGTGGTCCAGTATCCAGATCTTTGTGTCCAGGCCACCGCGCTCCAGCATGGGACCGAGATGCTTGGCGATGAATTCGATTTCGTACTCCTGTCCCCACAACGCCGCGGGCATTCTGCCGTCTTGATCGGTGTCGACTTCGTTTTGAATGGTTACCGCGTTAATCTTCACGCCTTCGGCTGCATAGCCACGAAGGAACCGAGCGAAATAATCCGCATAGTTTGCTAAATATTTCTTCCTCATGGATCCGCCGAGCATGGATCCATTCGCCTTCATCCATCCCGGAGGGCTCCATGGCGTGGAGAACAAAAACAGATCGGGGTTCATCTCGCGAGCGGCGCGCAATGTGGGCAGGATATAGGTCCGATCGTGATCGATGCTGAACTTTGTTAAGTCTGGATCGGGATCTAAACTCTCATCGTAGTTATAAGCATTCAAGGAGTAGTCGCTTGCGCCTATACAGGTCCTGCCCACGGAAAGCCGCAGGCCCTTTTCGCCGAACAAATCGGAATACAGCGCCTCGCGAGGTTTGGCAGGCATTTGAGAAAAGAGAAAGCAGGATGCGTCGGTGAACGCGGCACCGAATCCTAGCATCGTCTGGTACTGCTTGGAAGCGTCGATACGGATCGTAGAGCTTGCTGCTTGGCCTGGTGCAGAACTCCATTGAGGTGATTTGATTTCCTCAAATTTGCGATCTTTCGATGTGGACCATGCGCGCACGCGATTGGTTGCCGGTTGTAGTTTGAGAAGCGAAGGATTCGTTGCTGCAAACGAACCCGCTGCGGCGAGCTTTAAGAAGTCCCTGCGACTTGCTAGTGACATTGGAAGATCCTCCTCGACGACACTTGCCCTTCATTAAGATTTTGCTGTTATGCGCCAGAACGCTGTAAGACAACCGATTGTTTGCAGGATAAGGCGGAGCAGGCCATTTTGGCAACTGTAGAACTGATGCGGGAGGCGGAAGTGCCCCGAGTTTGGCTTATATCTGTAGACAAACGATTACCTGAATGGACAGTATCGTATTTTATGCTTGACAAGTTGGTCGTGAGGGTTTGTAATGCCCCCAATATTAGTAGGAATCTACTATTAAGCTAGCAAGACAACCGTTTGCCTGTCGAGGCATTGGTGGCTGTAAGAGAACCGCTGTTTTACAGCCACGCGGTTGAGTTTTGGTTGCCGGGTGTGAAGGAACCCGCTTTACGGTGCTTTAGCGGGTTTGAAACGCCAACTTGTGGTGGAGGAATTACAAAAAATGAGAAGCACGATTCGCTTGGCACTATTCTTTCTTGCCTTGCTGGGCATTGCTAGACTCGCCTCGGCCCAGAGCACGAACTCTGGAGATATTCGCGGTACGGTGTTGGATTCGACCGGCGCAGCAGTCCCTGGGGCGGCGGTGACGCTCACCAACGTTGATACCGGTGAGGTGCAACACTTCGTCACGAATGATGACGGCATTTACGACACAGTTTCGACCAGGGCAGGAAATTACAAGCTGACTTTTGCGAAGCAGGGCTTCAAACAAGTCAGCCGCGGTCCTATCAAACTGGAAGTCTCGATCATCACTGTCGATGCAACACTCGAGGTAGGCCAGATCCAGGAAGTTGTGACCGTGGAAGACTCAGGTCAGGCTCCATTGTTGCAGACGGAAAGCGGTCAACAGGGCACCATCCTGGAAGGACGCACAATTGACGCACTGCCACAAATTGGCGCCGGTATCACCGGGAACGATTGGGCAAACTTCAATATTTTTCTGCCGGGCGCCTCCAGTGCGCCGACCCAACCATCATCCGAAGGAAGCGGAGCTTATAACGCAGGAGACGCCGTATCGATTAATGGAAACCTTCCCAACTATGCAAACTTCCTGGCGGATGGAGCCACGGTAGTTTTGCCGGTTAGCGGAAACGTTGACAATTCCATTTTCGAAAGCATTTCGGAAGTGCAAGTAACTACGTCGTCATTCTCGGCGCAATATGGAATTGGTGGCGCGGTTTTCAACCAGATCAGTAAGAGCGGCACCAACAAGTTTCACGGATCGGTCTACGAATATTGGCAAAACGATGTTTTAAATGCTTCGAACTTCTTTCTTGGGCCGAATGACACCAAAGTGAAACCATCGATCCGCTATAACGAGTGGGGCGGTTCTATCGGTGGGCCGATCATCAAGAACAAACTGTTTTTCTTCTTCGTGCGCGACAAAATCACCAACAACGGAAGTGGAAACGCGCATTTCAGTAACGTTCCAACCCTGGCAGAAAGAGGAATGGGCACTGTTAATCCGGGACAATACGATTTCAGCGCATTGGCAGCACCTATTTACGATCCAACTACGGCAGGAGTAGGTGGAGTTCGAACTGCCTTCGCCGGCAATATCATTCCGGGAAACCGCATCGATCCCGTAGCGCTGAAAGTCTTGAATTACTATCCGTTGCCAAACTCCGGCGGACCTAATGCCACAGCAAATAATTATTTTTTCGAGTCACCGTCTTCGAATCCGAACCTTCGCTACTTCGGGCGCATTGACTACGATTTGACGAAAGACAATCGGGTCACATTTTCGATTACCGCGAAGAACAATCCCGGGAAGAATTTCAACCAGTGGCAATGCCCGATCAATTGTTTTTCCGGAGATATCGACGGATATAACGTACAACTGTCGGACACCTGGTCGATTACCCCGACTTTTGTGAACGAATTCCGCATGGGCTATACCAAGCAGGGTAACTGGTTCGTGCCTCAGACTCTGGGATTCAATGCGGCCACCACGCTGGGTCTACAGTATTCGAAGGCGGACATTTTTCCGACCTTCAATATCAACGGTAATTGCTGCACATCGTTGAGTCCCGGCACGAACGCAATCTACATCGAAAATTTGTATGATCCGTCGGATGTGATCACGCTGATCAAGGGCAAGCACATCCTGCACTTCGGTGTAGAAGTCTTGATGGGAGAAGGAAATACGACTCCTTGGGGCAACGTGGATGCCGGGCAGTTTACGTTCACCGGACAATACACTCAGCAAAACAACGGAACCGGCGGTTCGGGTTTCGCGGACTTTCTGCTGGGCGACGTAGAGCACTGGCAAGCGACGAACCAATCCGTCACTTACATGCGCATCAAGGATCCGCAACTCTTTGTGCAGGATGACTTCAAGGTTCGTCCAAATCTGACCATCAACCTGGGACTGCGCTACGAAGCCACGACGGGCATGAGCGAATTGCATAATGCCATAGGAGGATTCGACCCGAATTTGATCAATCCTTACGACGGATCGCTTGGTTCGATGTGGTTTGGCGGACAGTACGGCAGAACTTCGTTGCAGAAGCCGATTTACAACATCTTCTTGCCGCGCGTGGGCTTTGCCTGGTCGCCTATGGCGAATACCACGGTGCGAGCGGGCTATGGTTTCTACGCGTATAACTTCAGCGAAGATACCTATGGGCAAGGCTTGGGCGCAGGTTCACTTGGAACGAACACTGGCAATGCCACCGATCCAAACGCAGGTGCCGGTCCCAATCCGCTAATCGCGTTGTCGTCTTCCGCTGCCACAGCGGGCCCGATCCTCAATTACGTGACGGGCTCGCCAGCGGCACGGCAGCCTCTGACGTACGTTACGCCGAAGAATCCGCAAAACGTGACGTTCACTCCGTACAACGTGCCGGTGGCTAAAATCCGTGAATGGACGCTGAGCGTGGAGCATCAGTTCGCTCGGGACTTTGCGGCTTCAGTTGCGTATGTAGGCAGCCACGGCAGCAGCCTGCAATTTCCCACGGACTTGAACCAAATTACGAATCTGAGCGTGCTGGCGGGTGGCCCGACGACCCAGGCGCAACGTCCGTTCCCGCTTTTTGGAAGTGTCGGGGGAAACTACTACAATGCGATTTCCAACTACAACGCACTGCAAACCGGAGTGACCAAGCGTTACTCCTACGGACTGACTTTCCAGGTGAACTATGTGTGGTCGCACTTCCTGGATGATCAAGACTCCGGAGGATGGGGCAGCCGCGGTGGCGTTCAGAACTGGCAAATCGGAAGCGACCCGAAAGCCAACTACGGTAACTCCAACTTCGATATTCGCAACGCGTTCAAGGGTATCGTGAGCTACGAACTGCCATTTGGAAAAGGCAAAACCTACCTTAATAACGGCGTACTAAACGACGCGCTGGTTGGCGGATGGCGGATTTCTGGAACGATCATCGCGCAGGGCGGGAACCCGTTCACCGTTATCAATTCCAAGAACAACAGCTACTCACAATGCGGCAATGGGTGCACATGGTATCCCGACATCGTGGGGAATCCATTTGCGAACGTGCCGGCGGGTCACTACTTCAACCCCGCGGCGTTTGCTTCAGCCGCGCCCGGAACCTTTGGCGACGCGGGAAGAAACACCTTGCGTGGACCTGGGTTGACGGTTGTCAACCTATCCTTGGGTAAGGACTTCCACTTTGGCGAACGGTTCGGGCTGCAATTGCGAGCTGACTTCGTCAACGCGTTGAACCATCCGAGCTTCCAGGCGCCGCACAGCGACATCAACAGCCCGTCGAACTTTGGAATAATTGACGGCTCGTCGCCGGGCTTTGGGCCTGGGAACAGCAATGGTATCGCTGTAGCGCCTCGTAGCGGGCAACTCAGCGCTCGTTTCTCTTTTTAACCGGCCAACCCCAACAAGAGGACGGCTCAACCCCAGCCGTCCTCTTTTCTTTTTTGCGCGACTTTAAATGGAGATGCATTCGACACGCCGTATACTACCGAACATGAAGACAAAGGCACGGATTGTCTCGGTCTGCGTGGCATTTCTCTCTCTCGCTTTTTCCTCCTTCTCGCAAGACGCCCCGAGCCGCCAGCAACAAATCGATTCGCACAAAGCGCAAGCCAAGCTTGATTTGCAGCAGAACAGGCCCGATCTAGCGGCGGCCGAATTCAAAGCGATCGTTGCACTGGAACCCAATAACGCAGACGCGCGCGGCAATCTGGGAGTTCTGCTGTTCTTTCAAGGCGCCTATCAAGACGCGATTCCGCAATTACGTGCTGCGCTCAAGCTGCAGCCCTCGATCTGGAAAATTCAGGCGCTGCTTGGCATGGCGGAAAAGCGGACCGGTGATACTCCTTCCGCGCTTCGCGACATGGAAAAGGCGTTCCCGAATTTGCTGGAGAAAAAGATTCGCATAGATACGGGCATGCAGTTGATTGAAATTTACTCTTCGACGGGCGAGTTAGAGAAAGCGGCAAGCACCGTTGCTGTGCTCCAGGAACTCGATCCCACCAATGTCGAGATCATCTTCACGGCCTATCGCGTTTATTCGAACCTTGCTGACAATGCCCGGCTGAGCTTGATTGTGGTGGCACCAAAGTCTGCACGCGTGCACCAGATGATGGCGCATGAGCTAGCCAGGCAGGGTCACACGGACGAAGCTATCGCAAACTATCGCGAAGCTCTAAAAATCGATCCCAATCTCCCTGGCCTTCATTTCGAACTTGCCGAGATGCTGAACAATTCCTCAATTCCGGATGGGCGGGAAGAGGCTCGAAAAGAATATCTGGCGGCGCTAGCGGCGAATCCGGCCGACGAGAAATCGGAATGCCGGCTTGGCGATTTAGCTGCGTTGAAGGGCGATCAGCATGGCGCCGCCGAGCACTATTCGCGTGCGCTGGCTCTCCAGCCCAACGATGCCGAAGCCAATATCGGTCTGGCTAAGGCTCTGATGACCATGAACGAACCTGCGAAGGCCCTGCCGCTTCTGGAGTTGGCTGTCAAAGTAGATCCCACCAGCGCCGTGGCGCATTTCCGTCTGGGCACCGTATACCGGCAGATGGGCCGCGCCGCCGACGCCAATCGTGAACTTGAGGAGTACCAGAAGTTCAAGGATATGAAGGAAAAGCTTCGGGAAACGTACCGGGAGATGCGTTTGCAACCGGATCAAAAAGATCGCGAAGACGATGCACGCAACTAGGCTTTTTTACTGGCGCCATTATCCGAGAAAGCGAGAAAAAAGTTTGAGACTCATCCGGGGCCAGGCAGTAGGGAAAATCGTGTTCGCGGTAGCATTGATTTTCTGTTCCTCTGCTTGCTTCGCCGGCGATTCCTACTATACGGAACGCCTCCAGGACTCCCGAGCTGTTTATCTCACGCGCGAGAACTTTGCGGTCCATGGTGATGGGGTAGGGGATGATTCCAGCGCCTTGCAGCAAGCTATAAATAAGGTGCAAGAGACTCACTATCAGGGAATTGTCTTCGTGCCGTCGGGCCGTTATCGGATCTCGACTACCATTTATATCTGGCCCGGGATTCGCGTAATCGGGTTCGGAAAAACCAGGCCTGTACTGATTTTGCCCGCAAACTCATCGGGCTATCAGAAGGGGCCGGCTTACATGCTGTATTTTGCGGGTGGCCGTCCCGGTAAAGACAGCTCTCCGCAAAAGGCTAAGGAGGCCGCGAAGGTTAAGCCTCCCGATGCCAATCCCGGAACGTTTTACTCTGCAATCAGCAACGTCGATATTGAGATTCAAGATGGGAATCCGGGAGCCGTCGCAGTCCGCGCACACTACGCCCAGCACTGTTACCTGTCGCACATGGATTTTCATTTGGGGCCGGCGCTCGCCGGAATTCACGATGGCGGAAACGTGGCCGAGGACTTGCATTTTTTCGGCGGGAAATACGCTATTTGGACGCGCAAGCCATCTCCGGGATGGCAGTTCACCATTATTGACAGTATTTTCGAAGGCCAAACCGAAGCTTCAATTCGCGAACACGAGGCAGGGCTGACGCTGATTCGCCCGCGCTTTCAAAACGTG
>Ga0210396_10001251_pt1 | contig 28437 bp, 23 predicted proteins | sample IncBWH17OmetaG_FD_155466 | JGI IMG/M metagenome (GOLD analysis project Ga0210396, IMG submission 155466) | Forest soil microbial communities from Barre Woods Harvard Forest LTER site, Petersham, Massachusetts, United States - Inc-BW-H-17-O ...
CGTATACCCCATGTGGCAGGTTGCCGATGTCGATGGTCTGCCGCCAGACCCTGCTCTGCTTTTCGAATTGGTAGACTTCTAATATCCGGCCTTCCATGTCAGTGACCGAGACCATCATCGTCCCCGTGGTGGAATCGGTCAGGCGCAAATAGACGAGACCGTAAGAGGGGTTGGGGCTCAGGGTGACATTTAGGTCCGGCGCCTCGGACTGTTTTCCGATGGCTGTTACTTTCAGGATGCTGTACAGCGTGTCAGTATTATCGATATTGACCTGTTCCAGCCGGTAGTAATTCGCTCCGGCCACAGGAGTCGTATCGGTATAAATATAGGATGCGCCGCTATCTGGCGTTCCGGCCGCGGCCAGCGTGTCCAGGTTGGTGAAGTGAACGCTGTCGGTAGACCGTTCGACGACAAAATAGTTGTTGCCCTGTTCCCTGGCGGTCGTCCAGATTACGTTGACTTCCCTGCCGCTGTCGACGGCTGTTGCCGTATAGATGGTCAAGACTACCGGCAAGGGCGCGGTATCCGAGGGCGACGCGGCAGGCACCTGCACCGGCAAGGCCGCGTAAAAGGAATCGTCACCGGCGTTATCGACACTTTCCAGGCGGTAATAGTTCAAACCCGGTATGGGGGCATTGTCGGTATAGCCATACGTGGAACCGCCGCCCGGCGGTGCCGTCGACGGCACCGTTCCGAGATTGGCGAAGTGGACGCTATCGGTGGACCGTTGAACGATAAAATAGCTGTTGCCCGTTTCCGTGCGCGTGGTCCAGTCTACCTGTACAGCTTTATCGTTTGACGTCAACGTTGCGGAATAGGAAGACAATAAAACCGTAGGCGGATACGGGCCCACAGCGATCTTTTTGATCTCATACAACGAATCATGCCCATTGATGTCGACCGCCTCTACCCGGTAGTAATTTACGCCGAAGACCGGTGATAGATCGGTATAGGTATAGGCATAACCACCTCCGGTGGGCGCCTGCGATTGAATGGTATCGAGACTCGTGAACTGAACGCTGTCCGTGGACCGGAGGACGACGAAATACTTATTACCCTGCTCGGAAGCTGTTGTCCAGTCGACATCGACGTTTTTGCCATTCGCTGTTAGCGTGACCGTATAGCTGGTGAGCGCTACCGGCAGGACGACCGGCGGCGGGGGCGGAGCGGGAACCACCACCAGCAGCACGGAATAGAGCGAATCTTTGCCGGTGGAATCGACACTTTCCAGCCGGTAATAATTATTTCCGATGAGCGGCGAATTGTCCGTATACCGGTAGGAGGAGCCTTGCCCGGATTTGGCCGTAGATGGCACCGTGCCGAGATTGATAAAGGTGATGCTGTCGGCTGACCGCTGTACGACAAAATACTTGTTGCGGACCTCTTTGGCGGTTATCCAGTCCACATCCACCGCCTTTTGGTTTTGCGTCAACGTAGCGGTATAGGCGGTGAGCTGTACCGTAGGCGGCGGCGGCGGCGGCGGCGCCGGGGCAGGCACCTTTACTTTCAGGATGGCAAAGAATGTACTGTTCCCCGTGGTGTCGACACTGATTAACCGGTAATAATCCGTCCCTGCGAAGGGCGATGCATCCGTATACTGGTAGGAGGCGCCTCCGCCTTGCGGGGCCGTCGAAGCCGTCGTATCCAGGGTGGTGAAATTGATGCTGTCGGTGGACCGCTGTACGACAAAATATTTATTCCCCCGTTCCAGGGATGTCGTCCAGGCGACGGTTACTTCTTTTTGGTTCGTCGTGAGGGTGGCTGTATAAGCGGATAGCTTTACAATGGGCGGTGGCGGCGGCGGCGTAGGGATGGTATCCCCCGGATCACGGCTATATTGCAACATCCATTGGAAACAGTTCATCCCGTTATGCAGGTTCTTGTGGAGGTCATAGGTCTCCGTCCAGGCATCGTGCCCGTTGGCCGGCCAGATCGTATCCAACGCCAGGGGTTTGATCTGCGGAGTCTGGCTGTTGACGAGGGCAATATTGTTGATGGTATTGCTACAGGGGACCAGGGAATCACCCCTGTTAGCCGTGGCGAAGATGGCGACATCGGCTTGCGCCAGGTACTGGGCGCCCCCCCATAGCTGCCCGGCGGAGATAGGCAGGATGGCGGCTATCTTGTAGGCCCGGTCCAGACTTGCGCAGGGATACCACCAGGCGTTGTTGCCGCCGTCGCTAAGCCCCGAAAGATAGACCCGACCGGTATCGACATTGTAATGCCGGAGGGAATAATTGACAATCGAATCCAGATCGCTGAGAACGGGCACGTTCTGGTATTGCGGCATGATGACGATAAACCGGAAGGTCTTGTTGTTGACCGAGAAGCTGTCGGGCCACTGCCCGGAGGTGATGAGCTGGCCCGGTCCGTTCCGGAGCACATAGGTCAGTTCGGCGGAATCGCCATTCCCCAGGTCGCCGTTCCCGCTGAACATGATCAGCAGTGGAAAGCCTTTACCGGTAGGCTTATAGCCGGCTGGAAGCCATTCATAATAGCCCGGATTATTGGCGCTGGTAGAAACATATCTTGGGGTCAGCTTCTGTGCGTCGGCGTGTCCTAAAAACAAAAGGGTACAACACGCACAGACCGATCCTCTGAGAAAACGAGTAAAAGTTTTCCTCATAATTGGGTAATGAATGGATTGACATGAAGGTTGCGACAGGTACGGAACCCGCGATAAAGGGAATGGGGGAGCTTTGAATAAGAAGAGGAAAATAGCAGAGAATAAGAAGAATAGTCAAGCTTACAAATGCAATATGTATGCCATACCCCCCTGCGGACGGCACAAAATCTCCTGCTTCTTATGGTCCCGGGGTGTTATTGTCCCTGGGCCAGCGAATAGGCTTTCTTTCCTCCCCACATGTTCAACAGCTCGGAAGAACAGATCTTAAAATCACCGCTAAGGCTTACATAGAGTCCCAGCACATCCTGCTGGTTCAGCGGAGACCCGTCGATGCTTTCGAACCGGACATTGTATTGATTTACCAGGTTCGTATACACGGAGCCCGTGGGCCATACCTGGGTGCCCCTGTTGCTGATATTGACGAGTTTGAATTTTACGCCCGCATGACGCTGACATTTCTTGGCAATGAACTCCGGCTGTCCCGAGCTTTCGATAAAGAGATCGACGCCGACGATCATCTCTTGCTGCGTTTCCTCGGAGACCATCATCTCGTTCCGGGAAAGCTTGAATTCCGTTGCGGTCACCGGCGCATTGGGCAGCAGGGGTTTGGCCATATGGACCGGCTGTTTTCCGAAGTTGGCGATGACGGCCCCGGCAAAAGCCGTGGTGTTCAGCGCTGTAGTGTTCTTGTCCCCGAAATCGCCCGTATGCACCCCCTGTTCAAGGGTATAGAGCAGGGCGTTCTCGATCACCGCCGCATTTTCCATGAACCCCAGGTGACGCAGCAGGGAGATGCCGCTCAATAAGAGAGCCGTGGGGTTGGCGATGTTCTTGCCGGCGATGTCGGGCGCCGTGCCGTGAACGGCTTCAAAAATAGCGATGTGGTCGCCGATATTCGCGGACGGCGCGAACCCAAGACCGCCAACGAGCCCGGCACAGAGATCGGAGATGATATCGCCTTGCAGATTGGTGAGCACCACGACATCGAACTCCTGCGGCCGGACCACGAGCTTCATGGCGAGATCATCGACGATGATGTCGTCCGACTTCAGTTCGGGGTATTCTTTGGCCACTTCCTGGAAACACTCCAGGAAAAGCCCGTCCGTGAGTTTCATAATGTTCGCCTTATGGCCGCAGGTGATCCGCCGGGCGCCATTCTTTTTCGCCATCTCGAAGGCATATTTGATGACCTGCAGACTGCCGGGCCGGGTAATAAAACGACGGCTCAACGCCACATCCTGCGTCAGCATATGTTCGATACCGCCATAAGTGTCTTCGATATTTTCCCGGACAATGGTGATATCGATAGGGATGCCGGCTTTGGAAAACACCGTATCGACGCCATGCAGAGACTGAAAGACCCGCTTGTTGGCATAGGTATTCCAGGTCTTGCGCGCCGTGACATTGACACTCTTGACGCCCTTGCCCTTGGGCGTCTCCATGGGCCCCTTGAACAAAATACCCAGTTCCTCGATGGTCAGCTGTGCCTCCGGCGTCATCCCATTGGAAAACCCTTTGTCAAATACCCATTTGCCCATGTCCACGAAAGTATATTCGAGTGGGACCTTCCCCGCGTTGAAAATGCTTAGTACGGCATCCATGATCTCCGGACCGATCCCATCTCCTTTTGCTACTGCGATCTTCATATATTATTATTTTTTACTTCTGGTTGTTGTGCCCTTTTGAGGGCACAAAATTAGCTTAGATTTTTCGGCAAAGCCTGCCCTATTTTTGTTAACTTTAACCGGACGCAGGCCGGTTTTACGCACAAAGTGCGCAGACATTAGCGGAAATCCATTAAAAACAAGAAACTTTTGGTTAATGGCAAATAAGATCTCAGAAGGAATGGAGGTGAGTGTGGAGACCTTTTACCAGCCGGATTATTCCAACCCCATATCCGGCGAGTATATGTTTGCCTATAGGATAACCATCGAAAATCACAACAACTTCTCCGTAAAATTGCACCGCCGTCACTGGCATATCTTCGACAGCAACGGGTCCTATCGCGAGGTCGAGGGTGAAGGCGTGGTCGGCGTACAACCCATTCTGCAACCGGGCGAGCGTTATCAATATGTCAGCGGCTGCAATCTCCGCACGGAGATGGGCAAGATGTACGGCTCTTACACCATGGAGAACCTCAACAATAAGAAGACCTTCGAGGTCAATATCCCCATTTTCGAGATGATCGTTCCATTCAAGATGAACTAGCCTCCCGGTTTAACATTTTCACAGGCAACAGTTCTCCCCATTTGTGTGTCATTGCCTGTACAACGACTTCCCATGAAAAAATTGCCAGGTTCGAGGTCCGGAGGGCCACCGCCAGGCGGCCGGATCTTAGGCTTTGCCGCCTTATTGCTGGCGCTTGCCGGGCAACCCGGCTGTAAGAAAAGCGAAGCCCAACCCCAGCTTACAGAATATAAAGCGGCGCTATACCTGGCCAGCCCGCCAGGCGACGGGGCGCCGATAGACGAGTTGGTCCTCGACAGCACCAGGGAGACCCTGGTGCCCATCAACAAAAAAGAAGGCTGGCCCCAAACGCAGCAGGCGCCCACACCAGTAGGTATCCGGTATGTCGAAACGGGAAAGACGTATACAGAGATGCGTAACGGACAGGCTTTGCATTTCCGCGAGGTCTATGTCGTCTCCTTCCGGTTGCTATAACGCCGGCCTCCGCACGCATTTCGACCTCATCACAGCTCCATCTTCTGCTTCGACACGCCGGCGCGATAGAGCGCATAACCCATCCCCGCGAAAAAGAGAAAGCCCAGCAGAAAATAGCCTGTTTCGCCCATGGTGCTGCGCATCCAGTTTTCCGTGCTCAGCCGGTCGAGGAATGCCACGACGCCGGCCGGTATTCTAAGAAAGGCAAAGATCACTCCCATCAGGGCGCCGCCGGCAACCAGCCCCGTAGCAAAAAGATTCCCTTTTTCGAGGTCCTCTCCTTGCGCATGCACCTGCTCGCCCCGGCGTTTCTTGATCCCGTCCACTACCCCGCGGATGGCTCCGCCGATAAAGATCGGCAACGTCGTCGAAAGCGGCAGATAGACGCCGATGGCGAAGCTCAGGCTCCTGATCCCGCAAAGCTCCATGACCAGCGCCAGCGCCGCGCCGACCAATACGAAATTCCAGTCCAGGTTCTTGGAGAGGATACCCTTGATCAGCGTAGCCATCAGCGTGGCCTGCGGAGCGTTATAGGTACTGCCGATGGCATGGTGGATGCCCTGCCGCACCAGCTCGGGATCGGGCCTGTCCAACGCCTTGATCGTAAAACCTACCGCAATGGCGGAGACGATGACACCGATAAAAAGCGCCAGCTGCTGGTACTTCGGTGTGGCACCCACCAGGTAACCCGTCTTGAGGTCCTGCGAGGTACCCCCGGCATTGGAGGCGGCGATACAAACCATCCCGCCTACGACCAGCGCCATCGGTTCATAGAACTTGCCGCCCCAGCCTACCGCTAAAAAGGTCAGGCAGGTACCCATCACTGTAGCGATGGTCATACCGGAGACGGGGCTATTGGAAGAACCGATGATGCCCACGATCCGGGAAGCCACGGTGACAAAGAAGGCGCCGAAGATCAGGATCAGCAATCCGATGAGCAGCCGGTTGAAAAAGGAGTCGCCGGGGATGATGCTCAGACAGCCTATGAGGATCACCAGTCCGATGCTGCCAAACAAAACGATCTTCAGCGATAGATCACGTTCCGTCCGTATCCGGCTGTCTTTGCCCACTTCTTTTACCGAACCAAGGCTTTCCCGGAACGAGGAAACAATGGTAGGTATCGTCTTGATCAGCGTGATGAGACCGCCCATGGCCACCGCACCAGCGCCGATGAGCCGGATATAGGCCCGGTATATGGCCGATGCGGGATCGGCAAACGTCCTGGACACAGGGTCCCAATGGCCAAAACCGCCGGCCGTGGCAATGTCGTGCAGATAGCCCAGTTTCACCTGTTGTTGCGCGATCATCACCGGATCGATGAGGGATGCCAATAACGGCTGAATAACGAACCAGCTCAACACGCTGCCGGCTACCAGGACACCAGCGATCCTGGGGCCGATGATATAGCCTACGCCCATGTACTCCGGGGTGATGTCCGCGGACAGCTGGGCGGCGGGAAAGATCTTGCTGGCCGCTTTGCTTTTGACGGTATCGAACAAGGGTGTTTCCGCGATGAACCGGAACAGCTTCTGTCCCAGGGCGTAGACAAAAGCGAACCCAAGTCCCTGAAACGCGGCCTTGGCGAAATCGCCGCCTTTTTCACCGGCCTTGAGCACGGCAGCACAGGCCGTGCCTTCCGGGTAAGGCAGGGTCTCGTGTTCCTTGACGATCAACGACCGCCGCAGCGGGATCATCAGCAGGGTGCCGAGCATCCCGCCGAAAATGGAGAGGATGAAGATCACGGCATAGTTGAAATAGTTACCGGCTTCGGCCGTGGAAAGAAAAAGAAAACCCGGCAGCGTGAACACGACTCCCGCCGCGATGCTTTCGCTGGCGCTGCCCGTGGTCTGGATGATGTTGTTCTCCAGGATGGTGGTCTTGAAGAGTTTGCGGGCGATGGTAATGGCCAGCACCGCAATAGGGATCGAGGCGGAAACGGTCAACCCGGCCTTGAGCGCCAGGTATACGGTCGAGGCGCCAAAGAAGATGCCGAAGATGCTGCCCATCAGCACGGCCTTAAAAGTAAACTCCTTCATCGTCGTCTCCGGGCTGACGAAAGGCTTGAATTTATTATCGCTCATGAATCTCCGGTTTTTTCACGTACAATGCGATTCAACGATCCGATGCGACTGAAGATCAGGGCCGAACCGATGATCCCGGCGACGAACCAAATGAGAAAATAGACCCGTTTGTCCGGGAACTTATCCCAGGAGCTGGTCATCAACCCGGCTACTTTGCTGCCCAATGACATCGTCAGGAACCATCCGCCCATGAGCAGGGACGTCAGCCGGGCGGGGGCTAATTTGGAGACCAGCGACAGACCCATGGGGCTGAGGAACACTTCCGCGGCGGTGATCACGAAGTAGGTACCCCACAGCCAGGATGGCGATACCTTGTAATGATAGATGCTCGGAACCGACAGTACGGCGAAGAACATTACCAGGGACGATAAACCGGACAAGAGCAGCGCTATGCCGAATTTAGAGGGTGTCGTCGGCTCCCTTCCGCGTCGACGCAGCAAGGTGAACAGTCCCACCAGCAACGGCGTCAGGGTGACGATAAAAAAAGGGCCGATGGATTGGTAAAGCTCCGCATTGGCCAGCTTGAGGTCCTGGCCGGGGGGCGGCCATTTCTCCCTGGGCATATTGTGGAAATAGGGGTCCGGCCCCGTGGTCTTCAATATATTACCCTGCGCATCCCTTACGGGTATCATAGCGCTGTTGAGGGAATCCACCGGCCGGGGACTGGTGTTCACTTTCTGCAGCAGACCCATCCAGTCCGCCCCATTTTCGATGAGCGGAGTCTTCACGGACCGGTCCGTATGCTGCTCTGTCCACAAGGTATAGGCGGTAAAATTCTGGTAATACAAAGACCAGAAGATCACGGAGACGGCAAAGATAAACAGGAGGGTCCCGATACCCTTTTTGTCCTCGCCCCGCGCCCTGACCCAGATCGACACAAAGAATCCAAGGATCGGTATGCACGCAAAGACAAAGGCGTCGCTCGCCTGGCTGCCCATGATGGTCGTATGGAACAACATGCCGGGCAGATAGTAACCCAGGATGGCGGCGAGGATACCCGGCACAAAGACATACAACGAGATCTGCGCCAGCGTCATGTCCTCCTTTTCCGGCGGCTTCCGTACATCGCCCATCCGGACATGCCTCAGGTTCGCGGCCAGGTTGATCAACCCGATGACCATCCCGATCCCGGCGGCGCCAAAGGCCCAGCCCCAGCCATATTTATTCCGCAGATAGGCAGCGGCAAAATTGCACAGCAGCGAGCCGGTGTTGATGCCCATATAAAAGATATTATAGGCATTGTCCTTCAGCGGTTTCAGCTCCTCCTTATTATAGATATTACCCAGCAGCGTGCTGATATTGGGTTTGAAAAAACCGTTCCCGACGACGATCAGCCCGAGGGAAATATACATGGCGGTATTCCCCGGGAGGATCAGCCCGAAATAGCCGAGCGCCAGGAGGGTGCCGCCGATAAAGACGCTCCGGACATAGCCGAAGTACCGGTCCGCTATCATCCCCCCGATGAACATCGGCAGCCAGATCAGCGCGAGAAACGTGCCGGTGATGTCCGCGGCCGTTTTTTCGGGCAGGCCTTTGCCGCCGGAGGTGGTGTCCAGCAGATAAAGCAACAGGATCCCCGCCAGCAGATAGTAAGCAAAACGTTCCCACATTTCAGTTAAAAACAAGACATAAAGGCCCCTTGGATGTCGGGCCTTGCCGGCGGTGGTTAGACTCATGCGATAAAAGTTGAGGCGTAAGATAAATTCTTTTTTACAATCTGGGGCTGAATCCGGAATTTCGGGGCTTCTAAGGAATATATGAAAATACTATTGTTAGGCTCTGGGGGCCGTGAACATGCATTGGCCTGGAAGCTGGCCCAAAGCAGTCACTGTTCGGCCCTTTTCATCGCACCGGGAAACGCGGGAACCACGCAATGCGGCACCAATGTGGATCTGTCCCCCCTGGATTTCGAAGGAATCGGAAAGTTTTGTACCCGGGAAGACATCGGGATGGTCGTGGTAGGACCCGAGGAACCCCTTGTAAAAGGCATCGTCGACTTTTTTAAGGCCGATCCCGGATTGCGCCAGATCCCGGTGATCGGCCCGTCCGCCGCCGGCGCCCGGCTGGAGGGGAGCAAGGCTTTTTCCAAAAAATTCATGGAACGCCACGGCATCCCCACGGCGATCTACCGCGAATTCGATTCCGACAATTTTGCCGAAGGCATCACCTATCTGCAGCAACATCCCCTTCCCGTGGTGCTCAAGGCCGATGGTCTGGCCGCGGGGAAAGGCGTGATCATCTGCCAAAGTACCATCGAAGCCATCGCCGAGTTCGAGCTGATGATCCAGGGCAATAAATTCGGCGAGGCCAGCAACAAGGTCGTCGTGGAGCAGTTCCTCACCGGCATCGAACTTTCCATCTTCGTCCTCACCGACGGCAAACATTATCTCACCCTTCCCGAAGCCAAGGATTATAAACGGGTGGGGGAAGGTGACAAAGGGCCTAATACGGGTGGGATGGGCGCCGTCAGCCCCGTGCCCTTTGCCGATGCCGTCTTTATGGACAAAATAACCCAACGGATCATTATTCCCACCGTCCGGGGGTTACAGGAAGAGGAGATCGACTACCGGGGCTTTATATTTATAGGTGTGATCAAGGTCGGCGACGACCCCCATGTCATCGAATACAATTGCCGCCTGGGTGACCCGGAAACCGAGGTGGTGATGCCCCGGCTGAGAAACGACCTGGTAGAGCTTTTTCTCGCTGTGGGCGGCCAGGGGCTCGATGGCATTACCATCCAGCGGGACGAACGGACGGCCTGCACGGTCGTCGCGGTCAGCGGGGGATATCCCGGCTCCTACGAAAGAGGCTTGCCGATCAGCGGTCTCGACCAGGTCCCCGCCGCCGGGGGCAGCCTGATCTTCCATGCCGGCACCCGCGCAGAGAACGGCGAGGTGCTCACCAGCGGCGGCCGCGTCCTTTGCGTAACCTCGTTTGCCGAGACGGTGTATGAAGCCGTAGACAAGTCCCGGGATATCCTGGAAAAGATCTATTATGAAGGCATCTATTACCGCCGGGATATCGGCTATGAATTTTTATGAGCAACGTCCACTATAGCGATTACCTGCAGCTGGAAAAGATCCTGGGCGCCCAACAGCCCGAAAGCGACCGCCTGGGCGTCCACGCCCATGACGAAATGCTTTTCATCGTCATCCACCAGGCCTATGAACTGTGGTTCCACCAGCTGTTGTACGAAGTCGATTCCGTGATCGCCATCCTCGGCAAGCCCGCCCTGAATGACAATTCACCCGAGCTGCAGACCATCGTCCACCGGCTTTCCCGTTGCGCCACGATCCTCAAAGTGCTGGTCCACCAGATCGATATCATGGAGACGATGAATCCCATGGATTTCCTGGATTTCCGGGACCTGTTGCGACCGGCATCCGGTTTCCAGAGTTGGCAGTTCAAACTCCTGGAGGCCAGGCTGGGTCTGAAATACGAACACCGGTACGGGCAACAGTACTATTTATCGCAACTGCGGGAGGCGGAGATCGAAAAGATCAGGGCCGCCGAGGCGGCGCCCTCGCTGCTCCAGCTGCTGAATGCCTGGCTGGAACGCATGCCCATCCTCGACCAGGCCGCCGCCGATCATTTTTGGGCCGACTACCGCGAACGCTATCAGTCGAGCCTGGCCGAGGCGGAGAAAGGGAATATGGAGGCATTCGATCGTATTTTCGAAGAAAATACGATCGATCCCGCCCGAAGCCTCAGCCCCGCAGCCTGCCGTTCCGCGCTTTTTATCATGCTTTACCGGGGATATCCCTTGCTGCAGCTGCCTTTCCAGGTGCTGCACCAACTGCTGGAGATAGACGAACAGCTCAGCACCTGGCGCTATCGCCACATGAGCATGGTCCATCGCACCATCGGCACCCGCATCGGCACCGGCGGCAGCACGGGCCGGGATTACCTGGCTTCGGCACTGGAAAAACATCACCTGTTTCGCGAGATCGCGGCGCTCACCAGCTTCCTGATCCAACGCAAAAGGCTACCGGAACTCGCGCCCGGGATCCAGCACCAGCTGGGATTTACCGCGGCGTGACCTTGTCCGCGGGGCCGAATGAGTGGGCTACCTGTTTTTTTAAGTACCTTCACAAATACGATGTAGAAGATTTTACCGTTAATGGTTTTGTTTCAATACCTATGGAAATAATCCACATATCAGGGCTTTCGCTTTGTTAATTCGAATTATTTCCTTCAATTTTGCTGACATTAAAGCGAACCACGGGTTCGCTGGCCGACATAACAAGAATTTTAAAAATTCGACCTTTTAAATCAAATGGGCTTATTCAATTTCCTAACGCAAGAGATAGCCATGGACCTGGGTACGGCCAATACCCTGATCATACATAACGATGAGATAGTGGTGAACGAACCGAGTATCGTGGCTTTGGATCGAAATAACCCCAAAAACGTGCTGGCGGTTGGCAAACGCGCCTTGATGATGCACGAAAAGACCCATGAGAGCATTCGTACCGTTCGTCCGCTAAAGGACGGCGTTATCGCGGATTTTAACGCGGCCGAGCTCATGATACGGGAGATGATCAAGATGATCTATCCCAAGAAACCGCTTTTCCCGCCCAGCTGGCGGATGATGATCTGTATCCCCTCCAGCATCACGGAGGTGGAAAAAAGAGCAGTCCGCGACAGTGCCGAACAAGCCGGAGCCAAAGAGGTCTACCTCATCCACGAGCCGATGGCCGCGGCCCTGGGTATCGGTATCGACGTAGAAGAGCCCGTAGGTAACATGATCATCGATATCGGCGGCGGTACCACGGGGATCACCGTCATCGCTCTTGCCGGTATCGTATGCGACCAGAGTATCCGGATCGCCGGTGACGAATTCACTGCCGACATCATGGAAGCCCTTCGCCGCTATCACTCCCTGCTCATCGGTGAACGCACCGCCGAACAGATCAAGATCCAGATCGGCGCCGCACTCAAAGACCTCGACAATCCCCCCGAAGATATCCCCGTCAACGGCCGTGACCTGGTCACCGGGATCCCTAAACAGATCATGGTGTCCTACCAGGAGATCGCCGAAGCGCTCGACAAGAGTATCTTCAAGATCGAAGAAGCGATCCTGAAAGCCCTCGAAACAACTCCGCCCGAGCTCGCCGGCGATATTTACCGCCGCGGTCTTTATCTCACGGGTGGCGGCGCCCTGCTGCGCGGTCTGGACAAACGGCTCAGCCAGAAAATAAAACTTCCGGTGCATATTGCCGACGATCCGCTGAAAAGCGTGGTCCGCGGTACAGGCATCGCGCTGAAGAATTATGACCGGTATCCGTTCGTTATGCGATAAAATATTATAAAATAGAAACTACGGCATTAATAATTATACAAGGTGCGTAACGTTTTTCTCTTCATCAGAAGGCATTTCAACTTCCTCTTCTTCCTGGTGTTGCAGATCATCTCGCTTTCGTTCCTTTTTCGCTTCAATAAATACCATGAAGCGGCCTTCCTCAGCGTCAGCACCGAGATCACCGGCCGGGTCAACGAGCGCTACAACAACATCGAATATTATTTTCAACTCAAAAAGACCAACGAAGCCCTGGTCCAGGAAAACCTAAGGCTCCGCCAGCAGCTTAAGGAGAACTACGAAGCCCCCGACTCTCTCCGCCGGCTGATCAGGGACACGATAAGGACAGACACCGGCCGCTCCTTCCTGAAATACCAGATCATGGAGGCGAAGGTCGTCGGTAATTCCGTTACTTCCCTCGCCAACTACCTGACCATCCATCGCGGTTTTGACCAGGGCGTCCGGCCGAATATGGGTGTCATCGGTCCACAGGGCATCGTCGGATCCGTGGTCAACGTCAGCAAGAACTTCGCTACCGTCCAGAGCATGCTGCACAACCAGTTCCGCTATGTGGCCAGGCTCAATCATAACAAAGAGACGGGCACGATCCTGTGGGATGGACAAAGCCCCTTGTATGTGACCATGAAAGGCATTCCCAAAAGCGTGGCCGTGCAGAAGGGCGACACCGTTTTGACCACCCAGCTTTCCAATCTTTACCCGGCGGGTGTCATGGTGGGGACGGTAGCCGATATCATACCCGACGCCTCGTCCAATTTCTATACCCTGAAAATCAGGACGGCGACCAACTTCGCGACGCTCGAATACGCGTATGTGATTGATGATCTGCAATATGACGAACAGAAAAAGCTGGAGGATTCCACCCGCAAAAAGATCCAATGAGTGAGCTGCTGAAAAATATCATCCGGTTTATCCTTTTCATCCTGGTACAGGTGTTCATCTTGTTTAAAATGCCACCCCTGCACCGGTTCGTCACGCCGTATCTCTATTTTCTCTATATCCTCTGGCTGCCGTTTAGCCTCTCCCGGACGGCACTGACTTTCGTGGGGTTTTTTTACGGGCTTTGTCTGGACTATTTTACCAAGACGCCCGGCCTGCATGCCGCGGCCTGCACACTCATCGCATACGTACGTCCCTTCGTCATCGGCCTGCTGATCTCGCAGGAAGGCGCGGACAAGAACTATATAGCCCCCTCCTTTGTCAGCATGGGTTGGGCGCCTTATGCTACTTACGTCATCGTTTTAACGCTTCTGCACCATACTTACCTGGTTTTGCTCGAATGGATGAACTTCGGCAACTTTGTGTACTTTCTGGGGAAGGTCATCGCATCGACGGCTGTCAGCCTGTTGCTGATCCTCCTCACCGAACTGCTGTTCTTCCGCAAACAAAAATTCAGGACCAATACGATCTAACCAGCTTGTCACGTTTATTTATAGGAGTAGAAATCAGAATCCATCGTAACTTGCAGGTACCAATATGCCCGTATTTAATCAATCGCGTAGCAATATAGTTCGGCTAATTTTTTCCGGCATGTTCCTCATCATTGCCGCTCAACTTTTCCACCTGCAGATCATTTCCAAAAAATACAAACAGCAGGCCCAGGAAAATGCCCTTTTCCGGAAAAGCGTCTATCCCAGCCGTGGTATCATCTATGACCGGCAGGGCCGGGCCATCCTCAACAATACCATCCTCTATGACCTGATGGTCACCCCCTCCCAGGTCAAAAATATCGATACGACCTATTTCTGTGCACTCATGGGCATCGATACGGCCGACTTCCGCCGCCGGATCGTCGAAGCCAGGGTCAAGAACGGTCCGTTCCGGCCGACGACCTTCCAGGACCTGCTGGCGCCCGAGCTGTATGCCCGCATGGAAGAGAATATCTGGAAATTCCCCGGCTTTAACCTCCAGGAACGTCCCGTCCGCATCTACCCTTATAGCGCTGCTGCACACATCATGGGATATGTGGGCGAAGTGGATTCCGCGATCCTCCGCCGGAGCAATAACTTCTATCAGTTAGGTGACTATGTGGGCCGCAGCGGGCTGGAACAATATTATGAGCGGGCGCTCATGGGCGAACGTGGTATCGAATTCTGGATCAAGGACAATAAGAACCGGCTGGTCGACCACTACCAGGGCGGTACGCTGGATACCCCTGCCGTTGCCGGTAAGAACCTGCATACCTATCTGGATATCGAATTGCAGCAGCTGGCCGAACGGCTCCTCTATGGCAAGACCGGCGCCGTCGTCGCCATCGAGCCTTCTACCGGCGGCATCCTGGCTATGGCTTCGGGACCCACCTATGACCCGAACTCGCTCACGGGTCCCGAGAAACAGGCCAACTATGCGAAATTGGCGCTGGACGCCTCCGGTCCACTTTACAACCGTGCCATCAAAGGCCTGTACGCCTCGGGCTCTACCTTTAAACCCATCGCCTCGCTCATCGGATTGGACGAGGGGGTGATCACGCCCGCCAGCGGCATCAGCTGTCTGGGCTTTTACTATGGCTGCGACGAACCCAGGAAATGCGAAGAGAAGGCGCCCGGTCATGCCGCCAACTTGCGCCTGGCGATCGCCAACTCCTGTAACTCCTTTTTCTACAATGCCTTCCGGCTGGAAGTCGACAACCCGGCCTATCATGGCGTCCGGCTCGGACTGGAACGCTGGCACGATTATGTCAACGCCTTCGGCTTGGGTCATCGCACGGGGGTAGACCTGCCAAGCGAAGACGGCGGCAACGTTCCCGATACCACCGCCTATGACAAAGAATATAACCGCAGCTGGAACTCCTGTACCATGGTCACCATCGGCATCGGCCAGGATAAGCTGCTCGTGACGCCACTGCAGATGGCCAACGCTATTTCTATCGTAGCCAACAAAGGGTACTATTACACCCCCCATTTTGTAAAGAACATCGAAGGCGCGGCCGAAGACGATACGCTCCTGAGCCGTTATCATGTCAAACACGAGCCCGTGTCGCATATCCCCGATGCGGATTTCGACGTCGTACAAGGCGGGATGCAGGATGTGGTGGAGGTCGGTACCGCCAAGGCCGTCCGTATCCCCGGTATACTCATGTGTGGTAAGACGGGTACCGCGGAGAACAAAACGGTGGTCGAAGGGAAAGTCGTCAAGGAACGGTCGCACTCCTGGTTCGTTTGTTTTGCGCCGCGCGAACATCCGCGCATAGCTGTGGCCGTGATCGTCGAGAACGCCGGTTATGGGGCTGCGCAGGCCGCGCCGATCGCCTCGCTGATGGTTGAGAAATATCTCAACGATACCATCGCCACCAACCGGCTGTCGATCGTCGACGACCTGACGAGCCGTAACCTGATGCCCCGGTATCTTGTGCGGCGGCAATTCAAGGCCGATTCCGCCCGCGCCGCGGAATGGGCCCGGCAGAGTGGCGACAGCAGCCGCTGGCTCAAATACCAGACACCGGCTTTCCGCTATATGATGCTCGACACGTCCGACGGCTCTCGCAGCCCGCTGATGCTGAACCTGCTGAAGCCTTCCCCCTATAAGAGCGCCCTTGCCGAACGGCTGGCGAAAGAACGCGCCAGGGCGGCGGCAGCCACCATTGGGCTCGATTCGGCCGTGAAGGCCGCGGCCACGGGGGATACCGGCCGGCATATAGCCCCCCCGCGGCCCAGGAAGGACAGTTCGGGCAGCCCCGCAGGCGCCGCCGACGGCACAGGCGAACCCCCGGCCAACCGTCCGTCGCAACGATCCGGTTCCGCCGATTCCACCAAACCTAAAGATTCTACCCGATGAGCCAAAGAAACCCCGCTATATCTAAAGGCGTAGACTGGTCACTGGTATGGATCTGGTTCATCCTCTGCGCCATCGGCATCACCAGCATCTTCGCCGCCTCTTACCACGACGGCGACAATGTAGTACAGGGCTTTATCTCGTTGAAAACGGATTACAGCCGGCAATTGCTTTTTTTCATCCTGGCTGGGATCGTGGGGACCTTTATACTCCTGACCGACAGTAAATTCTTCACAGCCACCGCCAACCTGGGCTATGCCTTGGGTATCTTCCTGTTGCTGCTGGTCTTCCCCTTTCACTCCCGGGTCAAAGGCACCGAATCGATCATCAAATTCGGCGCCTTCAACCTGCAGCCCGCCGATCTCTGTAAACTGTTCGTCAACCTGGCCCTGGCCAAATATCTCTCGCGCGTCGAGACGAATTTTACCCGTCCGCGTTCGCAGCTGATCGCCACCGTGATCGCCCTGGTGCCCGCCATGCTGAGCATCATGCAAAAGGAGACCGGTCTTTCCCTGGTCTATTTCTCTTTCTTTCTCGTGATGTTCCGCGAAGGTTTGCCACCTGCGGTACTGATCTTCGGTTTTTCTTTTGCGGTGCTGGTGGTGGCTACCCTGCTGCTCGAGCCCAATACCCTGGCGCTGATCCTGACCGCAATCGCTGTCGCGGCGATCTATTTTATGCGCAAGCTGATCAAACGGAACCGCTCCGCTCTCTTCCTGGTCGTCGGTGTCTGGTTTGTCTGCGTGGGCATCCAGCGGTTCGTCGTGCCTTTTGCCTTCGACCATGTCTTCAAGCCCTATCAGGTTAAGCGGATCTATGACGCCATCGGGAAAGACTATGTTCCCAAGAACCAGGCCGAGGAGGCCGCATTGGAGAACGAGCAAAAGAAAAGCGGGAAAAAGGGTAACGATAACTATAACGTCAAGCAAAGCAAGATCGCCATCGGCAGCGGCGGCTTCATCGGGAAAGGCCTGCTCAAAGGCACCCAGACCCGTTATGACTTCGTCCCCGAACAAAAGACCGACTTTATCTTTTGCACCATCGGCGAGGGATTCGGTTTCACGGGGAGTATGCTTTTCCTGGGCATCTATGTCATGCTGCTGATGCGGATCGTCACGATCGCGGAACGACAGCGAAGCGTCTTCAGCCGCGCTTATGCCTATGGCGTCGCCAGCGTGCTTTTCTTCCATATCGTGATCAATGTCTGTATGACCATCGGGTTGGCGCCGGTGATCGGGATTACACTCCCTTTTATCAGCTATGGCGGGACCTCGCTGCTGACCTTTAGCGTGATGCTGTTTATCCTCGTGCGGCTCGACGCCGACAGACAGATGGTGTTGCGGTAGTCGGCGGCCTTGGCCGACCCGCGGCTGCGGCGTACCTTTGCACCCATGCAGATCATCCCGTTATCAGAAGGGGCTTTCACGATAGACAAGACCAAGCGCTTCATTCCCTTTGACCTCGAAAAAGACGATCTTCAACAGCGTCCCGCCGGGAGCCTGCTGGTAGAAGTGCAACCCTTCGCCGTTAGAACCACCGAAGATATTTTAGTCATCGACACCGGACTGGGTTTCTCTTCCGACGGGGTCCTCCAGATCCATCAAAACCTGCGCAATGCCGGCATCGACCCCGGCGGCGTCACCAAGGTCCTGATGAGTCATCTACACAAGGATCACGCCGGCGGGCTCAGCGGCGATTGCTCCGCCGACGCCCCGGGACCACGCCAGCTGGCCTTCCCCAATGCCACCTATTATATCCAGCGCAAAGAGCTGGACTATGCTTTCGAGAAAGGACCTACCTCTTATATTCCCGAAGAGCTGCAATGTCTGCGCGATAACCCGCGGGTCGTGTTCCTCGATGGCGACGGCGTCATCGACGGCTATATCAAATACCAGGTTACGGGTGCACATTGTCCCTGGCACCAGGTCTTCTGGATCGTCGATGGCGGCGAGACCGTCTTCTTTGGCGGCGATGTAGCGCCTCAGCTACAGAGCATGAAGAGCCGCTTTGTCGCGAAATATGATTACGATGGAAAAAAGGCTATGGAGCTGCGGCAGGAATGGTGGGAGCGCGGGCAGCGGGAAGGGTGGATGTTTTTATTTTATCATGATGTGAAAACGCCCACCTGGCGCGGCTGAGCGGGCATCGACATTAAAATTCCATTAAAGAAAAAAGGCCTGCCCTGGAAAGAGCCGGCCGTTGCTAACCTATGAAAAACACCAAGTTCAAATATCGTTGTTTAACCATCCACCGATAAAATTAATCGGCGAATTGGGGAAATGTCGGGGTCTATTGCGGATAAGGCCGGCCTTGCATTTGTCGCCGGATCATTTCTTTCGAGATAAACGCATTGAAATCTTTTTCCGCTTTAAAGAAATCATTGATCTTGGGCGGCGGGATCGCCTTCAAAAACTCCACGCTGTATTTCTTCTTGATGTTCAGCAGCGCTTCTTCCAGCTGCAGCTCGTTTTTGTCGGTACGGTAGACGGCGTAAGCCTGTCGAACCTCGCCGGAATAGAGCCGGTAGATAGGCCAGAACCGCTGGGCTTCCTCCGGGGTGAGGAGGAGCCGGTTCGTAATGAAGCCGATCTTATATGTTTCGAGAACCCCCGGATTAGGCTGCCGCGGTGGCGGCCCCACCTGGGAATGCGCCGGCATAGTCAACCAACAGAGGATCACGAATACGGAGAATAATTTTTTCATTGTTGCTGGTGATGCGTCGGGTAACTAACTATTAATTCGTTGCGATGTCATTTGTCCCTCCATGCTCTTCCATATATTGCTTTAAGTCTCCATCGGGAACCTGCCCCAAAAGAGACTTGATGTCGCTATCGTCCATGCCTAAGCTCACCATCGACGCATTATTCGTTACAGGCTGCGCCAGCGTCGTATCCTGATCGACTAAAAAATTCTGCAACTCTTCGTCACTCACCCGGGTTAAGTTCTTAGCTATGTCTACCGGCGGCTGTTGCCGTGTGCCTGCCACCTGCGTGGACGTTGTAGTACTATGCCAGCGAAGCAAGCTCACGGTGAATACCAGCCCCGCGACGACGGCTGCTGCCGCATACTTCATCCAGCTCATCCGTTTTCCGAAGCCGATCACCCGCGCCTTCGACCGGCCGTGGTCTTCGCCGACCACCCGCAGCCCGACATCCGCTGTCCTGGCGGCGATCACGGTCGCCAACCCGTCAAAATAACCTGCGGGGACAATATAGGGATTCTTATCCTTCAATACCGCCAAAACGGGCGATAATCCATCAAAATAGCCTTCCGGAACCACATAGGGGGTTATCCGTCCGGCCTGTACAAGGATGGCGGGGAGTTTATCGAAATCTGCGGAAAGCGTTTCTTCCTCCCCCGTGCCGGTCGATGATGGTCCGGACCCGGACTTTATCCGGCTGAGCACCTGCTGGGCAAAATTGTCAAAATATCCTTCTGGAACACTGAATGTCAATGGTTTATTGCTTTCAAGCCCTGCCACACGCGGAACCTCCCTGGCTGTTTTTATCAGACTCCCCTGAACCCTTTCCAGTGCCATCGTAGGGAAACTCAAAAAGTATCCTTCCGGTGCCCTGTAAGGGGTCTCACGGCTGATCGTGGCGACAAGCGCACTCAGCGACCTCAATTCTTCCGATATGTCATTCTTCACGTTCATTTCTTATTCAATGGCCGAAAGCCTCGCACCATCTATTTTCAGACCCCACCCGTTAACCAAGGTTTAATGATTCTCTTGTTAATTTCGTTTTTTTTAGGCGCGGATCGCTCAGTGATTCAGGATATAATCTTCGATTTTTTTCACGGCGTGATGATAGGACGCCTTGAGCGCACCCTCGGAGGTGTCCAGCACCCGGCTCATCTCCTCGTAGGGCATTTCGTCATAGTATCGAAGGGTAAATACAACTCGCTGTTTCTCCGGCAGTTGTTGGATGGCTAGTTGGAGTTTCCATTCCAGCTTGTTAGGGTCGAAATACTTATCCGCCACGATCTTGTTGCTCAAACCGGACTCCATTTCGTCAAAAGAAAGCGCAGACTTCCGCTTTTGCTGCTCCAGATAGCTCAGACATTCGTTGGTGGCGATCCGGTAGAGCCAGGTGTACAACTGCGAATCCTCGCGGAAGTTTTCCAACCCGTTCCAAACACGTATGAATACGTTTTGCAATACGTCGTTGGCGTCTTCGTGTTCAACTACCATCCGCCGGATATGCCAGTACAATTTCTCCTGATATTTTTTGATAATAGCGGTAAAGGCCCGCTCTTTGGTCTCAGGATCCCGGAATTGCAAAAGCAGCTCGGTGTCTTGAATCGTCACTACTATTTATTTTTTCTTGCGATTACCTTCTCGACGGCCGCAACGACATCGGGGGTGTCCAGGTGATATTTCTTTAGTAATTCCTCTGGAGTGCCGCTTTCACCGAATGTATCGTGCGTGCCAACGTATTCTATGGGAGTCGGGATACTCTTGGCCAGCGTCTGCGCCACGGCATCACCCATTCCGCCGTAGATATTGTGTTCTTCCGCCGTCACCACACACCGCGTCTTTTGGGCGGATTTGATAATGGCTTCCGTATCCAGCGGCTTCACGGTATGAAGATTGATCAATTCTACCGAAATGCCCTTTTCCTCGAGGATCTTGCCGGCTTCGATAGCCTTCCACACCAGGTGTCCGCAGGCAAAGATGGTTACATCGGTCCCTTCCTGCAAGACCTGGGCCTTGCCGATCTCGAAGGGTATGGTGCTGGTGAAAATGGGCCATACGGGCCGGCCAAAACGCAGATAGACGGGGCCCTGGTAGTCGGCGATCGCCAGGGTAGCCGCCTTGGTCTGAGCATAGTCGCAGGGCACGATGACCGTCATCCCCGGCAGCATCTTCATCATACCGATGTCTTCGAGGATCTGGTGCGTGGCGCCATCTTCGCCAAGGGTAAGGCCCGCGTGCGAAGCACATATCTTGACATTCTTACCGGAGTAAGCTACCGACTGGCGGATCTGATCATAGACCCGGCCGGTGGAGAAATTGGCAAAAGTCGTGGTGAAAGGGATATGCCCCCCGATGGTCAGCCCCGCCGCGATACCGATCATATTGGCCTCGGCGATGCCACATTGTACAAAACGCTCGGGAAACTCTTTGATAAACGTCTGTAATTTCATCGACCCGGCGAGATCGGCCGTCAGGGCGACGATCTTCGGGTTTTTACGTGCTGCCTCTGCTATTCCATCTCCAAATCCGCTGCGTGTATCTTTCTGTCCTGTTACCTGAATATCTTTAAACATTGCTTTTGATTTTAGTCCTTACAAAGTAAAGGAATATCAATTGAATTGGCTGAACTTTCCGTTGTAGAATTTCTCGTCGGCTTTGAGCTTCTGTTCCCATTTCCAGGCCGTACTGAGCATGTCTTCCAGGCCATATTCCAGCTTCCAGCCCAGCTGTCTGCGGGCAAGGTCGTTATTGGCGTAGATAGCGATCACATCGCCATGCCGGCGGGGACCTATCTGGTAGTTCAATTTGACCCCGCTGACTTTTTCAAAGGCCCTGATGGCCTCCAGCACCGTGACCCCATTACCCGTACCAAGGTTGTAGACTTCGGCATTTTTTGTGCTCTTGCCTGCCAGCATATACTGTATGGCCAGGGTATGCGCATGTGCGATATCGCTCACGTGGATAAAATCCCGGATGCAGGAGCCGTCGCGGGTAGGATAGTCGTCCCCATAGACCGTCACCATGGGCAATTTGCCGATAGCGGTCTGTGTGATCACCGGAACCAGGTTAGCCGGCTTTCCGACGGGCATCTCGCCGATGAGGATGCTGGGGTGCGCACCTACCGGATTGAAATAGCGCAACAGCACCGTCTTTGTTTTCGCCGTAGCCTTGGAGAATTCATTGATGATCTGTTCCCCCATTTGTTTGGTATAGCCATAAGGCGATTCGGCCGGTTTCGGCGGCGTCAGCTCGGTCACCGGGATCTCATCCGGGTTACCATATACTGTACACGAAGACGAAAAGACGAAATACGGGATATCGAATTCCTGAACGCATTTCAGCAAATTGATCAGCGACAGCAGGTTGTTCTCGAAATACATCAGCGGATGCTCCACGGATTCGCCTACGGCCTTGTAAGCGGCAAAATGGATGATCCCGGCGATATTCTCGTTCTCTTGAAATATCGCGAAGGTGTCATCATAATTGCAAAGATCGACTTTGTAGTTCTTGATCTTCTTCCCGGTGATCTTTTCCACCCCTTCCAGTATCCGGGGGGATGACCGCACATTGTTGTCGACACAAATGACCTCGAATCCACTGGCAACAAGGTCTACGATCGTATGCGAACCTATATAACCACATCCGCCCGTCACAAGGATCTTCTCCATAGTAGGTGTTAGCTAAGTTTTATGAATGAATGATGTTGATAAGATACTGACCATACCCGCTTTTTAAAAGGGGTTGGGCGATTTTTTCCACCTGTTCCGCCGAAATGAACCCCTTGCGATAGGCGATCTCTTCGATACAGGCGATCCGGATGCCTTGTCGCTGTTCGATGACCTGCACGAACTGCGAAGCCTGCATCAGCGAATCGAAGGTTCCCGTGTCCAGCCAGGCCGTACCCCGGTCCAGGATCGAGACGGTGAGCTTTCCCTGCCGGAGATATTCTTTGTTGACGTCGGTGATCTCGTATTCTCCCCGCGCCGAAGGCTGGAGGTCCCTGGCGATCCCGACGACATGATTGTCGTAAAAATATAACCCGGGCACGGCATAATTGCTCTTGGGTTTGGCCGGCTTTTCTTCGATCGAAATGGCCTTGTTGCTGGAATCGAATTCCACGACCCCATACCGCTCGGGGTCGCTGACCTGGTAGGCATAGACGATACCGCCGTTCGGGCGGTTATTCTTCTCCAGCTGTTTGCCTAAACCCGCGCCATAAAAGATATTGTCTCCCAGCACCAGTGCTACAGGGTCTTTACCGATGAACGATTCGCCGATCACAAAGGCTTGCGCCAGTCCGTTAGGCAAGGGCTGCTCGGCATAGGAAAAGCTCAGGCCCAATTGTGAGCCGTCCCCGAATAACTTTTTGAATAAAGGCAGATCATGCGGCGTTGAGATGATGAGGATCTCCCTGATCCCGGCAAGCATCAAAGTAGACAATGGGTAATAGATCATGGGTTTGTCGTATACCGGCATTATCTGCTTGCTGATGGCATAAGTTATTGGATGCAGACGTGTACCGGACCCCCCCGCGAGAATGATTCCCTTCATAGTTGAGTAACAGTTTTGAAAATCTTCGAAAGATAGTAAAGTTAAGGCAACTGACAATAACCTTGCCCCCTAGTTAAACAGCGTAACGATAAAATAAACGACGGCAGCCACCAATGCACTCACCGGTATGGTCAGGATCCAGGCCCACAGCAGATTGATGGTCACTCCCCACCGGACCGCGGAAAGCCTGCGGGTCGCGCCGACACCTATTATCGAGCCCGTGATCGTATGCGTGGTGCTCACCGGGATGCCCCATTTATCGGAGAGGAACAACGTGACGGCGCCGGCGGTTTCCGCCGCGACGCCTTCCATGGGCGTGACCTTGGTGATCCGCGTCCCCATGGTCTTCACGATCTTCCAGCCGCCGCTCAATGTCCCCAGGGCGATGGCCGTAAAGCTGGCCAGCGGCACCCACATGTTCGCATCGATAAATTGTTTGAATGACATTTGATGTCCCTGCTGGTTCTCATACCAGATCATCGCGGCGCCGATGATCCCCATGACCTTTTGGGCATCGTTGCTGCCATGCCCGAGACTCAGCAGACCCGATGACAGCAGCTGCAGCCGCCGGAACCAGTTGTCCGCCCGGTAGGGGTTGGCCCGCCGGCACACGTTCATGATGATCAGCGTGATCACAAAGGCGACGAACATCCCTATGAGGGGCGCTAAAAAGATAAAGAGGAAGATGGGAACGACCTTGGAGTAGTTGATCACGGCTATCCCATCCCGGGACAGGGCGCCCGCGTGCGCCAGCGCCGCACCCATGAAACCGCCCAGCAAGGTATGCGAAGAGCTGGAGGGAATACCGAACCACCAGGTGAGCAGGTTCCAGCAGATGGCGGCGATCAGGCCGGAAAAGATCACCTGCGGGTTCACGAATTTCATATTCACCGAGCTGGCGATGGCCCCGCCGATCTTGAATTCCTTAAGAACATACCGGGCGATGAAAAAGGCGGCGAAATTGAAGACGGCCGCCCACAACACCGCCTGAAAAGGCGTCAGGACCTTAGTGCTGACGATGGTCGCAATGGAATTAGCGGCATCATGGAATCCATTGATATAGTCGAAGATGAGAGCCAGAACGACGATGATGACCAAAAAGGAAGGCATGGGGATCAGGCGTATTTGATGATAATGGATTCTATGACATTGGCCGCGTCTTCACACTTGTCCGTCACGATCTCCATCACCTGGTAGATCTCCCGTTTTTTAATGACCTCTTTGGCGTCCGGCTCCGTTTCAAATAACCGTTCGATACTGAGATCGAAGATATCATCAGCCTGGTTTTCAATGCTATTGACCTTCACCAGGGCATCCGCGATCTTCCGCATATCGCGCATGTTCCGCAATTCCTTGACGGCGATATGGATCTGGCAGGCCCCCTGCTCGATGAGATCGGCCAGTTTCTGGATGCCCATATCGTTGGGGTTGACCTTGTAGAAATTGATCTTTTTCGTGGCTGCGAAGATATAGTCGCAGATATCGTCCAGCGCGCTGGCCAGATAGTGGATGTCCTCCCGGTCGAACGGGGTGATAAAATTGCGTCCTAACTCCGTGAAAATGTTGTGAGTAAGATCGTCGTTTAGGTGCTCCTGGTCCTCTACCTGGGTGGCGATGGCGGCCCGTTTGTCGGCATCCGGCTCCGCTACCACCTCCTTCATCAGCTTCCCCATTTTCGCCACACCATCCGCCACTTGTTCGAACAAGGAATAAAAGACCCGGTCTTTGGGGGTAAAAAGATTTAGAAACGATTGGAACGCCATGCAGAAAATTTGTGCAATATTAGCACTATTCGACCACATTGACCCAACTGCGAACTACCGTCCCTGATTCGCCAGGGCCACGCCGGCGACGGGCGCCACGGTAGCGACGGGCGCAACAGCGGGCGCAACGGCGTTTGACGCCAGGGGCGCAATCGCGGGGATCGCGATGGATCTGCCAGGGGGATGACCGGGACCGGCCGGGTTACCGAGGAGCCCGGCGATGGTGGCGGCGATCTGCTTTTGATAGACCTGTCCCCGCATCCTCAGCTCGCCTTCGGGCTGGATGTCCGGACCCAACACGGCCATCCAGATATCGCCCGACCCTTCCGCCCAAAATCCGTGCGTGCACCATTTATTGGGTTTCCAACCCCGGCCATGATCGGTGGTGATCAGGAAGGTGGTGCTGTCTTTATAATAAGGATCGGTCTGCACCATGTACCAGAGATCGGAGATCATCCGGTCGATGTCGGCGGCCTGCTGGAGATAAAGATCGTAACGGCCGCCGTGCGCATATTCATCCGTCTCTCCAAAACCCAGGAAGAGAACACTGGGATGATGCACCGTAATATATTCCCTGGCGCTGAGATAGGTGAGCTGATCATGCCGCGTCTTGCTTTGCCGCATCGTCGTCATCACACTGTCGATAAGCCCCGCCGCGCTGTCTCCCTGCTCCCCGAGGGGTTCATAGCCGCTGTTCACCGGTAACCCGCTTCGCTGCTCATTAAGGATATAGGGAAATACATTCCAGGAGGTGAACACCGCCACCTTCCCGCGGTATTCGGCCGTGTTGTTCAAATACTCGAGCACGTTCACATTCTTATTGGGGATGGCCAGGTTGGGACTGCTGATGGCATCCGTGTGGCCCGTAAAGATCTCGTTGTAACCGGGATACGAGATCTTGTAGAAATTCTTCACATTTACCTTGTTCCCTAATAGGCGGTTGCCGTAAAGCCTTCCCTGCCGCGCTATCGTCCCCCAGAAAAAGGGCAGCAGCTTCTGCCGCCTCGTCTCTGCCGAGCTATCCCAATACAATTGCCTCGAGAGGATGGTGTCGCGGACATAGTCGGCATTCCCTATCAATAAAGGATCGGCGCCGGTGAAGACTTCCTGCCAGCGAAATCCGTCGATGGTAATGATAAAGAGGTGTTTTGTTCTGGCGGCAGGTTGCGCCGCAGCGGAGAGGACGAACAATCCGGCGGTAAGCAAAGGGAGGATGAATTTCATTTTAATGGGTTTGACAAAACTATTTAAGGGGTATGATCGCATGATTATCCGAAGATTAACTTTTTATTATGCATGCGGCCGGCAAACACCGGCGTCCCAATTGCATCCAGGGTTTGGATAGTGTTTTTCCAGCACATTTTAACGGAACGATAATGCCGGAAACAGGGTGCGCTTGGTGAAACCGATTACCTTACCCGCATAATTAGTGCCGCATGTCTTTGTTAAAATGGTTGGATCACCTGGATAAGACTTTATTCGTGCTGATCTCCCACGACTCGGATCATTCCGTACTCGATGTCATCCTACCTTTTTTTCGCGATCCGCTGACATGGATCCCGCTTTACGCCTTTATGGTTTTCTACGTCTTCCGGGTCGGCAAAACGAGGGCTAACGTCGAAGGCCGCGAGATGGCCGGCGTCTTCGTCAATAGTGCGGCGCGAGGGGCCGAACGCGGCTCATGGGCCTGGGCCTTCATTCTCCTGAGCGTCCTGACCTTCGCCATCACGGACAGCGTTACCGCACAGTTGCTCAAACCCGCGTTCGCCCGGCTTCGTCCGTGCCATGATCCGGAGATGCAACCCTACTTGCGCGCCCTGGTGGATTGCGGTGGATTGTATTCGATGCCGTCGAATCATGCCGCGAATCATTTTGGCCTGGCAGCCTTTTGGTTTTATTCGATCCGGCAGATGACGGGTAGGAAATGGCGCTGGCTTTGGGTATGGGCAGCTGTCATCTGCTATGCCCAGGTCTACGTGGGGAAACACTACCCCTTCGACGTCCTCGTCGGCGCTATCTTCGGCACTCTAACGGGGCTGGGTATGTCCAGGCTATTCGCATTTTGGGAACATCGCCAGGGGCAGCGCGCTCCCTTGATCCGTCATACGCTCGAAAAGTCCGCGGAGATAGGGAAGGTTTAATATATTTGTCCCCTATGCTGAATGCAGGCGAATCCCCCTCTATGGTCGAACCAAAAAATGCCGAATGGGAAACCTGGCTTCAACAATGGTTCATTCCGTTTTTGATCCTTGCCATCCTGGTGAATGCCGGCGGCCTTTTTATCCCCATTTTGGAACCCGACGGCTCGCTCTATGCGACGATCGCCAAGACCATCGCCCGCACCGGTGATTTCGTCAATCTCCGCGTGGACGGGAGGGACTGGCTGGACAAGCCGCATTTCCCCTTTTGGATGGCCGCGCTCAGCTTTCGGGTGCTCGGCGTCAACGCCTTCGCCTATAAGTTCCCGGCCCTGTTGTTCTGGGCAGCCGGAGCTTTCTACACCTGGCGGCTGGCCCTCTCGCTCTATGGCAAATCCGTAGCGCAGCTGGCGACGCTGATCTATGTTTCGGCAGCCCACCTGGTGATCTCCAACAACGACGTTCGCGCCGAACCCTATCTCACCGGCCTCATCATCGGCGCGGTCTATCATTTTTACAAAGCCTCCCGTGCGAACCAGGCGGCGGGCGCTCCGGTGGAAGGCTCCTGGCTTCCCCGAAATCGTCTGTCTCTCTCCTGGCACCTTGTCGCCGGCAGTTTTCTCGCCGCCTGCGCCTGCATGACCAAAGGGCCCTTTGTCCTGATCACCATCGGCGCCGGTTTTCTGCTGGACTGGAGCTGGGGCCGTGAATGGGACCAGTTCCGCCATATCCGGTGGTGGCTGGCTATCGCCCTCACCGCCTTTTTCATGCTGCCCGAACTGATCTGCCTGTATCTGCAGTTCGACCGGCATCCGGAGAAGCTGGTCTACG
>Ga0210396_10001253_pt1 | contig 28421 bp, 26 predicted proteins | sample IncBWH17OmetaG_FD_155466 | JGI IMG/M metagenome (GOLD analysis project Ga0210396, IMG submission 155466) | Forest soil microbial communities from Barre Woods Harvard Forest LTER site, Petersham, Massachusetts, United States - Inc-BW-H-17-O ...
AGACCTTTCGGCCTCCCGTTCGCGTTAGCGATGGCAATGTCTCAACGCCAGGATCGTTCCGGTTAGCGGGCTGGAGCGAAGGGCGATGTATTAGCTCACTATTCCCACCGCCAAAGGTGCGCGTAAGCTGGCGGCTATCCAGGACGGCCGCATGCATTCTGAATGCAGATAGATCCGAAATCTGCACCGTGCCAAGCAAACATAGAAGTCGCGTTTAGAGGGCGACCGAAAAGCACTCGCTCGAATCGTGCATTCGAAAGTGCTTATGTCGTAGCCGGGTGCAGCCGGTTCGATGCAGGACAACCTCATGGGCTTCCTCCACTTGGAACACGCCAACATTCCGATTTCTGCAATCCCTCGAATTAGGCGGGAGCGCAATACTCTCATCACCGGGTAGATGCCGTGACGGGCGGGTGATGGAATTAGTCTTCCACGCCCGCGCCCGACATGTTGATCAATACAGACCACCTCTCGGAAAAGTTCGGGTCCGGATGTGGTGGTCAATATTGCTCACATCGCCGAACTTTCTGATCAGCCTATGCGATGAATTTAATCCGCGTTTGGAACGTTAAACTACACACCATGTTGTCGCTGCGCACGAATGACCGTTGTGGTCGCCCAATCATCCCTTGGAGTGTCAGATGAGCAAACGCAAACCGGCGACGGCGTCAAAGCACGCCCACAGCACGAAAATAGCCGCCCAACAGGCCAATCAGGCTATTATTAGAGGCCCGAAAGATAGCCCCCTGCGCTCGGTTGCGGCAGGCTCGACTGAACCGCTCCCTGAGGGTCATAACGAGTCAAAACAAGAGGCCCCCCTTGTTGAAAAACCGGAGGCTCCCCGTGTTGAGAAACCGGCGACAACCTCGCAAGATGACTGCAAACAGACGATGACGGATAACGATTCAAAGAAGGGGCTTGTGTTTTCTTCACCCACGGCAAGCGTGCGGGCTTATCAAGCAAAGCTGCTGGAAATGGCACAAGCCAACATGCAATTGGCTTTTGAATTCGCGCAGAGGCTTGCGACGATTAGGTCGCCCGTTGAAATGCTCAGCGTCATTGCAGAATTCACAAGCAAGCGGATCGCCATGTTCCAGAAGTATTCGATAGAAATGGCTGAATTAGGTACCAAGCGGCGAAAAAGCGTCCGTGATGGAATCCAGGGAGTCGATGTCAGCAAGCAGTCCTAATTTCCGCCTGTTAACGATTTCGCGAGGTGAGCAATATTGAACACTACGTCGGGTGTTCGATATGACAGAAATAGCAATCACCGCCCCACCATGGGCAACCATCGGTGACAGAGAGTGTTGCGCTCCCGCCCAAACACAGGGATGCATCACATGGCAGATTACCGCGCTTACATCATCGGGACTGACGGCCAATTTTTCAAAGCGATCGCCATCGATTGTGATCGCGACGAAGAGGCTATAGAGCGGGCAAAAACGTTTGTGGATGGCCATGACGTTGAGCTTTGGGAACATGCCCGCAAGGTCGCGGCGTTCAAGCACAAGAGCGAAGAGTCTCGTCGTGCCATCACTTACGAAATTCGCGACGGGCGGATGATTCCGAGGGCCGCAGAGTAAGGCCACCTCCGTCCCACGCTCGGCGGCTTGCATCTAAAAGAACGGCCCCGGCGGTCTAGTAGACCGGGGCCGTTACCCGCGAGCGGTTGTAAGGGGCTTAGGGCAGATCGCAGGCAAAGGCAGAATAGCCTCTGCCAAAGAGTTCCATTCTAAAATCTCGGACAGCGATGGTGTCCTAATTACCCGCCGCGAACTAACGCCGCCTCAGGTGCCCCAAATTCGTTATTTTTTTGTGACTGAGCAAAACAGAACATCGCGCCTGTATTGCGACGCGCATCATCGGTTTATCACCGTCCTCTGTAACGGCATCCTAACCGGTGACTGAGAGCGTTGTGCTCCCGCCTCATCAAGGCGCGCTACCATGTCCTTCCGACCGTTATGTCCAGTCTGCAAAAGCGTAACGATACTGGCGCAGATCACGCCCAGCCACTTAGGTTTCCACACCAGATTGTCACCGAATGGGACGAACCCATGCAGTCCCTAAAAATACAAGGCTGGCTTCAAGGCGAATTGCGAGCGCCAATCTAAGGCTGCCGACACTGGCCCCGATCACGTCAGATGCTTAGTGGCTCCTTTAGAGTTTTTGCAGTGGTCCCTTTTGGATTCCTGGCGCATTATATTAGCCATGGCCGAGTCGTACGGAAACCGATTCACTTTGGTTGAGGTAACGACGGATAGCTCCGCGAGGAGCATTCCGAAAAGGCAACTTTGGGTCGCGGCAGCTAAACCAGATCAAGCGGTAACTCTGGTTCTTTGCGCTGTACCTGTAGGCTGGACCGCCACCGTCGCAGCCGAACATCTGACGCCCGAACAAGAGACAATTCTAAATCTCCAACCCGGCGAAGTCCGCGAACTGACAAAGTAAGGTCACCTCTTTATCTGACCACACGCAAAAGCCGCCAAGGTGGTGCCCCTCGACGGCTGGTGCCGTTGTGTTTGCGTAGAGGTACTGTGTCGAGCGGTGCTCGAACGCAGCCCGTGCTCGCTCTTATTTGGTCGCAGGCGACCTTCAATGAGGCCGGTGGGTGCGTTGCCAGTCTCGGGCCAACGATCCCGATCCTTGTGAGATGTGACTGGCGGCGATGCTCTTCAAGCCAGCACTGCTGTCCCATTCGATGAAATGGAAAAGGGCGAAGCCCGACGACAAATAGCGGTAGTGATTCCGGCGACGAACGGCTTTAAATTCCCTCCGGCACTCCCACATAGGCTCTATGACCCGACCAAAAAGCGGGAACCCGCAAAGACCAAGTCTGAGCTTTACGCGATGCTGGCCGAGGCCATCCGAAATACGCAGGCCGAGAATAAGCGCCAGCCACAGTCCAAGAAGGCGAAGAAGCCTAACTCATAAATGAGTTCGCCGCTCTAACCGTCTCGTTTCGTCAGCCTTTTAGGATGCTTAAGCATCCTGCGCTTGGCCTTCGCCTCCGCACGTTTCTTGATCGCGGCCCAATTTGGCCACACACGCAAAAGCCGCCAAGGTTTCCCTCGACGGCTGTCGCCGTTGCGTTGGATTTGCATGGAGGGTGTTGGAAGCCTGCCTTGCCGTGGGAGCCGCGCTCAAATGAGGCGTCCAATGTGTCGGGACAACGAGCCCCGATTTAGTACGATCTGTTAGCAGCGGCGAAGCTTATCAAGCCAGTGTTGTTGTCCTATCGACGTTGTTAAAAAGAAGCCACCCGGTTTAGCCGAATGGCCTTATCGTCTATCGGGCTAGCTGAAGCTTTAGCAGCGCCTCATGTAAGGCTTCGATCGCCCGTCGAAGATGCAGCGATGCCTCGCCGTCGTGCTGCTCCTCCTCGCGATCAATAACTAGAAGCGTCTCTTCTGCCGCTTTGAGCTTCTGGATATTCTCGCGTTCGGTTAGGACCGTTATCATTGCGAGGCTCGCTTGCAGTCGCCGCATGTCGGATGTTTGGAGTTGAACGGACCTGGTCGGAATGCGGCTCGAAGTCTCAAGAAGACCGCGAGCTTATGCCGGTCACTATTGCTCACTCCTAAATAAACTCCCGGAGCAGAGGACCTAAAGTGCGTTGAAGCGGTTGACTTAACGACCTCTCAACCCCTCAGGATCTTTTGCGCAATGCGCCCGGCGCAAAGGAACGACTGTGTTCACCGGGCAGCCGCGCTAAATACGAAAGTTATGACCAACGCTATGCTGCGAAGATCTCAATCCACCCAACGAAATCAACCTACCGGGTTCGTCCGCCCCCAAGCGGGTAAGGTTCAACACTTCGAAAGAAATTATGAACGTTATCTGGACCTGGCCCGCGCCGAAGCTCTAACGGGGGATCGGATCGCGGCGGAGAATTACTTCCAACACGCCGAACACTATTTTCGGGCAATGCGCGAGAATAGAAATTAAGGATGCGAGCCAGCAAAGTGTTGCGTCCGCCAAATGAAGTTTTGGAGTCTGAGGTCTGCGAGTTGATGCAGGCTGTGCCGCACGCCTTCGCTCGGGGAAGGTTCAAACCCTACAACGGCTGATTCGATGGAAAACGAAAAGAACCCCGACCGCTCAAACATCCATTTCATCGCGCCCCCTGAGCGCCCAAAGCGCCTTGTGAGCCGCACACGTTTGGTGATGGGCTTGCTATTGATCGCCGCTATTCCGATCTTCATCAGCCTGGCCAACAAGGCCGTGCATGAAAACGCGGAGGCAATCCAGCGGACTTTCGGTCGATAGGAGTGAGACCATGGCCGGTATTACATATTTCGTGGCGTTGCCGTTCGATGTTGCTGACGGCGACGTCGTTGTTGGTAAACCCATTGAATGTCCAAGCCCCGCAGCCGCGATAGAACGTGCTCAAGGTCTTTGGAAAGTGTTGGGCCACACAGGTGCGGTCGCGTTCAGTCGTACTGGTGATCCAGCTACCGGCGATTTCCGCGATGCGACTATGTTGCGAAAGTTCGGCGTTGTGCCCGATGATTTGAGCGCTTTGTGAGGATTGGCTCGGACTCAAAGCAACGGATCGGAATCTTTGTTAAGGGTTGCTCGATATCGTGCAGATCGTCGCGGATTCGTTTCGCGTACCGTGACCATAGGTACTGCATGCAATCTTTTGAGATTACTGATCCGATAGAGGCCCGACGCAGCCGCTTCGCTCAATTTAGGGGCCAGAAGGCAACCGTGATGTTAAATGGATTGCCGGTCACCGGGATGGTCCGTTCGGTCAGGGAGCATAAATCCGGCGATCCCATGCGCTGGACCGTCACAGTGGTCCCTAAGCAGGGAACCGCAAGCCCACCACTCAGGTGCAGTTCAGGCAAGCAGCGTTCTGCTTGATACGGTCACCAGCGCTAGCGAGCTAACGAGCTAACGAGACAGCTCTTGTTCAGCTGCCGCGCACACCTGTGGCGGGAGCGGAAACTCGCGATAGCCACGGAGACTGGAGGCGCCACGTGGCCGATCTCGATCTACCTGATCGCGGGCGCCTTGATCACCTTCATCGCCGCGATGGCGGCGCCTGAAACGACCGGCAAAGCATTGGGCTGACAAACTGTGAATAGGCGTCCGAGATTGACCCCTTCACTGCCCGAAACAACAATAGCTTAGCTCGCCGATCGGCGTTCGGGACCCCACGCCGATTAACAAATGGTACGCGGCAAATAACGCCGCTGAGGCTGGGTGCCAAAGCGCGTCAAGTGAAGCCACCCCCGGCCGTCCGCGCATCTGGGTGTCTCGCCTATCTCACCAAGCCGTTCTCGGGCCAAGTCCCTGTTGGAGCCGCTCAAGAGAGCTTTGGCTGATGCTGCCGAAATCGTTGCTGCGTCGCAATAATTCCTTAATTCGGGGGAACCAATGTAGCGGCGCTGGGGGCCGGAGCATGGGGACATCACCATGACTGGCAGCGAAAGTTGGACGGAGCGCAGAAATCAGGAAGCGCGCCATCGAGCGATGGAGCAAGAGACCACCGATCCGCTCGCGGCACGTTTGCTCCGCGATATCGTTCTAGACTTGGAAGCCGAGTGGAGGGGCCGCCGCAAAAGAGCGCATCGCTCATCGACACTACTTTGCCAACGCCTCACTGTAATCATGACGAGGTGGCTCCGGCCGATCCAAATCGCCTGCAATCCCTATCGGCCCGAGCTTCACTACATGCGAGGACCCGGCCCAAAGTGGTACGCGAAACATCAAGGCCGCATCGACCAAGCAAACTTTAGCGAATGATTACCGATGCCTCAGACTTGGTGTTCGTAGCTATAGGCTGCGGGTACCCGACACATGAACGGGGCGCTGACTTGGTCACACTGAAACGGATCGTTTCTCTAACGACGAATTCCGGCGCACAGCCTCCGAGCGTGGCGTGCGAAGCTGATCGCGAAGCAAAAGGCTGTTTATGAGGCGGTTCATCCGGAGACGAAGAACGGCGCCAGTGGCTGCGGGCGCAGTAAGGTTGGCCAAGCTGTCGCCCGGTTCACCGCCGACACGGCCGCCAAGTCTGGAACGCCAGGACGATCGATCCGACGCGACGCGACCCGCCCAAGGCGCTAGGCCTAAATCGCGTCGCTGGAACGTCGCTGGACCAAGGGCGCTACGGCGCCGGCCGCAGGATGCGTTCCAGATTTAACCTTTGTGATGGCTATTCAGCTTAACGAACGACTTTAGTTGTGCCGCCGTTTTTTGGCGCCCAAAAGTTCGCTAGTCGCGAACACAGACCCCCATCCGTTTCCGCGATGAGAGGCCGCCGCATTGCCCAATGCGGCGGCTTCGACAAAAAGTGGCACGGGTCCAGCGATGAGGAAAGAAGACCTAAAAGAAATGGCCAGCCGGTGCAGGCTTATGGCCGGCACAGCGGACGAATTCACAAAGAGGCGACTGCTCGATCTAGCGTCGAAATACGAAGCACGGCTTGAAAGCCGGTCACCACCTGCCAAAAGCGCTTACCACGATCGCCACCGCGGCGAAAGCAATTCAGACTAAGCAGCGGGCGACATGGCCGCAGTGAACGATACCTCCTTCGAAGATGAGTTCGAGCGCGGAGCGTCGTGGCGGAAGCCGCACAATCGCGGCGCGCTTCTCCGCATCAGCACCGGCCCGTCTATCCGGGCTCGCTCGGCACTGTTCACCCCGAACCGGGTCCTATTTGGGGACCAAATTATGTTTCCCGGCCTAGATGGAGCGTGCGACCAATTGAAGGATCGACTTTTTGGTTTTTAGCCAACGCCGCTTGCCACCTAGATCAAGAACGGGGGGTAAGGATGGCTATTAGGACGGCGCCCAGGAAGCTCGGGGCCACGCTCACGCTGGTCGGGATACTGGTGAGCCTATTCGGGATAAGCTACCTGCGCGACGGGATACACGGTCTGGCCGGATCGTTCGCATCTTCTACCGGGCCGAAGTTCAAGGTCGAGTACGGGTACTTCATGATCCCGGCTGTGGACTGCCCGGGCGGCCGATGCCAGCGGCCGAAAGCTCAGCGGTTGAAGGTCCAGTCGCTGGGCGAGGAGCCGGTCGCGATCAGGGACGTGACCGTCAACGGCCGCCCCGACTGCGTCCTGGTCAACGACCCGAACGATGAACTTCGGGGACGTGAGCTACGTCATATCGCTCTGCGACCCGCTGAGGGTCAGGATAGTGACCGACAGGCGCGAAAGCACCTATCACCTCGAGTGAAAGCAGCAACCAACGAACATCCGGTCCGGCCAGGGGCGCAGTGTCTGCTGGCGCCCGAGCGCAGACTCGTCGTCGGTTAAGACAGGAGATACCGGCACTACGGACTTGGTAACAAAACGTCAACGGGAAGCAAAAGGCCGGCAGCGTCGTCGGCTTGAAGGAAAAGCTCCCGGCGCTGATCGTCGCCGTCCGTGCCAGCAACGATAAAAGTGACCGGCCGTACGCGGATCACTCGCTCCTTAGGCAAACCGACTGGTGAGGTTTTTACCGAGTAAAAAACTGGAATGCTGGGATGGATGGACCCGGCTGGTCACCGACTAAGTGTCCTCGAAAGGAGCCCTTCGTTGCGAGGGTCGCGCGTCATTAACCTGATTGTAAAGCAAATAGGTAAAAATAAACCTTTGTAATCATTTGATATTGCGAGTTTTCCGATGGCGATAAGATTGCGGGAAAGCCTCCTCTCTGTCTTGCGCTTGAATCTTGGGCCGAAGGCCGCTTTAAGCGCGGCCCTCCTCATCGCCATCAATACCGCGCTACTGGTTGGAGCAGGTTACTGGTCCTTAACGCACGACTTTGACATTCGCGCGGAGCGAGACATCGACCTGAACTTGCGGACCATGAGTCTGGCCTTTGCAGAAGCGTTCCCGGATGCGAAGGTCATCATTCATGACGGCATCGTTAGCCGAATCGAAATTCCGCAGATGCCTGAATTCGTCGATCACAGGATCGTGGACCGCGCGACTTCGTATGTCGGAGGCAACGCTACTCTTTTTGTCTACGATGAGGGATCGCAGCAGTTCGTTCGTAAAAGTACCAGTGTTAAAAAGGAAAATGGGGATCGGGCGGTCGGCACGCAGCTCGCGGCAGATCATCCGGGACAAGCCGTGCTTCGCCGTGGTCAGGCCTACAAGGGTCCGGCCATGCTGTTCGGCCGCCCCTTCTACACGGCGTATCAGCCCGTGTTCAGCCCAGCGGGCAAGGTGATCGGCATCATCTACGTCGGCATCGCCACCGCGCAGCTTGACGCAATGCTGTGGCAGGCGATCGGCGCGATGGCGATCGCTGCCGGCGTCGCCGCCCTGATTGCGCTCGTTATGACGGTGGTGCTGGTTCGACGCGTCACAAAGCCGCTGAGGGCCGTGGCGGAAACGCTGACCGTTTTGGCCGAAGGACGGACGGATGTCGAGGTCCAGTACGCCGATCGCCATGACGAAATCGGGGTGATCGCCCGGACAGTCGCTGTATTTAAAAATAACCGCATCGAGCGACGCCAGCTCGAGGCCGAACGCATCACCGCTGAAAAGCAGGCGATGGAGCAGCGCAAGGCGGAGCTCAATCAATTTGTCGAAGCTTTCCGTACAAAAATTGGGGGAATTATCGAGCAAGTCCTGAATTCTTCGGGTCAATTTGAGAGGGATGCTCACAAACTCTCCGTCACGGCCCAGTCGACGGCACAAATTTCGGGTCAGTCCGCCGAAGCGTCGAGACAAGCCTCCGAGCATGTACGGGGAGCCGCGACTGCGTCCAACGAATTATCCCAATCGATCATCGAAATCAGCCGTCGCGTTCAGGATTCCAACAGTGTTGCTGCCGATGCGGTCAAGCAGGCTGAAGCAACGGACCATCGGATGGCGGAACTATCGATCGCCGGCGATCGGATTGGAGACGTGGTAAAGCTGATCACGTCTATCGCAGAACAGACCAACCTCCTGGCGCTTAATGCCACGATCGAAGCGGCGCGCGCCGGCGATGCCGGTCGCGGCTTCGCGGTGGTTGCCCAAGAAGTCAAAAATTTGGCGGGCCAGACCGCAAAAGCCACGGGCGAGATCAGCGCGCACATCGCCAACATGCAGCGCGCCACGGGCGAGTCCGTGGGAGCGATCAAGACTATCGGTCAGACGATCGGGCATATAAGCGAAATCGCGACTTCCATATCCTTGGCCGTCGAGCATCAGGGCGCAGCGACAAAAAGCATCGCCGAAGGAGTCCAGGCTGCTGCTGGTGGGACCCTCGAAGTTGCAGACAATATCGAGCATGTAGCGAAAAATGCACAAGAAACAGGGGCAACGTCGGGCTTAATGTTGAAATCAGCACGCGATCTCTCAGAAGTAAGCAGCCACCTCAGAGACGAGGTTGAGAAATTTTTGGATAGCGTTCGAGCGGCCTAATCCCTACCGGGAGTAACCACGGGGTTTCTTCTGCGGATGGATGTTGCGAGGCGAGGCCATGCCGCTGCAGCGTTCAAGGTTCACGCCAGGATGCTTGAGGGTCTTTATCGAACCAAAACAGCAGGAAGTATCCGGCTGGAACGAAGAACAGCGTCAGCAGCGACGCGACAGCAAGCCCTGACATCATGAGCACCGCCATCGGCTGCCACAGCGCGCCGCCGGCAATCGCCATAGGTGCAAGTCCAAGCACCGTCGTTGCCGAGGTCAGGAGGATCGGACGCAAGCGCTTTTGCGACGCTGCCACGACCGCTTCGCGCAGTGGGAGCATCTCCCGCTCGATATCGATCTGGTCGATGAGCACGATGGCGTTGTTGATGATGATGCCAGAAAGGCTGATGATGCCGAGCGTGCCGAAGAACGAGAGCGGCTGTCCGGTGGCCAAGAGACCGAAGGGGATGCCGATCAGGATCAGCGGTATGCTCATGAAAGTCAGAAACGTGCGACGGAACGAGTTGAACTGCAGGATGATCGCCAACACCATGACGGCAAGCGCGATGGGGAATCCCGCAGCCAGTTTCTGATTGGTCTCCGCGCTCTTCTGAATCTCGCCGCCGATAGTGACGTGATACGGGGCGGCAAGATCCAGTTCCTGCAGGCCGGGTTGAATCGACTCCAGCAACTGCCCGGCCGTCAGCGAGGTGCTGCGCGCGGTGACCGTGATCGTCCGCTCCTGGTTCTTGCGGCGGATGCGGGCCAGATCGAATCCGGGCTTTAACCTGGCGACCTGTGCCAGGGAGATCAGGCCGCCATTTTTCGCGAAGGTAGCGCTGGTAAGGCCTTCGAGGCTCTGCGAGGGGTACGCTCCGGCGCGGAGAACTATCGGAATGGCGTTGTCGCCTTCGCGATAGATCGAGACCGCGGTGCCGGTGAAATAGGTGTTGAGCAGCCGAGTAACTTCCTCTGACGTCACGCCCAACTGGCGGGCCCGGTCCTGATCGATTTCGACGACGACCTTGACGACCTTGTTGCCCCAGTCGTCGTCGTTGTCGCGAACGTCCGGAGCGGCCTGCAGCAAGGAGCGAACGCGTTCGCTGAGCGCAAGCAGCCGGTCCCCGTCGGGTCCGGATATCTCCACATCCACGATGCCTGATTCGACGGCTCCCATGGCCAGCCGTTTGATCTTGAACCGTGCCTCCGGATGATTGGCATAGAGATATTTCCAGGCGCGATCGGCCGCCCGCACCGCGCCCTCATAGTCCTTCGTGTTGACCAGGAAGAAGGCGGATGCCGGATCAGGTGAGACCGGGGTCAGAGTCAGATAGAACCTTGGGCCGCCATCCCCCACGTATAGGATCTCGCTCGCGATTTCGGGATTGGCTGCCTTGTCTCCGAGCCACCGCTCGATCTCGCGTGCCCGGAGTTCGGTTTGAGAGATGTCGGTCCCGTCAGGCATGTTCATGTAGACAAGGAACTGGCTGCGTTCGCTGAGTGGGAACATCTGCTTGGGCAGGCGGGCGAACTGCGTCAGCGCCAACACGACCAGCACGATGCAGGCAGCCAGCACGAGGGGCGAGAAGCGCAAGGCGGGGCCGAGCGCGGAGGCATAGAGGCGCTGTATGCGAGACGGAGCCGCATCCTCACTGCCGGACGCGCCCCGCCGGCCGATCAGCCAAACAGTCAGCGCCGGGAGAATGTAAAGCGCGGTGATCCAAGAGCCACCGAGGGTCAACGCCACCACGGCCGCCAGTGAGAACGCATATTCGCCCGATGACCCCGACAGCAGCAGCAGCGGCAGGAACGCCGCGATGGTGGTGACGGAGGAAATCAGGAGCGGTAGCGCATACTGCTCGCCCGAGGCCAAGCCGGCTTCCTGAGGCGCCACGCCGCGGCCGATCCGGCTGACGATGTCCTCGACGATCACCACACCGTTGTCGACCAGCAGGCCGAGCGCGATGATGATGGCGGCGATTGACACCTGCTCGAGCGCGATGCCGAGCACCCGCATGCCGATCAGCGAAAACATCACGGCGAACGGAACGATCATGGCCGCGACGGTTCCGGCCCGCAAGCCCAAAAAAAGCACCACCAGCACGGCGACGACGATGAAGGTCTGCGCCACGCTCGAAAGGGCGGAGTTGACGGAGGCGCTGACCTGATCAGCCTGATAGCTCGCGAAATCGATCGCGTAGCCGATCGGAAGCCGGCCCTCATAGTCGCGCGCCGCCGCACGGAGCTTACCGCCAAGCTGCGTGACATCCTGATCCGGCTGCATGACGACGCTGAGCACGACGGCGGGACGGCCATTGAAATAGATCGGCTTGACCTTGGGGGAGACGTAGTCGCGGCGCACGGTGACGAGATCGGCGAGCCTCACCAGGCTGTCGGTGGTTCCGACCCGGGTCAGCATCGTTTCGATCGCGCGCATGTTCGGAAAATCGCCGGAGGTCTCCAGCAGCAGGCGCGTGCCGTCGGCATTGATGTTTCCGGATGGCAGCACCACGTTCTGCCCCTGGAGATCCTTGATCAGACTATTCACCTGGACCCCGACCGCCGCCAGCTTCCGGGTGTCGAGCTCCAGCCAGACGCGTTCGTCCTGCACGCCGAGCAGCTCGACCTTCGAAATTCCGGAGAGCTGGTAGAGCTTCTTGCGGAAGTCCTCGGCGACGTCCTTCATATCCCGTTGTGAAAAGCCCTCGCCGGTGATCGCGATGGTCGCGATCGCGACGTCGCCGAAGTCGCTGTTGACGAAAGGGCCGACGACGCCGTCGGGCAGTTCGACCTTGACGTCGCCCATCTTGTCGCGCAGCCGCTGCCAAGTGGCATTGACGTTGCCGATCTCGTCCTTCAGGTCGACGTAGATCGTCAGCGAGCCTTCGCCGGCGAGCGTCCTGATGTCCTTGACTTCGGGGAGCTCGCGAATCTTGCGTTCGATCGGGACGGCAACGAGATTCTCCATGCGCTCGGGCGCCATGCCCGGAAAGAGTGCCGATACCACCGCCGTGCGGATGACGATGACGGGGTCTTCGCGCTTCGGGAAGTTCGGATACAGGCCGATCCCTGCGACCAGCAAGCCTATCATGGCCGCGATGGTGAATCGGGAACGCGCCAGGCCAAATCGCGTCAGGAGATTCACGGCGCCTGCTCCTCCAGCGGGAGAAGCTTCACCTTCTGTCCGTCGACCAGATAGGAGACCCCCGCCGATGCGACGATATCGCCCACGGCAATACCCTTCGTGACGACCAGACGGTTGTCGCGAACTCCGCCGACCGTAACGGAGTGCTTTTTGACGGTTGAGGTTGCGCTGTCGTAGAGAAACACCATGCCCGCGCTCTGGAGCTCCTTGCCTCCTTCAGGTGCAAGGACGCTAAGCGGCAGCAGAAAGCCACTTCCCCCGCCGATCAACGGTTCTTCGATTATGACTTCGACGGACATGCCCGCGTTCAACCCGGGGACGCTGTTGTCGAGCCGGATGACCACCGGGAAGGCCGAGACCTGCTCGGCTTTGGACCCGAGCTCTTTGATCTCGCCCTTGAGCGAAACCTCGGGCATGTCGGCAATCTTGACGTCGACCGCTTGTCCGACCTTAAGGCTCTGGAACGTCGGCGAGGGCGCCAGAAAGGACATTTCGAAGCGGTCATCGCTGTAGAGTGTGGCAATAGGCTGCCCGGCGGCGACCTGGGCAAAGGATTTGACCTCGACACGGGCGATAGTGCCAGAGAAAGGCGCCAGCAGCTTGCTTCGGTCCAGGTTGTGATTTGCCAAGTCGAGCTGACGGCTCGCCTGGTCGAGCTGAGCCTTGGAACTGAGCAGAGTGGCCTTCGACTGGTCGAAGACCGCCTGGGTCGCGACGCCCCGCTTCAAGAGCTCTTCCTTGCGCTGGAAATCGGATTCCGCGTTGTCGAGCTGCGCCTGCGCCTGCTGCACCCCCGCGCTGGCCTGGTCTACTTGGGTCTGCAGCGAGCGAGGGTCGATTTCGGCCAACATGTCGCCCAGTTGTACCTTCTGGCCCACGGTGAGGGTGACCGCCTTCAATTGCCCGCCGATTTCGAACGAGAGGCTGCTGACATCTTCGGGCTGCAGCACGCTGGGAAAACGGCGCGCCCGGCTTTCGGCATTTGCGGCGACCTTGTAGGCCCGCAGACCGCGCACCGGTTGTTCGGTTGCTTCCTGTTTTTTATCCCCACAGCCTTGCAAGGCGACGACAAGCGCCGCCGATATCGCAAATCGCCAGAGTTGTCGGATCATTGCCGGCTTTCCCCGTAGTGTTGCCCGAAGGCTGACAATCGACCTGCCTTCTCGGAGCGGTAGCTCACGGCACCACAGCAAAAAACAAAAAGGCGGCGAAGATGACTAAATGAACGACGCCCTGAAGCACCGTCGTCCGGCCAGTGCCCAGAGTGATCACGCTCAGCAGCAGCGTCAGCACCAGCAAGCCCAGCTCTTTGGTGTCCAGACCGAGTTCGAGGCGGTAACCCAACACGATCGATACCGCGGCAACCGCCGGGATAGTCAGACCGATGGTCGCGAGCGCCGAGCCCAGCGCGAGGTTCAGGCTGGTTTGCAACCGATCGCTTTGGGCTGCCTTGATGGCTGCCACCGCCTCGGGCAGTAGAACCAACGCAGCGATGATGGTGCCGACGACCGCCTTTGGCACTTGGAGATAATCGATTGCTTGTTCCACCGTAGGCGTCAGAACCTTGGCGAGGCCAACGACGGCTACAAGCGAGACGATGAGGAGAACTGCACTCACGGCAGTGGTTGTGTTGTCCGGAGGAGGCAAATGTTCCTCCGGTTTTGCACCCTGGACGGCTAGGAAATAGTCGCGATGGCGAACAGTCTGAACGAAGACAAATGCGAAATACAGTACCAACGATACAAGGGCGGCGAAGATGAGCTGCGGCTTGTTGTACAACGGACCGAGTTCTTGGGCCGCAAGGTTCGGAAGGACCATCGTGAGACCGGTCAGCGCAACGAGGACGGCCAGAGCGGCGCTCGCGCCTTGAGGTTGGAATCCCTGTTCGCGGTGACGGACGCCGCCCATCAGCAGGCATGCACCGACGATGCCGTTGCACACGATCATGACCGCCGCGAAGACCGTGTCACGTGCCAGGCCGGCTTTTTCGGCAGGCGCTGCGATCATGACCGAGACGATGAGGGCCGTCTCGATCACCGTTACGGCCAAGGCGAGGATAAGCGTACCGAATGGCTCGCCAACGCGGTGTGCGACCATCTCCGCATGGTAGACTGCGGCAAAAACGGTGCCGAACAAAGCTGCTCCGGCTGCGGCGTAGATGGCTCCGCCTCCGCCGAGAACGAGTGCGATCAACAGGATCGTCCACGCGAGCGCAGGCCAAATCCACGTCCACCGAGCCGTCCCTGCCACAGCCATGCCGATCCCCCACCAATAGATCGATCTCTGCATCGTGCATGATGCGAGACAGTCGAAGATCCAGTTGAGCCCAAGGCCCTTGCCGAGCCAACCGCGGTCCGCGCAATTGATGCCGCAGCACCGACACGGCTCATTTTGATTGTGCGGTCACCCGACGCAACTGGCCTGCTTCAGGAGCCGAAATCTCCGGAGCCTCAGTTGAAGAATTCTACAGCGCCCGTCTCCTAGTTGTACATGGCACCAGCCATTTTGACCGCGCCCTTCGCTTCCAGTTCAGCAAGGACGGAGTTGTCCTGGCGGATTCCAGCCACGGTCATCTCGACGTTCTTTCGCGCGACAGCATCGACGAAGGCGTAGTTCTTCGCCGAACGTTCGCCGGCATAGGTGGGGCGTCTATTTCGGGTTTGATCTTCGCCAGCAATCCCGTCAAGTTGCATCCAACGATTGGAACGACATCATAGTCGGGTACTTTCGCCGCATGGGGATCAAGGAGCGGAGGACGCGTTATATTTTGGGATCGTCAATGTCCGAAAGGGGGCATTTTCGACCAAGTCCGCGGCCCTTGCCAGCAAAGCGACGATTTTAGAGCTGGGGCTTTTTCTGCCATCCAGGACTTCAGGAACGCGATCGTGGAGGGCGCCAGCCAATCCGAGCGGAAGCGACGCCTGCGGCATGCAGTGAACTGTGCGCACGGTTGGCTAAATGCGCGAAGATTTCCGAACCTATATTGATAATCGGCTCGCTATCGAGCTTTGGGTCCGAAGGGCTAGCTACCCGTGGGCCGGCTGCGGTTCTGATGTGCTGCCCGAAGCGCAATCCGATCTCGCCGAGCGTTAAGAATACGGCCGAAGCTTGACGGAAACAATATAGAAAAGATACCATCAGGCTAGGTCGCTACGCTTTTCATACTCGCTTTATTGGATGCCGTTATTTGCAAAAGTTTTGATAGACGAGATCGTCAATGGATGACGTGGCCGAGACATTTTCACTCGATCGAACCGCATCGATTTGGCCAGTACTCAAAAGCAACGCCAAACATAAGAGGCGTATTTGGACGCTCAAAAGAGCCATAACGATTGTAAAAACATCGGAAGGACTGCGAAAGATCGGCGCACTCCGATATTCGATGTATATCGAACAAGACAAAAAACCATACGCGCACGCAGATTCTTCTAAGCGCTGTTTCCTCGAACCAATCGACCTGCGAAGTGTGAACTTGGCAGCAACATTACGCGGCCAGTGTATAGCAGGCCTTCGGCTGACCAAAGCTCGGGACGCTTTAGACGATGAATACTTGTTTCGATTGCTTTCGCATACTCCTTTCAATCCAAACGAATACGAGAAAGTGGTCGTATGCTCGCGGTTAGTTTTGGCAAACTCTATACGCGCGCGACTTCAAATATCCGGTATTCTTCAGGAGGCTTTCCGAATATCGCTTACTAACGGAATTGATTACGCTGTCTTATCTGCGCGTCCAGCCCTTGTTCCGCTTTACAAGAAGATGGGATTCATCCCGTTTGGCGAAGGATACCGCGAAAAAATAGCCGGCGATTTAAGCGTGTTGATATTGGATCTGCGAAACAGAGAAGTTCTTTCCGCCACTCGTTCCTTATTCCTACGAGTATATGACGCACTTACATTCCGCAACAGGCCTCAGCCAAAGATGAATGCTATTGTCGGCGCGTTTTCATTCGATCGAACAGCGGCCGTGTGGCCGATACTCAATGAAGAGGGCAGACGGTTTCGTTCCTCGATATTCAAATATAGCATCTCGTTAGTAAAAACGGCACAGGACCTGCGAAAGATAGGCGAGCTTCGATATTCGATGCATCTCGAGAGAGACAAGAAATTGTCTCCCTACGCCGACTCGTCGAGCCGCTGTTTTCTCGAGCCAATCGACCTGGACAGCGTGAATATTATTGCGACCGTGCGCACAAAGTGCGTAGGCGGCGTTCGCCTGACGAAAGCCGACGATCCACTCGAGGATGAATCCTTACTGCGATTGCGCTCACACACCCCTTTCGCGCCATCAAATTACGATAAAATTGTACTCTGCTCGCAACTGGTTTTGGCAAATAGCATCCGAGCGCGCCTTCAATTGGTCCCCCTCCTTCAAGAGGCCTTTCGAATAGCAATAATTAGTGGGGCTGATTATGCCGTCATGTCTACGAGGCCAACCCATGTCCGGCTTTTCAAAAAACTTGGTTGGGTTCAGCATGGTGACAGTTACCACGAAGAATTCGCTGCTGATTTAATTGTACTGGTATTGGATCTACGGAATCGAGAAGCGCTTTCCGCTGTTCGCTCGATCTTCTTAAGGGTGTTTGATGCTTTCGCATCCCGCAGAAAGGTTAAGGTGGGTGCATGAATAAAGTGGCAAAAGATGCAGAAACATACTCGGACGAAGCCCACAAGACCTTTCGCGAGCTTGATGCAAGGGTCGAAAAAGTATTTTTGCAGATCAAAGAGTGGCGCGGATGGAAATTTCTTCACGATCCTAATACCCCGCGTGAAGATATTGTAAGGTTCATTAGAGAGATATTCCGCTCTGTGGTCATGTACCAGGCTCACACGACAGAAGCAGGTTTCCATATGTTTGGCCGCCTGCCGAAAGGCGATGTCCGGCTGATCCAGGCTCTATGTGGTCACAAGGCGGAAGAGGCAGAGCACGGTATTTGGGCGGCGGAAGACCATCAGAAGCTGGGCGGCCAGTCACAGATTCCGAAGCCCTCACCTGCCACATTTGCGGTCGCCGCGGTTTGGTGGCGCATGGCGATGCTGGAAGAGCCTTTAGGATATTTGGGTGCAGAGTATCTTTTTGAGGAACTCACAGCGCTAGTTACTGCAGCTTTGTTGCCTCTCATCAAGGCCCGCGATCTGCCTACAGATGGATTTCGCTTCATTATCGAGCATGCAACGGAGGACGCTAAGCACGCCGTTTTTATCAAACACCTGATATTAGATGTAGCGACTCGTTATCCAGAAAGTCCAAAGGCCATGTTCCGTTGTTTCGACTATTTTCACCACGTGTACCCGCTTCCTGTGTGGGATGAAGCGTTCGAGCGTGCCATATCTCCTTCTCGATAGCCGAAGTTGGGGCCAATGATGGCGATGGTCTGCGCTTTCGTACCAAGTGTTCGCTTGCCCGGCGCGGCAATCACATTCGTCCATTGCGAATAGATCGGAAAGAGAAAGTACCGGCCTCGCATGTCAGGGTAAGAAAGCATGATTGGTTCCTTCGACACGTCGAGGAACGCTGCTGAATAGAGAGTGTCTGCGTCGGGAGCGGTAACTCCCTTGTAGTCAGCCGGTGGATACTTTGGGACGCTCACGAACTGATTTATCGGAGCTTGAAGCGTCGCCGGGCTGGGCGCAGCTACGTTAGTGAACGCCCTACCAGTAATATCGCTTGTCAACAATGAATATCCGTAAATGTAAGCGTCAACGCCGATATTCTTTGCTTCTTGCGGCGATAGTTCAGCGGCTTGCACTGAAACCACGGTCGTCAGCAATATTGATGCGACGACGAATGAAGAAAAATAGTTTTTCATGACGCTCTCTTTTGCATTGATTGCACGGGATGGATCGACGTTCGAGAGGCTTCTGGATCGCTTGTATCCCAAGGCGACCAAGCCGATCGCACCCTGCACCACATTTTTCATTCGATTTTCTCCGCCGACCGAAATTTCGTCAGTTCATCGTGACTGTGACGCCACCCACGGCAGCCGACAGCTCCACGCCGACTTTGACGCCGTGTAGTTCAAGGACCACTCCCCTGGCGTTCTGAAGCGCCACTCCCCCGGCGCCGCCGGCCACTGCTGCACCAGCACCGATTGCGCTATACGTGCCGGCAATATCGCCAGGAGCGTGCATATTCAACGCCCGTCCGGCGAGGTGATTGGTTGATGCGCCGATGGTGGCTCCAAAACTCATGCCCGAAACGGCGAACGGATAATGGTGACCGCGGAAGGTCAGGATTCCCCGCCCCCCTCCGACACCCAAAATAAATCCTGCCTTGGTGAACACGACACGAACTAGACCGGTTTCCGCATGTGACGCGGTCGAACCGACCGCTACCAACACAAGCCCCAGAACTGCACTGCAAATCAGCGCTCGAACCACATGAATTCGATTCTTTTTCATTCGGATGTCCTCGTGAGGTTTGCCATGAAGCACTGCGCCTTTGAATGCGCCGTTATTTCCGCGCCGGCTATGCAAAAACGTACCGAGCAGAATAAAACAGGGTGACGAGAACGGACTGCTTCGTCACTGAGCTCTAGTAAGTCACATTGAGCCTCACTTGCGTCTTTAAGTTATAGACCGGATAATCCTTGATGATGGGCACTCCGAATTCAAATGAGAGGGCGATGTTATCCGACAGTTTGCGTCCGATCCTGGCGTCAAAGGGAAGGAACAGCCGCCCGGTCTGACCGGTGATCGGGTCTCCCAGATTTATCCTGATGTCTGTGCTCGGAAAAAATGTGATGAACCATCGGTTCGGAAGGCCGATGTTGAACGTTGGGGCGAACTGCAGATTGCTGATGTTCTTTCTTGTTGGATCACCGGCAACGCTGATGTCGTATCGAACCACCGGTTCGAAATAGCTGGCTGAATTGATCTCCCACAGCCCGTAACGTGCGCCGACAACTGGCAGGACTTGCCATTTCCCCGCGCCAAAAGTATCCCCACCGGTGGGAGCGACGAGGCGAGCGCCAAAACCGACCGCCCAGCGCTCGCTCAGGTTGCGGATAACGACGGCCTGGAAATCGGCGTCGCCAACGCCACTCAGGTAGTCCCCATCGGGATTACTCGACGAAAGCGGGTTCTTGGCGAGAAGCGGCAGGTCGGATCGCAATGCCAGTATCCAGCCAGGCGCCAGATCCAACGAGTGGTCAAAACGCAGATTGAGTGTCTCGGTCGTGACGTCGCGAAATGAGCCAGGTGTGCTGCCGCTGCCAGGAGCCGTCCTGTATTGCGACATCATTTGGAACAGGTTCGCCGGTGGCCGAAAGAAGTCGTCGCCTGTATTTGCAGGTTGAGCTGCTGGTGGAGCTTCTTGCGAAGCGGAGGCGGTTGGTTGCAGGATTGTAGCAACGGCAAGACAAGCACTAAAAATCGCGCGGCCGGCCAAGACGGCATTATCGCGCCGCTTCCGGCCCGCGGGGATTCTCGCATTCATGAGAACCCCTTATCTAGACGCATTTGATTGTGGCCGACCGTGTACCCTCGCGATGCTCACAAATCGATCCCCCTTTCGTCTTTCAAAAAAGACGATCTTACCAGCATATTGAAGTTGCGCGCTCCGCCTTGGATTCACGCGAAGAAGGCGGTCGTCCGCTCAATCAACCAGTAGGCGGCGACGCCGCCTATCCCGTAGGCGACGGTCACATCGAGCCGGTCGAATGCTCGCTTGACGACGGCCGCGTCCGAGAACTGTAACGCAGCGTATCGCGATAACCAGATCAGCGACAGCACCGCGGCCACGAAGAGCAGTTGTCCGACCTCCACACCGATGTTGAAAAATAGCAGCGCGACCGGGATGGCATGTTGGGGCAATCCAACCTCGGCCAGCGCCCCGGCGAAACCGAAGCCGTGCAACAGACCAAAGCTGAAGGCGACGAGCCACGGGAGCCGCACGGTGAAGCTGGGCTTTCCACGTCGTGCATTCAAAATCTCGACGGCAACCAGCATGATGCTGAGCGCGATGGTTGCTTCCACGGGCGGCCCCGGGACATTCACGAAACCGAGTGTAGCTGCCGCGAGCGTAATGCTGTGGGCAATGGTGAATGCCGTCACCGTGACGGCGACACGCCGCCAGTCCCGGACAAGAATCACCAGCGCCAGGACAAAAAGCAGGTGGTCGAAGCCGAACAGGATGTGTTCGACGCCAAGGCCAAGATAAGTCGCGGCGACTTCTGCCGCGCCCGGCGCGGCCTTAACAACGAACGCCGTCCTTGTCGGCGAAAGCCGCTCGGTCTGGACAGCGCCCGCAAGACTTTCGACCCGAACCAATACGTCCGTCGATGTAGCTGAAAGGCCCTCGATGGTAACGGTGTGTCCGATCAGCCCGCCATCGCGGCGAATGGTGCGGCGTTCAACATAGGCCCCGTCGCCGAACGCCGCCCGAGGCGGCTGAACATCCCGGGTGCCTTCAGGCAGATTCAGATAAATCGCGAGCCGCAGGTCTTCGCCATGGGCCGGTATCTTGAAAAGCAGGTTGTAAGTGTCCGGAGCGGTCTGGCGTAGCTCAAGATAGCCGGGCCGAAGCTCATCCGCGCGCGCGGCTTGCGCCACCAGCACGCCCAGGACAGCAAAAAGCACAAACAAAGATTTCATCGGCTGGCTTCCGCATGCGCTGACGGGGACGGCGGCTGCTCCACCACGATCTCGTAACGCTCCCGTAGCGAGCTATAAAGCTTCTGTTCCGCCTCCAGCCGGCGCGCATTCGACCATTCGCGGCGGACGGCATCACGAACGGCGTCGAGAGACGGGGCGCCTCCTTGTATCCGTTCGCTGATGTAGACGAAGTGATGACCGAAGCTCGAGGGAATGGGACCTTGCCAGCGATTCAGTTCTAGAACGGACACGCGTTTGGCAAAAACGTCACCGAATATCCCCGCCAACTCCGTCAAAGATACCGCCTGAAATTCTTCCCCAAGCAGGAAGGGATCGCCGATGGCCGTCGTGTCCACCGCCTTGTCTGCGAGCGCCAGGGCGTTCGAGATTTGCTCGCTATCGCGATCGATCGCCGCGCCGCGCCGCGTCGCGCTCAGGAACACCTGGTGGAATGTGAGACGGTCCTCCGTCTTGAAACGCTCCGGGTTGGCCGCAAGATAGGCGGCAAGCTGCGCCTCGCTGGGTTCCGGGACAGAGGCGTCTTCCGCAAAAAATTCCATTTTCTGCCGCACGCGGCGGCGGATAATGACATCGTCGCGGTCGAGGCCGGCTGCCCTGCCCTCGCGGTAAAACACTTCATCGCGAATGTAGTCGTCGACAAGACCCTGCAATTCTTCTTTGCCCGGCGGGCGCCGCCACGTTCGGGCGAAACCGTCCGCGAGATTGTCGATCCGGGCAGAAGAAACCACGATCCGTTCGGGCGCGTCAGCTTTCTTGTTACCGACGAAATGGAAAAGGCCAAACAGAGCCGCGCCCAGCACGAAAAACTGGAACAGCGGCTCTCTCAGCAGCGGGAATTTCAAAACGCGTCCCATGTTACAGACGGGCATCAAATCAGGGCGTGTACCAGATCGGCGACGTATAGGCGCGTTCGGTCGTGGTCATCGGGACTTCCTTCGGCATGGTGACGCCGAAATATTTTGCGTCATAAGCCGTCCAGCGCGGCGTCGGTATTTCGATCACCCGCACATAGTAGAACGCACGCAGTGAGGGGTCGAAATCAGGATCTTTCCAGACCGTGATCATCTCGCCCGCGCCAACGGTATTCGTCCAAGTTGCGTTTGCGATATCGACCGTGTTGCCAACGGGTACCCTGCTGCGGCCATCCGCCTCGATCTTGCGGCCGCCGGAGACGGCCACATCGTAAATTCGCTCTTGCGTCTGGCCGTCCTTGCCGAGCCAACCCTTGATGACCTGGATGCGATCCAGATTGGCGCCGATCGGGTCCTTTAGTGCAGCGACAAGGAACGTCGGCGATTTGCCTTGCGGCGCATTGCTGAGGTCGCCACCCATCGGCACACCCTTGGTGTAACCGATCCTCGCTGGCATGCGATTGTTGGAGTCGGCAGCTTCGAAGTCCCAACCGCCGAAGAAGCGAACGATCATGCGAGGGCCGGTGGTGGCATAGGTCTCGCGGCGTTTCATGGCGTCGAAAATCGCCTCGCGGGTATTTTCAGTGGCCCAGACAGCTGCGTAACCGGAAGCCGTCTGCTCCCAGCCCATGATGACGGCCTTCTCGGTCTTTACGAACGGATGCGTCGCACGTTCCGCGCTTGGCTCCGAGGATGATGTCTTGCCCCAGAAATTATCCTCCTCGACGGCCGCAAGCCCGGTATGCGCGTCGGTGCTGCCGACGAGACCGAATTTGTAGGGATTGACGCCGAGCTCGGCCTCCATCTTCAGGCCATTCTTGAGACCGGAGCGGACATATTCGAATTCCAGCATCTCCGGCTTTTTCAATTCGGTCAGATCGAGGTTGCCCTTGTCCCAACGCTCGAAGTTGGCAAATTCGTCGTTGGGCGAAAGAAACGGATGCGTCTCGCCATCCCCTTTGATCTGGGTGGCTTCGTAGAGCGGCTCCCAGCGCATGCGGTTCTCGGCATATTCGCGGTCGATCCGTTTACCATTGAACGATTCGATGATCGGAAACATGCGGCCGTTGCTGAGATTGCCGTTATGCGCCAGCGCCAGAATCTCGGCGCCGGTCTTCTCCTCGACCATCGCCATCCACTTCCAGAGGTCGCGCGGATTGGGGCTCCCGAGCGGCGGCTGGGTGGTGAATGGTTCGATCAGGCTGGCCTTGGCGCCGTTGTCGCGCCAGATCACGTTGCGATGAAGATTGTTGCCGCCCGCATTCGAGGTCCACTCATAGCCGATAAACGCGGTGAAGCGGCCCGGATCGTTGGCTTCTTCGGCTGCCTTGATCGTTTCGCGCCAGGCGCTGCGATAGGCGGCCGTGCCCGGTGTCGGGAATCCCTTCGGCAAATTGCCTTTGCCGAAACTGGTGATGATATCGATGGCCGCCTTGGCTCCCTGACCAGAGTTGATCTCGTCATACCAGCGGCGCCCTTGCGGCGTTGCCATCAGTACGGGATCGGCGGCCATCAGTTGCGGAAAAAATCCCATGCCGTCCGAATGATCTGTCACAACCAGAAAATCCAGCGGGCGTGAAAGCTTCGCGTGCTGTCCGCTGGAGGCGATAACCTCCTCGCCCTTGGCAAAACGATAGGCGTCCTTTGGACCGAGCCGGGCCCCGAAGGCACCGGCGTCCATTGAAAACGAGGTGTGCAGATGCGTGTCGCCAAAGAAGGGGCGGGTGGGGAAGTTGCGGCCTGCATAGGGCGAGTAAGGCGGCTTGGCGGGAAACACCTTTTCGGCGGTGCCCTGGTCGAGTGTGCCGATGTCGGTGGTTACAGCTTGTTCGGCGGCGAACGCCCGTACAGCGAGGCCGATCGAAAGCAGGACGACGAGACTTGTTTTCTGCAGGGTTAGTATTTTCATGATCCACTTTCCTGACTTCAGAGCTTTGCTTGTTACATGCCTGACCAGAGCACCGACAAACCGGAGAGATCAGATGCAGCGCCGTACGCGAATCCCGTTCACGATCACATAATGGCAAACAGCAACCGGCTTTCTGACGACGACGGCGCCGCGATACCCAGCACAACCGGCGCGAACCACGCCGGCGGCACAGACTACGGCGTTGGCTTCACGGGTTTCGATAGCCATAGAGGCTGCGAAAGCTGCAATCCCGAATGTCGCGATTAGGATGGTACGCATAGGGTCGGCTCCATCGTTTGAGGCGGCACGCCGCGTCTTGGGTCAGCAACAAGCGTAAGGCGGCCAGAACAGCTGTCTATGCGAAACCCGACACTTGACCAGAAATCGATGAAATCACCTTGCCCGATATCCGTTGCTTTTTACGCCGCGCCAACCTGCGCTATGGGCAGCCTGAAGCAAAAAAACCGCGCCGCGCTGGCGGTTCTCCGCCCAGATGTCGCCGCCGTGGCTTTCGACGATGGTGCGCGCGATGGGAAGTCCCAAACCCGTTCCCTTCGGCTTCGTGGTGACGAATGCATCAAAGATGCTGGTCATATTGTCCTTGGGAATGCCTTTCCCCGAATCCGACACTCTCACTTCAACGGTGCCAGATTCTGGATTCTGACGGGTCCTGATCGTCAAATGGTGCGGTCTTGCCTCCTCCATGGCCTCCATGCCATTCATCACCAGATTGATGATGGCCTGTTGTCCCGCGGCACTCGACGCTGCTCTACCCCCATGAATACGGCGGGAACGGATGGAAATATCTGCTGTCGATATTTTTGAACAAAGCGGATCGCAGGATTTGCTGACAGCGACAACCAGATCCAGCTGCCGTTTGGCAAAAAGAGCCTGCAGATAATCCGCGAACGGTCCTTCTTCCGCATCACCGGACCGTGCGGTGGCAAGCGCGGTCTCGTATAGATCTACACCCTCAGGAAATCGGCGAAGCAACTCTTCGCGAAAGCTCCTGCCGTACTCATTCCAAGGTACAAATTCCCGGCCGTGCGGATTCAGAATCAAAACCCGCTTCGGTTCGGCGAGTGCCTCGCTCGTCAGGGCAAATAGCAATACAACCGCGCTGAAAAATGCCTTGACTTTCATGCTCTGGTGAAGCCGTTCAGAAATTACCCCGCCAGCCTAGTATCGTATTCTCATCCTATTCGAATTGAAGACACCAGCGGGAGGTAATTACAAGCCCTGATCAACAGGTTGACATAGCTAAAGGTCGGAAGCTGGTCTGTCCGGATCATTATTTTCGCTCGCCTCCTGCCGCGAGCGCGTTCGCAAAGCGATCGAGCTCTAAAGACAGGCAGAATAGCGCAAAAAGTGAGCCGCTCAGCAATACAGCGCGCCACATCAGCAGAAGCGTGTCCGTGCCAGGTCCTAGCTCGGGTACGTGACGGAAGAACACCACCGAAAATACCGAAGAGCCAAAAATGAAACTTATTCGGCTCAAAAAAAGAAATAAATGACTTACAAATATGCGGGGCTTTCCGAACGAAATCGATGGAACGTGCAGCAGCCGCACCCAATAGGCGCCTTGCATGATCGCCACGGCAGCTAACGACAGCAAATCGTTTCTGATCGGCGTTCGTAGCTGCTCACCCAGATGACTCAATAACAACCTGAACTCCGGCAGTGCAATCCATGTCAGGAGCGCCGCTCCCACTATCTGAAGCATGAACAACCCAAAATATGCGCCCTTGGATGAGCTTGGCCGATCCATTCTTCACCCGGCAATCGCGCTGTCGATTGCATCGATGAGTAATTTCGCCAGAAACGGCTTTCTCAAATAAGCGACGCAACCGGCATCAAAGGCAGCTTCGCGAGTAGCCTCATTGTCGATGGCTGTCATGAAAACGACGGGCAGATCCAGACCCGATGAAATCAACTGTCGCTGCAACTCGATGCCCGACATCCCGACAAGATGGATATCCAGGACAAGACACTCCGCTTGGCAATTCGCGATGCCGTCGAGAAACAACTCTGCCGATGCGAACGTCTGGACACGAAAGCCGTGCGCCAACAAGAGGCGATTGAGGCCTTGCAACATGCTTGGATTGTCATCGACGATAGCTATGGTCCGCATGACATGCAATCGTTGGCGGCTTGAAGACGCCCGACTTCACATGACAAAGTCAGGTTGCAATACATCTTCATCCCAATCAGAGTTGGCGGGCGGTCTCCCCTACCCTTGCAAACGAGAATGCTGCAGCACGCGATGCCTGGCCGCTATGCAATATCCAACAACAAGCGCCGTATGTCTGGAATTCTCAACCAAAGCCCGCAGTCACGCCGCTTCGACCTGACGCACGTGGTGAGTCGTCTGGGGTGCGGGCAAATGTAAAATGAGTAACAGTTACCGTCTATGCGAAAACCGACATGCGGTCAGAAACCGGCAAAAGCACTCAAAATCATCTGCTTCACAACGCATCATCCGGCAGCGCGACATGAAAGATTGCCCCGCGAGGATGGTTGTCCGATACTCTTATGTGCCCACCGTGCGCTTCAACGATCGACTTGCAGATGGCCAGCCCAATCCCCGTACCTGTGGCTTTCGTTGAAAAAAACGGCTCAAGGATGCGGCTCTTGTCTTTTGACTCTATTCCCGGACCGGAGTCAGCAATCGTAACGAGTATGCCAGACTTGCCCTGAATAACGTCCGACTTGATCTGCAAAAGACGTACCCGATCAGTGATGCCGCGCATTGCTTCGATGGCGTTTACAAACAGGTTCAGAAACACTTGCTGCAACTGAGCTCGATCGGCAAACACTCGCCCAAGCGACCCGGCCAGCTCAGTAGAGACCAATATCTGTTGAGACCGTATATCGGTGTCAACTATTTTAAGTACATCTTCAAGAAGCTCGTTCACGTCGATGCCCACCCTTTGATGGGTGTCTCTTTTAAACATCGCCCGAAGGCTTGCAACGACGGCACCCGCGCGGGCACCATCTGCGACAATGGCTTCCAGGGCGGCGCGCGCCTCATCGAGGTTTGGCGGCTTTTGCCCAAGCAATAACAACGCTGCCTCGCTGTTGAAGGTCATTGCAGCAATCGGCTGATTGACCTCGTGCGCGACGGAGGCGGCCATGGCATCCATGGCGATCTGCCGTCCCTCTCTGCTGCTGCGCCGTCTCAATGTCGAATAGATCAGATTCGCGTAGAGCGACATCGTCTCCGAAAGAAGTATCAGCAGAACCGAAAAAACCGCGAAGAAGGAAAACAGCCGGCTGGCATAGAAACCGAACGAGAAACGAGTGCTGATTGAACTCGTCACCATAAGTTCGGCCAACCACGCGCAGCACATGACCATAAGCCAGAGATCCAGCACGGTCCGCCGGCGACGCCCCAGCAGCACGATCGCAATGGCGCATAACGATCCAAGGAACACACCACTCACCACGAGATTGGATTTGTTCGCTTCAATGGTGCTGGCCATGAGTCTCGGCAGGAGTGCGTCCGCCTCAACCGCGACAAAAGTTAATCCGCACACCATCAAAAGCACGAGGATAATGCTGAAAACGATTACAGCTTTCGCTGAAGATCGGGGGGCGGCTTTTCCGGTGTCCTTCAGCAAGGCATAGCCGATCACCGCCAAGGGCGATCCAGCGTGCCAGAAAAAATAGAGCCACGCGGTCGTTTGTAGCCCGGCACCCAGCAGACCGCTTGGTGTAAACGCCCCCGGAAAGGTGAGTAAGTGAGGAATAACGATCAACGACGTGAACAGGAAGCCGTTGGCTAGCACCAAAAGGGCGCGAGACCGCATGATAGAAAACTGGGCAAACAGCAAAGCTGCCGTGACGGCGTCGGTAAATGCGATAGCGGTCTGAAGCGCGGGAATAAAAGCGGCGGCGCGCGGAAGCTGAATGTTCGCAAAGACTAGCGTGAAGGCGGTTGAAGCGACAATAACCAGCACAACGCCAAGCGCCAGCCGGATTTGCCCCTTTGAAGGCATCAAGGTGGCTAACAGTAACTGATGTTCTTCAGCCACCTCGAACAAACTATCCTGCCCATCATGCAACTGGGCAATTCTATAACATATGCCGGTTTATTCGAACACGAGGGAGGCATGCGCTCGCTGGCCCTCGTTAGCCGCGCTGCGAATACCCAGCATACTATTGATTTCGCGCGCAAATAGCTATTTGCCCGCCTGGGGCTCAATCCGAAGGCTTCAGCGTAATCCCGAGCTTGGAGCGCATGTCGTTGAACACGACAGCAATGGCCTCGATGATCAGCTTGTCCGGGTTGGACTTACAATAAACAATGACCTCGTGCTCCGCCTGTTTTGCTCTGTCAATGTCGAGGTAATGCGTTTTGGCGAGCCCGTTTTCCAGCCGCTGTATCAACTCGCGAGCAGATCAGCATCATTTTGGAAGGTGCTTGCCAGTTGCAGGCAGGTCAATTTCTGGACGTTCAGCGTGCTGGAGCCAAGTCGCGCAGTGACCTG
>Ga0210396_10001254_pt1 | contig 28419 bp, 27 predicted proteins | sample IncBWH17OmetaG_FD_155466 | JGI IMG/M metagenome (GOLD analysis project Ga0210396, IMG submission 155466) | Forest soil microbial communities from Barre Woods Harvard Forest LTER site, Petersham, Massachusetts, United States - Inc-BW-H-17-O ...
ACATGGAGACGAAATTGTTCCAGCCATGCAGGACCACCATCACCAAATGTCCGAAAACAAACGCCAGCATCGCCCACATGATCAGGAAATGCCAGAGCCGCGCCCAGTGGAAGCCGCCCATCATCCACGCCAGCCAGGAAAACTGCACCGGTTTCCAGACGGCGAGACCGGTCAGCACCGACAGCACACCCAAAGCAATCGCAGAGGTGTACGCGTGCTTCTGTAGCGGGTTGTAGGCCTCCCTCACAGGCGGCTTCGGACCGAAGAAGAAGTAGTGGCGCACCATTGGCCACACTCCCGGCAGGTCCCGTCGTACAAAGAGCACTTGCTTGTAGTTTCCGCTGAAGACCTGGTAACCGACGTACACGAGGCCGGTCCCGATATAGATCCACATGAAGGTGAGGTGCCATTGCAGCGCGCCTCCCAGCCACCCGCCAAGCGCCAAGGCCTTCGGCCAGTTGAGAAGATCTTTTTGGGGGATCTTTGCTCCGAAGCTCGGAAAAGCGCGAAAGATCTGGAATCCGCTGCCGACCATCACGAACAGCGAGATCGCGTTCAACCAGTGGCATAGACGCACTACCAATGGGTGTTCATAAACCGCCTTGGTTATTTCGCCCATCTTCACGTCTTCGATTGCGATTACGCGGGTAGCCATCGCCATCTCCTCAGAGCTACAGTCCATAGAACTCGGAGTAGCCCTGATCCTCCCAGTAGCCGACTTTCTGAAGCACATGACTCACTTTGAGGTCGGTGAGATACTTTGCCTGCTTGTAGCCGATCTTGGTGGGAATGCTCAGACGTAGCGGCGCGCCGTGTTCGCGGGTCAGGGGCTCACCGTACATTTCGTAACAGAGCAAGGACTGCGGATGCATGGCGGTGGCCATGTCGAGCGACTCATAATAGTCATCCGCACATTCGACGGTCACGAAACGCGCGATCGGGTCGGCGCCGATGGTCTTGAGGAAGTCGGAGAGGCGGACACCCCCGAAGTTGCCGATCACGTCCCACCCTTCCACACAGACATGTCGCGTATTTTGCGTCACCTTCGGTAAAGCCTGAATTTGCGCCAGCGTATAGTCTCCAGGTTTTTGTACCGAGCCCGTCACCGTTAGAGTCCACTTGTCGAAATCCACGCCGGGGTCGTCGACGTCATAGTCATTAATGGGAAACTTCTCGAAGGGGGTCAGGTCGGTGTCGGCAAACGTCGGTGCCAAATGCCCGGAGCGGAACAGCCTGGCCGATGCCCAATCGCTAAAGCCAAGGCCGGCTTTGAGGAGCGGTCTCTGGAGCCGTGGAATGGCAAAAGCTCCCAGGGCGAGTACAGGCGTCAGTTTCAATAACTCGCGCCGACTGATGGTCTTAAACTTGCGGCTGTCGGTTCGTGGCTTCATCAGTGCATTCCTTGCAGGTGACACGACAACTACATCGGATTCGCGAGTCGGCAAAAGGTTACAGGGAGATCATGGATGATCGCCCCAGCAGGATCAACGCTAACCGCAAAAAGATTGCGCGGCGAAAAAGGAACCTTTTTGCTCCGCCAAAAAATGGCCGGGCGCCAAGCTCTCGAGAATTAACACCGAAACACACGAAATCTATCGCACGTTGATTCGAGCCTCAACTGGCCGACGCTGTTACGTGAGCAAAGCAGATTTTACAATTAAATGCGGACTCGTTAAGCGCCTTCTGAAACTTTTGTTCCCGTCATCTCTCTCATGACTACGCGACCCGGAACTTCAGGGAATGGCTCGTTCGAGGAGCTCTGAGTTCGGCGCGAATTTTTAGGCAATTACAGGAGTCGTGAAATGCAAAAAATAGTTCGTACTCTGTTGTCGGCCGCACTGGCGATTGGCGTAGTGTCCGCAACCCGCAGCAATGCACAGGATGGACGCTCTAACCCAGGTGCAGTTTTCGTTATGACGAATGCCGCGGACCGGAATGAAGTCATTTCCTTTAGAAGAGCTGCAGATGGCTCGTTACAAGAAGGCCACAGATTTGCAACCGGTGGGCGTGGCAGTGGTGGCAACAATGATCCGCTGGAATCACAAGGATCTTTAACCCTCAGTCAAGATCACACCCTGCTGTTTGCAGTCAACGCAGGTAGCGGGGAGATCTCCGTATTTCGTGTTCACGGCTCGGACTTGTCGCTGGCTGACAAGGAACTCTCAGGAGGAAGTGAACCGAACGCAGTGGCCCAGCATGGACACCTCGTCTACGTTCTCAACACTGGCGGTAGCAGCAACGTGGTCGGTTTCCGAGTCAATGAGGACGGAAGACTTTCGCAGATTCCTCATTCTCTCAGTTTTCTAAGCACCAATACCTCGGGAGCAGCGTCATTAGCGTTCAGTCCCAACGGTCAGTTCCTCGCCGTTACTGAACGAGAGACGAACGACATCGACGTGTTCAGTGTACAGAGCAACGGAACGTTGTCGCCGATCGTCATAAATCCAAGCGCGGGCCCGGGAGCTTTCTCGGTTGCTTTTGCTCCAAATGGTGCAGCGCTGGTAGCTGAAACCGGTCCCGCCGGAGGCCAAAACGCCTCGGCTATTTCGTCTTACGCAGTTGCTTCCAATGGAACCCTCTCCGCAATCAGTACCAGCGTCCCGACCCTGGGAGCGGCTACATGCTGGAATGCGGTTACTCCAAACGGCCAATGGGTTTACACCTCCAATGCTGGTTCCTCCACAATCTCCGGCTTTACCATCGGCGGCAATGGGGCGCTAACCGCGTTGCCGGGAACCGTCGTTGGGACAAACCCCACGGGAGCTACGAATCTGGACATCACCATTAGTGCTGACGGCAAGTTCCTGTATAGCCTCGATGCGAAGGTGGGCACCATTAGCATCTTCGGCATTCAGTCGGACGGCACCTTAAGCAACCTGGGGACCGTCGACGGGCTCCCGCAGGACGTCGGATTTAACGGAATCGCTGCAATCTAGAGTTATTCGTGAGTTGCGGCGAATCTACGCCGCAACTCACGTTTTTTCGAAAATCTCAATCGCGTCTGAGGCAATTACAAGGAGAATGAGAATGGCAGTGAAGTTAGTGGTACTTTACCCTCTTCCGAAGGACGTCGAAGCCTTCGAAACAGTTTACCACCGCGACCATGTGCCAATGGCTGTCGACAAACTGGCCGGCAAAACCAAGATTGTCGCGACCAGGGTGCTAGGCTCGCCGCAGGGAACGCCGGCCTTCCACCGTATTGTGGAGATTCATTTCCCGTCGATGGATGCCCTGCAAGCTTGCGCGGCTTCCGAGGGCGGCAAACAGACAATCGCTCACGCGGTCTCCATCTCGTCGGGAGGCGCACCAACATTTCTCGTCGCTGAAGAGGAGACATTCGTGTTTCAGGAGGTGAAGAGCGCTGCAAGAGAATAAGGATATCGAGCTGCCGTGAGGTCCCAGCTTGGGGACCGTAAACCGAGAAGCAAATCTCCTGTGAATATAAAGGGTTCCATCTTTTGCAGATGACGTCGATGGAGCCTCGCGATCGAAAGTGTCAGGGATTGGCCGAATGCAGAAAAGCGTACATGAGGGCGATTGTCAAAAGATTGTCAATTCGCTGTTCGAGGACTGTTCCGCCTTGACTCTCTGATCGAAACCGGAACATACTCGCGAAGCTGAATGGTTTTCGGGCCACATGGGCTCAGAAGGCGGTGTTCGGAGCTCAGTGCCCGGTGGGGGATTTATCCTGGCGAGTTGACAATCCTCCCAGTTTTATCTGGCCACCTATCCTTAAAGTATCTGTCACATCCAAAATGGGCGAACCGCCTTGGGGAATCGCTGTCTCTAAATGATGTTGGTTTCTGCTTTATACACTTTTCATATGAGGACTACATGAAACTGGCAAGCACCGCGAACGTCAAACAATTCGAGAACTCAAATAAACTGGGCACCGCTCCAACACAGATCAATTCAACTCAGATCAAAGAGATGATGTTGGTCTGCGGATCGTGGTCCGTCTTGCTTGCGGCAGCGATAACAATGGCTCTGCTATTAACACTCGCCACGCAAGCGCATGCCGCCGAGGTAGTCACCGTGCTGCACTCATTCAGTGGCGGGGACGATGGCGCATTCCCTTACGCAGGCCTCACTGCCGACGCCGCAGGCAACCTGTACGGCACTTCGCAAATTGCTGGCGCTAACGGATTCGGCAACGTGTTCCAACTTTCGCCGATCACCGGCGGAGGCTGGCGCTTTTCCGTGATTTATGAGTTCACGGGAGGGGCAGATGGTGGGTCCCCGCTGGGCAGCCTGATATTCGACGCTGCCGGCGACGCTTATGGGACGGCAGCGGGTGGCGGCGCCCAAGGACTGGGCGACGTGTTCAAACTCACTCGGCCCAAAGGTCCCGGACCCGGCGCAAAGTGGGAAGAGAAAGTGTTGTACAGTTTTCAAGGCGGTACGGACGGTGCTATACCCTTCGGCAACGTTTTATTCGACGCCGCGGGCAATCTATATGGCACGACGTCGATCGGCGGTCACAGCCACATAGGATGCCTTTCGGGTTGCGGCACGATCTACGAACTGTCGCCGAGGTCCGATGGGCGCTGGCACGAAAGGGTCCTTCATCGTTTCATTGACGCGTTTGGCGAGGGTGCTGAACCACGCACTGGACTCGTCTCCGATGCAGCGGGAAACCTGTATGGGACCACATTCTCAGGCGGCAACAACAGCGTTGGCGCATGCAACACGGTAACGACGCTTGGTTGTGGCAGTGTTTTCGAGCTGATCCCAAGTTCGACGGGCCGCTGGCATCTCAAGACGCTGCGTGACTTCAACGGAACTGATGGAGCCCTTCCACGCGCGGGCGTGACTCTGAACGGCAGCAGCACGCTTTACGGCGCTACCACTTCCGGAGGCACGAACAACGCCGGAACCGTGTTCTCGTTCACGAATGAGTCGGGGGTGTGGAAGCCCGGAAATGTTTACAGCTTCAATGGAACGAACGGCCTCGGACCTTTCGGAAACCTTGCTCTGGACACTGCCGGCAACCTCTACGGTGCGACCTACGAAGGTGGCGCAAACAACTGGGGCGCGATATTTCAACTCATCCCCAGTGGTAAAGGATGGACCGAACATGTGCTCTATAACTTCGTTGTCAGCGGAAAGCGGTTCGGCGCCAGTCCCGCAGACGGGGTATTCATCGATGCTGCTGGCAGCCTTTACCTTACGACCAGTCAAGGGGGCAAGCTGAACGACTGCTCAAACGCCGGATGCGGTACGGTGATCAAGGTCAGCGCTGCGGATTCGCATGGCAAGAATCCGCAAGAATTCTAAGCGCAACTTAGATAAATCCATCAGGCCCAGAGACAAAACCTCAGTATGAAAACAAACGTACTGAGGTTTTTCTCTGTTGATGCGAACACACGGAACGCAGACCTCTTACCCGGGTAGGCCGATGCGGTGCACAAGGTTTTGGAAGCGCGAGTCGGAGCGGAGAGGATCGAAGCCCGGCCGCAGCAGGACGCCCGGATTAAATCGCTCTTCAAAGCCTTTTTCGAGCCAATTCATGGCTTGATCCGTATCTCCAAGTGATGCATAGATCATCGCGATCTCCGAAGCATTCGAATAACCAGGGTTTGAGCGCTTCCTCAGATCGCTCAGCAGCTTTTCCGCTTCGCTCCTCTTGCCGGACAGGACATAAGCGCGAGCAAGATTAGCTATGCACGTCGGGCTACCCGTAGAAAGCTGAACCGCTTTTTGCAGTTCTGCGACCGCTTCAGCGTACATGTGTTTTTGAAGGTACGCCTGGGCCAGTTGATTATGGGCGAGGGCAAAATTAGGATCCATCTCGATCGTCTTGCGGCTCTGTTGTATGGATTCGTCATAAGAGTGCGCAAGGACAAGAAGCTCTGCGAGATCGGCATTAATAATGAGCGATAGCGGATCCAGGTTTTCCGCTTTTCTCATTTCCGCGATGGCGTCGTCATACCGACCCAATAAACTCAAGTGCCAGGCATACCAATGGTAAGCGGTTGCGTAGCCGGGGTTGAGTTCGATGGCCCGCCGGAACTCTTTCCCGGCGGCGTCAAAATCCCAGTCGAAGCCATCCAAGACGAATGCCAGCGAGTTGTGGGCTTCGCCGAGCGCGCTGTCCAGTTCCAGAGCTTTGATCGCGGCCGCCTTCGCTTTGGGGAATGCCTCTTTCGGCGTCATTACTGCATACTGCCAGTCTCCCAATAAGGCATAAGTATCGGCTAAACCAGAATACGCTTGGGCGTACTTCGGGTCCTCTTCGATTGCCTGATTGAAATATGCCAGGGCAGCCTTCAGACCATCTGCCGTTCGCTTATTCCAGAAGTACCGCCCCTTGAGATAGGACTCGTAAGCTTCCGGATTGACCACCTTCGCGTTTTTCAGCGCGGCTTGTTCTTGCGGAGTCAAGTTGATCCGAATTTGATCTGCAATCTCCGTAGCCACCTTATTTTGGAGCGCCAAGATGTCACGGAAGTCACCCTCGTAGCTCCGGGACCATAAGTGCTTGTCCGTAGAGGCCTCGATCAGCTGCGCCGTGATGCGAACCTGATCGCCGGAATGGAGCACGGTGCCTTCTACCACGGCGTCCACGTTCAACTCACGAGCGATCTGCGGTAGAGGCTTGCGCGCTCCTTTGTACGCCATCACGGAGGTGCGGGAGATTACCCGTAAAGCGCTGATCTGCGCCAAGTCAGTGATCAACTCATCCGTCATACCGTCAGCAAAGTAATTCTGCGAAGCGTCGCCAGAGAGATTGTCCAGCGGAAGCACGGCCAGGGACCGGATGCCCGCGGGCGTACGAGCACGCGAACGCAATAGCACGAAGAGAATCGGCAAAATCAAAACGAGCGTCAGCGCGACGATGACCCAAAGCGGCGGCCGGCGTTTAGGAGGAGCCGCGAACCCGGGGGCTTGGAGCTTATCCTTATTATTATTATTATTGTCATTGTTATCCCCAGCCTCTGTCGTCGATAAATCTCCAGCCGTGGATTGCGGCCTTTTAGGGCGGGCGTCCGCATCGACAACCGACACGTCCGCAATGAAGCGATACCCACGTTTTGGAAGAGTCTCGATGAAGCGCGGATTCTCAGCCGAGTCTCCCAGTGCACTCCGAAGCTTCGCGATTGCGATATTCACTGCCTGGTCGAAATCACCAAAACTTTCGTCGGTCCAGACCCGCCTGCGCAATTCCTCCCTAGTGACGACTTCCCCCGGACGCTCCAGCAATATCTCAAGCAATTTCATCGGCTGTTGCTGCACTCTGATTCTCAAACCCGCTTTGCGCACTTCGCCCGACTGGAAACAAACCTCATAGGTTCCGAATCGCACGACGGAGGCGGGGCGGGTTGGTTCCATATTGGGTTTCGGCTTTAGCACAGCAGTCTAGCACTTCGCGCACGGGACTCTCCGGTTCAGGATATCTGCGAAGCTAACTCGTTAGTCAGCAATTATTTAACAGGCAATGAACTGGATATGTGGAAAAAATTCGCCGTGAATTGACGCCAGACGATTGTCGCGTCAGATTGTCACGCGAGGCTGGTACTGGCAACTCGAAACTTAGGCGCAGCGATTCCGGAGAAGGCAAATGAGCGGTATGGGATCTGGATTAAGAGAAATGGTCGGATTCGGGACTTCGCCCTCACAAGACGATCAACCATTGTCAGGTTTCGAAGAGTTGGCTATGCCTCTGTTGGATTCCCTTTACAACTACGCACGCTGGCTGGTTCACAATTCGACTGATGCCGAGGATCTCGTTCAAGAGACTTATCTGAAAGCCTTACGCAGTTTCGCGTCGTTTCACCGCGGCACTAATTTCCGGGCATGGATATTCCAAATCCTGAGGAACACCTTTCTAAGTTCGTGCTCAAAACTTGAGCGGCGCGCAACCGTCGCGATGGACGTGGAGAAGGACTTTCCTGCGTTGTCCGCAACCTCCATTACCCCTGAGTCGCTGCTGATCGAGCGTTCGGGCAACGAAGCAGTCCGGCGCGCAATCGAGCAACTACCAGTCATTCTTCGTGAGGTTATTCTGCTGTGCGATGTTGAAGACGCCTCTTACCGGGAGATCGCGGAAATATTGTCAATCCCGATAGGAACCGTCATGTCACGCCTGGCCAGAGCCCGGAAAACAGTTCGTAAGACGGTCCGTGGCGAAGAAGTCTTCCATGAAGCAGTGCCTTGATACCTGAACGTGGATCATGCGGCAATCCAGCAGAAAGAGGAAAGCTTATGGCAACCGCTACCTTAGCAGCAACCCTGAACACTCCGATATCCGAACTGCGACCGGCAACAGTGGATCGGATTCTGGTTATCGAGGACGATGATGCTTTGCGTAAGGTCCTGAGGCGGCTTTTCTCCTCGGAAGGATATCAGGTCGATGTCGTCTCCGACGGCATGGCTGGTCTGGAAATGCTTCACCAAAAGCCGCCCTCCGCAGTGATCCTCGATCTGCTGAACCCCGGATCTTCGGGCTGTGATCTTTGCAAGAAAATTGCGAATTTGACTCCTGGTCTGCCACTTGTGATTCTTAGCGCCAGTTCCGATGTTGCGGACAAGGTGCTTCTCCTGGAAATGGGTGCCGACGATTACGTGACCGTACCGTTCAGCCCAAGGGAACTGGTTGCGCGCATGCGTGCGCTAATCAGACGCGCGTCGCGATGCAGTCCAGAGAACTTGTATGTCTTTGAGGATGTGATGGTTGATTTCTCCAAGACAGAGATCACTCGTAGGGGCGAGAAGATCACGGTCACCAAAAAAGAATTCCAGACTCTGGAGTTCATGACAAAGAACGCCGGACGCATGATCTCGCGAGATGAACTTCTCAATGAAGTTTGGGGTTACCACAACTATCCTTGTACTCGAACCGTGGACAACCACATCCTCAAGTTACGGCAGAAACTGGAGAGAGACCCTTCCAACCCGTCGCACATTCTAACGGTATTTGGTCTGGGCTATAAGTTTGTGCCTTAACTACCAAACCTATGACGCGGCTTTAAACAATTTCGCAAGACCATCGATGTCTGCAGCGCTTGCGTCGCCGATCACGAAATAGCGCAGTCCGCCCTGACTCCATGTTTCCATGTTGAACGGCAGTTGCTTCGGTGCGAGAGAATTCTCGTCCAACCTGGCTCGTAAGGACTGTTCCTGGAATACGAACACGGAAATATGGTGCTTGCGAACATCGTAGATCAGATGCGCACCCGGCGTTTGGTCAAGATAGGTCATTCGGCCCCCAAGCAGAGAGAACTCGGAGTTCTGGAGTTCCGGCAAATTGAACGCGAAGGGGATCTTTCCCTGGAACCATGGCTTCACCGTATGCCGATCCGTGGAGATCACATCTACTGGCGATGAACTGGCTAGCGTCGCCACGTGCAAGTCGGCAATCTCGCTGAAAACCTGCCCTCTGTCGGACCGGCTTCCCACGTAGGTCGACGTCACCGCCCCGACCGCGAGAATGATGGCCGTCGCCAAAGCGAACATCCATCCTAGACCGAGACTGCGCCGCGGTTTGGATGCGATGCCCTGCTGCACCCTTCTGCGGAACTCGGCGCTGGGAGTATACCGTCTTCCAGCGACTTGAATCGTACGCTTCATCTGTATGCGCGTAAGCGCATCCGCCGAGCAAGACTGGCAACTGCGCACATGACCGTCGAAGATGCGCGTCTCCGCCTCCGGAAGCTCACCGTCGAGATACGTGTCGAGCTTTGCCTTCCAAGTTTCACAGACCATAGTTGGTTCCTCTCGCAATTTCCATTCCCGCCTCATCGCCCTGCAACTTCCGTCCTAGCTGGTCGCGCAACGTGCGCCTGGCACGCGATAAACGCGACATCACCGTGCCGACAGGAATGGAAAGAGTTTCCGCAATCTCCTGGTACGACATTTCCTCCACCTCACAGAGAAGGAGGGCTTCCCGGTAATGCACCGGCAGACCATCGATGGCGCTTACTACAAGTTGGGAGTCAGAGCGCTTCATTAAAATTGTTTCAGGAGTCTCGTTCTCAACCGCCAGTTCAGGTTCGTCCTGCTCAGGATCAAGAGGCACAGTCATAGTCGCTCTCAGTCCAGTGTGCGACGTCAAGAACGTGTTGCGCAAGATGCGATACATCCATGCCCGGAAATTAGTCCCCAACTGGAAAGAAGGGAACCCTTTCAGAGCCTTTGCATAGGTCTCTTGGACGAGGTCTTCAGCTTCTTCGGTATTCCGTGTCAGCCAACGCGCGAAATTATAAAGCTGATCGAAGAGCGGCATAGCCAGCTCTTCGAACGAGTCGGATTGAGGGCTAGTCGCTGACACGTCTACATGCTTAAACTAGCCTGACGGTAGTTTATTCCCCCTGCAGAAGAATAATTGTGTGGGAATAAATCGCTGTCTCCGCCGCTAAAGTGGGAACCCTTACAGAGTTACGTTCGTCGTCCGCGGGGCACAGGAATGGCTCAGCTCGAAGCATTACCTCCTGCCCAATGGCAAACTGAGAGAGTCTCTTTTTCATCGATTGGCAGATCCCCGATGTTCTCTACAACACGAGCTAAGCTGATCAGTACCCACGCCGCAATCATGGGCGTAAGAAGAAACAGGAAAATAGTGGTGACCACTTCGACCAAACTCTTCATATAGATCCTGAGTAACCGATCACCTGATGAGAACTAGCGTGCCCCGCGAATATTCCATGGAGTGCACCGATTCTCGCGGAATCAAGGATCCCTTTATCGAGCAGGAATAAAAGATCAACAAGTCCGTTATCTCTGGTGAGAGCATTCGGAGCGAGACGATGCCGAAACCTCGGCCGTGCTTCCAGGGATTGCAGGGTACAAATCGGTGGCACGAGCGTTTATCGCTCGGTGGCAGATCGAAGAAACAAACGAGCCGACAACAAAGACATCCGGGAAACGACGAACACGCTATGAACTGCGAGATCTGTAAAGTAATCCGAAAGCTCGGACTACGCAAGTCAGCCCACAAATTGTGGCTCTGCACTGCCAAACAGATGCCACGCCGTCGCAAGCGCGTGGCAATGAGCAACTCAAGGCTGGTAACTACGTCTTGAGGCCTTGTTCGACCGGCGGGCGTTGAGGGCTCCGCATCAAGGGCGGTGATAGTTCAATAAATAACTTTTCCTGTGCCAATCGAGGCCAGAAGCGACTACAAGGACACATTTATGAGCGGTTATCAAAGCACGCTATTAGGTCGAACAGAAGTTGCCCAAGGCACCATGGCCTTTCAGTTTGAAAAGCCAAACGGCTTTGTATTCAAGGCTGGGCAGTACATTGACCTGACAATATCGGATTACCCGCATGGGCCGGCAACCGGACTGACGCATACCTTCTCCATCGCAAGCTCCCCGTTCGACGAAACACTTCTAGTCACAACCCGGATGCGAAATACGGTTTTCAAACAGGCCTTATCCATGCTGGCGATTGGCAGTGCTGCGAAGATTGAAGGTCCAATGGGATCATTCGCCCTCCACAACAACACTGCTAAGCCGGCTGTCTTCCTTGCCGGCGGGATTGGGATCGCGCCATTCCTTAGCATGCTCTCTTATGCAACCGGGGAAGGGCTTCGCCATTCTATTGTTTTGTTCTATGCGAACCGCTATTTAAAGGATGCCGCGTTCATGGATTCGCTCTGGACCTTGGAGTGTGCAAATCCAAGGTTTCGCTTTGTTCCGACCCTAACTCGCGTGACCAACAATAACGGAGATTGGAGGGGGAAAACTGGACACATCAGCTCGGAAATGATTGTTACGCGAGTAGGACGCTTGGCAGGTCCGATCTATTACGTAGCCGGGCCACCAGCGATGGTCGCGGCGACACGAAGAACGCTCAGTGAGCTGGGCGTTGATGACGACAATATTCGCACGGAAGAGTTTGCCGGCTATGAGAATCAGGACTCAGTAGCGGAACGGTTGATTAGTGGTGATCTTTCGTTTCAATGAAAGGGTTTCTCGGTACCGGCGCCACCTTCGAGGCAGATCTCAACCTCGTCGTGCAACTCGTGATGGGCGTTGCGCTCGCCATAGGGGCGGTTCTCGCAAAGCAGAAACGCTACAAGGCTCACGGTATTTGCCAGGCAACGGTGCTTCTCTTGAACTTGTTGATGATCGGACTGGTGATGTGGCCGTCGTTCCGGCAACAAGTGAAGCCAGCGCTCTCGAAGGTTCTCCATAAGTGGTATTACGAGGCGGCCACAATCCACGCGGTTCTCGGAATAACGGCTGAGCTTCTGGGGCTTTATATCGTCTTAGTGGCCGGCACGGACGTTCTTCCACAGCGGCTGAGGTTCAAACATTGGAAGGTGTGGATGCGGACGGAGCTGGTGCTTTGGGCGATTGTTCTGCTTAGTGGCGTGGGAACCTACTGCGCATGGTATGTGGCACCCTTTCGGTAGTTCTGCTCCAGGCGATTCGTGTGGACCGTCAAGAAGTGCGGCAGAGATGTAGGGGTAAGCTGAGAATGCTGGAATTAACCATATACGGGCTCGCGGGACTGGCGGCAATGCTGGTTATAGCGTTTTATTTTGCATACGCTGATGACTTCTCATCGGCCCGAGAGAAGTCCTCGCTCGATCTAATCAGCAATGCACACTCGAACGATAGCCAGATGATCGGGATTGGGACAAGTTCCCGGAAACCCTCGCCGCACATATAAAGCATAGAAATGGGGCAAGCACGCGTTCGCAGTGCCTGCCCCGCAGAGTTTCAGCTTAGAGAGAGCTGAGGAACTTCAGCAATTCGCCCCGCTCCTGGGGAGTTAACTGTTTGAACAAGCTAACCGAGTTAGAAGCTTCATTCTGGTGGCGAAGGATCGCCTGCTCGAAGGACTCCGACTTCAAGTCGTGCATGAACCGGGATTTGGTGCGCACACCCCAAAGTGGCGCCGTACGCAATTTGTGTTGTGTATCTTGCGGTCCTCCCTGAACGATGCCGTCACCGGTACCCACATCATGGAGCAGGAAGTCGCTAAAAGGATGAATGATCTTGCTCCCCAATGCGTCTGGGATGGTGAAGGTCCCGCCGTCGATCACGGTTCCGGGAGGGGCGGTGACGATGGTACCGACGTGGCAGATGCTGCACTGAACTTGGGCAAAGAGCTTCTCCCCGGCTTTAACTTCCGGCTCGCCGGCCAGCACATGATCCCGCGGTGGAACCAAGGTGCCGCGGATGAACTGGGCAAAGTGGTCTATTCCAAACAGACCCGTTTTGTCAGCTTTATCCTCGGGATCCGTCGTCGTCTTGCAGACCGTCGTGATATCCACGGGCTTCAGACGGTTGGAGATGCCTACTTCATTGAGATAGGCGTCGGCGGAGAAGGACAGAATGCTGCCGTGCTGATCCTTCCACCCAAAGCGGCCTACTCGGGTCTTTGGGGGGGCTTCCAAGATGGCCACTTCGACAGTCTCACCATGGATCACACCGTTACTCAGTTTCGGTTGTCTGGCGGCAATATTGATTAACGTCTGGTCATCGATCGCCTCGACGAAGCCGTCTCCCAGGGTATTGAGCGCGGCTCGCAGTGTGCGAATGTTCTCGGTAGGCGGCAAATGCTCCTCCGCCTGGGGACAGATCGCACGGTCGTTAATGAGCGAACGGCCTGTGATCATATCTTTGCCATGATTAATAAAGATGGTCGGGTTTACGAAATTGCCATTGCCATCGAGGTGTCCCGCCCGCACTTCGGTGACCTGGCTGGGACCGCCGGTGCCAGTACCCTGATGGCAATCGGCGCAAATCGTAGCGTTGTGCACAGGGCCGAGCCCGGTGTCGTTTCCTTCCCGTGCCTCGAAGTTTGCCTGGTCCAGAGCGAAGGTATCGTTAGGCGGTTCGGGAATGCCGTTGCTGACACTCTTTGAGCCAGGGTGCTTGGATAGCGTGGGTGTTTTGAAACCGGCGGGCGCCTCGGTTGCCTTGGGCGTCGCAGGCACGTGTTCGGACTGTTGAGCGAGACCAACAAGGCCAAGACCAATCAGGCCGGAACCACATACAAAAAGAAGAACATTCTTCCTGATCATGGAATGGATTTCCTCCAATGGTATTCGTTGTGACACCCGTTAGGGTGTGGTGAAGGGATCAGCAAGGCCGCGGCGACCGCCACAGCGATGCAGGTTGTGGACTCCTAGCCGTGCTAACTGGATGGTGGAGGAAATATTCTGTGGAAAAGTATTTTTGCTATGCCCTATCCGGTTCACAACCGCCTCTCCATCGAACTGGAATCACTTCTTCGTAACACTCAACAATTCATGGGATCGGAGCGGAATAAAACATCAGAACTTCCGTTATTTCAAGTGAGACTCGTTTTGGAAGGCGATTGATAACCAGCACAACGCGAATCTTAGAAGGGTTGGGGTGATGGTGAATCCTTTCGATCTCAAGACGGTGCTCTTGGCAAAGCACGCACAGCATGTGGTGCTCATTCATTTTCCAATTGCGCTGTTCCTCACCGCAGTGGCATTCGACTTGATCGCACACTGGACGAAGCGACCCGGCCTGGAGGACAGCGCCTACTACAACCTGCTGGTGGCGGCGATCTCAACCCTTCCAGTTTTCGCAACTGGAATACTCGCGTGGCAGTTCCAGCTCGAAGGCCAGAAACTGAAGGGCATCTTATTGGTGCATCTGGTGCTCGCGTGCGCCTCGAGTGTGGTGATCTGGCTGGTCTGGTGGGTGCATTTTCGCGCGCGACGTCGGGCAGAAGCCCTGCCGGGCTACCGCCTCGCTGTTGAATTTCTGGGCGTTGGTCTCGTAGCGCTGACCGGGCATTTGGGCGGTTTCCTAAGCGGCGTAAACGGTCCCAGCTAGAGATGCTCCGACAAGTCCCACCTTGGGGCTAAGCGGGCGAGAGCAAACACGCAACCGCGACAAGTCACTCCACGAGCACTCCTTGGCGCACCGCGGAGCCGGTCCGCGTACACGACGCGATGCACATTGCTGCCGTGCGCCGAACGGACTCGACAAAGATTTGACAATCAAGTGACATCCCGCGCGCATCTGGCCGTGGGTCGCCGCGTCAAACCATTGTCTGGGAACCAATCAAAACAAAAATAAAAAGGAAAAAGCAATGAAGAAAGCTACATTTCATATGATCACCGGACTACTAGGAATTGGCCTGGTGTTTGGCGTCAGCTTCGCACGAGCCCAGGCCGGCACTCTGGACACAACCTTCGGCACGGGTGGAACTGTCACGACCAGCTTCGCTGACGGCGTCGCAGGAGTCGGCGCTTTTGAGCAATCGAACGGCGACATTGTGGCGGTCGCCCAGGTCAATTTTGTCAACAACGCAGGCACAGGAATTGGTTTGGTGCGCTACACCGCCGCCGGAGAGCTGGACACTACTTTCGGGACGAACGGGATCACGGTCACCACATTCGCAGGCATTGCCTTCGATCCATTCGGATTTGCCGTGCAGAAGAACGGTGATTTCCTTATCGGAGGCGTAGCCACGACCAAGTCAGGACGAAATGAATTCGGCTTGGCTCGGTACACCTCCAACGGCGTTCTGGATACAACCTTCGGAACCAATGGCCTCGTGACCACAAAAGTTGGTACGCGGTCCGATGCCCCCAGTGCACTGCTGCTACAACCCAACGGCCAAATCGTGATGGGCGGCTTCGAGGTTGCTCGGGGCAACATTCCAGGGATGATGTCTCTGGTGCGGTACAACTCCGACGGCAATCTTGACACTACCTTTGGCAAGGGGGGAATCTCGCTGGCGAGTGTCACGTTCTTAGGGCCTGAGACGCTGGCGCTGCTCTCGAACGGCGACTACCTGGGCGTGGGGCAGAATGCAAATGGTAACACGGGCATAGTCGCGGAGTTCAGCTCCAAGGGAGCGCTGTTGTCCAAGGTAACATCCGCAAAAGTTGTAGCCGTTCTCTCGTCGTCACAAAGCGCAGTTCCCAATGTTATGTTCCAGTCCCCTACTGTTTTCCAGCCAAACGGCCACTATGTTGTCGCCACGACGACTTGCACGTTTCACTCGGAGTGTCGCGGCACGAAATTCGCCGTGAATCGTTTCCTCGAAACAGGGAAGACAGATACAACCTTCGACGCCACCGTCGAATCGTTCGACCCGACACAGACAACCTCGGTGGCTCAGACTGTCGCTCTGCAGGCGAATGGGCAAATCGTGGTGGGCGGCCTTATCAACCAAGACGCGCCAATTGCCGGCGGCTTGGTGCGGCTTGACAGCAACGGTGAGTTAGATACGACCTTTGGCACCGTCGACTCGTTTGGCGTCTGCTGCTCGGTAACGAGTGACCAGACGTTCTCCGGCCTGCTGATCCAGACAGACGGAAAGATTGTTGCCATCGGTGGACTCGATGGGGATCTGGCTGTGGCGCGGTATCTGGCGAACTAGACCTGTTGTTTGGGTCGGCGGACCCGCGAGTCAGATAACGCTCGTCGCGCACGGTGCCGAGCCTATCTGTAATCTGCGGAGGAGGGCGCTGATCGCAACCACGGTCAGCGCTCCTTTATGCATGTGATTCGAGCTGTTCACAGGCAGGCGAGCCGTAGGCCTTCGTTGGAAAAGTCCACTGGACCTGTCATTCGGCCTTGCAGGAATAAACGCAGTTCGTACGAGTTATGAACCTTGAGCAGTCAAACTTCAGGCAATTATTTCGAGGAGAAATTGTGAAACTTACATTTAGCGCGGCGATACTTTTCGGATTGGCAGTGGTTATGTTTCAGGCCACGCCAGCTCTGTCACAAACCACACCAGGGTCAATCTTCAAAGTCGTACCGACCCCGAACGAGAACCAAACCAATAACGATCTTGATGCGGCATCGGCGTCTTCTCCGAAGGATATTTGGGCGGTCGGGCAGTCGACGATCCACTTTGATGGCACCAAGTGGACGGCATTTCCGGCGCCCTTCATTGATGGCGTGGACAATTTTCTGATGGGCGTAGTCGACATTTCTCCGACTCTCGCTTGGGCAGTGGGAAACGTGAGCGAGGGAATGAATCCGTCTCAACAGGTCATCGAACAATGGGACGGAAAAGAGTGGAGCGTGTTTCCAGGGCCTAACTTCCCACCGAATTCTCAAACGGCCCTGTTCGGCATGGCTTCGACCTCGGCGAATGACATTTGGGCAGTCGGCAGTTTCGCTGACGCTGCTGGGACTGGCTTCAACCTTTTCGAGCACTGGGACGGCACCGCATGGACGGCGACCACTATACTGGCACCCCCTACGGGTGAGTCTCTTTTGGGCGTATCGGCCGACGCCACGAATGATGCCTGGGCGGTTGGATTCAAGGGCGCAAACGGCCAAACCTTTGCCATGCACTGGAATGGCTCGAAATGGGCCGACGTGGCAACTCCGAACGTAACAAAAGGCACGAATAGGCTTGAGGCCGTGCTGGCGCTGTCGCCGAACAATGCTTGGGCCGTGGGCTTTTTCACACCGGCGAATGCGGATAGGGAGCCCAGGCGCACGTTGATCTTGCACTGGGACGGCAAGACTTGGCAGGTAGTGCCAAGCCCGAACGTTGGGCCCAACTCGAACCCTTTGTCCGGATTGACGGCCAATTCCGCCAACGACATCTGGGCGTTTGGTTGTCACTTCGCCGCCGATGGATCCGGCCAATTCAGGACCCTGGTCTTGCACTGGGACGGGAAGATTTGGAAAGTTGTCCCCAGTCCCAATCCCAACAAGGGTTTCGTGGGTGACGTTCTGCTTTCCGGAGTTGTCCCGTCGCCAGGCAATGTCTGGATCTTCGGATCCGAGCACGAAGCGCCCGATGCGGAAACTCTTGCCATCCATACCACGACAGGAAATTGATTACGGTCTCGGATTCGGGCTTACTACTGAAGCGGCGGGCGAGGACACCCGCCGCGTTTTTGCCTCTTAATAAGAATATTTTCTGGAATTGGAAAATATTGCTCACCAACGCAGACGGCTTCTTTCCTTCTTTCGGGAATAAAAGCTAATCCTACAAGTTATGAACTCAGAAAGTTCAAGAAAACTTTACTACTCAGCACCCTATCCAAAGGAGAAGTTATGAAACTTACATTTAGCGCGGCGATACTTCTCGGATTGGCAGTGGCCATGTTTCAGGCGGCGCGCCAGTTCTGTCACAAGCCAAACCAGGGTCAATCTTCAAGGTCGTCCCAACCCCGAATGAGAACACCAACAACAATCTTCTTGCGGCGTCGGCGTCTTCGCCGAACGATATTTGGGCGGTCGGCCAGTCGACCATCCACTTTGATGGGACCAAGTGGACCGCGTTTCCGGCTCCCTTCATCAAGGGCATGAACACCGCCTCTCTGACAGGCGTGGTCGATATTTCTCCGACTCTTGCTTGGGCAGTGGGAAATGAGAACAACAACGGACAGAGTCTGTTTCAGCAGATCATCGAACAATGGGACGGAAAAAAGTGGAGCCTGTTTCCGAACCCTAAGTTTCCGCCGAACTCTGAGGCGATTCTCTTCGCCATGGCCTCGACCTCAGCGAATGATATTTGGGCGGTCGGCGATTTCTTACAAATTGACAAGAACCTTGACTTCAACCTTTTCGAGCACTGGGACGGCAACACTTGGACGGCGACAACTGTACGAGTTACGAAGAGCCCATTTGAATCTCTCTCTGGCGCGTCCGCCGACGCTACCAATGATGCATGGGCGGTGGGATTCCAGGGTTTTGCTCCCCAAATTCTAGCGAAGCACTGGGATGGTACCAAATGGAGGACTGCAGCAACTCCCCAAGTAGCGGGAAACAACAATAAGTTGAACGCCGTGCTGGCGCTGGCGCCGAACGATGCGTGGGCCGTGGGCTTTTCCACACCGCAGAAGCCGGCAAACGCTGCCAGTCTGACCTTGATCCTGCACTGGGACGGCACCAGTTGGAAGGTAGTCCCGAGCCCGAACGTTGGACCGAAGACCCAATTTCAGTCGAACACTTTGCTGGGATTGACGGCCAACTCAGCCAACGATATCTGGGCGTTTGGTTTCTACTTAGAATCCAACGGGTCGGGACAGGCGAAGACTCTACTATTGCACTGGGACGGTACCAGTTGGAAGATTGCCCCCAGTCCCAATCCTACCAAGGGCGATTTCCTGCTCGATTCTTTGGTTTCCGGAGTAACCCCGTCGCCAGGCAACGTTTGGATTTTTGGAGAAGAGGATGAAGTTGTTCAGAACAGCCCTGGTATCGGGACGCTGGCGCTGCATACCACGACTGGGAATTGATTACGGTCCAGTTCTTGGCTAACGAGACGCGGCGGATATGAGCCTGCCGCGTCCTGCCGCTTAACAAAATATTTTCTGGACCTGGGGAATATTGCTCGACCAGCCGAGTTATGCATACCGCTGGAACAAAAAGTCCACAAATAACCAAGACTGCTTCGTGAGCGGAAATATTTTCGGAATTGGGGAATATCACTCGACTAGCGGAGTTGCAGATATAGCTGGAACAAGAATTCCCCAGCAAAAGGTGGAGTGTAAGCATGAAACAAGAAGAGTACCTATCCACGGTGATGCAACAGCTTGTATTTCGTTGCTATTGCCGTCCTTTCATCGTCGACTGTTGCCTTTGGGCAGGCGGGTCAACTTGATTCGACATTTGGGACAGGAGGGATCTTCACCACCAACTTCACGCAAACCGGCTTATGAGCAAGTCTAAGCTGCCAAGGAGAACGTCATGACAAGGATCAAGAAGCTGCTGTGGACCGCCGTGGCCGTATTTGCGGTGCTGGATTGCGCGGTCTATGTGAGCCGCGCGGCCGAGGCGCCGGACAAAGTTGCCACCTCAACTGCACAGACCACATCGCTGAAGCCGCCAGACAAAGGCCCGATCAATGTTGCATTCGTTATCTCGAAGGGCGCCAATGTCATCGACATCGCGGGCCCTTGGGAGGTGTTCAGCGACACCATGCTCACGTCCAAGGGGAAGCCATGGCATGAAGCAGATGGCGACGACATGCTTATGCCCTTCAACACCTACACTGTTTCTGATTCTCTAAGGCCCTTGAGTGCCGTCAGCGGGCTCGTGATCGTTCCCAACTATAGCTTTGAGACTGCGCCAAGACCACAGGTCATTGTCATTCCGGCACAGGGAGGCCGCAGCGATGCCCAGAAAGCATGGTTGCTGTCGAATTCGGCGACGGTCGACGTGACCATGTCGGTCTGCACCGGCGCCTCGATGCTCGCCGAGTATGGCCTGCTCGACGGCTTGACCGCCACCACTCACCACATGTACGCAGCGAACATGCAGAAACACTACCCCGCCGTGCACTTCGTCAGCGGAACCCGATTTGTCGAGAACGGGAAAGTTGCCACGGCCGGCGGACTGACCTCGGGCATTGACCTCGCCTTGCACGTCGTGGAACGTTATTACGGACGAGGGGTCGCGCAGGTCACCGCCGACTTCCTGGAATATGGCGGCGAGCTCTGGAAGAGCCCGGAATTCAATCAAGTCAGGCCCATGGCCGCCGCCAAGTAGCGGCACGCTTCGGGGGTTGTTCCAACATCTGCAAATATTACATTGCTTACAAGCTGGCGGTGGAACAGAGGAGCTCCAGCGAAAGGCGGAAGGATTGCCCGCAAGTTGAAGGGCAAGGTAACTGTTGTGACAGTGCGCCGTGAAAAGGCGCTGGACTTCAGCGGGTGCAACTCCCGCCCGGGAACTGGTTCGCTCCACCCGGTAGCAATCGAAGCGGCAGCGGAGACAACGAAGCTGTCGGAGCTTTCGATGGAAAGGGTCGCATGGCGACTCCGCGAGTCTGCAGGCCATAACGTGAGTGAACGCTGAGCAGGCCCCGAAAAAGTAATTGCAGGAGCCGACCTGACTGTTACACAGGGAAGGCCGCTGATGGTGGAGATGGACGAGCGAACAAGCTCCATCGGACCTGCCGGGGTAATGGCGATGGCATGTAGGCATAGGAGACCAGACGCAACACGGGAAGCCCCAGCGGTGATCATAATAAGGATCAACTGGCAACTCGCGAGAGACAGGCCGGGCCGTGTGGGGTGGCGGAGAGGCTTACAGTACCGATGAAGCCGGGTAATTCCGGGGGAGGGAAGAGGCCTTAGTTAAAGACGAACGCAAGAAGCAACGAAGGACCGAGGGATTGGCGATGAGCCTAACAACTCCATTCAGTGTTCAGAAGTTGCAGACGGCGTTGCACGCAAAAGCGAAGGAAGCGCCCGACTTTCGTTTCTACGCGCTGTACGACAAGGTGTATCGGAGAGATGTTCTGGCATATGCCTACGAACGCTGCAAGGCCAATGGCGGAGCAGCGGGAGTGGATAACCAGACCTTCGAGGACATCGAACTGTATGGCGGGGAACGGTGGTTGGGCGAACTGACGCAAGAGCTGAACAGTCAGACCTATCAACCGCAACCCGTGCGGCGAGTGTATATACCGAAGCCGGACGGGAAGCAGAGACCGTTAGGAATACCTACAATCCGAGATCGGGTTGTGCAAACGGCGGCAGTGCTGGTACTCGAACCTATCTTCGAGGCCGATCTGCAGCCGGAGCAGTATGCCTATCGGGCGGACCGCAGCGCGTTGGACGCAGTACAGCATGTCCACAAGCTGATCAACACGGGTCATGGGCAGATCGTTGATGCGGATCTCAGCAGCTACTTTGATAGTGTTCCACACGCCGAGCTTATGAGATCGGTGGCTCGCAGGGTCGTCGATGGAGCGATGTTGCATCTGATCAAGATGTGGCTGGAAGCTCCGGTCGAAGAAACGGACGAGCGGGGCAACACGCATCGGAGCACGCGCAATCGGGACGAGGGTCGAGGTACTCCGCAAGGATCCCCGATCAGTCCTTTGCTCAGCAATCTGTACATGCGACGATTCGTGCTGGGGTGGAAGAAGCTCGGGCACGAGGAGCGTTGGAAAGCGTACATCGTGAACTATGCCGATGACCTCGTTATCTGCTGCCGCGTCGGTGCCAATCACGCACTAGCCGCGATGCGGACGATGATGTCGAAGCTGAAGCTGACGGTGAACGAGAACAAGACGCGGGTCTGCTGTCTGCCGGAAGAGAAGTTTGATTTTCTGGGTTACACGTTCGGGCGCTGCTATTCGATGAGGAGAGGCCGGGTCTATGTGGGCACGGCTCCATCCAAAACACGGATACAGCGCATCTGTCGCACGATCAGCGACGAGACCGGGCGAGATACCGTCAGGCTGGACCCGAAGACAATGGTGGAAAAGCTCAACCGAATGTTGATTGGCTGGGCCAACTACTTCTGTCTGGGATCGGTCAGCAAAGCCTACCGTGCGGTCGATATACACGCCCGCCGGAGGCTGCGTCGGTGGCTATGCGACAAACACAACGAGCCGCGACCGGGGTACAAGCGTTTTCCGGAAGCGGCTCTGCAATCCGTGTTTGGCTTAGTCCAGTTACCACACCGGACCGCCAGCCTTCCGTGGGCGAGAGCGTGAGTCTTTTCCGAGAGCCGGATGCGGGAAATCTGCCAGTCCGGTTCGATGAGCGGGAACAGGAACCAGGGCCAAGCCAAACCGGATTGAGGTGACGCGGTGAAAGCCCCGTCGAATACCACCGGGAGACTACAGTTACTGCGCCTGTTCTCGACTCTACTCGCCCTGCCGTAAGTAATCCTGGTTCAGTGGTAATAAATAACAAGGAAAATGGAATGAACTTTAAAGACTCTGTCTTAAAGAAACGTCGCAGCCTTACATCGACATTATCGTGGGCACTGCGCGGGACGGTGGCGGTTCTGGCAGTAACTCTGATTCTGATGCCCAATTCCTGGGCAGCCGGTCGCGAAAAGGTGTTGCACACTTTTGACATTGCAACCGCGGGATTCCCGGTCTCTGGCCTGGCAATGGACGCGAACGGAAGCCTGTATGGCACCACTCTCCGCGGCGGTGGAGGAACCTGCTCCGAGGGATGCGGCGTCGTCTTCAAATTAACCAAAAACGACCAAGGAGGACTCACCTATAGCATCCTTCACTCCTTCGTGGGGTTCGCCTCCGACGGAGGCGCTCCCTTCGGCGCTCCGCTCGTGGACAGCGCCGGCAATGTGTATGGGACCACGACGCTCGGCGGCAAAGGAGATTGTGGTGTTGTTTACCGGTTTTCCCCAACCGCCGGCGGAAAGTACAAGGAAACCGTTCTCCACAGCTTCAACAGATTTGCTAAACGGAACGACGATGGATGCAATCCCGAGTCCTACCTGGTTCCCGATGCAGCCGGAAATCTGTATGGCACAACGAACACCGGTGGCGGCGGCGTGAGCAATACCTTCTGCGATAACGGTTGCGGCAGTGTGTTCAAGCTGGCGTCGAACGGAGATGGAACGTACACCGAGAGCGTGATTCACAGTTTCCCCGGAACGAAGGGCAATAAGGATGGCCGGAATCCGGTCGGAGGACTGGTTTTTGATAGCGCGGGCAATCTCTGGGGATCCACGCAGGGAGGCGGTAGCGTCGGCGATGGCACCGTCTTCGAACTGACTCCCAACTCGGATGGAACATATACGGAGAGCACGCTCTATAGCTTCACCGGAGCGAGCACAGGTTTCGAACCCAACACCGACCTGGTAATCGATAAAGCGGGGAATCTCTATGGCACGGCCACGAATGGAGGCCCGAATAAGGGCAACGGCGTGGTTTTCAAAGTAACGCCCCAAGCGAGCGGGGGCGTGAAGGAAAGTATCATCCACACGTTTCCCCGCTGCAACGCAACGGTCTGCCCCGACGGTGTGTCTCCTTTTAACGGGCTCACCATTGATGCCAACGGGACGCTCTACGGTACCGTTGACCTCGGCGGCGGCGCCAGCGATCAGTGTGGAGCCCCACCCGCTTTCGGTTGTGGCATCGTGTATAAGCTGACACCCAACGCGAGAGGCAAGTTCACGGAAACGATCTTATATCGCTTCCAGGGATTTGCCGACGGAGCAAAGCCCGAGGATGACCGCTTGGTCATTGATGCCAGCGGGAACATCTTCGGCACTGCAACGGAAGGCGGCAACTCAATTGCATGCCACCCCAATGGTGAGTTTGATCCCGGAGGTTGTGGCGTCGTGTTCGAGGTTACCCCGTAGTTAAGACTTGTAGAGATCTGGCGGGAATCGCAGGGTTCCTGCCGGATAATCATGAGCCTGACAAACCCACTTTGATGTAGGTGCGAGCGGTCCCGCTCGTGCAATCCCCCGACACCGCTTGCGAACTCGAAATACCCGGCGTGCATCCGGCGCAGACGGCTTCTCTCGCCGTCTTCAAATTTGTGCGGGAATAAAAACGATCTGCCCCAGTTATCAACTCTGAAAGTCACAAACTACGGAGGACAGATGCCCGACAAGAAACAAGATTTTATCGATCAGAAGTTGCAAGACCTCAACAACGATGGCGTCGACCGTCGCGGATTCCTGAAGTGTATGGCATGGGCGGGCACGGGCCTGGTCTGGACCATGAGTGGTGGTATTCCGGTATCGCGGGCTTTCGCCAAAGACAGCAAAAAAGATGCCCCCAAAGGCGCCGACTTCAGCTTTGTCCAGATCAGCGACAGTCACATCGGCTTTAATAAGCCAGCGAATCCGGACGTCACCGCTACTCTGCAGACGGCCATCAACAAGATCAATGCCATGCCCCAGACACCGGATTTCATTATTCATACCGGTGATCTGAGCCAGCTTTCGAAGCCGAGTGAATTCGATACGTTGGATCAAGTATTAAAAGGCGCGTCCGCAAAACAGATCTTTTTTGTCCCGGGTGAGCATGACATGCTCAGCGACAACGGCGAGCAATATCTGCAGCGCTATGGCAAAGGTACGAAGGGCACGGGTTGGTCCAGCTTCGATCACAAGGGTGTGCATTTCGTCGGTCTGGTGAATGTCGCCAACTTGAAAGCTGGAGGCATGGGATCGCTCGGGCACGAACAACTGGAATGGCTCGAGGACGATCTCAAGGGCCGCTCTGCCAGCACTCCGATTGTGCTCTATGCGCACATTCCGCTGTGGACTATCTATCCCGATTGGGGCTGGGGAACCGACGACAGTGAACAAGCTTTGTCTTACGTCAAGCGCTTCGGCTCCGTAACTGTTCTAAACGGACACATTCACCAAATCATGCAGAAGATCGAAGGCAAGGTTTCGTTCCACACCGCGATGTCGACCGCCTTCCCGCAACCCGCGCCGGGGACAGCTCCCTCGGCCGGGCCGATGAAAGTTCCAGCCGAGCAGTTGCAGCAGGTACTGGGCATCACGGATGTGAACTACGTTGTCGGTGGCGGCAGCCTCGCAATCGTCGATTCGCCACTCGGGGCTTCGAGCTCTTCGACTTCGGGAAATGGAGGAGGCGATTGGCGGTAGTTGATCGACCCTTGGGTAGACCGCCAAGGATCCGGTTCGGGGTCGTTGGTATGTTCAGCACGCAACGACCCCAAGAGAGTTATTCAGATGACCGTCACAGCCCACTGCCAGCGGCTAATTGACGCGGCCCTAAGCTTATAGAGAAGCATGGCGCGCAAGAAAAGTCTTCGCTGAGCAGTTTCCGGAGGCGCCACGCATTGAGCAAGTCTTTCTCAACGCCACGGCCGCACAGCTCGAGAAGAACGTGAACGACACCCGAGAAAATCTCGAAAGGACGGCCATAAGGTTGCAAAACGATCGATCCGAACAAACAAGATCTGGCAAGAACAAAAAAACTACAAAGGAAACAGAAAATGACGAAGAAAAGTATGAAGGTTGCAGGTGTAGCGACGCCGGTAATGATAGCGATACTGCTGCTGTTCGCGGGATCAACGAGTGTCAAGGCGAGTAACGACCGGCCATCCGCGGTGAACGCGGCGGTCAAAATCGACAATTTTGTTTTTGGACCCCAGACGCTCACGGTGCCCGTCGGAACGACAGTTACCTGGACAAACAGTGATGACATTCCCCATACGTCGGTCAGCACAGAGGGTGTGTTCAAGTCCAAGGTGCTGGATACAGATGAGAAATTTTCCTACACGTTTACCAAGGCGGGAACATATCCCTACTACTGCACGATCCACCCAAAGATGACCGGCAAGGTCGTGGTGCAGTGAGACACGGACTCGTAGGTGGCAAGGCGATGGGAACGGCTTCACATCCCTGGCAGCATCGATTGCTTCCATGGAGCTGCTGTTCTCCAGAGCTCATTGAGCGATTATGACTGCAGAGTCAGCACAATTCGGAGTACCAGCAGAGACAAATGATGACTTGGATCTTGTCCGGGCTAGCAAGAATGGAGATGTTGCCGCTTTCGAGCAACTCGTCAAGCGATACGATCGCAAACTTTTCCGAATCGCTCATAGCGTCACGCATAACCGGGAGGATTCCCAAGACGCGGTTCAGGAAACCTTTTTGAAGGCCTACCAACACCTGGCCGACTTTAGGGGGGATTCCCAATTCTCGACCTGGCTGATTCGCATCACTCTGAACCAGTCGCTGATGAAGCTGCGAAAGCAACGCAGAACAAGAGAGTTTCCCCTGGACGAGGATTTTGGGACAGATGAAGACGTGCTTCCACGGGAGGTCATCGATTGGGCTCCAAACCCCGAAGAACTTTACAGCGTTTCAGAACTACGAAACATTCTACTCAAGGCCGTAGAAGAGCTGCGGCCGATTTTGCGAGCGGTCTTCGTGCTGCAAGATCTCGAAGGCCTTCCAACGGAACAGACGGCAGCAGTTCTGAACCTGAGCCAGTCCGCGGTGAAGTCTCGGCTCTGGCGAGCCCGGTTGCAGCTTCGCGAACGGCTGAACCAATACTTCGGCAAGTCTGCGCAAGTAGAGCCAACCTTTTATAAACGCCTGGCACAAGCAGCGCCACATTCTCATCGTTTGGTTGCAGATCAACTAAACGCAACATGATCCAACAGGAGCAGCGCTCGAACAGGCTTATTGTGAGTGCCTGCCGCGTGTTTCGAAAGCACGACAAGAAATTGACAGTTAAGTGACATCCGATCCGACCACCTCCCGTCTAATCGGTGTGCATTTGTGAACTATACCTCAACAATTGAATCAAGGACGCAGTTCCGGAATAAAGCATCACGAACGCAATTATCAACAATTAATTTCAATCTAAACGGAGAAATTACTAAAATGAACTACGAAAAGTCTTTAACCGCCATAAGCAAGAGCTTGGCGGTAGCAGCGGTAACCATGGGGCTTGCGGCCGGTTCCTTATGCGCAGGTCAAGAGACAGTGTTGCATACTTTCACTGGTGTCGAACGCAATTCTGGTAGCGCTCCTGGTAGCCTGACCTTTAACGCGAGCGGAGATCTTTTTGGCACGTTCAGCGCGGGCGGTGTCGGAGAATTCGCCGACGGCGGGGTTTTCGAAGTGACGCCGAAGGCGGGTGGCGGGTTCACCTACCGCGCGATCCACCAGTTTTCGCAGGCAACGGGCGACGGCGCTAACCCAGGTTCCGCCTTTATCCTCGACGCGAAGGGCAACCTTTATGGGGTCACCCCGAACGGCGGTAACGGCTGCGGCATCGTTTTTGAACTGTCGCCTCCCGCCACCAAGGGTGGAAAGTGGAAAGAGACCATCCTGCACAAGTTCGACAGCAGTGGGAAGGATGGGTGCAATCCCAGTGGCCGTTTAATCTTTGACCAAGCGGGCGATCTGTTCGGAGGCACCTTCAACGGCGGTGGCGGCATTAGCAATCTCTTCTGCAACAACGGATGCGGCACGACTTATAAGCTGCACCTGGCGAACGGAAAGTGGACGGAGACGGTTCTCCATCGCTTCACCGGGAAGGGCACAGACGGCCAGAGTCCTACCGGCGGGCTGGCGTTCGATAAGGCTGGTAACCTTTGGGGGACAACGTTCATAGGCGGCGTTGGCAAATCATCGACCTGCGGCGACACCAAGGGCGCGGGTTTCTGCGGCACGGTGTTCGAACTGACGCCCAACGCTAACGGAACGTGGACGGAGAGCACGTTGTATAGCTTCGTGGACGCCAGCACCGGGTGGAATTCTTTTTCCGGTTTGATCCTTGACCAGGCGGGAGATTTAGTCGGTACGACAGAGAATGGCGGAAGTGCCTTGCAGGGCACGGTGTTCAAGATCACTCCCAAAGGCAAAGGGAAAGTCGAGGAGAGCCTCATCCACGAATTTGCCGGCGAAGCGGATGGAGCTTTTCCTAATTCCGGCCTGACTCCGGATGCCGCGGGGAATCTCTACGGCGTGGTCTCGAATGGTGGCGGCCACGCCTTCACGTGCAAGGAAAACTCGGGTGGGGGCTGTGGCATTGTCTACAAGCTGACGCCCAATTCCGACGGAAGCTGGACGGAGACGATTCTGTATAGCTTCCTCGGCGGGGCCGACGGAGCCGAGCCTGGGGACGACAGGCTTGCCCTCGACGCCAACGGCGACGTCTTTGGCTCGGCAGGGGCAGGCGGCGACTTCAACTTCAACCAAACCGGTTGCCCCGGCAACCTCCCGGGCGGATGCGGCGTTGTGTTCAAGGTGAAACCGTAACCCGGACGACCGCTTGGGGACCGAG
>Ga0210396_10001257_pt1 | contig 28362 bp, 24 predicted proteins | sample IncBWH17OmetaG_FD_155466 | JGI IMG/M metagenome (GOLD analysis project Ga0210396, IMG submission 155466) | Forest soil microbial communities from Barre Woods Harvard Forest LTER site, Petersham, Massachusetts, United States - Inc-BW-H-17-O ...
GCTTCCCTGTTCGCGCTGGGCTTTGTCTCGATGTTTATCAGCGGAGGGGTAAGCGGCTTCTTCCTGGCGCAGCCCTCGATCGACATCATGCTCCACGCGACCTACTTTGTGGTGGGACACTTCCACCTGGTGATGGCGGTTGCAGCCATTTTCGGCATTTTCGGGGGAACTTACTTCTGGTTCCCGAAAATGTTCGGCCGCATGATGAACGAGACTTTGGGAAAGGTTCACTTCTGGCTTACCTTTGTCGGCGCATACAGTATCTTCATGCCTTTCCACTACCTCGGAATTGCGGGCAATGTGCGGCGCTACCAGGCTTTTGTGGACGACTATCTGCAACCGCTGATCCCAGTACATCGCTTCATTACCATCGCTGCTCTGCTAACAGGAGCGGCCCAGCTCATTTTTCTCTACAACTTGTTCCACAGCCGCTTCTGGGGTAAGCCTGCAACCGACAACCCATGGGAGGCTACGTCTCTGGAGTGGAGCACTCCTACGACACCGCCGCCCCATAACAACTTTGGCGACAAACTGCCGGAGGTTTTCCACGATCCCTACCAGTACGGTGTCGAGAGCTCTACGGGCGACTACGTAATGCAGGCCTCGCCCGAGAAAGTGAACTCGGCCCACGACGAGGCGTAATCGAACGAGGGTGTGATAGGAAAAGGAGTTTTGTAGTCTATGGCGACCACAGTCCCCGAACCGCCGAAGATCGAGGAACGACGCGATCCGTCGAGACTTGGAATCGATTCCGGCAATGGTGGCCGGCGGAACCTAGTCCCGGCGGGTGGCGACTTGCGCTCGGTCAAGGACCATGCGCCGCCTCCTGCGTCAACCGGAATCTGGGTGGTGCTGGCCTCCATCACGATGACCTTCGCGGCGTTTACCAGCGCCCTGATCGTTCGTCAAGGGTCGGCACTGGACTGGCGACATCTCAGTCTGCCCCGAATCCTTTTCTTCAATACTTTGCTCCTCCTCGCCAGCAGCATTACGTTGGAAGTGGCCCGCCGTCAGGTTGGCGGTTTTATGAGCGGGCGAAGAGATGGAATCGCCAACCCTACTCGCTGGCTCTATATCACGCTGTTCTTGGGTTTGTTGTTCGTAGCCGGCCAGTATGGGGCGTGGCTTCAACTGAGGGCCCAGGGGTTGTTCCTGGCGACCAACCCCAACAGCTCATTCTTCTATGTGCTGACCGCGGCGCATGCCCTGCATGTGCTGGGTGGGTTGGGCGGGTTGGTGCGCGTCATTCACAGGACGAATCGGTCGATCCTGCGGAAGAGTACGCTGGACGCCACTTCCCTGTATTGGCATTTCATGGATGCGCTGTGGGTGTATCTGCTGTTGTTGCTATGGATCAAGCTGTAGCAAACTTGACGACAAGAGGAGGCACCGTGAGCCACGCCGATACAATGGGAGGACACGCAGGAGTGATGGAGAAGCCTGCGTTTTCGGTTCCCGCGAAAAAGATGGCGATGTGGCTGTTCATTATCGCCGACACCGCAACATTTGCCGGTTGTCTGGTTGCCTATGGATTCCTACGCAATGCCACTCCCGACTGGCCGAGACCCTTCCACAGCATTACCAATGTCGTGCTGATGACCTTTATTCTCGTGACCAGCAGCCTCACCATGCTTTTGGCGATCGATGCGGCCAAGGCGGGAGAAAAAGCTAAAGCGCTGCAATGGACGATGATCACCGCCGGCGCTGGTGTGCTTTTCGCCTTGTTGCACATTCGGGAATGGCTGGGACTGATCGGTGAAGGCATGACCCTGCTCAAGAACCCATGGGGCACCGGCCTGTTTGGCGCCGCGTTTTTCAGCATCACCGGCTTGCATCTGTTGCACGTTACCGGCGGCGTGATTGCGCTCGTGGCAGTTGGCATCCGCTATAAAGGCGGCCGTTACAATGCTGACGATCTCGAAATCACTGGTCTTTACTGGCACTTCGTGGACCTGGTCTGGATGTTCGTCGTGCCGCTGGTTTACCTGTTGAACCTTTCGCACTAAAACGGAACAGGAGCAAAACAATGGCTATGGCAGAAGGGCACAAGAGTAACGCGGGCAGGTACGTGATGGTTTACATTTGCATTCTTGCCATCGCATGCCTGCAATTCGTGATTGCTTACTCCAACATCACTGCGTCGCAGATGTTCGCACGGATGCTGTTTCTGGCGGTCGTCGAGGCCGCGCTGGCGCTTTTGTTTTTCATGCACCTGTCGGATAATCATGGGCTCCTGTGGTTTGTCGTCGTCTTCACCGTCTTCGTGCTGTTGGCGATGCAATATGGGTGGACGGACAGCTTCCGCGAGTTGCTCGGAGCACCTTGGTCTAGCTATTCGAAATCTTAATCGACGGCAGAGCCCTCCTGGGAAGGAGATATGAAGTTTCAGAACACAATCCGACTCATGGGCATTGCGTTGGCAGCGCTGTTCGTGCTGCTGCTACCTCTGCCTGCTTTTTCCCAAAACTGTGCGCTTTGCTATACTCAGGCGTCTTCCGCCGGGGCAAGAATGATCGAGGCTCTACGCAGTGGTATTTTGGTCATGGTCATTCCCCCTACATTGGGATCCATTGGTATGATTTTCATCGTGCGTAGAAGGAACAATCGATTTAAGCGTGAAGAGTCCGCGGCAGAAGACTGGTAAAATGGCGACCACTAATCTAATGGCAAATTCCATCGCTCCGCAGACGCTCACCGCCAAGCTCCGGGATTATTACACTCTGACCAAGCCCGAAGTGAACCTCCTCATTCTGATGACCACGTCAGCCGGCTATTACCTCGCCTCTCGTGGACCATTCAGGGTTTTAGGCTTGATCAATACGCTGGTTGGTACGCTGCTGGTCGCCAGCGGGACTGCAACCCTCAATCAATGGATGGAACGGGGCTGGGATGGCCAAATGCGCCGCACCGCGTCGCGCCCTCTGCCCTCGAGACGACTTAGCTCTCGCGAGGCCTTTCTGTTTGGCATTCTGTTAAGCGTTGCTGGCGGCCTGTATCTGGCGATTACAGTGAACCTGTTGTCGGCATTTCTTGCCGTCTCCACGCTGCTGTCGTATCTCCTCATCTATACGCCGTTGAAGAGGAAGACGCCTTTGTGCACGCTGCTGGGGGCTTTCCCGGGGGCGATGCCGACGCTGATCGGATGGGCTGGCGCGTCCGACGGCATCGACCGCCATGCCTGGTATCTTTTTTCGATTCTCTTTCTGTGGCAGTTCCCTCATTTTCTGGCGATTGCCTTGATGTACCGCGACGACTACGCGCGCGCGGGCTATAAGATGCTGCCCGACTTTGATCTCGACTCTCGCTTCACTCGCGCCGAGATTGCAGGCTTCACCGTGATCCTGGTGCTCGCAACCATGCTGCCGCTCGTGGATCGCGCTGGCTTGTGGTATTGGGTCGGCATGTGCTTGTCCGGAGCGTTCCTGTTCTACCACGTAGGCAAACTGACGGCGTCGGGATCGAAAGTGCTGGCGAGCCGTGTCCTTCATGCATCCGTCCTCTATCTTCCGGTGGTGCTCGGAATCATGGTGTTCTGGAAGGGCTAGAGTCTCCGGCGGCCATGTGGTTTCAGCCTGTGCTGTGTCGGAAGTTATTTCTCGCGACCCTCCTAATAGCCTTCGCCGTAACGGCCGCAATCCTGTTCGTCGCCAACCCCACCTTCGCGCAAGCTCCAGCTCCGGCCCCGGTTAAGCGATCGCAGATCTTACATACGCTGCCCTTGACGAAGTTCTATGACACTCCTCATCCGTTGCCCGCTGGCAAACCGGGGGAACTGATTCGCTCGGAATCGTTCGAGGAATACGAACTCCCACCTGAGGTGTCAGCGGTTCGCATTCTCTATCACTCGCGTTCTGCCTCCGGGGAGGACGTGGCGACGTCGGGCGTAGTTTTGATTCCCAGCGAGGAAAAACCTCCCGCCGGGGGCTGGCCAGTCCTTGCGTGGGCCCACGAGGCGACCGGCGTGGCTCGCCAGTGTGCTCCCTCGCTGATGAGGAACGTAGGCCACGGACCGTTCCTCTCCATGTATGTAAACCTGGGGTACGCCATGGTCGCCACGGATTACACCGGGCTGGGCACCAATTTTCGGAATGCATTTCTGGACGCTCCGTCCAACGCGACTGATATTATCGGCTCGGTCTCTGCGGCCCGCGCTGCCGTGCCACAGCTTGGTGCGAGGTGGATGGTTATCGGAGAAGGTGAGGGGAGTTTAGCGGCCGTCGCCGTCGCGGAGAAGCAAAACGACATCCGCGACGCAGGCTATCTCGGCAGTATCGCAATTTCTGGTCTGGCGGATGCGAAAGAAATATTCGCGCATTCCACGCAAGCGCCTGCAAGCAGCATGTTCACATTCCTGGCTTACGGCATCAAGACGGTGTATCCGCAGTTTCAAGTGACGGACATGTTGACGGAGAAAGCGCTCGCACTTTATCAGCAGGTCGGCCAGAACTGCGGGGAGACAGCAATCGTTGGCCAGGCGGCTGAAGCCCTAAAACCGGGATGGGAGAATAATGAATTCGTTAAACAATATTTCGCGAGAAACACTCTTGGCCAGACTCAAGCGCGCGGAGCAATCCTGGTAATCAGTGCCGACGCCGATCGAACCGTGCCCGTGGCCGCACCCGTCATCGCTCGCATGTGCAAACAGGGTGACCGGGTTCAATGGGAACGATATCGCGATCTCGAACCAGGTCGCGTAATCGGCGACTCGGTGCGGGACCAGATTACGTGGATTGAAGCGCGATTCGCGGGACGGCCGGCCCCGGCGAATTGCCCTTGAACTCGCCCGCATACAATAGGACCGCGTCTAAGAACAGGAAAACTCTCTGCCCACCTTCATCAAGATACTTCTGACCGTCCTCATCTTGACCTACGTCGGGTTAGGAGCGCTCTTCTACTTTCAGCAAGATCAAATGACCTTTCCCGCGCCCTCGCAGTATGCAAAGGCGAGTCCAGCGGATCTTGGGATCGCGTTTCAAGACCTTCGCATTCCGGTGAACGGATTAGAGCAGGTGCACGCCTGGTGGATCCCTGCAAGTCCGCCGTCAGACAAAGTCCTGCTGATGTTTCACGGCAATGGCTATGTTTTGGAGCAGGCGGCGGGCCCAGAGGGCGAAGTGAAATCCTTGCATCATCTCGGTCCCAATCTCCTGCTCGTGGACTACCGCGGATATGGCTCCAGCAGTCCGGGCACCCCTAACGAGACTCGCGTGTACGAGGATGCGAGCGCGGCCTTGGCGTACCTGATCACGCAACGCCAAGTGCGCGTCCACAATGTCATCTTCATGGGGCGCTCGATCGGAACCGGGCCAGCCACACAACTTGCGGTGGAACATCCTAATGCTGGGGGGCTGATATTGGAGAGTCCGTTCACCAGCGTTCCGGAAGCGGCAAAAGCAATTTGGTATCTGAGAGCCTTTCCCCTATCACTTTTTGTTCACAATCGGTTTGACAACCTTTCGAAGATCGGCTCGGTACACTTGCCCGTGTTCATTACCGTCGGGACCGAAGACACCTTAACGCCTCCGGAAATGGCAAAGGCGTTGTTGCAGCAAGCGAATCAGCCCAAGGAGTTGTATCTTGTCCCCGGAGCAGATCACAATGGCATCGTCGGAATCGGCGGGCAGAAACTGGAAAACCAAATCAGCGGATTCATCGATAGCATCCACTGAAATGGGAAACACCTCAAGATTCACCGAGGTTGGTCCGTCTTAAAACTCTTACTCCCCGGTCAGAGCGCGGCGGAGACGCCCCGTGTGGGGTACTGCAAGCATCCAAGCAATACGACGAGTCGGGTCATCTGTTCGTACCGTTCCGCGATGCCGACTGGAGAGATGCGCGCGCCGGGGAGAACCATACCGAGGTAGAGCCTCGGGATAGCCTGCAAAGCGTAAAGCCGTAGACGAAGCGCATTTTGAACCAGTTTTTCCGCCGCTTCCGCTGTCGCCGGATCAGGGCTGCGCCGACCGGCGTCGGCCAGACGCAGCAGAACAGCTGCATTCTGAGCCGCGCAGGAGACGTATTCCACCGCAGCCCGCAGCCGCTCTCGCTGAATTCTGCGAAACTCCGCCGAAGGAAGGTTGGTACGTAGAAACTCCGCCTCGTCGGGATCGACCAAGTTCTGAAATGCCTCAAGGTCCACCGCCCGCATATGCTCGGTCGGGTTTTCCAAAACCTTGGAGGCCGATACTCGGCTCTTTGCCACCCTGATCAGGAAGCCTAAAGCCAGAAATGAAATCAAAACAATAATGAGTGTGATAATCATTGTAGGAGACGCTCCAACTCCTGGTTCCAAATCTCCAAGTCGTATTTAGGCAAAGTTTTCACAGTGAATCGAGGCTCTCGCTCGACTCGCACGAGGTAGAAAATCCAGACCAGCACGCAAAGGTGATAGATTCCCATGGCGGCGAGATCGAAAGGCTCGTCTCTAGCGTCTACATAGAGCCGAATGGCCGTCGTGGCTAATTCTCCGATCGCGAACGTTCCCAATCCCAAGGCTATACCGAATGCCGGGCTTCGCCAGGAGAGTACGAAATAACGCGAGAACAAGAATAGCGAGATCAGCAAACCACATTGCAAGACGCTCACAGCTCGATCCGCCGCGAACGTCGTCGCCTTCAATGAGGCGTACGCAGCATCCTTCAGAGCATGATCCACAACATTGCCGGGTGCGGAGACGGCAAGTCCCACAGCGATTGCCAGGAGTACCAGCGTCGCCCCGCGAAACAAAAACCTCCCAGCTCCACTGAGTGCCGGATAACGCTGGAAGAAGTGACTGAACAACTCGAAGATGACACCAAACCGGATTGCGGTACTAAGCGCTAGTCCCACGCAGTACACCTGAAAGTACACCGGGCCGAAATAGGACACAAAATGGGATACCACCAGCAGCAAAGCACTCTGCAAAATCTCAAACCCGGTATAGAGAAAGAACATCGGAAACTGACGAAGCAATCCGCGACGCACCATCGCAAACAAAATAATGCCCTGTAGGACGTGGGGAGCTACCCACAGGTAATACCAAAGCATACGCGAGGCAGGCATAGGCTATCGCGCAGAATATACACCCTTTTGCGCCAGCCCACAACAACAGCTTTAGCGAAATCTATTGTCCCGCAACAACTTTCGGCGGCCCGGTCGGGTTGCCGTCGGTCGGGCAGTGCGGGGGCGTCGGAACAGTAATCGGGCCCTTGGGAGCCGGACCTGTGGGAGCATCATTAATAGCCATCAGACTTGCCGGTACGGAAATCGTGGCGAGGAGCGTCGCAACAGCCAACCAGCGCAGGTTTATTTTCACGGTGTGAATTCCTTTCCAATGTGGGATTACCTCGTGATAATCTATTCCCGCCAGCCTTTTTGGATAGAGTACTAAAGTAATTTCGAATTTCCAAAAATGTAACAATGACCCTGCATTCGGCACTCGAGGACCTGCAAGATACCACGCTGAGAGCCTTTACTGGCTGTCTGAACCGACTGGAGTATCTTTCCGGGTTGCGGGACAAAGAGGGAAGCTACTTCCACTGGGGTTTTTCCCGCGTATACGGAGATTTGGCGGCGCAGAAAGCACTGGTGCGAGCGCACCGCTCTCTACTCTCCAAGGTTCTGGCTATGCCGATCCGGAAGCTGGTACAGGATGCGGAACAGTCCAGTGAAATAGCGGGAGTTTCACCGGTTGCTTACGTGGAACGACTCGCAACCTCGAGCCCCAATCTCTTGCCGCCGGGGCCGGGGGCCGGCTCCGCCCGCCATCTTAGTTCAGTACTTCACGCGCTTTCGAGCTTGTTGAAGAATCCAAAAGCGGACGCCAATCCCCGAGCCTGATCGCGACCCCCACCACTTGGCCGATGATCTCCGCCTCTTGCGGGTAGCGCAGGGCGCGAGCCGCAACCGGCGAAAGAGGGTGCGGCTGCAGAATAATCTCCTCCCGTGTCATCGTGCACCAGCAGCAGGTGTGGCCGTCGCGGGTTTCCACGAAGTAGATCGGGCGTTCGTATTCCGACCTCCAGCCGCCTTCTTCCGCCTTGCTCTTCGACTCGTCGATCTGCACAAAACTCCCCGGCGGGAGAATCGGATACATCGTCAAATCGTCGCTGCCGATATAGCCATAGGTGTATTGGCAGGTGGCGAATTGGGACAGGTAGGCGAGGGGCACTTGGCCCCACTGTTCCACCATTCGTCCGAAGTTCACCGTGCGGCGGGGATCGAAGCTGGGATCCAGACGGATCGGCATTTGAATGCTGGAGAGGTTCGCCAAGGCTTCGGAAACATGCGATTTCGGCGGGATCACGAAATCCAGATCCGCTGCCATTCCATTCAAATCGACGCCATACCAGGACAGCAATTCCCGAATGTCCCTACGGTAGATGACCGCCAGCGAATACAAACGGTAAATGCTGGGGATCACCCCTTTTGTCTCAACATCCGAAAGGCGACTCGGAGGTATGGCGAATTCGTCGTTCGCACGCTTCTGAGCAATCCGTGTACTGGCGTTTTCGACATCCCTCATGGTCAATCCGAGTTGCTCGCGCAGCACGCGCAAGTTCTGTCCGCCTGGAAACATTTTTGCCCCCTCGCACACCGGCAGAAGTAACTGCAATAATAGCAACTTAGAGTCATCTACAGCGCTAATAATTGCATTTATTATCGCGAAAACCCGCCTCGAGTCGGCACTATGAGAAGCGGGTATCGGCGGGCCGCTGTTTCTGTTCCGAATTCGTAACGAGAACGGATTCCGCCAGCTTCTACGTGATTCCCCAAAAGTGCCTCCTATCTTGAACGCGCGCTTCGCCGAAGTCAAGTAAATCAGGTTAGCGTAAATCAGGTTAGTTAGCGCCAAAAATAAGGGCCGGTCTGGGACCAGCCCTTGAATAGCCCTTGTCGAGAGCTTTCGCTACAATGCAAGTCAGTCTGCGGCAGCGGAACTGTCAACGGCTTCCACCAGAGGCATCGTCACCAGGTGCTCGCTTATGAACCACACCTGTAGTTCGTTCGTCCGCAAAACATCACTGACGACCACATCGTTGGTCCCGTCATCGCCCAGGGTTGAGGCGCGTTTCGCCAGTTCGCGGCAGTCTCCGATAATGATCTGGTGGGCGTCGAGCAAGCGCGAGAGTTGCACCGGAACTTCTTCCCTTCCCTTGGGTGGCCGTTCGATTCGTGTAGTCTCTGCCACATCGGGAGCCATTGCGATGCTGAGGCCGCCCAGCAACTGAATCCGTTCGGCGATGGTGTCGACAAGCTCCGACTGCTCATTGAAATGCTTGTCGAAAAGCAGATGAAGCTGATAAAACGTCGGACCAGCGACCTGCCAATGGGATTTCTTGTACAGATCGCGGAGGGTCATGGTGTCGGCAAGCAATAGGTTGAGTCGTTCGGTCATTTCCAGACGCACCGGCTCTTCCAGTTCCAAAGGCAACGCATGGTTCACGGTGCCATACTCCTGAATTTCGCGCGCCCGCTGATGTATGCGTGGCTGGGCATTAAGTTTCGAAGCAGGTTTTTTCGGCATGGGGAGTCTCCTGTTTATCGCGAGTTTAGTGCAATGTCTGGTTCTGCCTGGCTTGGATGCAACTTTATCTGTAACCGTCCTCTAACCGCTACGGCTGTGGTCGGCACTATGTGTAACTTGGGGTCTACCACTCGCCAGTATGGATGTTTCCGAAGCACCCAAGGATTCCTGTTTCAGCACAAATTATGGGCTCGCCGGCAGCTTCGCCAGAAAGTCGCCAGCAAAATTCTTCGCGATTGTCTATCATGGAAGATTCCTGCTCATAAATGGAGAAACCAGACGTGGCTGAGACCCAGACGAATGGATTGGAAGTGCTCGAGACTCGGGAGTGGCTTGATTCCCTCGACTATGTGTTAGCTGAAGGCGGCCCGGAGCGCGCCGGACGGTTGCTGCAGCAGTTGTCGTTGCACGCCAAGCGCGCTGCCGGAGTAAACCTTCCGTTCACAGCAACCACGCCCTATCAGAACACAATTCCGGTGGCCCAGCAGCCGCCCTTCCCTGGCAGCCAGGAGATGGAGCGCCGCATCAAGAGCCTCGTGCGATGGAACGCGCTGGCCATGGTGGTGCGTGCCAATAAGCTGCAGGAAGGCATTGGCGGACATATTTCAACTTTCGCTTCGGCGGCCACTCTTTACGAGGTAGCGTTTAACCATTTCCTGCGCGCCCAGACCGAAACCGGTGATCGCGACCTGGTCTATTTCCAGGGGCATGCTGCGCCCGGTATGTATGCTCGCGCCTATCTCGAAGGCCGCATACCACGCCAGAAACTGGAGAACTTTCGCCGTGAACTGAAACCCGGCGGCGGCCTCTCTTCTTATCCTCACCCCTGGCTCATGCCCGATTTCTGGGAGTTCCCCACGGTTTCCATGGGATTGGGACCTATCCAGGCGATCTATCAGGCCCGGTTTATCCGCTATCTCGAAAACCGCGGATTGAAGTTGTCAAGCGATGGCAAAGTCTGGGCTTTTCTTGGCGACGGCGAAATGGATGAGCCCGAGTCCCTGGGTTCCATCACGCTGGCTTCGCGGGAACGGCTCGACAATCTGATCTTCGTGGTGAACTGCAACCTGCAACGGCTGGATGGCCCGGTTCGCGGGAACGGCAAGATCATTCAGGAACTTGAAGCCATTTTCCGTGGCGCCGGCTGGAACGTCATCAAGGTGATCTGGGGCGGTGACTGGGACAGCCTGATCCGAAGCGATCGCGATGGGCTGCTGGTCAGGCGTATGGGCGAGATTAGTGACGGTCAGTATCAAAAATATTTTGTCGAGAGCGGCGCTTACTTCCGGCAAAACTTCTTCGGCACCGATCCCCGTCTGCTCAAGATGGTCGAGCATCTTTCCGACGAACAGCTCGCACGCATGCGGCTGGGAGGACACGATCCCATTAAAGTCCACGCAGCATATAAGGCAGCTGTAGAGAACCGCGGCTCACCCACCATCATTCTGGCGAAAACCATCAAGGGCTATGGCCTGGGCGAGGCTGGCGAGGGCAAGAACATCACCCATCAGCAAAAAAAACTGAATGACGATGAGCTGCAAATGTTCCGCTCACGCTTCGGCATTCCCATCCCCGATGATGAACTTCACAACGCTCCGTTCTATCGTCCCGCGGACGACAGCGCGGAAATCACCTACATGAAGGAGCGCCGCAAACAACTGGGCGGCTACCTGCCGGAACGCAAAGTACGAGCGAAACCGATCAGCCCGGTTTCGGAGTCTCACTTCGAGGAGTTTTACAAGGGCACCGAGGGCCGCGACGTTGCCACCACCATGGTCTTCGTTCGCCTGCTGGGGAAGTTGCTGCGCGACCCAGAGATCGGCAAGCTCATCGTGCCCATCATCCCGGACGAGGCCCGCACCTTCGGCATGGAAGCGCTGTTCCGCCAGGTCGGTATCTACTCGAGCGTCGGCCAGCTTTACGAACCGGTCGACATGGACACCCTGCTCTACTACAAAGAGGCCAAGAACGGACAGATCCTCGAGGAGGGTATCACCGAGGCCGGCTCGATGTGCTCGTTCATCGCGGCGGGCACGGCGTATGCGAATCACGGAATCAATACGATTCCGTTTTTCATTTACTACTCGATGTTCGGCTTCCAGCGTATCGGCGACTTGATCTGGGCCGCGGCCGATATGCGCACTCGCGGATTCCTGATCGGAGGCACGGCCGGCCGGACTACGCTCGCCGGCGAAGGCCTGCAGCATCAGGACGGCCACAGTCACGTGCTGGCACTCTCCGTGCCAAATCTGCTCGCCTATGATCCAGCCTTCGCCTACGAAATTGCCATCATCATTCAGGATGGCATCAAACGCATGTACGTCGATCAGGAGTCTATCTTCTATTACTTGACTGTCACCAATGAACCATTGCCGATGCCCGAGATGCCACACGGTGCGGAAGTCCGGGACGGCATTCTGAAGGGACTGTATCGTTTCAAAGCCTCGGAGAAGAGAGACGCCAAGCTGCGCGCCCAGCTGTTCGGCAGTGGAACCATCATGTTCGAAGTGCTCAAGGCGCAGCGGATTCTAGAAGAGAAATACGGAGTAGCAGCCGATGTTTGGAGCGTCACCAGCTACAAACGGCTGTATCAGGATGGAAACGACTGCGAGCGCTGGAACATGCTGCATCCCGGCGAGACTCCGCGCGTCCCATTTGTCACGCAATGTTTAAAAGAAGCACCTGGGGTCTTTGTGGCCGCATCGGATTATATGAAGGTGCTTCCGGAATCGATCTCGCAGTGGGTGCCGCGTCCGCTTGTGGCCTTGGGTACGGACGGTTTTGGCCGCAGTGAGGGTCGGGCTTCGCTTCGCGACTTCTTCGAAGTAGATGCGAAGCACATTGTGCTGGCCACGTTGAACGCGCTGGCCCGTGATAAACAGATCAGCCCGGAGATACTCCAGAAAGCGATCAAAGACCTGGGCATCAATCCGGAGAAGCCGAACCCGGCCATCACTTAATAGCGCCGGTATCCTGCCGGCTGTCCTGAGCATCCTGCCCTGGGGAGTGAGGCAAGATGCTCGCACGACAGCCGCCGCAAACGACGGCGATGAGATAACGGAGAAAAAGTTAAAGTGACAGAATTCAAGCTACCGGAACTCGGCGAAAACATTGACCAGGGGGACCTCGTCCGTCTGATGATTTCGCCCGGCGCTACCATCACCCAAGGCCAGGCCGTGATGGAATTGGAGACCGACAAAGCAGTCGTTGAAGTACCCTCCACCGTAAGCGGCGTCGTGAAAGAGATTCGCGTTAAAGAGGGCGAGAAGATCAAGGTCGGCCAGGTGATTTTTACCTTCGAGAACGGCGCCGGCGCAAAATCAAGGCAGCCAGAACCCAAAGCACAGCAGACTGCTGCGGCAGCTTCGGCCGCCACCGCCACAATGCGACTGCCCCAGAACGAGGCTCAATCCACTTCTGCGCCGGTACCCACTCCTCCGGTTTCAGCTTCGGTATCCGCACCTTTAGGAGGCTCGGCGAAAGTCGGTCCAACCGAGTTCAAGCTTCCCGAACTTGGAGAGAACGTCTCCCAGGGCGATCTCGTCCGGCTCATGATTTCTCCTGGCATCAAGGTCTCCGAAGGCCAGCCGGTGATGGAACTTGAAACCGACAAAGCGGTTATCGAAGTGCCCTCCTCGATCAGCGGAATCGTCAAAGAGGTCCGCGTAAAGCAGGGCGACAAGATTAAAGTTGGCGACGTTATCTTCACGCTCGAAGGTGCGGCCGCGCCGCAGGCAGAGCGCCCCCGGCACGTTCCAGTCGAGCACGTCTCCGGACAGCACGGAGCACGCCTCGCTTTCCAGGCCGCCATCCAAGCCGAGGGCAAAACCGAAGAACAGGCGCTTCCACGCGATCAACCGCAACCGCTTCCCCCTAGCTTCACCATGCCGGCTCAGCTCGAAAAGGTGGCAGGCTCTGAACATCGGATGCCGGTGCCCGCAGCCCCCCATGTTCGTCGATTAGCGCGTGAGATCGGCATCGACATTCACAATGTGAAAGGAACCGGTCCCGGCGGGCGCATCAGCGAGCACGACGTTAAGGCACATTCGAAGACGCTGCTCACTTCGGTGGCGGCGGCTGCGCAAGCGCCGCGCGGAGCCCAATTCGCTCAGGCGGAGTTGCCAGATTTTACCAAGTGGGGAAAGGTCGAGCGCGTCTCGATCCGAGGCGTACGTCGCAAGACCGCCGAACATCTGTGGCAGGCCTGGACCACGGTCCCCCACGTTACACAGAACGATAAGGCCGATATCACGGAACTCGAGCACTTGCGAGCGCGCTTCGCTCCGAAGGCGGAAGAATCCGGCGGCAAGATGACGGTCACGGCAATCGCACTAAAGGTGTGCTCGTCCGCGCTGAAAATTTTTCCCCAGTTCAACGCCAGCATCGACCTGGGAAAAGACGAGATCGTCTACAAGCAATACATCAATATCGGCGTCGCCGTGGATACCGACCGTGGTCTGCTGGTGCCGGTGATTCGTGAGGTTGATAAGAAGAACATCGTCGAGCTTGCCGCCGAACTCACGCAGCTTTCCAAGAAGGCCCGTGAAAAGAAGCTCACCCTCGCCGAAATGGAAGGCGGCACATTCACCATCACCAACCTCGGCGGAATTGGTGGCACGGGATTCTCTCCTATCGTGAATTATCCTGAGGTTGCGATCCTTGGCCTTTCGCGCTCCAGCATGGAGCCGGTATGGCTCAATGGCAAATTTGAGCCGAGGTTGGTGCTGCCAGTGTCGTTGTCTTATGATCACCGGCTGATCGACGGCGCGGATGCAGCCAGATTCCTGCGCTGGATCGCGGAGGCTTTTGAGCAGCCGTTCTTGCTGTCGGTTCAAGGATAAAAACCAAAATCTAGAAACCACGAAGACACAAAGTTACACGAAGGAAAACTGAAACCCAATTGAGCCGCCCGCGTTCCTTTGCGTACCTTCGTGCCCTCTGTGGTTGACGATTTTCTATGGCAGACGCTTCGAATCTACACATCGCGGTAATCGGTGGAGGACCAGGCGGCTATGCCGCCGCCTTCCTCGCCGCCGATATCGGACTCAAAGTCACCTTGATCGACCCCGAAATAAATCCGGGCGGCGTCTGCCTTTACCGCGGCTGTATCCCGTCGAAAGCGCTCCTCCACATCGCCAAGCTGATCGACGAAACTCGCCACGCGAAAAACTGGGGGATCGACTACAACGATCCGAAGATCGACCTACCCCGCCTACGTTCCTGGAAAGAAGGCGTAGTCAAGAAACTGACCGGCGGCTTAGGCGTGCTGTCCAAACAAAGAAAGGTCGAATACATCCAGGGCCGCGCAGCATTCGAGAACTCGAATACATTACGCGTCAGCCGAGCGAACGGAAGCGAAGATTCCCTCACCTTCGACCGAATCGTCATCGCCACCGGTTCGCGGCCCGCGATAGTCCCCAGCCTCAAACTCGAAACCCCGCGCATGATGGATTCCACATCTGCGCTCGACCTGAGCGATGTGACCGGCACGCTACTCGTAGTCGGCGGTGGCTACATTGGCCTGGAACTCGGCACGGTGTATGCCGCGCTCGGTTCCAAAGTCTCGGTCGTCGAGATGCTGCCCGGACTTCTGCCAGGAGCGGATCGCGATCTCGTGCTTCCACTGCACAAGCGCATGGAGAAGGTTCTTGATTACATCCTGCTCAACACCACCGTCGCCGCGGTGAAACAAGAGCCCAACGGAATCCGCGTTACCTTCGACGGCCCTGAAGTAAAGGAAGCCGAGAAGCTATTCGACAAGGTTTTGGTTTCTGTGGGACGCAAGCCCAACTCCGAGATCCCGGGCCTCGAGAAAACTCAAGTCAAAGTCGGCCGGCGCGGCTTCATTCAGGTAAACAAGCAACTGCAGACCGACGACCCCGCCATCTATGCCGTCGGTGACGTAGTCGGCGAACCCATGCTGGCGCATAAGGCTTCGCACGAAGGCCGCACTGCGGTTGAAGCCATCGCCGGAGACAAAGTCGCCTTCGAGCCCAACGCGATTCCCGCCGTCGTTTTTACCGACCCCGAGATCGCCTGGTGCGGCCTCACCGAAACTCAGGCGCAGAAAGATAATCGCGAATTCAAAGTTGCCAAGTTCCCTTGGGGAGCCTCGGGACGCGCCCTGACCATGGACCGAACCGAAGGTATGACCAAGCTGCTTATCGATCCGCAGACCGAACGCGTGCTAGGGGTAGGAATTGTCGGCGTCGGCGCGGGCGAACTGATCGCCGAAGGAGTACTTGCAATCGAGATGGGCGCGCTCGCGAAGGACATCGCACTCACCATCCATCCTCACCCCACGCTCTCGGAAACGATCATGGAATCAGCCGAGGTTTTTTTTGGCACCAGCACTGACGTCTATCGGCCCAAACGTCCCTAAGAACCCAGGCCGATTCCGCGAGGTTGGCTCTCCTTTCGGTACAATGAACTCTCGCTCCGCTCAGGCATCTTTCGCGGGCGCACGATTTTGCATCAATTCGCGCCCTTCCTTGGGAGAAGGAACCATGTCTTCTTTTTTCTTTAAGCGAGCCTGCTGGCTTCTCTTGTGCGTAACCGTCTCGGTGGCTGCCGCTGGACAGCTGCTGCCAACCCAAACGGGCACCGCCACCGGATCCGCGACTCAACCGGCGCCCCCACCGGATCCACTGGGCCGTGACACTCCTAACGGCACCATATGTGGACTTCTCCAGGCCGCTCAACCGGGAAACTACTCCACTGCGGCGCAGTCGCTGCAAATGACCAACGCCAAGGGCGCGGCGCAAGGAGAGCAACTCGCCACCAAGTTGAAGAGTGTGATGGACCGCGCATTTTCCGGCAACCTGAGGCTGATCAGCAATCTGCCGGAGGGATCTCCGCAAGAAGGATCTTCTCCCAACCAACAACGCATCGGCGCCTTGTCCGCCGGTGATGTTGATGCCGACCTCGATCTCGTCCACGTCACCGATTCTGGAGGCGTGAAAATCTGGTTGATCTCCTCTGACACGCTGGCTAAAGTGCCCGATCTTTACGACCGGCTCGCGGTGCATCAGGTGGAAAGCCACCTGCCTGATTTCCTCATACGGCACGAGTTCTTAGGGATCGCGATATGGCAATGGCTGGCTATCTTGCTGGCCATTCCCATCTCCGCGGCCTTGGGTTGGCTCACGGTCCGGTTGTTGAGCCTGTATCAAAAACTGCGCCGCCATCCTCCAATAGCCCGACCGGGTGCCTGGAATGCCATTTCGAACCCGCTCTGGCTTGTTCTTGCCACCGTTTATGACGCCATGCTCGTGCGACAAATCGGCTTGCCCTTATTGCCGCGCCACCACCACCAGCAAGTAATCGGCGTGGTCTTCATCGTCGCATGGGCCTGGTTGCTCTCTCGAATCGTTCAGCAGATAGCACGACGGGTTCGAGAGCGAGCAATCCGCGCCGGCCGCACCGGCACTGGGTCGCTCTTGCTTCTCGGTGAACGTGTCCTCAAAGCCATTATTTCCATCGCCGCGATCTTTGCCATACTCAGCTCTCTCGGCGTCAACATGACCACCGCCCTCGCCGGACTGGGCATCGGCGGAATCGCCATCGCCTTCGCCGCCCAGAAAACCCTGGAGAATCTTTTCGGCGGCGTTTCTCTGCTCGGCGATGAAGTCATCCGCGTGGGCGACATATGCCGCTTTGGTGACAAGACCGGAACGGTGGAAGATATCAGCCTCCGCTCCACTCGCATCCGCACTCCCGAACGAAGCGAGCTCTCCATTCCCAATGGCTCGCTCGCTACCATGAACATCGACAATCTGAGCCGCCGCGATAAGATCCTTTTCAATACCAAGCTGAGCCTGCGCTACGAAACCTCGGCGGACCAGTTGCGCTACGTGCTCGCCCAGATTCGCCGCCTGCTCTATGAACATCCCAAAGTCGAAACCGACGGCGCGCGCATTCGCTTTATCGGGTACGACAACAGTTCGCTGAACCTGGAGGTCTTCTGCTACATATTAACCAGGGACGGCGCGGAGTTTCTTGCAATTCAGGAAGATCTTCTGCTTCGAATCCTGGATATCGTCGAGACTTCCGGCACAACTTTCGCCTTCCCCTCCCGCGTTCTTTATCTCGGTCGCGACACCGGCTTGGACCAACAGAAGACGGCAGCGGTCTCACACGAGGTGCAACAGTGGCGAGAGAGTAGCAAGTTGCCCTTTCCCGATTACGCACCTGCCGACATTTCCGAGTTCAGCAATTCCCTGCCCTACCCGCAACCGGAGTCGGCTTTAAGGAGCAAGAAATAATGAAGAGGAACAGAAATTGAACCGACCCCGCCGTTTGACGCTACTCCTGATCGCTGTCCTGTGCGTCACCGCGCCACTTTGCTCAGAGGAGATCTTGATGCAGAACGCTTCCACCACCGCCAAAACATCCGCAGCAGCACCATCCTGGATGAACGCCTCGACCACCAAACTCAAAAACGAACTGACCGCGAAGTACGGTGCGCAACAAAAACCGAGGCTCGACCGTGGTCTTCACCAGGTAGCCGAGTTCTGGCGCGCGGAAGATGGCGATGCCACCGTGTTCGAGGAATTCGTTCGCACCAATTTCGCGGGGGACCAGGTAACTCTCGACACCATGTTCAATCGTTTCCAGAGCATGCTCGAACAACTCGATGGCCACATGCAAGAAATTCGCCGCGAGTTTAATCAACAATCTGATCTCGATCTGGGCCCGGTGCTCCCTTTCGACGAAGTCTTCGCCGGCTACGATCCCTCCGCCCACGTTCTCGACGACTTCTTCAACAACAAACTTGCCTTCACCGTTCTGCTGAACTTTCCCCTCACCACCCTCGACGAACGCCTGAAAGAGGGGCCCACCTGGAGCCGCCGCCAGTGGGCCGAGGTCCGGCTCGCGGAACGTTTTGACAAGCGCATTCCAGCCGAGGTCAACCTGGCTATCGCGCAGGCCGCAGCCGAATCCGGCCAATACATCTCGCAATACAACATCTGGATGTACCACCTGCTCGATCCTCAAGGCCAGCGCCTTTTCCCGCCCAAAATGCGCCTGCTAAGCCACTGGAACCTGCGCGATGAAATCAAAGCCGACTACTCCGACCGCCAAAACGGTCTGGCCAAGCAACGCACGATCCAGCAGGTGATGGAGCGCATTGTCACTCAGACGATTCCGCAAATCGTCATCAACAATCCCGGGGTCGACTGGAATCCGTTCACTAACGAAGTCAAAGCGGCGGCGGCAAAAGATTCAGACGCCACAACCAGCCAACCAATCACGAACGCGCCCGAACCCAACACACGTTACGCAGCCCTGCTGAAAGATTTCAATGCCGCCCGCAAGGCCGATCCATTTTCTCCAACCGCACCCACGCTGATCGACCGCCGCTTCCAGGAGGACCGTGAAATTCCTGAAGCGCAGCTGAAAGCCATGCTGGAGCAGGTGCTGACTTCCCCGCTGGTGGCGCGAACCGCGCAGTTGATTCAGTCTCGTCTCGGACGTCCGCTCGAGCCCTTCGATATCTGGTACAACGGCTTTCGTCCCGGCAGCCAATACACCGAGGCACAGTTGGACGAGATCGTCGCGAAAAAGTATCCCACCGCCGAAGCCTACCAAAAAGACATTCCCAACCTGCTCATCAAGCTCGGCTTTTCTCCAGATCGCGCCCAGTACGTCGCCGCCAACATCATCGTCGACGCCGCCCGCGGTTCAGGCCACGCCATGGGAGCCGGAATGCGCGCCGAGAGAGCCCACCTCCGCACTCGCGTGGAAAAAACCGGCATGAACTACAAAGGCTTCAACATCGCCGTGCATGAGATGGGACACAACGTGGAGCAGACTTTTTCGCTCAACGACAACGACTTCACCCTGCTGCAAGGCGTGCCCAACACAGCTTTCACCGAAGCGCTCGCGTTCGTCTTTCAGGGACACGACCTCGAACTGCTCGGCCTTCCCGCACCTGACCAGAAAAGCCAAGCTGAAAAAACCCTCAACGACTTCTGGGGCACCTACGAAATTGCCGGCGTCGCGCTAGTCGACATGGCGGTCTGGCACTGGATGTACGACCACCCGCAAGCCACTCCGAAGCAACTCGACCAGGCCACGGTTCAAGTCTCGAAGGACATCTGGAACCGCTACTACGGCCCCGTCTTCCACAAGAACGACGTTGTGCTGCTCGGAATCTACTCCCACATGATCGACTCGTTCCTCTACCTGCCCGATTACCCCATCGGCCACCTCATCGCATTTCAGATCGAGGAACAAATGAACAAGGCCGGCAGCATCGGCCCCGAGTTCGAGCGCATGGCGAAGATGGGCCGCATCACCCCCGACCTATGGATGGAACGCGCCACCGGACGTCCAGTAGGCCCAGAGGCCTTACTGGAAGCCACCCAGCGCGCGCTAGCCTCGGCGAAGACCACACCCTAACCGGCACCAAGCCAATGGAGGACAGGCGTCCCCCGCCCGTCCCAAGGTGAGGTCGAACCAAACGGAACCAGGAAAGCAAAAGCGCGAAGCCTGAACCGCTCTAAGCAGCCAACGGCGAAGCTCCGGTAACATTGACTTGCCTCAAGCCCTGTGTGACAATCCGCCCATAATCGCTTGGGCTGCTTGCGTCGCGGAGCTGCCTTGCCCGAACTTTCTGATGCATACTCCAGCGCCGCAGTCCCGGCGAATCACGGCCATCGCATGGCCATAGCCAGAGAAGGAGCATTAGTTTTGCCCGCATTACTCGCCATCGCCGCCGGATGGACCGATTACCGCTCCCGCCGCATTCCCAACTGGCTGACCGTGCCCGGCCTGGCGCTTGGGATCGCGGCAAATTCGTGGCTGCGTGGCTGGCCCGGAGCCAAAGATTCCCTGTCAGGCGCAGCGCTCGGCTTGGCGTTGCTTCTACCCTTCGTCCTGATCCGCTCCCTGGGCGCCGGCGACTGGAAATTCGTGGGCGCGCTCGGAGCGTTTCTGGGCCCGCAAAATCTGCTTACAGTATTGTTGCTTGGAATTCTGGTGAATGGTCTGATGGCGGCTATCATGATTATCCGGAAGAAGCGCGTCCGCGAGACCGCCCGCAACCTGGCCCGCATGTTGGCAGCGTTCCTGACCTTGCACTTGCCCGGACCAGACCTGACTTTGGATAATCCAGACTTGGTGAAAGTCCCATTCGGCGTAGCCGTGGCAATCGCGGTTATTCTATACACAGGCCGGCAAGCCTGGGGAGTCGCATGATTGATGAGCTTTGCACAATACAGTGACCAAACCACCACGGTCCTGTCATTCCGAGCGAAGTTCCGTCCTCCGCTCAGCGGAGGATGGAACGCAGTCGAGGAACCTGCTGTTTGGCCAGCGAAAAAACAGGTTCCTCGACTCCGCAGGATCATCCGCGTTTGCGGATGATCCTGTTGCGCTCGAAATGACAATGCGAAATTGAATGTCTTTTATCGTGCATGGTCAATGGTAGGCGCGCCCGTCCTCCGCGCGCAGGAGTGAGTGAGAAGTGCTTAGGCTGAAAAAAATCGTCTTCGGCACCACCGGCTCAGAGATCGCCGAAGCCGCCCTCGTGCTACCCATTTTCTTTCTGATCATGTTGGGCATCTACTGGTTTGGCCGCGCCTTCAACACTTATGCCACCATCAATCACGCCGCCCGGGAGGGCGCCAGAGTGGGGGTTGCGCAGACCTGCGCCGCCTGTGGCAACGCCCAACCGTCTCTGACTACGATTGGCACCCAAGTCGCGCAGGCCCTCCAGGCTTCCAGCCTCGTTCCAGGTCAGGTCACAAACGCCGGGGAGCCGGCTACCCGTGCCGCGTGCGGAGGCGGGACCTCGAGTTGCCAGACACCCGCTGCGGGACCTCAGATTTGTGTCTACTACAACGTACAACTGCAGCCCGCCGCTAGTCTGTCTGCCGGCTCTGGCGCACCCGGCTGTGGGGTTTCGGTTCAGTTCCAGTATCCGTATCAGTTCTACCTTCCATTCACTTCTCTCAACATGCAACAAGTTATGTTAAACGCAGGCGTGCAGATGACCGCAGAATATTAGGCCCATGTTCGGTGAGATCCAACCCGTTCACAGTTTCCGCAAGTGTCGGAGACGCTTACGGCAAGAGCAGTGCAGGACGGGCGTCGCTCCCGTCCAGCCGGGCGGGGACGCCCGACCTCCATATGAACAGGCTCCTAGAAGATTTGGCTTGGGGTGGCGCAGCGCTGCGATCTATGCTCTGCAATCAGCGACCGCTTTAGCCGCTGAGGTAATAAAAGCGAACTTTGCATTCCCACAAATCCTGGCTAAGAAGCAGAAAACGAGCGGCATCTCGAAAGACGAGAAGTCGGTTGCCTCGAGACCGCTTCCGCAATGCTTCCGCCTGCTTCGTGGGACCGAGGCCGCCGCCATTATCGAATTCGCAGTCGCTCTACCGCTGCTTATAGTGTTGGTCGTGGGGATCTTCGACTTTGGCGGAGCCTTCAACCTGAAGCAGGAGCTCAACAACGCAGTCCGGGAAGGAGCGCGCTTCGGCGCCGCTCAGCCAACCAACGACATATCAACGACCAATCTCAAACCGCCATCGGTGGACGCAATACGCTTCCTCGTCGACTCCTACCTGAAAACGGCCCATATCAATGACTGTGGCCTCAGCGCTATCGCGGAACCACCCCAGGGCGGAGGGATCGCGTGGGTATACAACGCTTCAACCGGATGCCCCGGTGCGCTCACCCTAACGATCAGTCGCGCTGTGCCCGTACAGGCGACAGTTGGAGGGGCAACGGTAACCATGCTCTGCACCACCGTCAATATCACCTATCCGTATCAATGGCATTTCAATAACGTGATCCAGTTGCTGGTCCCCGGCGCCAACTACACGCTCGGGAAGATTCCAAGCAACGCCACCGCCGTCAACATGAATTGAGCGTGCTCATGCAGAGGGACATTCTTTCGCGACGACGCCACCACGAACGAGGCCAGACCATCATATTGGTCGCTATCTCGTTGGTGAGCCTGCTGGCGATGGCCGCGTTGGCGATTGATATTGTGACGCTCTATTCAGCCCGTAGTGAGATTCAACGAGCCGCTGACGCGGCTGCCCTGGTGGGCGCTAAAGCACTCGCAGATTCTGGCATCACTACACTCTTACTCACGGACCCGAATTTCACGACCGTGCAATCCTGGGCAACCACTGCGGCGACTAATCAAATCAATGCAGTGCTGCAGAACAATCTGGTTTCTGGACAGGCACCCACGCTGCTTTCGGCACCCGTAGACTGGAATCGGCAAGGCAATCCGCACATCACCGTCAGCTTGCAAAGCTCCAATCTGCCTTCTTTCTTCTCCAAGATCTGGGGAGGAGCCGGCACCGTCGTGACCGCCACCGCCACCGCCGAGGCCTACAATCCGGCGAACGTGCAGAATTTCACGCCAATCGCACCCAAGGCCGTCAAGCCCTGGCTGGTCGCCAACGCCGACCCCCTAAATAGCGGTGCACAGTTCATTACGCCAACGACCGGGGCTGTCGAGACTGGGGTGATCGGGGAGCAGTTCTACCTGAAGTCCGATTGCCAAACTACAGATTTCACCAAGTGCTCTACACTGATTGACGCCGTTTTCGGGGTCTCAGGTACCTCGACCGCCGGTCATCCTCAGGTCGATTACGTGCCGGCAAAGGTGACGGCGCCGAGCACCCCAAATCCAAACGTCTGCCCTGCCTGCGCGGGATCAACTGACTATGAGCAGAGTATCGAGTGTGCCGACGTGACGACCTCGTATACGGTACTTTCGTGTGGAGGCGGCGCTACAAACCTGCAATGGGACAATGGCGTCAACCCAGGTGGGGCGGGCGGTTTGAGCGCCCTCGGAGCTGAATGTCTCATTCACGCGACAGCGGCAGGCAACAACAAAGGCCAGGATACGCTTAACCCTGGACCATGGCCAACTAGCCCAATGCAGATCACAGCCGAAAGCGGTCCACAGAGTGGGAATTTGGTCACGAACAGCAGTTCAATCGTAACCATTCCAATTATCGACACCGCAGGGATTCCCGCCACCGGCGGAAACGTTACGATTGACGGATACATGCAGGCATTCATAAATGAGGTTCGCGGGGGTGCAAACCAGGCCGACATCAAGGTCACGGTACTCAATATCGCCGGCTGCAGCAACAGCTCGACCAACAGCGGCGCGACTCCGGTGGTGGGCGGCTCTGGCACTTCGCCCGTCCCCGTCCGCCTGATTACGCCCCCGTAGCGTGGCCCCCCGCAGTTTGACGCCATCAGTTCGCGCTGTCATCCTGAGCGGAGCGAAGAATCTATGTATTGTGCCTGCAGCGCCGATTACCTACGCGCTCTTCTAAAATCCCGTGCATTCGCGCTCGCAATTTAACAACACAGCAACCCCTACTGGAGCGCAGCGACTTTGTCGTTGACTCCTATGCTCTAACCAGATAACCTATGTACAAATACATTATCTATCAGATAATGTAGATCTTTGACAATCTGACCCGGCAGTTTCGGAGCGCCGCAGTGCATCGATCAAGCCGTGGGAGGGCATGGCTTCAGCCATGCCGCAAGAGCGAACGAAACCTACGGCTTTAGTCGTTGAGGGATTGCGCCCTCACGCCGATCTGAATACCGCCTTCAGCTAAGCCGCAAAGCGGCGCAAGAATGCGGCCCACAGCGCAAGCTGTGGGTAGGCGGCGAGGAAAACCTGGGCCCCAGCGGGGGGGCGAAAGAATAGCGCGCACAACGGCTCGTCACTCCGCTTCCGCCAGTGCCAGAACTGGATGAAGCCACCCGCAACTCCCATGTTCTCTAGATTTTGCGCGTAACCCTGTAAACTCAAAGATCTAGCACATAGTCGCGAAAGTAATCCTTTGTTTTCTAAATTTTGCAGCAAAAAGGGGGAAGGGGGTACCCGGTACTAAACAGTAAACTTGTCCCACTTTGGGCAGCTGAGAAACGAACTATGTGACCTATTTCGTCAGCGGCGTCAGAATTTCTCCCAGAACATCTGGCCCTTGGACTCGCTCCAGATGAGGATTCCTGATTCCATCGTGGTACGCGATTGAGTAGGTCTTGAAGAACTTCGCGTTCTCCACCAGCAAATCGATCGCCTGCTGGCTGTCTTTGGAAGTGCGTAGCGCGTCCAGCAAGACGTCCCTCGACCATGCTCGGCCATTGATCGCGACCAGCTTCATCCCCGGGCCGATCCCGGCCGCGTAAGCCGCCGAGCCATAAATTACGTCCGAGAGCACGCCGTCTTCTCTGACCACGAAGCCCAGAGAGTAAGAAACGTCCACCGACTTTCGCAATTTTTCTCCGGTGCGGATGAACAAGTTGGGCTGATCGTTGTACACCATCCGCCATCCGCCACGTTCGATGCCGCCAACCGGCGCGTTGGGATCGGTTGAATTCACCCGCGTCTTCAAAAGTCCCGCCCAGTCGTACGGCGTGACCTGGTTCAACGCCCGCACCACATCATCGAAAGTGTAAGCCACAACTTTCGGAGGACCGCCTTCGCCACCATAAAAAAGACGGCAGAAATCATTGAGCGACTTCTCCCCGTGACTCTGTTGCCGGATGGTCGTGTCCACCTCCAGCCAAATCAGTTCCCCTTCCGGATAGTAGTCGAGGCCGCGCCGCCAGCTCTGCCACTCTGGCCCCTGCAACCGCAAAATTTGTACCGACCGCGCCGCGTCCTCGAGTGGGCGCCAGGTGCGTCCAGTTCGATGGTCGAGCATCGCCGCAGTTTCCGCCAGTGCTTCGCGATATTGTTCGGGTGTCCGGAGCCCGGAGCGCGCCGTCAGAACCTCCCCGAGATACTCGGTCAGGCCCTCATACACCCAGAGCAAATCGCCAACCATCGGATCCTGATAATTGCGCGTTGCCAGTCCCGCAGGCCGCCGGTATTTGCCATTCCACGAATGCGTAAACTCATGGGGCAGCAGGCCCGCTTCCATTAGGCGCAGATCGGGTTCAAGCAGCGTGCGCTCCTTTACGCTGTTGTCGCTCGACTGATGATGCTCAACGCCGTGATGACCAGCCTCGTCGCTGAGCGTGAGAAGAAAATGATATTCAAGATAGTGACGCGCCCCGAACAAAGCCCCAGTCTCGGCGACCAGCTTGCGGTACGCAGCCTCGTCCGCCGCCGTCATCGCCAGGCTCGAATCGCTCTCGCTGACCATGTCGATCACGTGCATCGGACTTTCTCCCGGCTTGGTTAACTCGATCTTGCGGTAATGGTCTCCCGCAATCAGCGGAGAATCGATCAGCGTGGTCAAGGAGACCGGCTTGAACCCAATAAATTCATTGGTGCCGCCCTTTGTCACAGTAGCAATTGGCAAAGCTGTCGCGAATTTCCATCCGTAAGGCGGCGTGACCGCCGCCGTAACCTGCACCTCATCCGAACTCGTTCCCTCCGGATAAAGGACAACTTGATTCCAATTCAGGTCGAGAACATTGGTGGTCGCCGCAGGTCCGCTCCCGCCCGCGCTGCCGTCATTGGTGATGGTATCGAGCGAAACCTTCAACTCACTCGCTCCCGCAGGTACGTCGACGTGAAAGGCATACATGTCAATGGGATCACGTTGCCACGCCAGCGTCTGCTTGTTGGCTTCCATCTTTATGCCGGTAACATTGGCAATTGGTCCGGCGGGGCGGTGATTGCCAGGGATCCACTCCGGATAAACCAGCGTCAGTGGACCCGGTTTCACCGGGATGGTGAGCTGGGAATGATAGATATTGCGAGGCGCGTCGCTCAGATCGACTGACAGTTGAATGGACTGAGCGCCCGCGACGTTGGCAAGAAATGAAAAAAACAGAGTGACCAGAGATCCAGCAGAGACGGAACGTCGCACTTTTGACTCCCCTCCAGCAAAATTCAGGAGGAAGTGAGCTTAACGGAGACGATGGCGTGGACGCAACTCAGCTAAAGCTAGATTCCTGCGACGCAGCCGTGGGACAGAGCCAAGTCAAAATCCCACCCTGACGTCGAAAGGCACGACGCTAGGATGGGGCACCCGGCGTTATTTGTCTTACTTGTCGAGGTCCACAATCGGAGGCTGCTTGGCGCTGGCGGAGACCTTTTCGATTTCGGCCAAGCCCTTCCTGGCGAGCTCTACGTCCTCGGGCTGTTTGGCCAGACCGAGAAATTGCTGCATATGTTCAGAGGCAGCCTGATAGTTTTGCTTCTGCAGCAGGATCATGGCGAGCAGGTATTGCATCTTCGGAATCTGATGAGCTTCATCGACTCGGACGCCTTGCAGCGCGCTCCTTTCCGCCTGATCGAAATTCTTCAGGTAGTAATTCGCCACCGCGCTGTCGTAATAAGCGTCAGGAAAGTTTACCGGGTTCAAGGCAACCAGCTTACCGGTTGCGTCAACCACAGCAGGCCAATCGTGCTTCATCATCGCGATCTGCGCCAGCCCGTCGTAGGGATTGACGTACTTGGGATCAGCTGCCACCGACTGCTCGAAGGAGTGCTTGGCCGCCTGCAAGTCCTGCTCGGTCGGCGGTAGGTTGCGCAATTGTAGCCCTCCGAGCTGATACCAGGCGGTCGCATATCGAGGGTAAATCTGAACTGCCTTCTCGAACGACTTCTGGGCCTCATCCCACTTGCCTTTTTTCTGTTGCTCCAGCCCCTTCTGGTAGGCCTTCTTGGCGGCAGGCGGGGCGAGATAACTGGTTACGCTGACGCTGGTGCCGTCAACGTGTTCCAGGCGGCGCAACGTGAGGTGGCCCACGTCGAGGTTATTGGTCAGACCCACGTGGCTTGAGAGCTCGATTGGTTGAGAAGAAAAGCCTGCCAACTGGGCCTGGAGTTGGCAATCCTGCATATTTGTCGTCGACTGCATGCCCGACCGGTCGACCACATTTGAACTGCTGGCATCGCTAATGGCGGCCGCCGTACTCGGAGTCGGATCGCCAAACCGGAAGGTGAAGTTGCCCCGTCCGTCGGAGTAGGTCTCGCTATGTCTCCGGCCGCGGCAGATAGTCTGAATTACGGCGGGCTCGGTCAGTTCAGATCCGTCATCCAGAACTACTTTGCCGGTAATAAAGATTGCGGACGACGAAGAAGGAGGGGGAATGGTCCCCTGTCCCGGCTGAGGCGCAGTAGTTGGTCCCAGGGAACCACCGGAAGGTCTGCCTCCGCCGGAGCGACTTTGGGCCAGGACAGACACACTCAACGCCAAAATGAGAAGAGCCCAACGAAAAAGCGGGGATAACATGACCGGCCCCCAAAGGTTGCTTAACGGGAAGTATATGCCCGTTGGCGCGTGGTCGAGACATTTATGTGGCATATTTCGAAGATTTTACAAATGAGATCACGAACGCGTGAACAACGACCGAACCGCCCGAAGCCGGGACTCAAGGATGAATACGGAATAGTAGAGTTTTCCGCCTTGCGGGACGATATTCCTAACAGATGTCAGGGCTGAGAACTCCAGACCGGGTTCCCTTTCTCGTCTCGCAGGACAAATGTGTCGTTCCCTCTCACCACTTCACGCGCAAGAACAAGGTCTGCCGCGCCGTGTTTCACTTTCGAGACGGTAAGCGCAACCTCGTCTCCCTTGTTGAAACTCATACCCATGTCGTCAAAAAAAGACTTTGGACACAGGTACACATCGACGGAGTCTGTTTCGATCTTCACCTGCAGGTGGGCGACTTCCTTCTCGCTGCCCTTTGGAGGAAGTTTCACCTCCTCCACCGTTGCTTTCATCTTCGTCTCGGTGTGCAGATCGTATTTGGGAGGGCTTGGCTCTTGCTTCTTTTGCGCGATCGCAGGTAGAAGGCACAAGGACACCAGAAAGACCGCGAAGAAAAGAATCCTACCGGGACGGATCTCACTTGCAAGACACATGGCTCCTCCTTCCTCGGAATGCGTCAGGAGCCGCTGC
>Ga0210396_10001258_pt1 | contig 28362 bp, 23 predicted proteins | sample IncBWH17OmetaG_FD_155466 | JGI IMG/M metagenome (GOLD analysis project Ga0210396, IMG submission 155466) | Forest soil microbial communities from Barre Woods Harvard Forest LTER site, Petersham, Massachusetts, United States - Inc-BW-H-17-O ...
AAGTGTTAAAGCTCAAGTTCCCCACGAAAATATTCTTCAAGCGTCAGCCTCTGCATTGAGCTGTCGAAGTGCAAGCTCGATGCGGCGGACTGGCAGGTCGGGGACACCTTCCTGAAAATCGGGACCGGAGCTGGCGAACAGTCGAATGCGGCACGAAGTATAGCAGGTTTGTCAAACTGGGCTGGTTAAATCGAATGCACAACGGGCTAGCACCCGTCGACTTGCCAAAATCCTTCGCGGTGATATCCCATCTGTAACAACCGGTTCTTGGGATCGTGCCGCTTACCGCACTCCGGACAAATCAAGTACCGGCTCCAGGCCGTTCCCTGGCGGTCGTAGTTTTTCGCGACCGCGAAGGTCGTCCCGCAACTGCACGGCACCAGAAACATCCGCAGCGACGCATCGCTTCTGAAGTTTCCGGATTGGCCGCCGGACTTCATCCTTCCTCCACCGTCGCCATCACGCCCCGCTTGCGCTTGTTCGATTGCAAAACCTTCTTCCGCAGCCGCAGCGATTTCGGCGTAATTTCAACGAATTCATCATCCGCGATGAATTCAATTGCCTGTTCCAGGTTCAAATTTCGGAAGGGCACCAGCCGAATAGCTTCGTCGGCCGTTGAAGCCCGCATGTTGGTAAGCTTCTTCTCCCGCACCGCGTTGACGTCGAGATCATCGTCCTTCGCGTTCTCGCCAATGATCATCCCTTCGTACAGTTCAACCCCCGGCCCAACGAAGAGCTCTCCACGTTCTTGCAAACCCCACAGGGCATATGCCGTTGAAAGGCCGGCGCGGTCCGCAATCAGCGCTCCGGTAAGCCGGTGTGGGATCTCCCCTTGCCATTCGGTATATCCATCAAACAATGAATTCATCACAATCGTTCCGCGAGTATCCGTAAGCAACTGGCTGCGCAGCCCAATCAGCCCGCGGCTGGGCACGCGAAACTCGATCCGCACCCGCCCGTAGCCGTGATTGTGCATGTTAGTGACCTCACCCTTGCGCGATCCCAACTGCTCCATCACCACGCCCACAAACGCTTCCGGCACGTCCACCGTAAGATGCTCCACCGGCTCCATCAGCTTGCCATCAATTCGCTTGGTGACAATCTCGGGCTTGCCCACCATGAGCTCATAGCCCTCGCGCCGCATCATCTCAATCGTGATCGAAAGCTGCAGTTCGCCGCGCCCCAGCACCTTGAACGAATCAGTAGTGCCCATCTCCTCCACGCGCAGAGAAACATTGGTGAGCAACTCCTTCGCCAGACGTTCCCGCAAATTCCGCGACGTGACATAAGTCCCTTCGCGTCCCGCGAACGGCGAAGTATTCACCGTGAAGGTCATCGCAATGGTCGGCTCATCGATCACGATAGGCGGCAATGGCGCCGGATTCACCGCATCCGTAATGGTCTCGCCGATGGTGATGCCTTCCACACCTGCCACCGCGACAATATCGCCCAACACGGTTTCCGTGATGTCAGTCCGCTTCAGCCCGGAGAAAGAAAACAGTTTCGTGATCTTGGTCTTGTGCATGGTTCCGTCAAGCTTCGCGATCACGACGTCCTCACCCGTGTACATCGTCCCGTTAAATACGCGAGCGATAGCCAGACGTCCCAGAAAATCGCTGTAGTCAAGGTTCGCAACCAGAATCTGCAGAGGCCCTGCCGGATCACCCTTAGGCAGCGGAATCGTTTTCAGGATCGCATCAAACAGCGGCGCAAGATTCTCTCCACCACCCTTGATATCAGCCGACGCTGTCCCCTCCTTCGCATTCGTGTACAGGACGGGAAAGTCGAGCTGATCTTCCTTGGCATCAAGATCGATAAACAGGTCGTAGATTTCGTTCAGCACTTCCTGCGGCCGCGCATCCGGCCGGTCAATCTTATTAATAACCACAATGGGCGGCAGCTGCGCCTCAAGAGCCTTGCTCAGCACGTAGCGCGTTTGCGGCAGCGGACCTTCGCTGGCATCCACCAGCAGCATCACCCCGTCGACCATCTTTAGCGCGCGTTCCACCTCGCCGCCGAAGTCGCTGTGGCCGGGCGTATCCACAATGTTGATCTTCACGTCGTGATAGAAGATGGCCGTGTTTTTGGCCAGGATCGTGATGCCGCGCTCACGCTCCAGTTCGTTCGAATCCATCACGCGTTCGACGTGGTGCTCGTTGGAGCGAAAAGTGCCGCTCTGTTGCAGCATGGCGTCAACCAGCGTCGTCTTGCCGTGGTCGACATGCGCGATGATGGCGATGTTGCGAATACTCAAACTCAAAGTATGGTTTGTCCTTTATTTATGGATCGCATTAACAGGCGTACCCAGCCGGTCCCCGGCTAAAGAGCCTCATCTATAACTTTACTATGTGCGGAGGTTTCTCAGGAGATTACATGGCACCAACGTGCGGAGCCGCCGCTGGACAGGACTTCGAGGACGACGACCAAACGAGCAGACGACAGCAAACAACCTCAACCAGCGACCGCCTTCTCCTTAGGCGCCGGCCTTCCCGCCAGCCGCGCTTCCACTTCCTTTACAGCGCGCTGCGCTGCGAGAATCCCCTCGTTGGTGGTTGATTCTGGACCCTCGGAGTCCGTATTGGCGAAGAAAACGCGCTCCATGGCATGCCGCGCCACCGGCTGAACCTGCGTGTACAACCCCGGCGTCGACATATACAAAGGATGACCTCGTCGGTAGATGTGCACCTCGATCGGATCAACATTCAACCCCGGCATCAGCTTCTGGAAGTCGGTCAACACGTTGGCAGCGATCCGGCGCGCGCCGGTCTCGTTCAACAAATGACTGCGTTCCTCTTCCTTCATCGGAGTGTAGCAACTGAGAATGTTGAACTTCTGCTGGTAGCCCGCTTGTTTTTGAATCACCCAGTCAGCGACCACGAAATCCGTAAAAGAGTTCCCCGGGCACCACGTGTCATAGCCATGATTGAAAACCGGCTTGTCGAAAATCAGATTCACCACGGGATACGGAATATAGCGAATCTGCTGCATAGCATCGCTTTGCTTGTCAGGCAGCTTGTCGACGATGCGCCGCGTGATGAACTTAGGCGTCGCCATGATCACGGCCTTGGCCGCGACCGTTTTCAATTCTCCGCCCAGCATATATGTCACCTGCACATCATCTTTTCCCGGAACCACGGCCACGGTCGTCGCGCCCGTCTGCATCCGGTCCTGGTATTTCGGCTGCAGAATCTCCGCGAGTCTTTTCGTGATGGCGCCCAAACCTCCGGGCCAGGTGTAGCGATCGTCGGTCCGGCTCTCTTCAGCCATCTCCTGCAAAGCCGCAATCGCCACCACCGCTGCCGTGTCTTCGCTGGCGGCGCCCCAGTTCGAAGGTCCGAACCCGTCCCACCACTGCTTCAGCTCCTCCGGATAGTCCTTCAGAAGATCGAAAAAAACTTTCTCGTCGAGTTCTTTGCCCCGCTTCTCAAGATCAATCGCAAGCATTTCTTTCTTGAATTTCTTGAAGCCCTCACGAACCGCGGGAGGATAAGGCAGCTTGTCGAGCCCGTCGCCCCAGGTGTCTGGAATCAACTCACCACGAATGATGCTCGCATCGGAGCTGTTAACGGGCAGCAACGGCATGCCGAGTTCCTTGGCGAATTCGTAGGTGTACTCGTCCTTCGCCAGAAACGCAGACCCGGTGGCGTAAGTGGCGCCCTCATACTCCATGGCATACGCATTCCCGCCCCAGTGCGGTTCTTTTTCGAGCAGAAGGAAATCGCGGTGCTGCAGGCGATAGGCCGCTGTCAACCCGCTCACGCCGCCGCCGACGATCACCACGTCATGCCGCGCCGAAGCCGCGGGCCGCGTGAACACTTTGCCGTCGCGCACCTGATGGCAAATTCGGTTGTCCTCACCGTCTACGTCCGCAGCATGACTCTTCTGCGAGTCGGCCGTCTGTGCCGCTACCAGCGAGAGGTCAATCGGACATCCCAACGTCACCGCGCCCGCCACCACAAACTTGATGAAATCTCTTCGATTCGCAGTCACTTTTATCTCCTATGTCGTGCTTTCGCCGCGTGCGCGCAAGCGGTACCAGAAAACAATCGCCACCAGGGAAAACACAAAGATGATGCTCGACACTGCGTTGATCTCCGGAGTGATACCCCGCCGCAGCCGCCCCCAGATCTCCAGCGGCAGTGTGTTATTGCGTCCCATCAGGAAAAAGCTTACGGCGATCTCATCCATGGAAAGCGTAAAGATGAGAAGCGCCGCGCCGATAATCGGCAGCTTCAGGTTCGGCACAGTTATCCGCCAAAATGTCTGCCAGTAATTCGCGCCTAGATCAAGGGAAGCTTCTTCCTGCGCCCGGTCGAGCTTCTGCAGGCCTGCGAATACTTCGGTCGTCGCCACGGAGATCAGGGCCGTCCCATGTCCCAAAACGACCGTCAGCAGGCTGAACCTCGTTCCCATCACGTTGAAGAGCATTTGCAGGGAAAGCCCGGTAATGATGCCGGGCAGAATCAACGGCAGAAGCACCAGTCGCCGGAACAAGACTTTCCCAGGAAACTGTGCCCGTTCGAGCGCCAGAGCCGCGGGCACTCCAAAGGTCAGCGAGATCACCATCGCCGCCAGCGCCACCTGCAGGCTGTTGAGCACGGAATCCCAGATCGGCCCATCCGCGAAGAGTGTGCGATACCAGTCGAGCGTCAGATGATGCGGCGGGAATCCACCCACACCCTCTCCGTTGAACGAATAAAGGATGAGGACCGCAATCGGTAAATAGAGAAATGTGAATACTGCGACTGCATGGCCAAGCAGCCAGCTTGAGCCGGAGCCGAGTCTCGCGTCGCTCACGAGAAGCTCCATTTCTTTTCCAGCCGTTCTGAGAAGACGAGCAGGATCACCACCAGCAGCAGCATGCAGAACGAAATCGCCGCGCCCAGCGGCCAGTTGTAAGCCGCGCCAAACAGGCTGACCACAATGTTTGAAATCATGATGCCGCTCGGCCCACCCAGAAGCAGTGGCGCAAGAAAATCACCCAGACTCAGCACAAAGGCAAATGTCGCTCCAGCCACTACGCCCGGAATCGAGAGCGGAAGAATCACCTTCCAAAACGTTTGCCCGGGAGTTGCTCCGAGATCGTGCGAGGCTTCCACAAGATTCCGCGGAATGTGCTCGAGCGCCGCATAAATCGGCAGAAACGCAAATGGGGTGTAGATGTGCGTCAGCGTCAACACCACTGCAAATGGGCTGTACAGCAGAAATTCCAAGGGATGCTTCGTCAGGTGCACATACTGCAGCATAGTATTCAGCACGCCATCCGAACCCAGAATCGTCTTCCAGGCATACGCCCGCACCAGGTAGCTGACCCACAGCGGAATAATCACCAACTGATAAAGCAGATCCTTCTTCTTCCCCGCATAAAACGAAAGAAAATACGCCAGCGGATACCCCAGCACCAGAGAGAAGACCGTCACCCGCGCCGCAATCCACATCGAGCGCAACAGCGTCTGCCAGTAAACGTCAACCCTCAGCAGTTGACCGTAGTTATCCAGATTCCACGAATGCACGATGGTCTGCGACGCCGATACCGACCAGAAGCTGTAGCAGAACATCAGCAAGTACGGAATCAGGAGAAACACAGTCACCCACAACAATGGAGGCAGAGTCACCGCCGTTTTGTAAGCTCGGGAAAACATCAGATTCTTTCAGGAGACTCGCGCACCGGGACAGCATCGGGGGCAGAGAACTCCAGCTCGACATCATCCAGCGCGCCGCCGCTGCCCGGCGTCCGAACCACCAGCACCATCCCGTCGCCGCATTCCACACGAATCAACTCCGTCGCCCCGTGAAATGCCTGATGACGGACTCTTCCGCGGACCCTCACAGTGCCAGGCTCCGAAGTCTCCGAAGCGAGCCGGATATTCTCCGGTCGCAAGGAGAACAGAGCGGGCCCATCCGGCAGCGCCGCGGGCCACGTCAACAGACCGCAGCGCACCATGCCTCCTCGCACGTCGCTCTTCAGCAGATTCGTATGCCCGATAAACTGCGCTGCATAAGCTGTTGCCGGCCGCCCGTAAATTTCGCGAGGCGTTGCCACCTGTTCCAGCTCACCCGAGCGCAGCAGTCCGATCCGGTCCGACATCACCATCGCCTCTTCCTGATCGTGGGTGACAAAGATGAATGAAATGCCGACCTCGCGCTGCAACGATTTCAACTCCACTTGCATCTGCCGGCGCAAGTTCGCGTCCAGCGCCGAAAGCGGCTCATCGAGCAACAACAATCGTGGACGGTTTACCAGCGCCCGCGCCAGTGCAATCCGCTGCTGCTGTCCGCCGCTGATTTTCGATGGCTTCGACTTGGCGTGCGCCGACATCTTCACTTTTTCCAGCGCTTCCGATACCCGAGATGCAATCTCCGCCTCCGGCCTTTTCGCTACGCGCAGCCCGTACGCTACGTTTTGCTCCACGGTGAGGTGAGGAAACAGCGCATAGTGCTGAAACACGGTGTTCACGCGTCGTCGGTAAGGCGGCTGGCGGTCCAGTCGCTCTTCGCCCATCCACACCTCGCCGGCACTCGCGGTCTCAAACCCGGCGATAATCCTCAGCAGCGTCGTCTTACCCGACCCGCTTTCTCCGAGGATGGTAAGAAATTCTCCCTCCGCCACAGCCAGAGAAATGTCCCGCAGCACGACGTTCTTGCCGAACTGCTTGGCCACATTGCGAATGCTGAGCAGCGTCATAGCCGCAGCCTGATTGCTCGATTTCGCGTATATGTTTACTGCTGTCGTGATGGGAGACATTGGATCGGGGCCGTTCTTGATCAGCGTTCCCGCTTCTACTGCGCTGCTTTCACTTCATTCCAGATTTCGTTGTACTTGGCGCGCCGCGGCACATTCTGCCAGAAATAGAGCCGCTTCTGGTAGTTATCGACGTCGTCCAGATGCAGGCTCTTCACTTCCTCCGGCGTCATCAACTGCGCTGCCTGGGGATTCGCCGGAGTGTATCCCGTCACGTCCGTCACCTTCTTCTGAGTCTGCGCCTCAATCATGTACTCGAGAAACTCGTAAGCCAGTTCCTGGTTCTCACTCCCCGCCGTGATCATCAAGTGGTCAATCCACCCTGTTGTGTTTTCCTTCGGAATCGTCTCGCCCACCGGAAAATTGATCTTGCGCAGCTGATTGGTCATCAGCGGCCATCCCATGGCCGCCACCACTTCATGATTCTGGAAGAGATTCGTCAACTCCCCACCTGTCGACCACATCTTGCGGACATTCGGTTTCAATTCCAGCAACTTCTTCTTCACCGCTTCAAGCTGGTCGTCGCTCAAGTTGTAAAGCTGCGACGGATCAGGCTTGTCATAGCCCAGAACCTGCGCCGCCATGTAGACCGTCGACAGATCGTCCCAGACCGAAATCTTTCCCTTGTATTTGGGATCCCAAAACACGTTCCAGCTCTCCGGCGGCTGCGCGAAAACCGTGGTGTCGTAAATCATCGGATCCGGCCCCCACATGAACGGTACGCCGTACAGCTGCCCCTTCACCCGCACCAGCGGCAGGGAAGTAAGCTGCGGAGAGAGTTGTCCATAACTGGGGAGCTTCGACAAATCCAGCGCCGCCGCCAGGCCTGCCGATGCGATCGAAGTCGCCACATCGCTCGAAGGCGAGATCACGTCATAATTTCCAGCACTGCCCCCGCGCAGTTTCGCTACTAGTTCGTCACTCGATCCCATATAAGACGCGGACACTTTGCAATGATGCTGCTCCTCAAAAGCCTTGACGAACGCCGGATCAGCATAGCCCTCCCACACCAGCAGGCTGAGCGTCGGCGTTTTCTTCGTACACGACCCGGTGAACACGGTCACGGCCAGCAATAACAGCCACCAACCTGCTCGTCGCGCTTTCAACGTGCCTCCAATACCCGCTAGAACGTGGGCGGCGTATTCACCCAGAGCACCCAGGTTTCCGCCCGCCCAGGATTTTTCCAATGGTGCGGAGTCGCGCTCTCAAAATAAAAGCTGTCGCCCTTCTTCAGCCGGTATTCTTTTTTCTCCAGCGTGATCGCCAGTTCTCCGCGCAACACATAAAGGAACTCTTCGCCCTCATGCGCATAGGAGTCACCGCTGCCCGCTTCCGGCGCCACCCGGAAAAGATGCGGTTCCATCACCGTGGTGTTCCCCCAAGCCAGCAACTCCATACGCACGCCGGGACCGGCTTCCAGCACCTTTCTTTGTTCCGGCTGCACCTGCCGGCTGCTCGCGCCCGTGGCATCAAAAAAGTCGAGTATGTTGGTCTTATAAAACCGCGCCAGCTTGCGCAGCGTCCCCACCGACCCGCTCATCTGCGACCGCTCCAGCGCGCTCAGGAATCCCACCGAGATGCCGACCGCTTTCGCCACCTGCGCCAATGACAATCGCCGCTTCGCCCGCAACTGCCGCAAGTGCGAACCAATGGCTCCCGCACTTCCATCCGCAGCCGGACGCACTCGCCCCTCCCGCCGCAGCACTTCCACAATCGCCGCCGCATTCAACCCCCGCACCTTCCGCAGAAATCGCGCCCGCTTCAGCAGTTTGAGGTCATCCGCCGTATACAGCCGGTACTTGCTCTGGGTGCGCCGCGGACGCGTCAGCCCCAGGCTCTCCCACGACCGGATCACCGACGGCGACACACCCGCCCGCCGTGCCACATCTCCGATCTTCAAATAAGCTTCCGAGCTGAGTGAAGTCATCGTCAGCAGGCCGGCCAATAAGAATTTTCTATGAGAAGCAGGGCTTTTTTGTCCTTGACAGTATGCCTGCCCCTTCTCTAACCTTGCGGGATTATAGCAAGGTTGTGGCTGGACACAAGCTATAGCTTTCAAAAGAAAAACTTCTTTTCAGGATGCCTGGAGGTTCCATGCCGTCGCTGCGAGCCCGCTGGACCATGATGTGTCTGAAAACGATGTGTCCGAAAACGATGCGTCTGCGAATCGTGTGTCTACTCTCGCTCGCGCTCTTGCTTCCTACGCTGCTCCCCGCCCAAGGCGCCAGCGGCCGCGTCCTGGGCCGCGTCTCCGACCCCAGCGGCGCCGTCCTCGCCGCCGCCAAGATCACTCTCACCAATGAAGCTACGGGAATCAGCCGCGACGCCAATGCGAACGACAGTGGCGACTACAGCTTCGTCGATGTCGCTCCCGGCACCTACACCGTCCAGTTTGAGCTGACCGGCTTTAAGAAGAATGTTCAGAAAAGTGTCATCGTCGACGTCAATCAGGTCGTCACGCTCAACTCCACCCTGCAGATCGGCGGATCCCAGGAGACCGTCGAAGTGACCTCAGAGGCTCCGCAGGTCGATACCACCAGCACTCAGCTCGGCGCTGTGATCAACAACCGCTCGATAAACGAATTGCCCCTGAACACCCGCGATACCTATCAGTTCCTGCAAGCGCAGCCTGGGGTGCAGTCCCAACTCGGATCAAGCGGCAGCCTGTTCGCCGGCTCCGACGATCCCGGTTCAGTCTCCGTCAATGGAGGCCGCACCCGCGCCAACAACTTCAATGTCAACGGCGGCGACGCCAACGATCAGTTCGTAAATACCCCGACCATCGATCCCACTCCCGACGCCGTCGAAGAGTTTCGCGTCATCACCAACACCTTCGACGCCGAATACGGCCGCAACTCCGGTTCTGTCGTCAATGTAATCACCAAGTCCGGAGGCAATGCCTTCCACGGCGACGTGTACGAATATTTCCGCAACACGGTTCTGGATTCACGCGGCTATCCCGACACCACCAAGCCGCAACTCAATCAGAACCAATTCGGCGGCACCTTCGGCGGTCCCATCAAGAAAGACCGCACTTTCTTCTTCTTCTCTTATGAAGCACGACGCATCCGTGACGGTCAGCCTGGACAGTTGTTGAATGTTCCCACAGGTACGCCCTCGGTCAGCGCACCCACCGGGGAATTCGGCGGGGACTTCACGGCAGCGGGTGGTTTTGTCCCTCCAACGGCCGGCAATCCTGTCAATCCTGGGTCCGGAGGTATCGCGCCCGGCGGCTTTATCGCCAGCGTGCTTGACGGTCGCACGGGTTGTGATAACGACCTGGGCTACACCGTGGCCAGCGTTCCGCCCGACCCGCTTACCGGTTTGTCAGACTGGTCCTCGATCTTTCCAAACGGTGTGATCCCGGTACACTGCCAGGATCCGGTCGCCGCCAACCTCCTGCAGCAGTTCGTTCCAGCGGCCAATATCGGGAGCAGTCAGAATCAGGTCGTTCCCGTGGGCACCGACAACCAGGACCAGTTTACCGTCCGCATCGATCACAAGATCAATGATCGGCAGAATTTCACCGCTTATTACTACTTCAATGATACCCGCGATCTCGAGCCCTACGACACCTTTGAGGCGGCTGGCGCCAACGTCCCAGGATTCGGAAACCTTAACAATCTCCGCAACCAGCAGTGGAACTTCACCCATACTTGGTCCATCAACAACGCCCTGGTGAATGAAGCCCACTTCACCTACATGCGGGAGGGCGAAATCGGATTCATAAAGCCCCAAACGAATAATGCGTTGAACTCCACTTGTGGAGCGGCTTCGAAATTTTGCTTCACCGGCACCTCCGATTCTTCAGCAATCACCGGTGAGTTCGGCACGGCCGCCAGCCTCGGGATCACGCCCGGACTGCCGTCGAGTCTGACCGGAGTTCCTTTCGTCAGTATTTCTGGCGGCGCTTCATTCGGTAACAACTTCGAGGGTTACCTGCCCCAGGTGGGAAATAGTTTTCAGTGGTCCGATGGCCTGACTTGGGTGAAAGGCAACCACACCTTCAAATTTGGCGTGGATGTCCGCCGTGCCCGCTTTGACCAGTATTATTATTTCGATGTCAACGGCGAGTTCACATTCGACAACAGCGGTCCCAACGGGATTATTCCGGGCGACGGCGACGCATATGCTGAGTTTCTGCTGGGATTAGCGGATGCCTACACTCAAGGCTCCGGCCAGCGCGAAGATGTTCGCAGCCTCGCGGTCTACCCCTTTGCCCAGGATAGTTGGAAGATCAAGCCCAACCTGACACTGAATTACGGCCTCCGCTGGGAATATAGTCCCCCCCTTACCGACATCAGCGGTCACGTGGAGACCTTCCGGCCCGGACAAAATTCCACAGTCTATCCGTGCGGAATTAATAACACTGGGCAGGGAGCCTCCTTGTCATATTGGCAGGGGCAATTTGCGACGTACGGCCAGTCGGGTCCCATCACTTGTGCCAGCACCGGCTCGGAACCAACCGGCTTGGTGGTTCCCGGCGACCCGGGCGTCCCCGCGGGAATGACTTCGACTTATTACAAGTCGTTCGCCCCCCGCATCGGTCTAGCCTACAGTCCCAGCGCCAGCGACGGAGCCCTGGGATGGTTGTTCGGCGGCCCCGGCAAAACCAGCATTCGCGCGGGCTGGGGGCTTTTCTATAACCCCGTCGAAGAACTGGTTCTGGCGCAGTTCGGCGCCGAGCCGCCCTTCGGGGGCAGTTCCTCCCTCTCCGACGTATTCCTCAACACTCCGTTTGTAAATCAGGGCGAGTTCACAGCTCCAAATCCCTTCGGCGGAATAATCACCCCGACGAAAGGCCAGCCCACCGATCTGTCCCTGTTCCGCCCGATTCTTCTTTTCGGCGAATTCGGCCCGCATCTGCGCACGCAATACACGACGCAGTACAACCTCACGTTCCAGCGCGATTTGAGCAACAGCACCATGCTCCAGATTGGCTATGTAGGCTCTCAGGGCCATCGACTGCTGGCTACTCACGACATCAATCCCTCCAACCCGCAGACTTGCCTGGACATCATGAGCATTGCGAATGCGAATTCGGCGAACGTCAGCTCTTACCAGTCGACCCCGGTTACGTGTGGTCCTACGGCAGAAGATGCGCAATGGAGCGTGACCATCCCAGCGGGCTTTCCCTTTCATATGCCCAACGGCAGCATAGTCACCGGCACCAACCCCCCTCAAACCGTAAATCTTGTAGGACTACGCCCATATTCCTCGCCGAATTGCAATTCGACGCTGCCTGCGTTCACCGTCAACACGGGTTGCCCGCTCGACGGAACCCCGGTCTTCACCGACATCTTTGCCGAAGACACCATCGCCAACTCCAACTACAACGCGCTTGAGATGATGCTCCAAAAACGTTTCTCTCATGGCTTACAATTCCAGGCAGCCTACACCTTCAGCAGGTCGATCGACGATGGCTCCACCTTCGAGGAAACGCTCGATCCCTTCAACTTCCGCGCCAGCCGGGGCCTCTCGCTGTTCAACTCGAAACAGCGCTTCGTTATCAGCTACTATTGGGAAATACCCACCCGCAAATACTCGGGGTTCGCTGGCAAAGTGCTGGATGACTGGGAGGTATCCGGCATAACCCAGTTCCAGAGCGGGTTTCCCATCCGTCTGAATACAGAGGACGATACAGAACTGATCAACAGCTTGTTCTTCCTGGGTACTGAGGCGCCAAGTTTGGTAGCGCCATTCCAGAAGCTGGATCCCAGGAAAACTTATACCAACCTAGGGCTAACCACGCCCGGCTACTGGTTCAATCCCAACGATTTTGCCACCGCTGCAACGCCAAACGGTGCCGCGGTTCCGCCGCTGGGCAGCTTCAACAACGGCACGCAGCGCACCATCTGCTGCGGCCCAGGGCTTATCGATTGGGATTTCTCGGTACATAAGAAGATCCCTTTGAGCGAGACTAAATACTTTCAGTTCCGAGCGGAGATTTTCAACGTGTTCAATCACACCAATTACTCGAACCCCGACGGCGGTTTTTCGGACGGTCCGACGTCATTCGGTAAGATCTCAACCGCTGGAGATCCCCGGCTCTTGCAGTTTGCTTTGAAGTTCTTTTTCTAGGTTTAAGTACTAAAATAAGAAATACCCCGGGACGGCCCGCCGTCCCGGCATTCTAACGGCCCGCTGCTCCACAAAGAAACCGCCGGCCTGAGTTCCCCGGAGAATCCGATGTACCCCGATCTGCAGAAGGAGCTCGCAACTTTCGAGCGCCGCACCCCAAAATCCGCCGCAGCGCATCAGAAGAATCTCAAACGCATTCCGCTCGGCGTGGCCAGCAACTATCGCCATTACGATCCCTGGCCCATCTTCGTGAAAGAGGCCAGCGGCAGTAAGTTCCGCGACCTCGACGGCAACGAATACATCGACCACAACCTGACTTTCGGTGCGCTCATGGCCGGACACTGCCATCCCGCCGTCATGAAAGCCGTTGAAAAACGCCTCTCCACCGGCACCATGTTCGGCATGCCTCACGACATGGAATGGGAGCTAGCCGAAGAAATCTGCAACCGCTTTCCCGTCGAGATGTGTCGCTTTGGCAACAGCGGCACTGAAGCCACCATGCACGCCATCCGCCTCGCCCGAGCAGCCACCGGACGCGACAAAATCGTAAAGTTCGAAGGCGCCTACCACGGACTGCACGACTCCGCTTTGGTCAGCGTAAAGCCCCACGCTCCCGAATTCGGCGATATCGACAATCCGATATCTGTCCCCGGCGGCCTCGGCGTGCCGAAATCCGCAGTTGCAAACGTGCTCATCGCCACCTTCAACGACCTCGCTACCGTCGAGCGGCGTTTCAAGGAAAACCCCGGCGAGATCGCCGCGATCATTCTCGAACCCATCCTCATGAACGTCGGCATCTGCATGCCGGAACCCGGCTTCCTGCAAGGCCTGCGCGAGATCACCACAAGAAACGGCGCGCTCCTGATCTTCGACGAAGTAAAAACCGGCGCAAAATTAGGCTGGAGCGGCGCCAGTGAGTACTTCAACGTTCACCCCGACATGATCTGCCTCGCCAAATCGATTGGCGGAGGTTTACCGCTAGCCGCTTTCGGTGCCAGCAAATCCGTTATGGACCTTATCTCCCAGCACAAAGTATTCCACGGCGGCACCTACAACACGAATCCGGTTTCGATGGCCGCAGGCCTTGCGACTTTCCGCGAAGTTCTCACTCGCGACAACTATGCTCACGTCGACAAGCTCGGCAAAAAGCTGGCCGCCGGTTATCGCAAGACCATCGCGAAAGTCGGACTGCAAGCCTACATCGCGCAAGCCGGTGCCAACGGTGCGCTGATGCTTTATCCAAAAGAAATTCGCAACTACCGTGATTGGACCACCGTTGATATCGACCTCTGGCGCCACTACTGGTTCGCCATGGTAAACCGCGGCGTCATGCCGCAACCTTATTGGTGGGACGAGCAGTGGACCATTTCCGTCCAGCACACCGAGGCCGACATCGACAAGCATCTTGCCGCCTTCGACGACATAGCGTCATCGCTAGCGAAAGCGCAACAGGAACGAATCGGCCAACCAGCACTGGCCGCGCACTAAATCCGAATGTGTAGGGCGGGCGCCCCCGTCCGCCCTGCATGCAGCTGCAAACCATGTAGGGACGGCCGCCTCGGTCGTCCGCCAAGCGAAGCGAGAAGTCTAAAACAAAAACTTTGTCCACCACCACCCAACCCGCCACTCAGCCCCACCTGATCCGCGCCCTCGGACGCCGCGACCTCGTCCTCCTATTCGTAGTCGCCGTCTTCAACCTGAACGTAGTCCCCTCCATCGCTGCCAACGGCGGCGTGACGATCTGGCTCTGGATCATCTCTCTCCTCCTCTTCTTCTTTCCGCAAGGCATCGCCGTAATCGAACTCGCTCACCGCTATCCCGGCGAAGGCGGAGTCTATCTCTGGGCCAAAGAAGTCTTCGGCGACTTTCACGGATTTCTCTCCGGCTGGTGTTATTGGACCAACAACATGCTCTACGTCCCGACGATCATGCTCTATTTCGTCGGCGTCTCGGTCTTTATCCTGGGTCCAAGCCGCGCAGGTCTGGCCGATAGCAAATCTTTTGCGCTCATCATGTCCCTTGCCTTGCTGACCCTGCTCACCCTCCTCAACATTCTCGGCCTCGGCATTGGTAAGTGGATCAACAACCTCGGCGCCATTGGCACCTTCATCGCTGCTGCAGTTCTGATCGGCCTGGGCATATTAATCTACTCGCGCTTCGGCACCACCATCACTGCTGCCGATTTCAAGATTCCCGCGAACCCGCGCTTCGTTCTCAATTCATTCGGTGTAATCTGCTTCGGCTTGATCGGCCTCGAGCTAGCCTCTGTCATGGGCGACGAAATCCGCGACCCGGCTCGCACTCTTCCTGGAGCCGTTGCCTGGGGCGGCCTGATCGCAGGCACGCTCTATGTCGCCGTCACTCTCACCCTGTTGATCTCGGTCGGCAAGAGTGTCAACGTGCTGCAAGGCATAGTGCAGGCGGTCAACGCAATGGCCGGCCGCGTCGGTGTCAACTGGATTTCCGTGCCCTTCGCCATCATGCTGAGCCTGGCCATCGCTGGCATCGGTTCAGCCTGGATCGGCGGCTGCGCCCGCATCCCCTTCGTCGCCGGCCTCGATTCCTACATGCCCTCCTGGCTCGGCAACGTCCATCCACGCTACTCCACTCCCTATGCGGCTTTGATCGTGCAGGGCCTGGTCTCCGCGGTGCTGGTGATCTTGAATTTCGCTGGCGCCGGTGTTCAGGAAACATTTCAAAAACTCCTGTCGCTCGCCGTCGTGCTGAACCTCGTTCCCTTCGTCTACATGTTCGGCGCGCTCGTGAAATTTGCAATCACCGAGCGGGCTCCAAGCGGTCACTATGGCCGCACTACACTTTTCGTCGCGGGGACCAGCGGGCTCCTCACGACAATCCTCGGAATCGCGCTCGTATTTTTCCCGACGCAGCAAATCACATCGCTGTTCTGGTATGAGATTTGGATGGTAGGCGGCACGCTCTTTTTCATCGGTCTAGCCGCATTCTTCTTTTTCGTGTACGGCCGCCTAAAAACGCGGCGCTCAGAGATTGGGAAGGTCACAACTTCAGTCGTGCCGTTAGGCGAGTAGGCGGAGGCGAGCAGAAAGAGATCGGGAAGGGCACGACTTCAGTCGTGCCGTTGAGTGGCTTAAGATTTTGGGGCTTTAGCCCCTGAGGTACGCAGGAGGTCGAAACCAAATGCCCGGCGGAATCAAAACAGACGTTCGTACCTACCAGATGTACATCAACGGCGAATGGGTCGCGAGCAAATCCGCGAAAACCTTTCCGGTGTATGACCCCTCCACGGAAGAAATAATCGCGCAAGTCCCCGACGCCGGTCCCGACGACGTCAACCGCGCCGTAGCCGCAGCCAAAGCAGCATTTGAAGAAGGCCCATGGGCAGCCACCACCGCCCAGGAACGAGGCCGAGTCCTCTTCCGCCTCTCCGAAAAAATCCGCGCCAATCTTCCCGCGCTCGCCGAACTCGAATGCCGCAACACCGGCAAGCCCATAGTCGAAGCCGAGTTCGACATCAACGACGCCGCTACCTGTTTCGAATACTACGGCGGCCTCGCCACCAAAGTGGTTGGCTACGTGAACCCCGTCCCGGACAACGCGATGTCCCTTTCGCTCAAAGAACCAGTCGGCGTCGCCGGGCAAATCATTCCGTGGAACTACCCGCTCCTCATGGCCGCATGGAAGCTGGCTCCAGCCATAGCCGCAGGCTGCACCTGTGTCCTAAAGCCCGCCGAGCAGACTCCACTCACCGCTCTCGAATTCGCCAAGTATTTCGCTGACTGCGGCCTGCCTCCGGGCGTGGTCAACATCATCACCGGCTTCGGAGAAACTTGCGGCGCCCCGTTAGTCCAGCATCCCGACGTCAACAAGATCGCTTTCACCGGCAGCGCCGCCGTCGGCAAAATCATCGTGAAACAGGCTGCCGATACGGTAAAACGAGTGACCCTCGAACTTGGCGGCAAGTCGCCCAACATCTTCTTCGCTGATGCCGATTTCGAAGCTGCCATCGACGGCGCGCTCTTCGGAGTCTTCATCAATCAGGGCGAAGTCTGCTCAGCCGGAAGCCGCATCCTGGTGCAGAAGTCGATCTATAAGAAGTTCGTCGAGGCCATGACTGAGAAAGCGAAGAAGATTAAACTTGGCCCTCCACTCGACCGCGAAACCAAAATGGGCCCGCTGGTCAGCAAAGAACAATTCGACCGCGTCAACTCCTATATTGAGATCGGCAAAAAAGAGGCCAAGCTGAGTTCGGGCGGTGGCCGCCCCGAGAAGATCGGCAAGGGCTATTACGTCCAGCCCACCATTTTCTCCGACGTCACCAACTCCGCCCGCATCGCCCGCGAAGAAATCTTTGGCCCGGTCGCGGCCGTTATTCCTTTTGACGACGAAAAAGACGCGCTCAGGATCGCGAACGATTCGCCTTACGGCTTGGCCGCCGCCGTTTGGACCCGCGACATCTTCAAAGCCCTGCGCGCCGTGAAAGCCCTGCGCGCAGGCGTCGTCTGGGTAAATCACATGCAACCAACCTACGTCGAAGCTCCGTGGGGCGGCTACAAACAATCCGGCTTCGGCCGTGAACTAGGCCCCTGGGGCATCGAAGAATACCTCGAAACCAAGCAGGTCTACATCAATCTGAACGAAGCACCAATCGGCTGGTACTAAGAAATGAAGAGGCGATCTCAAAAGTCTTGTCATCCTGAGCGAGGATTGATCTTCGCGCCCAAGCGCGAAGATCAACCGCAGTCGAAGGACCCCTATCGGCCTACACTGCCGCCGGCGGCTCAGGGAGTTCGCACGAGAAATTGATATGAGCACAATTCGCATCAACACCCAAATCCCGGGCCCGAAATCCCGCGAGCTCTCTGCCCGCCGCGCTCAAGCCGTGCCCCGCGGCCTTTCCCACGGTACGCCGATCTACGTAGCGAAGGCAGAAGACGCATGGCTCGAAGACGTAGACGGCAACCGCTACATCGACTTCGCCGGAGGCATCGGTTGCGCCAACGCCGGTCACCGCCAAAAGGCCGTAGTCGAGGCCATCCGAGGCCAACTCGACAAATATCTCCACACGTGCGTCCAGGTCACGCCCTACGAAGGCTACATCCGCCTCGCCGAGCGCATGAATGAAGTTACGCCCGGAAAATTCACCAAGAAAACTCTCTTCGTAAACAGCGGCGCTGAAGCGGTAGAGAATGCGGTAAAGATCGCCCGCGCCTACACCAAGCGCCCCGCGATCATCGCCTTCGAAGACGCCTTCCACGGACGCACCATGATGACGCTCGCCCTCACCAGCAAGACGCATCCGTATAAGGCTGGATTCGCTCCATTTCCGGGTGAGGTTTATCGCATCCCATTCGCCTATTGTTATCGCTGCTCCTATAACCTGAAGTACCCGTCGTGCGATCTCTATTGCGCGCGCCATCTCGAAGATACTTTCAAGCGCGTAGTTGCCAACGAAGAAGTTGCTGCGGTAATTGCCGAACCAGTGCTCGGCGAAGGCGGATTCGTCGCGCCTCCGCCGGACTATTTCAAGGTCCTCATCGACCTCTGTCACAAACACGGTGTGCTCTTCATCGCCGATGAAGTGCAGTCCGGTTTCGGACGCACCGGCGCTCTCTTCGCCAGCGAGCGCTATGGCATCGAGCCCGACATTCTAGTCACAGCAAAGTCTCTAGGCGGAGGTCTGCCGCTGGCCGCGATTACCGGACGAGCCGAAATCATGGACGCCCCCGGTCCCGGAGGACTGGGCGGCACCTTCGCCGGCAATCCACTTTCCTGCGCGGCCGCGCTTGCCACTCTCGATTTATTCGAGAACACAAACTTGCTCACTCGCGCCAACGAACTCGGAGACCGCTTCCAGCGCCGTGCCCGCGAGTGGCAGCGCCGCTGGTCGATCGTCGGCGACGTCCGCGGACTCGGCGGCATGCAGGCCATCGAACTGGTGACGTCACAGGAAACGAAAACTCCTGCCGCGGACGAGACCAAACAGATCACCCAGTATTGCTACGAGCACGGACTCATCACCATCACCGCGGGTTCTTATTCGAATGTGATCCGCGTGCTCGTCCCGCTCGTAGCAACGAACGAACAGATGGACGAAGGTCTCGACGTGCTGGAAACGGCGCTGGCAGCCGTCTGCGACAAGAAGGGTGCAGTGGCACAGCTAGTCTAAGAGAGTTTGTCATCCTGAGCGAGGGATTGATCTTCGCGCCGAAGCGCGAAGATCAACCGCGGTCGAAGGATCCCTAACAGCGTTGGTATGATTGATTTCTAGGCACGCGGAACTCTCCGCAATAGCAGAGGCAATATCATGACGTCAGTAGCCGCACCACCCGCACTCCGGCTGACGAATTTCATCAACGGCCGCTGGACCGATTCCTCCGCGACGGAATGGCGCGACGTAGTCAATCCCGCGACTGGCGTGGTTTTAGCCCAAGTCCCGCTCGCCGGGGCTCTTGAAGTCAACGAGGCAGTCGAAGCCGCGGCTGCTGCCTTCCCCGAATGGCGCCGCACCCCGCCCGAAGACCGTATCCAGCCGCTGTTTAAGCTCAAGATGCTGCTCGAAGACCACATCGACGACATCGCCCGCATCATTACCCAGGAAAACGGCAAGACCTTCACCGAAGCCAAAGCCGAAATGCGCCGCGCGATCGAGAACGTTGAGGTCGCCTGTGGCATCCCCATGATGATGCAAGGCTACAACCTCGAAGACGTCGCCCGCGGGATCGACGAGATGATGATCCGTCAGCCCCTCGGCATCGTCGCCGCCATCACACCCTTTAACTTTCCAGGAATGATCCCGTTCTGGTATTTGCCCTACGCTATTGCAACCGGCAACACCTTCATCCTTAAGCCTTCCGAGCGCGTTCCGCTAACCATGCGTTACGTCTACGAGTTGATCGAAACAATCGGACTGCCGAAAGGCGTGCTCGGCCTGATCAATGGCGGCAAAGCCGTTGTCGACGCGCTCATCGATCACCCCAAAGTCCGCGCCATCAGCTTCGTTGGTTCAACGCCGGTCGCGAAATACGTGTACTCACGCGCCGCCGCCAGCGGCAAACGCGCGCAGTGCCAGGGCGGAGCCAAGAACCACGTCATCGTCCTCCCCGACGCCGACATGCCGATGGCCACGCAGATTATCAGCGACAGCGCCTTCGGATGCGCCGGCCAGCGTTGCCTCGCCGTCTCGGTCGCAGTCACCATCGGTGAAGCGCAGAAGACTTTCCGCGATTCCATCGCCGACGCTGCCTCCAAACTCAAAGTCGGCAACGGTCTCGACGAAGGCGTGCAGATGGGACCAGTGATCACACCGCAGAGCAAAGAGCGCGTCGAGTCGCTCATCGCGCTCGGCGAGAAGCAAGGAGCAAAGCTCCTGCTCGATGGCCGCAACTCGAAGATCCCGAAATACGAATCCGGGAACTTCGTGAGGCCCACCATCCTCGACAACGTCCCAGCCACCAGCGATCTGGCCGACACAGAGATTTTCGGTCCCGTGCTGAGCCTCGTCCACGCCAACGACATGGACGATGCTCTCGCGTTTCTCGAGCGCAGCGCTTACGGCAATCAGGCATCGCTGTTCACCTCGAGCGGATCGGCTGCCCGCCGCTTCCGCTACGAAGCGCCCGCGGGGAACATCGGCATCAACATCGGAGTCGCCGCGCCCATGGCCTACTTCCCCTTCAGCGGATGGAAGAACAGCTTTTTCGGCGATCTTCACGGCCAGGGCCGCGATGCTATCGAGTTCTACACCGACAAGAAAGTTGTAGTCGAGCGCTGGGCCAAAGAGCACAGCAGAAAGTTCTAGAGAGGAAAGCGGCGTGGAACTGCGGGAGCAACAGATCGAGTCACACCGCGGACGCATGGTGCGGAATGACCGGCAAATGCCGGACGCGGATACACGCCAGTTCCTTAGGCAGGAGCGCGTGGCTCATGTCGGAACTTGCGATGCTTCCGGATGGCCTTATGTCGTTCCTCTTATGTACGTGTATGAATCCGGGAACTTTTTGTATGTGCACACCGGTCCGCATCAAGGCCACTTCCTGGCAAACATCCGGGAGAATCCCCGGATCTGCATTCAAGTAAACGAAACTGGATCCCTGCAGCGCGGACAGCCCTCTCCGTGTAACTCAGCTTTGGTTTACAAGAGTGTGATCGCCTACGGCACAGTGCGCGTGGTGGATGGAGCATCCGTTGACGAAAGGAAGACCTGGTTCTTGGATCGGCTTCTCGAACGCCTCAATGAACCCATGTCCGCCTATCAACAGCCCGGGTACCCCATGCTTGATCGCATTATTCTCTACGAAGTCGCACTCGAGATCGTAACCGGCAAGCTGAATGTGGGATTGCATCACTAGCTTTTCTTTTGGATTGAGAGCATGAATACGAAGTGTCAGGAGCACTCGCTATGACTACAGCTACAGTTAATCCCGCAGCGACTTCCCAGAAAATGACGGGCAAAGAGATCGTCGACCTCGCGCGCAAGCACACGCTCTACGAATGGTCTGCCCAATCGAGGGTCGATCCCATTCCTGTCGCCAGCGCGAAGGGGATCTACTTCTACACGCCTGAAGGCAAGCGCTTCATCGACTTCAACAGCCAGCTCATGTCCGTCAACATCGGACACGGCGACGAGCGCGTCATCCGGGCCATCGGCGAGCAAGTGGCGACGCTTGCCTACGCGAATCCCTTCATGGCTACCGAAGTCCGAGCGCGCCTTGGCGCGAAGCTCGCCGAAATTACTCCGGGCGACATTGATACATTCTTCTTCACCAACGGCGGCGCTGACGCCAACGAGAACGCCATTAAGATCGCGCGCTTCTTCACCGGACGCCCCAAGATCATCGCGCGTTACCGCTCCTATCACGGCGCGACGGCTGGAGCGATCAGTCTTACCGGCGATCCGCGGCGCTGGGCAGCGGAACCGGGCATTCCGAGCGTGGTTCACGTGCTCGATCCTTATCACGGAATAGAGCGCGGATGGGAATCGGCTGAATCGTCGCTTGCCATGATTGAAGAGACGATTCAACTCGAAGGGCCGCAAACCATCGCCGCATTCATCCTTGAGCCTGTGACCGGAACCAACGGTGTTCTTGTTCCCCCGAACGGATATCTCGAGGGGCTTCGGAAGATCTGCGACAAGTACGGCATATTGATGATTGCCGATGAAGTGATGTCCGGGTTCGGGCGAACCGGCGAGTGGTTTGCGGTCGATCACTGGAAAGTTGTTCCCGATCTGCTTTGCATGGCGAAGGGATTGACTTCGAGCTATCTGCCATTGGGAGCGGTAGGCATGCGGCATCACATTGCCCAGCACTTTCAGGACAAAGTTTTCTACGGAGGACTGACTTATAACAGCCATCCCATGGGATGCGCGGCCGCGCTGGCCACGATTCGCGTCTACGAAGAAGATGGGCTGATCGACAACGCGAAAAAACTGGGCGCGGTGCTGAAAGAGCTGGGAGCGGAGTTGCAGGCGAAGCATCCATCGGTAGGCGCGGTGCGCTCGATCGGACTGTTCGGCATCGTCGAACTCATCCGCAGCCGCAAGACGCGCCAGCCACTGGCTCCCTTCAACGGTACATCTGAGGAGATGGCTGCGCTCGGGCGCTTCTTCCGCGAGCAGGGCCTGTACACCTTCGTTCGATGGAACACGTTCTTCACCAATCCTCCGCTCTGCATTAACGAGCAGCAGATGCGCGAGGCGTTCGAGATCATCGACCGCGGGCTGCTGATCAGCGATAAAGCTGTTGTCGATTAGTACCCAGCACCTAAAATCTACTGCCGAGTTGCTTGTGCGGCGCGGACATTCTTGTCCGCGTCTTTCCATCTCTACGGCTGCGAATGCCTGCGATGCTTCTCATCCGCTTGGATTCCAGATCAAAAAAATTGATAGATCGAGTTTGCTTAATTATCTGGAATCAATGACTTGCGAACGATTGATCTGTGGCGAATCTGACTAAAATATTGGATCTAAAGGACTTGTCCGCAAAATATTGGTCTGACGGTATTTAGCGCTTCCTATTTTGTTGTCAAAGAGCGGGTAGGTATTTGGAGTTAATCATCGTACAAGTCGGAAGTGAAGGGCAAGGTCAGATGTCACAGGGTGGCTGTGGAGATTGTGAGGGCCGTCGACCGCCGACTGGTGGTCGCCGGTGTCCGTTCGGCGAAAGCACATCAATGTCAAGAACGGCGCTGCAGGCGTCCGTTGTTCCCACTTCTCGCAAAGGACGCGAGAAATGGGGCACCCTCGTCTTATGAGGGTGTGGTCGAGGTCGAGGTCAACGTCAACATCAAGGGCAACGGACAGAGGGGTTCGTTCCGCACTTGCTTGGCGTCGCTTCGCTCCGCTGACAGCCGAGGCGGCTGTCTCTACGTGAGTTGTGGCGCTGCATACAGTCAGCAGGTTCCTCGTGCGCCTTTGGCGCGCTTCGGAATGACAAATTTCTTGACGGATTGTGGGTGTAAAGAATTACGTGCGCCAGATGCGCTGCTGGGTATCGAGCGAGGAGAACATCACAGGCTCGTGGTGAATTGCCGTCGCATGGCGGTTGATGGCGGTAGCGGCCTGGGTGCGGAGGTTGCCGTCGCGGATGTCGAAATCGAGCGTGCTGACGTGGTGGGCGCAGCGGGTGCAGGTGAACTTCATGCCGCCCTTGATGCGTCCGATGGTGTAGTGTCGCTTCACAATTCGAGTGTAATCGTTTGCCAAGAGAGTGGCGCGCACGTCGGTGGGGCGGCGAAGGTAATGAGGTCGCGATGATTAGGAATTCCTAATTTGGTGGACGGTTGGAGAGCGTTCCCACAGGAGCATCGCAACTATAGACATGAGCCTCGCTGCGCTCGGCTGAACGGGCGAAGGCGCCCGTTCCCACACATTCCCATACACTCCACACACTCCTCACATGAACTCTTACGACGTATAATCGGTGGCGCGGAAAACTTGCCGCGGGGGGAAACATGGACGGCTGGAAGAAGGCGGTGGTGGCAGGTTCGATTGGGACGGCGGCGGTTTTATTCTTGAAGAAGAAATATCCGGCGGGCGTGCTGGCAACTGGAGTGGGTTTGGCGGTGCTGGCATCCGAGTTTCCAGAGAGCTTTGATAAGGTGCGGCGGGCGCTGCCGGATTATTTTGACCGTGGCATGCAGATGATGGAGATGGCGGCGCGCGCCGGCAAGCGAATTACCGATGCGGCGGGGCAGTCGGCTTACAACGCCTGGGATGAGATTCGCGGGTAACGGGCTTCGGACGGAGCCTAGCTTCCGGCGCTTGCCGGTGAGACGCCGGCGTTACTTACGACGCTACTCGATGCCTAGTTGCTTTCTGGCGTCGGGGCTCAGGCGGTCAGGCGTCCAGGGCGGAGTCCAGACCACGTTAACTGCCGCATTGCGGATTCCGGGCAACTGCTCGAGCCGCGACTTCACTTGCGCGCTGATGTTGACGTGTTCGGGGCAGCCTTGCGCGGTGAGGGTCATGTCGATGACGACGTCCTGCCTGGTCTGCTCGGGAGTGTCGGCGGGCGCTGGGGCGAAGTTCACTTTGTAGATAAGGCCGAGGTCGACGATGTTGACCGGAATCTCGGGGTCGTAGCAACTTTTGAGAGCGCTTAGGACATCTTCTTCGGTGACAGTGGGCATGGGGAATCCTTCTGTCTAGTGTACCGTAGGATGGTTGTGCGCTTGCTGTCTTCTCTAAAATCTTTAACACAGAGGGCACAGAGGTTCATAGGGTAAGGAATTGCTTGCATGATGAGTGAAGAGGCGAAGCAGAGGATTCAGATTGCCTTGGCGCTGGCCGTGGTAGTGGCGGGAGTGCGCGCGGGATACATCCTTTATGAGCGGCATGAAGACTATGTCGCGGCGCAGAAGCAGGAGCAGGCGAGGAGAGCCGGCTACTCGAATGCAGACTACTATGTGGTGCCGAAGAAGTTGTATCCCTTCGATCTGAACTCGGCGAAGCAGTTGACTCTGCAGCCGGTGTGGGTGAAGGAAGGCTACCGCTACACCTACTACCGGTACGTCCCGGTGGTGAAGAGCGTTGATTTCGCTCATGAGGCCGGATTGCTGGGGCCGATTGAGCGGATGGAGATTAAGGATGTGATGGCGGTTGCGGCGCCGGGTGGCCGGAAACAGGTGGTGGCCACGTTCGAGAAAGACGGTCACAGCTTCGCGGTTCCCATAGGATTTGAGAGTGACGGGCGATACAAGATCTATTCCGACGAGATGTTTTATGTTGAGGATCCGCACGAGTTGTACAAGCATTGGTCGGCGGACGTTTGGCAGGCGGTGACGCAGCATGAAGTGAAGCCGGGGATGAATGAACTGCAGGCGGATTTTGCGGTTGGGATGGGGGTTCCGGATTCGGGAGGCTCGGACGAGAAGACTGTGCGGTATCCCGATGGAGGGAAACCGCTGGTGGTGATTTATCGGGATGGTAAGGCGGCGGAGATTAAGCCGGGGACTTAGGAAGTCAAAATCCCCACTTCTCGCAAAGAACGCGAGAAATGGGGTACCCGCTTGATACCGATCGATGATTCCTTACTTCACTCCGGCTAGGGCTTGTGAGACTTCAGCGATGTCAGGCACGACGGGGATGTCGTAGTTCTTGTGCCAGGCCAGGTTGCCGTTGCGGTCGATGATGGAGATGGCGCGTCCGGTGATGCCTTTGTCTTCGAGATAGACGCCGTATTTGGCGGCGACTGCGCCGCGAGGTTGGAAATCGGCTAGGAGCGGGTATTGGATTCCCATCTTGTCGGCATAGGCTTTGTGCGACCACACGCTGTCTACGCTGAGGCCGAGGATCTGGGCGTCGAGCTGCTCAAACTGTTTCTTGTCGTTGACGATGCAGACGTGTTCCCTGGTGCAGACGGGGCTCCAGTCGAGCGGGTAGAAGATAAGGACTACGCGCTTCTTGCCGCGGTAATCGCTGAGTTTTACTTCCTTCTGATCTTGATCCTTCAACGAAAATTCTGGCGCAGGCGCGCCGATGGTTGCGGGCATGATTCCTCCGAGAGATTGATTCTTCTCAACCATCATAAACCGAGTTTCGCGTAAAGATCAGCTTGGGGCAAGGGAACCGCCTACGAGGGCGATGCCCGTTACGATGCTAGGGATCCTTCGACTGCGGTTGTGCTTCGCTTTCGCGAAGCACAATCCTCGCTCAGGATGACAGGCAGTTCAGAAGATTCATTTCACGACGGGGGATTTTGCATCGGCCGGTTTCTCTTCGTCGGCGTGGATTTTGCCGTCGTCCTCGGCGTAGAAGGAGCGGTGCAGGGCGTCTAGCTGTTTGGGAGTCATGGTGAGGATGAAGCTGTCTTTCTGGCCCTCGAAGCTGACGGTGTAATCGTTGCGATCTGGGTTAACCATGCGCTTGGTGAAGGAGCCGGAGTGGACGAGTTCGGCGAGCGATGTGGCGAAATGGTCATACTGCTTGTTGAACAGGCGCTGGGCGCGGATCACGACCCGCATGTAGGCGAGGGCGGCAGCTTCGGAGTCGGAGCGCGCCGGGTCGCCGGGGAATTTCGGCTGATAGGTGCTGGCGGGAGCCTGAGGCGCGGTGGGGGATGACGCGGCCGGCGCCGGCTCTTGTGCGAGCAGGGTGGAAGCTGCGATGGCGAGGCCGGCGAATATGGCAAGAAAGCGAGTGGGATTTGTTTTCATGCTGAATCTTCTCCGCGAGTGGCGTCGAGAATTATCCGGCCAATCTCCGCAGTAGAGCGGATTTTCGACCTTCTTTTTCATGTTACTCCCGTAATTTAACTTCGGTCACTTCTCTTTGCAGTGGGAGCAAATGCCGCTATGCTCTAGCTAAGACACTACGCCCTATAGGGAAAACTATGAAAGCAGCAGTGGCGAGAAAACCGATAATCAAAATTGCCGTGGTGGAGAGCGACCCGCTGAGGTTTGTGGGATTTCGCGCCTTGTTCGACTCTGAGCCTGAGTTCGAGCTGGTCTCCGCTGGTCTGCCCGAGATTTCCACGTTGCAGAACGTGGACTTGATTCTGCTGGGGAACCGATCCGGACAAAACCTGTTTGATGTGATGGCGAGCCTGAAGGCGACGCGGCCGGATTTGCGCATTATTGTGACGGGATCAGGCGTGGACGAAGAAACCATTCTTAAAGCGATCGCTTCTGGGGCCAAGGGGTATGTGGATGAGGCAGCTTCGCCGGCGGAATTTACGCAAGCCATTCGCATTGTGAGTCAGGGATCGGTGTGGGCGCCGCGGAAAGTGCTTTCGATGTTTATTGAGCGGGTCTCGTCGGCGCCGGGACGGATCTTTCCGGCAGGTCGCGTTACGTTCACGGATCGCGAAAAGGAAGTGTTGGAGATGCTGGTGGCGGGGCGCTCCAACAAGGAGATTGGCTCTCAACTAGGCATTGAGGAGCGTACGGTTAAGGCGCACGTGGCGAAGTTGATGCGCAAGGTGGGAGTGCAGAATCGGATTGCGCTGTCGGTGCATGCCATCACGCATTCGCTGGTGGCGGCGAAATAGGGTTGTTAGGGGCGTGCGATCCTGGTTACTTTGGGACACTGACCTCGGTAATCTTGTCGGGAAAGCGTGTGCCACCGCATACTCGCGTCACCTACCACAGAACCTGGGAGACGGGGTTGAGAGTGGCGATTAGGGTCACCACCTTCAGCCCCGATTTTTTTGTCTTTAGGTTGTTTCCTTCCTGCTGATTTCCGGAGTTTGCTCGGTGGTCAAGAGAGTCCCCTGACACAACCTCGGCTCCTCATTTACAATCCAAGTCATTACTCCCAGAGAATCTTTAGAGTGAATGAGGAACCATGAAAAAACTCTTGCTGCTTACGGTGGTGGTGTGTCTGTGCAGGTTTTCTGTCGCGGCTGACGATGAATCCAAAGACTCGAAGGCGCAGGACCGAGTGCAGGCCGCGGCCGATGTGCTGAATGAAATCCAGGCGGCGCCGGACAAAGGCATTCCGCAAGAGGTGTTGGGGTCGGCGGAGTGCGTGGCAGTGGTGCCGTCGATGCTGAAGGGCGGCTTTATTGTGGGCGCCAAGTATGGGCGCGGGCTGGCGAGTTGCCGCACGCCGACAGGATGGAGCGCTCCGGCATTTTTTGTGGTTACGGGGGGGAGCTTTGGTTTTCAGATCGGTGGGCAGGCGGTTGACCTGGTCATGTTGATCATGAATAAGGACGGCATGAAGCATTTGCTTTCGAGCGAGTTCGCGCTGGGGGCGGACGCTTCGGTGGCTGCCGGTCCGGTGGGACGCCATGCCGAGGGGAATACTGATTGGAAGATGCGGGCGGAGGTGCTGACCTATTCGCGGGCGCGCGGCTTGTTTGCTGGAGTGACCCTGAATGGGGCTTCGATCAAGCAGGATAAGGACAGCACACGAGAGTTTTACGGACGCATGGTGCCGTTCCGGACTTCGCTGATTGGAGAGATTCCGCCACCGGCGGGAGCGAATCCGTTTTTGACTACGCTGGCGAAGTGGGCGCAAGAAGCGGCGAAATAAGAATGCGAGCCGAACGCGCGATTGTTGCGTCGCAAAGAACGCGACGCTTGGCGCGGGTCGCCCAGATCCTTCGGCGGGCAAAGGG